>Ga0326511_10000006_pt1 | contig 181042 bp, 228 predicted proteins | sample 0_2496_0518_D_FD_203701 | JGI IMG/M metagenome (GOLD analysis project Ga0326511, IMG submission 203701) | Bovine rumen microbial communities from UC Davis, California, United States - 0_2496_0518 | ecosystem: Host-associated > Mammals > Digestive system > Stomach > Rumen | place: USA...
TTCAAAAACAAATTGAAGGAGCTTTCTTGACTTACGCCGCTTCGGTGGCACAGGAACGTGCAATACCGGATGCTAGGGATTTTCTAAAGATTGGCTTACGTCAAGGATTGTACGCTCAATTTTCTAACAAGATAACGCACAAAGATAAGTTTCAAAAAGCACAAAAGTCTGTTGCCGCTGCGATGGCTCAGTCTTATGTCCATGGCGATGTAGCAATGTATGACACTTTCATACGAACCGCTCGTCCTTGGTCATATCGCTACCCCATTGAAGAAGTCCAGGGCAACTATGGCAATCCATCATCTCCTGATAGTCATGCGGCCGCACGTTATGTTGAAATGCGTGCTGGTGAAATGGCAGATTATTTCTTTGCTGGTTTAAAGAAAAATGCTATTGGAGAACAATGGTATTCTAATTATGATGATACAGAAATGATTCCTTCTGTATTGCCTTCAATTGGATTTTGGAATATTGTAAATGGGTGTTCTGGTATTGCGGTTGCTATGGCGACCTCTGTTCCGCAATTCAACTTACGTGAAGTCAATGAAGCACTAATTAAAATTATTCAAAATCCAAATGTAAGTTTCAATGAAATCTATTGTGCTCCTGACTTCGCAACTGGTGGAACAATCACAAATGCCAAGGCTGTTAAAGAAAGTTTGAAAAATGGTAAGGGAGAATCTATTCGTTTAAAGGCGAAGTTAGAATATTTTCCAGACCAGAATATGATCCAGGCTACCGAACTTCCATATGGTGTTTTCACCAATACAATTATCGACCAGCTGGCTACACTTACAAATGAAAATGAAAGTTATGGAATAGAACGAGTAGTTGACCACACGAAGAAAATAGCTGATATTCGTATCTACTTATCCAAGGGAGTAAATCCCAAGAAAATGATAGCAAAATTATATAAAGATACAAGCCTTGAAAATTGGTATGCTATTAATATGATTTTGCTTGATAATGGTCGTTTTCCAAAAGTGTTTGGCTGGCGTGAAGCGTGTGATGCTTATATTACTCACATCAGAGAATGTAAGCGTAATATGATCCAATTTGATCTAGATAAAGCACTAGCACGTGAAAATGTAGTAGAAGGGCTTATTCTCGCGGCGGCATCTATTGATGAAGTTGTAGCAATTATTCGTTCTTCTCAAAACCCAGCAGAAGCTTCGACTAAGTTAATTGCTCGTTTTAAATTTAATGAAGAACAAACCAAAGCAATTCTCGCCATGAAACTTTCTTCATTAACAAAAATAGACGCTATTAAATTAAATGATGAACTAGAAGAACTTAAAAGAAAAATAGAGGAGTATCGCCACTTATTATTTGATACTACCGCTTTGAACAATGAACTAATAAAAATACTACAAATAGTTGCTGATAAATATGGTGACGCTCGTCGCACAAAAATTTTAAACATTGTAGAAAATGAAAGTGATGAAGAACAGCAAATTCAAGAAGAAGAAGTTGGCATAATGTTATTTGATAACAACATGCTACGACTTGTTAAAAAAGAAGATTTACAAGGTGGAAAACGAGGCCGAAAAGGTGTAAATATTAAACCACCTAAAAACGCGAATCTAATTAATACTTTATATACAACTAATCTTGGAGTTGTCGCCGCGTTCACAGATACTGGTCGTATGTATAATTTTTCTTTGGCTGATTTAGATTATGGAAAGGATTATTCAGTGTACGAACTTATTGTTCTACAAGATAACGAAAAAGTCCTGCTACTAATAGATACGACTTCCTTCAACGCATATCATAATTTAGTAACCATAAGCAAGAAAGGTTATATTAAAAAGACAGCAACTCGTGAATATAACGTGCGGGCAAAAAAGGGTACTGCCGTGATGAAGTTAGATACTGATGATAGACTTGTTGGTGTATATCTTTCTATGAGTGATGAAGATAAGATTTTCATTACTGGTAGTGCCGGTAATTATAACTTCTATGAAATTGGAGAAGTTTCTGCTACTGGAAGAATGACCAAGGGTGTTAAAGCAATTAAATTAGGAACAAATGAAACAATTTGTGCGGCAACACTGGTTAAAAAAGATATTGAATATCGTGGTCTTTTAACTATCACTACAACCGGTAAGGGTAAGATTACTAAGATAAATGATTTCAATATGACTAATCGTGCCATCAAAGGCCCACAAGTAATGGATCTAAAAACAGAAACATTAGCTACTGTTTTTGCTGTGCCAGAATCACAAGAAAAAATTTTTATTACAACAAATAATAAAGCGGTTCTATTAAATACCGACTCCATTCCGATTCAAAATCGTGTAACTAGTGGTATTCGCATTATTGATGCACGTGGAGTTGAAGGCGGAATCGAAATTATGTAATGGAGAATAAAATATGGATAAAGGCTACATAGAATTATTTACTTTGATTACTCAAGTTTCTGCTAATTTGGCTGAACAAGTAATGGAAGAACATAAAAAAAAGAATGAAGAAAAAGGATACAAAACCGCAGAAATGATGCGTGATGATTTCCTTAATCTACATGACAAACTAGGTACGAATGAAACACTAGATAAAGCTGATTATGCTCGTTTACTTGTAGGTACAATTATTTTTACTAATCAATTAGAGGCTCGTATTAAGAAAGAGCAAAGTGCCTTACAAAGTTATAAACTAGATATTATTCCAAAATTAGATCAAATTAATAACGCTGAATCTTCCGAAGTTCTGGAATTGGCAGAAAGTTTATTTGTAGTAAAAGAAAATATAGAATCAAATAATGAAGATTCTGAATAATTTGACTTTTTTCTAAAATTATAATATAATATAAATACAGAAAAGGAAAGGAAAGGAAAATAGCCCAGCTTGAAAATATAACAAGAAAAAATTATTTATTATTTGACTTTCATTGAAAATTCTGTTATAATAAGATTGTAAAGAGGAAAAGGAGTAAAATTCCTGCCGCTTACAAAATAAATAAATAAAACATATATAAAAAAGGAGACTGATGTATTATGATTACCCCAAACAGTGAGCTAGTTCTAAATTTTCTAAAGAAGCATTTTGGTCAGGAATTCACCAAGAATGAGATTGCAGAGGCCCTAGGTATTTCCATTCCCGCAGTTACTGGTTCTATTAATGGTCTAGTTAAGAAGCACTATGTTACTGAGCGTCTAGAGGAAGTTGAAGTAGAGCCCGCGACTGACACTCGTAAGGCGAAGGTAAAGACTATTCGTCATGAGACTCTAACTGAGGCTGGTCTAGCCTATGATCCAGTAGCTGAGGAAGAGGCCAAGCAGGCCGCAAAGGCTGCTGAGAAGGAGCGTAAGGCTGCTGAGCGTGCGGCTGCTAAGGCTGCTAAAGAGAACGCCTAATAGAATAAATGAGGGCGATTCCCTCGTGGAATCGCCTTAGTTTTATCTTGACAACATATAAAAATTATGATATAATAAATGTAAAGAAAAGATAAGGAGAAATGTAATATGAGCAAGGATATTATGACACAAGCAAATAACAAGATTAATGTTGTTGGCAAGCTACTAGACGCAGTAATTAACGATGGTACTTTAAGTGATGGCCGCAAGTATAAGCGTGCGAATATTACAATTCGCGTAACGCAGACTTATGGTGGACGTGAAGAGACTAGTGAAATTCCAGTTAGCATGTTCGCCGCACAGTACACTCAGCAGAATAAGCCAAATCCCGGATATGCTCAGATTGAAAATCTAGCCGAGATGAAGACTGCCCAGATGGTTGGTATTGATAATGCTGATACAGTTCGTGTTTCTGGTGCGAATCTACGCGAGAATAACTTCGTTTCTCGTAATAGTGGCCAGCTAATTCATGGTTGGCAGATTAATACTAGTTTTATCAATTCTGGTGCAACTGCTGATGTAGCTTCTTTCATTATTGATATTTATATCATGGATATGAAGCCAGAAGTTGATCGTGAAGGCGAAGAGACTGGTAAGCTAATCATCAAGGGTGCGATTGTTCAGTATCAGGGTAAGCTAGATGTAGTTGAGTTTATCGTTGAAAATCCTGATACTATTGATTACATTGAGCGTAATTGGAATATTGATGACACCGTAGAGGTTCGTGGCCGTATTCGTGTTACCGCAATTGAAGATAAGCCAAAGGCTACTGAAAGCTCTTGGGGCGAGGATGTACCCGAGACCACGACTCGCACGGTACGTCAGCTAGTCATTACTAAGGGTAGTGATGAGCCTTATGAGGAAGAGTTTGCCTATGATAAGACTGACATCAAGAAGGCTTTCAATGTCCGCAAGGCAATGATTGAACAGCTACAGATTGATGCCAAGAAGGGTGCCGCTCCAAAGGCTGCCAAGGAACCCACTGCCAAGGGTGAAAAGAAGTGGGATTGGGAATAAGGCGTAAGCCTTATTCTCATTTTCTAAGGAGGGATAACATATGGCAAATGATATTGATATTTTCTCTCTTGAACCAAGTAAGATTTCCCGTGATCTAAAGGGAAAATTTTTGCTTATTTATGGGCAGCCTAAAACTGGCAAGTCTACATTTGGTTCCCAATTGCCTCGTTCATTATTCCTAAATTTTGAACAAGGTACTAACGCTCTAGCTGGTATTCGTAGTGTTCCTATTCTTCGTTGGAGTGATTTTCGCAAGGTTCTCACACAACTACGTAAGCCACAAGCACGCGAAATGTATGATAGTATTGTAGTAGATACCGCTTCTATCGCCTGGCAACTTTGCGAGAAATATATTTGTCAGCGTGAAAGCGTTGATTCTATTCGAGAAATTCCTTGGGGTCAAGGCTGGGGCATGCTACGAAATGAATTCTCTGAATGTTGGCGTGAAATTACACTTTTAGGTTTTGGTATTCTTTTTATTGCACATAGTAGGGAGAAGCCAACTGAAATGCGTGATGAAGAAGGAAATGAAATTACAGCTGTTGCCCCTGATCTTCCAAACCAGTGTTATCAGATTGTAAATAGTATTGTAGATATTATTGGATATTTACAGGTTCAGATGAATAACGATGGTACTTCTGAACGTTATCTATATACTCGTTCTACACCAACAGTATTCGCGGGCAGCCGCTATCAATATTTAGCACCAAAGATTAAGTTTGGTTATCAAGAATTAGTTGATGCGATTGGCGACGCAATTGACCAAGCTGTTGAAAAGGATGGAGCAGAAGTAACCGACCATACAGTTATCGCACAAATTAAGGCTCGTCCATTTAATGAAATTATGGAAGAAGCCAAAGCAATCTGGCAAGCTTATATTAACGAAGCTGAAACAGATGAAACAAAAGAGCAACATTTTAACATTGCTAAAGATGTTATTAAGCGTGTCTTTGGTACGGAAACATTTAAGCTTAGCCAAGCAGTTCCCTCGCAAAGCGACCTTGTTGAATTATTCATAGATGAAATGAAAGAAATTATGGAATAAGAAAAGACCTATATAGGTCTTTTTTTATTGACTTTTTTTCAAATCTGTGATATACTAAATAATAGGAGGGATGATATATGGCAAAAGCAACATTACAGTGTTTTAAATGTAAGCAACAATTTTTACGAAATGAACTAGTAGAATATGCTACTCCACGTTCTACTACTTTTCACAAGTATTGTCCAGAATGTTTAAAAGAACAACAATCCAGAGATAAATTTTCTGAAAGCGTGTGTAATATCTTTGGATTAAAAGCTCCGGGTCCTCGTATTTGGAATGAGCGTAAGCGTCTTATGGACACTTATGGATATACCGATCAAACTATTATTGATTGTCTAAATTATATTTATTTAGTAGAAAAAAGACAAAAATTATCTGAATCTTTGTGTCTTGTTAATCCACCAACAGTTGAAAAAATGATGAAGTATAAGCGGCGTCAAGAGTACGAACAAAATAAATTAGCCAGTGCTTTTGCAGAAAGTATGAGTTCTGAAATTAAACCACGACAAATAAAGATTAAAGAAAACACTACAACGGTAGGAAAAAATAATTGGAGTCTTGATGATTTTTTTGATGATTAAGGAGAGATGTAAATGACACTATCAGATAAGACGGCATATCGTCAGATAGTAGGAAGTTTAATGCATAATCTTCTTTTGTTTATAGAATATCCAGATATAAATCCTTATGACTTTGTAGAAGCAAAAGTAGATAGAGCCTGCTTTCTAATAATAAGAAATCTATATGAAGCGGGAGCAAAAAGTTTAAGTGTATATGAAGTAGATAAGGAATTTGAAAATCAAAAAGGAACTGCGGCCGCAACACAATATTTTAGTAACGGTGGCTTAGAATATTTAAAGAATGCATATGAATTTGCTGAACCAAGCAACTTTCAAATGTATTACAACCGATTAAAAAAGTATTCATTACTTTATCAATTAAAAAAAGCACATTATGATATTAGTAATTTTTATATAGAAGATAAAGACGCGGATGACCCATTAAAAGCAAGCGAAGTTCAAAAACATTGTGAAGAATCTAGTCTTGATGATATTCTTGCGGAAGTAGAAGGAAAATTTAATGAAATTAGAAATGATTTTGTTAATGGTATAAAAAGAAATGGTGACCCTGCAAATAGTATCTTTGAACTTATTGATAATTTACAAAAGACGCCAAATGTAGGGCCAGATCTTGAAGGAGAAATTTTTAGTTCTGCGTGTCGTGGAGCAAGAGAAGGATGTTTCTTTTTGAAATCTGCTAGTACAAACGCTGGTAAAAGTAGAACATCGGTTTTTGATGCTTGTCATTTAGCATATCCTAAAAGATGGTCACATGAAAAAGGAACTTTCATTCATGAAATAAATTTTGATGAACCGCGGCAACCTCGTAAAGTTTTATTCATTGTCACAGAGATGGATGTGGAAGAAATTCAAACTATGATGCTGGCATATCTTTCAGGTGTAGATGAAGCACATATTTTGACTGGTAGATATGAACCGGGAGAATTACAACGAGTAAAATTTGCGGCGACAATAATGCAAGAATATCAGGGTTACTTTTTAATTGAAGAAATTAGTGAACCTAATCTTGTAAATATTCAATCCGTTATAAAAAAATATGCAACTGTAGACCAAGTAAAATATATATTCTTTGATTATATTCATACAACTGCAAGTCTTGTAGGACAATTTGCAAAAAATAATTTAAGAGAAGATACTGTATTAATGTTAATGGCAAACCAGCTAAAACAATTAGCTAAAGATTATAATGTATTTATTTTTTCAGCAACACAAGTCAATGCAAAAGGAATGGAAGGCGACGGCGAATTTAAAGACGAGTCTTGCATCCGGGGTTCCTGTAGTTGTGCCCGTAAAACCCTAACCGCTCACCAGCGGGGTCACTTAATGTGGCTAACGAGGAAGTCCTATTAGGATAATCTCGTGTCATGGAAGATTTTATTGAAGAATTATTATCAATAAAGTACTTATCTAATGGAGGTGAGACTTTATGGATAAAGTTTCTGGAATATATGTTATCACAAACGAAATAAATCAAAAGCAATATGTTGGATTATCAAAAAATTGTTGGAAACGATGGGCAGATCATTATTCTAAATCTTATAATTCTAATAAAAAAGATGATTTAGAAAAAGCCTTATACATGGCAATGAGAAAATATGGACGAGATAATTTCTCTTTCAAAATTATTGAAGAATGCCCAGAAGAACAACTAAGTGAACGTGAAGTATATTGGATAAAAAAATTAAATACTTATCATGGCGGTTACAATGAAACTGAAGGTGGCGAAAAGCCAGGGCCTAATAGTGTTCATTTAGGAGAAGCACATGGAATGGCAAAATTAACTGAGAAAGAAGTCATTCAATGCCGCAAGTGGTACAAAGAAGGAAAAAAAAGTCATGATATTTGGGAAAAGTACTTCCAAGATAAAATAACTTATGCCGGTTTTCAAAGAATGTGGCATGGAAAAACTTGGAAACATGTAATGCCAGAAGTATTTAAAAATAATCCGCATCCACGTTGTAAATACTCAGAAGAAATAATTCAACAAATAAAACATATGTATGATGAAGAAAAGAAAAGTTGTGCAGAAATTTATCATTATTTTGATGAAAAAATTAGCCGCACAACAATAAATAATATTTGTAATAATAAACGATAAAATCTTCAGCGATGTAACGACTATCCCGGCAGGGAGTACAATAGCTATTGGTACGCTATTGGAAAAGGGTTTTCTTATTATATAAATAATAAGTAAGAAATAGTCTGTGCCATCAGTAATGATGGAATAAATGGCAAAAGCAGTTGCTGATAAATGCGATATGGGGTGCGTAATGAGTAGAGTAGATAATAAAATGTGGGATGATTTAATTCCAAAGTTACGCCCATATGTAAGAGAAGGTATTATTGATGCTACATATTTAGAAAATCCTGATTATCGTCCTACTCATATTATAGATATTTATAAAATGCGTCGTGGTCGTTATCGTGGTATAAGAATTTGGTCACATATTCATCTCGGTACAGGAAGAAGAGTTGATTTATTTATGACTTCTTCAAATAATTCTCCAATAGAATGGAAAGCTGATACTTTTCAAACTGTAATTGAAGAAATGATAGGTAATTGGCGTGAAATGATAAAGGAGGAAACATAATTGCTAACGACATTACAAAATCAAGATAATGAGCTTGATTTAGCAATAGCAAGCAAAAAAGATATTGTAGATTCCATTACACTTAATGATGTAAAGAATTTTCTTGAAAGTTTAGGGGTAACACAAATTATGGTTAATGAGGAAAAACAATATCTTATATGTCCTACAATTTGCCATAATCCTATCAATGAAGCTGAATCTATGAAATTATATTGGTATCAAAACAATAAAATATTTAGATGCTATACTGAATGTAATGAAGCAATGTCTATATTCAAATTATATCAAAAATATATGGCATTAAATCATTATCCTGTTACAATAGAAGAAGCTGAAGATTATGTAAAACAATGTCTAAAACATATTGTTATAAATACAAATAAAGTATCTTATAACTATGAATTGGATTTAAATAAATATCAATATAATAGTAACATTCCGGTTCTTGATGAATATCCAAAAGAAGTTTTATCATATTTCACACATTATTATCATCCAACTTGGTTACGAGATGGAATAACACCAGAAGCAATGGATAAATTTCATATTGGTTTTTCATTAGGACAAAATAAAATTATTATTCCTCATTTTGATATAAATGGAAGATTAATTGGTATTCGCGGCCGTGCGTTAGATAAAAAAGAAGCTGAAAGTTATGGAAAATATCGTCCATTACAAATTGGAAAAATAACTTATGCTCATCCATTACAATTTAATTTATACGGTGTACATGAACATCAAAGTGGTATTAAAATGCGGCGACAAGCTATTATAGCAGAAGCTGAAAAATCTGTATTACTAGATGATGGATATTATGAAGATTTAAGTAATTGTGTCGCATGTTGTGGCTCAAGTTTTAATAAATATCATATTAGTCTATTAACTAATATTTTAGGTGCCAATGAAATTATAATTGCTTTAGATAAAGAATATACTGATTGGCGAACGGAAAAGGCCCGCAAATATAAGGAGAGAATAATCTCAATGTGTCATAAATATAGTAATCAAGCCATCTTTTCTTATATATGGGATTATGATAATGTTTTGGAGGAAAAAGACTCTCCATTTGATAAAGGAAAAGAAGTTTTTGAACATTTATATAAAACAAGAGTAAAAGTAAGATAGGAGTAATGTTTATGATTTATAGACTAAGAAATTATTATACAATGAATCCAGAATACGCTCTGCAAGAAATTCTAATTGATCGCGGCGTAAAAGATATTGAGAATTTTTTATATCCTACTTCAAACTGTGAGTTAGACCCGTACGGGCTTGAAAATATAGATTTAGCTGCGGATATGCTTCTACGGCATTTGCGTGCAGATAGTAAAATTATGTTTGTAGTAGATTCAGATTGTGATGGGTTTACTTCATCATCAATTCTTTGGCTTTATATTAAACATATTTTTCCAAAGGCCAATTTAAATTTTACATTACATGAACATAAACAGCATGGTCTTGATGATAAGATTGATTGGTTAGAAACATTAAATGATATTAACCTAGTGATTTGTCCTGATTCCGCGAGTTATGACGTAGAAGAACACCAGCGACTTGCTGACTTAGGAATAGATTGTCTTGTGCTAGATCACCATGAACAATTATATGATGCTAATGGCAATCCAGTTGTATCTACTGTGCCAAATACAATAGTAGTAAATAATCAACTTTCGCCGCTATATGAAAATAAATCTCTTTGTGGTGCGGGCGTAGTATATAAGTTTTGTGAAGTATTGGATGAAATTTTAGGTATCCATCAGGCCCAAGAATATATGGATTTAGTTGCTCTTGGAGAAATTGCTGATGTTATGGATAGAACAACACCTGAGACTAATTATCTCATGTTGGAGGGGCTTTCTAATATTCAAAATAAAGGGTTTAGTACCTTACTTGCTTCTCAATCTTATTCTCTAAAAGAAAAGGCAACCTATCCATGGGATGGTTTAACTCCTATTGACATTGCCTTTTATATCGCTCCTTTAATTAATGCTCTTACTCGTGTTGGGTCAATGAAAGAAAAAGAAGCAATGTTTTATTGTTTTGTAGAGCCAGATAGAGTTCTTCCTAGTACAAAGCGTGGAGCAAAACTAGGGGATACAGAAACTGCCGCAGAACAAACTGCACGCGTAGGTAAAAACGCAAAAGCCCGTCAAGATAAGCTAAAAGAAAAGGCCATTGATTTAATTGATTTCAAAATTCAAAAGAATGATTTAGCAAGTAATAATATTATTCTTGTAGAAATTGATCCAGAAGATAATATTCCGCCAGAACTAACCGGTTTAGTTGCGATGGCAATTGTAAATAAATATAATAAACCAGTTATGATTGGTCGTCGTAATGACAAAGGTGAAATTAATGGAAGTATTCGTAGTAGCGGAAACTTTGCCGGTTTACCCAGTTTTAAGCAATTTCTTGAAGAAAGTAATTTAATGAATTATGTCGCTGGACATGACGCGGCGGCTGGCTTTGGAATTAATAGTACACTTGATGAAAAATTATTAAATTATAGTAACGTAGTTCTTAATGATGATGATTTTAAAAAGTGCTATACAGTAGATTATATTCTTGATGCCAATGATAATAATACTGAATTACTTACGGTGCTAGCTTCACATCCAGAATTTTTTGGTAATCATATAGATGAAATTAAATTTGTAATTAAAAACATTACACTATCAAATGTAATGGCAATGGGTGCTAACAAAGATAGTATGAAAATTTCTTGTAATGGTATTGATTATGTAAGGTTCAAGGATATGGATTTTGTTGATACCGTTATGAATAATAGAATGGATAAACTTACTGTATATGGGCGTGCGAATTTAAATACATTTGCCGGCCGCACATCAATTCAAGTATTTATTGATGATTATGAACTTTTAAAGGATGAAAATAAATATGATTTCTAAAGATATTGAATGTTTTGAATGTAAGTATGGAGAAAATTGTCCTGTATTTTGGTCTAGACATAATGCTGCTTGTTTAACTATTCGTGAAGAAAATAATGAATATGAAGAACAGGTGGACTGGGATTATAAAGAGCATGAATATCCTTATAATTGACAAAAATAAAATTCTATGATATAATAATTATAGAATAAAGAAAGGAAGTGATTGTGTGAGTAAATACCCCGGTAGTCTTCATAATCACACAGATTATAGCAACGAGACCTTACGAGATTGTATTAATAAAGTAAATTCTCTGATTGATACAGCAATTGAACTAGATCATGAATGTGTAGCAATCACAGATCATGAAACTATTTCAAGTTATATTAAGGCTGAAAAATATTACAATAAAATTAAAAAAGAGCATCCAGATTTTAAACTTATTCGCGGTAATGAGATTTATCTTACACGAAATGATTTAAACGCGACAAATTATGATAAGAATAAAGATAGGTATTTCCACTTTATTCTTCTTTGTCGTGATTTAGAAGGTTATCATCAGATTTGCGAGCTTTCAACTCGTGCGTGGCGTCGTTCTTATATTAGTCGTAGATTAAGGAGACGTCCAACTTATTATAGAGATTTAAAAGAAGTTGTTAAACCAAATAAAGGCCATCTAATTGCGTCATCCGCATGTCTTGGCTCACAATTAGATAAGTTTCTTTTAAGATATATGGATACTGGTGATGAAGAATTTTATAAAACAGCTAAACAGTGGTGTCTATATATAGAAGATATTTTTGGTCGCGGTAATTTTTATCTTGAATTACAGCCATCGAATAGTAAAGAGCAAATATTTGTAAATCAGCATCTTGTTAAGATTAGTAAAGAGTTAAAGCTTCCTTACATTATTACGACTGATAGCCATTATTTGCGGCCGGAAGATTCATTTATTCATGAGTCTTTTCTTAATGCGCAAGATGGTGAACGTGAGGTAAGAAGTTTCTATGAAACAACTTACATGATGAGTGATGAAGAAATTCGTTCATTCTTTCCTTATCTTGAGCCAGAAGAAATTGAAGATGCGTATTATTATATTAGAGAAATTAAAGAAAAATGTGAAGATTTCTCAATCTTAAAGCCGCTAGAAATTCCTAATCTTCCATGGCGTGATTATAGTGACCCTGGAGACGAAAGAATTTTATGGGGTATTAAGCAAATGCCAGCCATTGAAAAATTTGTATATTCTCAATATAATGCTGATAATATTTTATCATGGGCTGTATTAGATGGAATTGAGAGACATAGAGACTTGCAAAATGAACGAGCATATAATGCGTTAAATGAATGTCTTGAAATGACATGGGAGTCAAGCGAAGTAAATAAAGCAAGATGGTCAGCCTACTTTCTAAATCTTCAAAAGATTATTGATGAATGTTGGAACGCTGGAACGTTAGTTATGCCCGCACGTGGCTCTGGTGGTGGCTTCTTACTCCTATATGCGTTAGACATTATTCAAATTAATGCTCTGCGTGAAAAAACTGCTATGTATCCTTGGCGTTTTCTTAATCCTGCACGTGTGTCTGTTCTTGATATTGATGTAGATATTTCTGGTATTAAGAGAGCACAAGTACTAGAACATTTAAGAAAATATTATGGTGAAAATCGAGTATCAAATGTTGCGACCTTCAAACTAGAAAAGTCAAAATCAGCAATTCTTACTGCGTGTCGTGGATTAGGAATTGATGTCGATAATGCACAGTATATTTCTTCTTTGGTTACACAAGAACGTGGACAGGCATATACATTACATCAAATGTATTATGGCGATGAAGAAAATGGTATTAAACCAAACCCAACATTCGTTGAAGAAATAAATAAGTATGATAAGTTATGGGAAGTTGCCAGTAAAATTGAAGGACTAATTTGTGGATATGGTATTCACGCTGGTGGTGTAGTATTTAAAGATAAAGACTTCACAGAGTCCAGTGCACTTATGCGTGCTCCTGATGGAACAATTATTACTCAGTTTGAGCTTCACGATTTGGAAGATGTTTCAGAAATTAAAATGGATCTTCTATCGGTTGAAGCCGCGGATAAAATACAAACTTGTCTTGAAATGTTAATCAAAGATGGATATATTAAACAATATCCTACTTTACGTGAAACTTATGAAAATGCACTTGGTGTTTATAACATTCTTCGTGATGATGAAGAAATGTGGAAGTTAGTAGATGAACATAAGATTGTAAGTCTTTTTCAGATGGAAAAGGCTAGCGGTATTCGTGGCATTTCATTAACTCATCCAAAAAATGTTGATGACTTAGCAACTTTGAACTCAGTTATTCGCCTTATGGCATCAGAAAAAGGTGCAGAAGCGCCACTAGATAAATATGCTCGTTTCCGCAAACATCCAAATGATTGGGAAACTGAAATGATTCAATATGGTCTTTCAAATAAGGAACGAGAATTGCTTCATGAGCAATTAGATGTTTCAGATGGCCTATCAATCACGCAAGAGCAATTTATGAAATTAGTCCAACTACCAGAATGCGGCGGTTGGGACTTACAATGGGCTGATAGACTTCGTAAGAGTATTGCGAAGAAGAACCCAAAAGAATATGAGCAATTGACTAAAGAATTTTACGAACGAGTAGAAGAGAAGAATCTTAGTAAAAGATTTTGTCATTATGTCTGGGATATTCAAATTGCATTAAGCCGTGGGTATGGTTTTAATGCGAGCCACACTTATGCTTATTCCATTATTGCTCTTCAAGAAATGAACTTAGCATATAGATACCCAATTGTGTATTGGAACACAGCAAATCTAATAGTAGATAGTGGTGGCGTTCAAACAGAAGATGTTGATGAAGAAGATGAAGATGAAATTGAAGCTATTTTAACTGAAAATAGCGTCGAATATGAAGAAGAATCTGATGAAGAAGAATGGGAAGAAGCAAATGAAGAAACAACAGAAGGAACAACCGTAGATAAGAAAAAGAAGAAAAACAAGGTTGTTGATTATGGACGCATCGCCTCGATTATTGGTAAAATGGGTGATTATGGAATTAAAGTATCTCCACCTGACATCAACCAGTCTTCTTTTACATTTACGCCTGTCGCAAAAGATAATGTTATTCTTTACGGGTTACGTGGCATCACTCGTGTCTCCACAGACAAGATTAATGAAATCATGACTATGCGACCATATGAGTCGTTAAAAGATTTCTTAATGAAAATTAAAGTAAATAAACTTCAAATGATAAATTTAATTAAGTCGGGAGCATTTGATAATATTGAAAATATTCCGCGAGAACAAATCATGGCAAAATATATTGACATGATTGCAGATAAAAAGCAAAGATTGACTCTTCAAAATATGTCAATGTTGATTGCGAAAAATCAGATACCGGATGACATGCAATTTTATGCGAAATTATTTTCATTTAATAAATTTTTAAAGACCTGTAAGGATGGAATTTATTATGAATTAAATGAAGCGGCGATTAGCTTTATTGATAATCATTTTGATATAGATATTGTTGAGGATGGTACGAGAGTCTTACAAAAAACTTGGGATAATATCTATAAAAAAGCTATGGAACCAATGCGTCAGTATTTAAAAGATAATAAAGAAGAAGCATTGGCAAAGTTAAATAAGGCTTTATATGATGAAATTGCTGATAAATATGCTGACGGTAATATAAGTAAATGGGAAATGGATAGTATCTCATTCTACTATCATGAGCATGAATTAGCAAAAGCCAAGAATGATTTTGATGATTTCTTCAAATTATCAGAAGAACCTGAAATTGAATATAGTTTCCCTGGAAGTAATGGACAAGAAATCAAAGTATATAAGTTATTCAAAATTATCGGGACTGTAATTGATAAGGATAAAAATCGTAATACAGTTACGCTTCTAACTCCAACTGGTGTTGTAAATGTAAAAATTTATAAAAATCAGTACGCGATTTATGATAAACAGTTAAGCCAGCGTGGAGATGATGGTAAGAAGCATGTTATTGAAAAGAGCTGGTTCGCACGCGGAACAAAACTTATGGTTCAAGGTATTCGCCGCGGAAACGATTTTATTCCAAAGAAAAAGAAACAGTCAATCTATCCCATTATTTCAAAAATAACAAATGTGGATGAATATGGAAATTTAACTTTCCAGTATGAACGTGCGGAGGTAGAAGAATGATAGGATTAGTTGATTATGACATATCTAATTTTTCCTCCTCCAAATTCATTATTCCTAATCTTGAAATAATGAAATTAGCGACTTACTACAAAACCGAAGAAAATCGGTTTTGTAGATTGTTATCTTTGGATGAAGAAGATTTATCTGGATATGAGAAGATTTATTTTTTTAGCGAAGGACATGCGGTTCCAAAAATACCAGAACAGTTCTTACGCTCACCCGTTGTGGAATATGGCGGTACCGCTTTTACAAATGGAAAATATATCCCATTTAAAAATTCAATTATAGACTTTACTATTCCGCGGCCTGCAATTTATAAAGAATATCTTAAAGGAAAATATGATGATGGTATCAAAGCAAAAGTTATATCTAATGTATTAGATAATAGTTATTATCGTTGTTATGCGGGCGAAGAGAAATTACCAGTTCCGCCTATTATGTCAAATAAACGATTAATAATGTATGACCGCGAATTTTTCTATCCAAATTGGCGCGACATATTAGAGGATATTAGTAATAGAAAGCCATCTTCTATTGTAAGAATACATCCTATTGTTTGTAAAAAGTTATCTGAGTTTTTTGAAATAAGAAATTATCCAAAGATGACACGTTCAAATACTATTATATTTGATTTAGATATACCATTGGATGAAGTATATTACATGACAAATAAATATAAAAATTATTTGAAAGCTGATATTACTCCTTATTCCAATGTTTATATACAGCTTGGTGGGAACTTTGCTACAAACTTTCAATACTTTAAAGATATGATTTATAAAATGAATTTATTATACTGTCTATGGAGTGTTGATATACCAATAAAGATACTATATGAACCCCCATTTATAGGTTATAAAAATCCATTAGCGAATTTATCTATTCGTATTGAACGGTGGGCGGATGTTACTAGAAAAGATAACTATTCAATAATTCTAAATGATAGAATAAATACTAAAAAGAAAAATCCAGCAATGGATGAACGTGAATTATTATTAAAATTTTATCCATCGGCAAAAGACCTGTTTACACAGTCTCACGAGATGGTTGCGAAAGGAGGAAGGTGGAGAATATGAGGATTGATGATATTATTCAAACTCGTGAACAGCTCAACAAAGAATTAAAAATGGCTCTTTCCACTATGGAGCGAAAAGATACCATACAAAAAATAAAGCTTGCCATTATTGACAATCAAAAGCATTGCCCGCACACAAGCACCAAGTATAATTGGGAAATTACAAATGATACCTGCCCTTACTGCGGTTTTCATTTTAGTACCGGCGGTATTTGGAGGGAGAATATAAATGATAAAAGTTATTAAGAGAAATGGTACGGAAGTAGAATTTGATAAATCTAAAATTGTAAATGCTATTAGAAAAGCTTGGATTCAAGTATATAATGATCCATTAAATCCAGAACCAGAATATTTTAATACAATTGCTGATAGTATTGAACGAGTAGCGAACCAAACTTTTACAGATAGCGGAAAATATCTTACAGTAGAAAATATTCAGGAATTAGTTGAAGATGATTTAGCGGCTTTTGACCGCCTTGTAGAAAAAGCATATATTCGTTATCGTTACAAGAGAGGCGTAATGCGTTCTTGCTCTGATGAATTTATTCGTTCTATCAGTGAAAAGCTGAATGCTTCTAATGTTCAAAATCAGAATGCCAATATTGACGAACATTCATTTGGTGGCCGTGTAGGCGAAGCATCGGATGAAATGATGAAGCAATATGCACTTGATTTCTGTATGTCAGAAATGGCAAAGAATAATCACTTAAACAATGAAATTTATATTCATGATTTAAGTGCGTATGCGGTTGGCATGCATAATTGTTTATCTATTCCTTTTGATAAGTTATTGGCAGAAGGTTTTAATACGCGTCAGACTGATGTGCGGCCGGCTAATTCCATTAATACTGCTTTCCAGCTTGTTGCTGTTATTTTCCAGCTTCAATCACTTATGCAATTTGGTGGTGTTTCTGCCACTCATTTGGATTGGACTATGGTACCTTATGTTAGAAAGAGCTTTTGGAAGCATTTTAAAGACGGATTAAAATGGTTTGGAGAGGGTGATGCAAATCATTATTTCTTCAATGTAGATATTTCTAAAATGCCTATTGAACCTTATCATAATTTAACAGTTGATGAAGATGTGCTTCCTTTAGTGCAAACTGCAAAAGTAACAAAAGCTTATAAATATGCAATGGAAATGACAGAACGCGAACTTCAACAAGCTGTAGAAGGAATGTATCATAATTTAAATACACTTCAATCTCGTAGTGGCAACCAACTTCCATTTACTTCTATTAACTATGGAACCTGTACTTTACCAGAAGGTCGTATGGTAATTCGCGCGTTACTTGAAGGTTCTATTAAGGGTGTAGGTAAATTACATAAAACTCCTATTTTCCCTTGCGGTATTTTCCAGCTTGGAAAAGGTATTAACCGCGAGCCTGGCGACCCAAATTATGACTTATATCAACTCGCTTTAAAATCAACTGCGCAACGCATTTATCCTAATTACGCAAATATTGATTGGTCTGGTAATGCTGGGTATGATAAGAATGATCCAAAGACTTATTTTTCTACAATGGGTTGCCGCACAGCAAATGGCGCAGATATAAATGCGGAAGAAGGAACCAATCCTCAAACTAAAGATGGCCGTGGTAATATTTGCCCAGTTACAATTATTATGCCTACACTTGCTATGGAAGCGGCAGAATGGAAAGAAAAAACTGAACTTGCTAATCCAAATATTATAGAGTATTTTATGCTATTACTTGATCAGAAAATCCACGAAGCCAAAGATATGCTACTTGAACGCTTTAATTGGATTTGTTCTCAATCTCCTGCTTCTGCAAAATTTATGTATGAAAATGGAACTATGCTTGGTTATCATCCAGAAGAAGGTATTCGTTCAGCTTTAAAGCATGGAACTATTGTCATCGGACAGCTTGGTTTAGCTGAAACTTTACAAATTTTAATTGGCTGCGATCATACCACCGAAAAAGGAATGGAATTAGCAAAGCAAATTGAACAACTATTTAAAGATAGATGTGCTGAATTTAAGAAAGAGTATAAGTTAAACTTTGGTGTATATTATACTCCCGCAGAGAATCTTTGCTACACCGCTATGAAGAAGTTCCAAAAAAAGTATGGCGAAATTGAAAAGGTTTCCGACCACGAATATTTTACCAATAGTATCCACGTTCCTGTATGGCATAATATTTCTGTATTTGATAAAATTGATATTGAAAGTCAATTGACAGGGTATTCTAGTGCTGGATGTATTACTTATGTTGAACTACCGTCTGGTGTAAAAAATAATCTTGAAGCACTAGAAACGATAGTAAATTATGCGATGGACCACGACATCCCATATTTCGCTGTAAATGTACCCCTTGATACATGTATGGATTGTGGTTATGCTGATGAAATTAATGATACCTGTCCGCAATGCGGAAGTCATAATATTCAGCATTTACGTCGTGTAACGGGCTATTTGACAGGCGATTATAAAACTGCGTTTAACTGGGGCAAGCAGAAAGAAACTGAAGCACGTGTAAAACACGTTCATTAATATGAGTAAAATTGCTGGAATTTATTGGGATGATACCGCGGCCGCACCCGGTATCTCCCTCTCGGTATATTTTTCTGGATGTCACTTCCATTGCCCCGGTTGTCATAATCCAGAAGCACAAGATTTTAATTTTGGAGAAGAATTTACTCCGGAAACAATTCGTGAGATACTAACTAAGTTAAGAAAAAATGGAGTTGAACGTAGACTTTCCATTCTTGGCGGCGAACCGCTATGTCCCGAAAATCGTAAAACAGTATATGATTTAATTAGTATTTGCCGCAAAGTTTATCCACGAATGAAAATATATATTTGGACTGGATATACTATTGAAGAATTATTTAAAGAAGGAGACGAAATTATTAATATGATTTTTAAACACGCAGATTGTATTATTGATGGACGTTTTGAACTAGATAAGCGTGACATTACTCTTCCCCTTCGTGGTTCTTCTAATCAAAGAATTATTTATTTACATGAGCAGGCGTAAGCCTGCTCTTTTCTTTTTACTTGACTTTTTCAAAAAACCATGATATAATTAATTATAAAGTAAAGGAGTGGTCGTGATGTAGATGCTATATGGAATAATAGGAATACTTATAATTATTATAATTGTATTATGTGTAAAACTAGGGCAAAAGATTCCGATTGATAATAAGCAATTAGAAGTTTATAAAAAAGAAATCTCTGAGGCGGAAGGAAAAGTCGAAAAACTTCGATTCCAAAAAGATGAGTTAACAAAAGATATCAAAACACAAACTGATTTAGTCAGTGAATATAATGATAAAATACTAGAAATCCAAAACAAATATAAAAAAGAACTAAATAAAAAAACAACAGATTTAGATTCATATTTTGAAAATCAGAAAACTACACGCCAATCTGAAATGGATACGAACTTTGAAAGGCTATGGCGTGAAAAAGAAGAAAACTTACAAGCAAAATATAATCAATTTGAACGCGAAGAATTAGAAAAAGAACATAAATTTCGTCAAGAAATCCAATCTATTATTGACTCCGCCCGCAAAAGTCAAGAAGATATTTTAGCAGAAACGCAAGCACAACAAGAACGTTTTGAAGGATTATTATTACCTTTAAAACAATATGAAATGGAACAACAGGAACGCCTATTCTATACAATACAAGTCCCTGATGAATATAAAGATGACATCAACTTTTTGATTACCACTGTTTCTCAAAAAGTTCAGCATCCAGATATTATAAATAAATTAGTTTGGGCTGAATATGTGAAGCCCTATATAGATGGTACTTTCAAACGGGTTGGCATAGAAGATAAACCCGGTATTTATAAAATTACTAATTTAGATAGCGGCAAATGCTATATTGGTAAAAGTACTAATGTAAAGAAACGAATCGCTGACCATTTTAAAAGTTCTATTGGTATAAAAACAATTGCTGACCAAGCTGTACATCATGAAATATGGAAAACTGGATTTTGGAACTGGACAATTGAAGTAATTATTTATTGTGAGAAAGAACAATTAAATGAATTAGAAAAGTATTATATAGACTTCTTTAAAAGTCAAGAATTTGGATATAATAAGAATGTTGGTGGTGGCGGATAATGGAAATTATTAAATATGAAGGTAATTTAAAGTATATAGTTATTCTATATAAAGAAAAAGATAAATTATATGTTTTATATGCTCTTACAAATGCGTTATTTATAGATAGCGAAAATGAGGAAGTAGATATAGACGATTGCTTTTCTCGTATTACAAAATTTGTTTTAAATCGTCATGTTACTGTGCATATTCCTCTTATTGAAAGAGAAAATAATAAAGTATTTTCTATCATTCAAGTAGATAATGAAAAAGCATATGATTTGATTAAAACAGTAGTGGAGGATTTACTATGACCGAAAAAATTTTTGCTACTGGTTTAACTACAGAGCATGATAATCTAGAATCAATTGAAGCTGAAACTACAACAGCTATTGAAAACAAATCACAAGAACTACAATTCCATAATCGTGCACAACGCCGTGCATTCGCAAAGAAACTCGGTAAGTCTGGTCGTGCGAAAATGGGAACTATTTCAGAGACAGCTAAAAAGCTTAATTATATAAATCTAATTGAACAACTACGAGAATTAAATGAAAAGAAGGAGAATGAAAATTATGAAGCAACTGAAGACTGAAACTCTAATTTTTAAGGTGGATAGCGAACAGCTGGCAATGGATACTATCGAAAAGTATAAGAATGAGCAATCAACAGAAGGTTATACTCTAACAAAATATAACACCACTTACAAGAGTAAGAAAGATCGCAAGACAGGCGAGATTGTTGATGAATACTGGCTAGTATCAGTAACTAAAGAATACGAGGTAATGTAATATGGCAGATATAAATATGAATGACTTTGCAGACATGATATCTAATGATAAAAACTTACAGCCTTTAATGGAAGCTTTAGAGCAAATTATGTCTATTCCAGAAGAGGCATTAAACGATACTAACATTGAAATTATGTTGGGTATGGTTAATGGTGCTTTTACTGAAAATTTACGTAATGAGTCAATTGATTCCATTGTTGAAGAATTTGAACGACAAGGACTAACTCGTGCACAAGCGAAGGAAGATATTGAAAACTCTAAGCAGGCTATCAGTGATAGTATTGATGAACTACAACCTTCCGCACGCAAGAGACAAATCTTGGATGGTATTTTTTCTGTATTTTACGATGTCTTTGATACAGCTTTAGAAAAGTATCATAACTATAACATTGTACTTCCTATCAAGCTGGACGATGGAGCAACAGTTCCTACTTATGCTCATGATACTGATGCGTGTGCTGACCTTTACGCTGCGGATGATATGGTTCTTCCCGCCCATACTTTTAGTAATATGGTACGTACTGGGGTACACATTGCTCTTCCAGAAGGTTGGATGGCAATGATTTTCCCACGTTCTAGCATTGGTGCTAAGACACAAAATCGTCTATCTAATAGTGTAGGTATTATTGATAGTGAATATCGTGGTCAACTTGGCGTGCTGTATGACAATCTTTCTGATTCTGACTATGCAATCAAAACTGGAGACCGTGTAGCTCAAATGCTTGTTATGCCTTCTTATAAGTTCAAGGCGAATGTCGTTGATATTCTACCCGCGAGCGAACGTGGAGAGGGCGGATTTGGTAGCACGGGAAAGTAAAGCATGGCAATAAATCTCTATTCAGTTCAAAACCACCTCTCGGAAGAGGGGTGGCAACTGATTAGTGATAGTTATAAAAATCTAAATACAGAATTAGAAATGAGGTGTCCAGAAGGTCATACGCAATTTATTAGTTACGGACAATGGAGAAAGCATCCAGTTTGTGAAGAATGTCTTGCTGGCGACCCTTATAAAGTCAAAAAAAATAAAGTGCCAATCAAAAAGATTGACACATATAGAATACTCGCACTTGACGCCGCGACAAAAATCAGTGGCTACTCCATCTATGATGATGGTACTTTGGTAAGTTATGGCACCTACCATGCGGATGAAAGTAAAGAAGCTACTGATAGAATAAATGAAATAAAGCACTGGCTTGAAGCCGCGATAGATGCTTGGGAACCTGATTTCGTCGGAGTGGAAAATATACAACTTCAGTCTTTTGGCAGCAATGGAAAATATCAGGTTGAAATGTATCGTGTGCTTGCTAATTTACAAGGTGTAGTGCTAGATACTTTGTTTGAGAAAGGAATAGAACACGATTTATGCTATTCTAGTGAGTGGAGAAAATATTGCGGCGTAGGCGATGGAAAAGGACGCGAAAATAAAAAGCGTCAAGCACAAGAAAAAGTTGAATTGTGGTACAAACAAAAATGTACACAAGATGAAGCCGATGCTATTTGTATCGGTAAGTATTTTTGTAATTATGTGAAAAATAAAAACTCTAGTTGGGGTGAGGATATATGATTGAACTTACCGTCAAAGAGGTTATGGAAAGTGTAGGTGTTTTGAATGAAATTATGGAACAACCTTTCCATGGTGCTCTGGCTTTCAAGATTTCCCGTATTATCAGGGAATTGAGAAAGGAAGTTGAAAGTTTTAACACGGAAAGAGATAAGATTATTCGAGTATTTAGCGAAAAGGATGAAAATGGAAAACCTGTTTTGCTGGAGAATGGAAATATAAAGATACGTTCTGATTTAGTAAAGGAATGTAATGATGAATTTGAGAAGTTGCTAAGAACTAGTATCGAGATAAATGCGGAGAAGTTGGATTTGGATGAATTGGATGAAATTGAAATTACTCCTAAGAAGATGGAAAGCATTTTGGTATTAGTAGATAATGAAGAATAAAAGAAAACCCCTCTTGCGTAAGCAAGAGGGGTTTCTTTATTTTACGTAGTTTTCCATTTTCTATAACGAACTGTACAATCATGCCAAGAGGTATTGCTATTAGTTTTAAACCATAATACACCATATTCACCAGCACGAGACTTAGTTGGCTTTCGTGATCCTATATGTATCTGGAAACGGTTATTATAATTATTATTACCTCGAACAACTAAAAAAGGAGCATCTAAACATATAAAACTATCTTTAATGTTGCTAGAACGAGAAACTTCTGGTATCCCACCAGTTTCATCTTCTCCTCCTTCTCCGCCTCCGCCATTTTCTTCTGCTATTTCAGGGATGCCTACATCTGCGGTTGGTGTAGAACCACTGTTATATGAACTGATAGTCACGCTACCATTGGTACTTAAAGTTATATTATTACTATTATAAATGGAGCCTGCGACTCCGCCATTATGTAAAACAACTTGAGGACTATAATCATCTGCATCTTTCGCACTTACAATAACAGCAGCTTCTACTTGTCGAGAATCAATAGGATAACGCAGACTTATATAACCAGCTACACTCTGTATTTTACCACTAGAATTCAAAGTAATAGAACTAGGAGTTAAATGAATACCGCTAGATTTACCTAATTCAAAATCATTAGAACCATTTTTTATATATTCATTTGATTCAATAGAGATTTCACCATTGGCATTTACTTGTATATTAGCAGTACGTGCTAAAATTGTTTCTACAGATTCAGTGCCATGATTAGTTGAAGTAATATATCCTAACGCACTCATGCTAATATGTCCATTATCTTGTAAAAGTTGAGTTTTAGAGTTCAATTTATACAATGCTCCACCAGAAGTTGGATTGCTTGCGGTTCCACCATTACCAAATAAATCATATCCTAATTGTTCCAAACTATCACTGAAATCTTCTATATTAGACTCATAATCTTCAAAAAAATCATCAAAATCTAATTCTATATCACTACCATCATCAGGATTTTTAGTGACGATATTCAGACCAGTAGCAGTAATATTACCGGTAATATTCAAATCCCCAGTGTCCGCATCAGCATAGAATACTTCCTCATTATCATAATTTCTCAGCGTCAAACCATTCCAACTAATAGAAACACGCTCAACACGCTCTTCAAGAACCTTATAATCAGTACATTCATTATTCAGTATCATCGCACCTACATCCGCAATCAAAAATAATCCATCTTCATTTAAAGTAACATACTGTGCCGGGTCTACTTCAAAACCTACACCTTCTTCTGTACCATATGCGGCCCAGTCTTGTTTTACTACTTCATAATCTTCTCCCTCTCCGAATAAATCAAAATCACTCTTCCAATTCTTATACGCAAATATACCATTATTATTCATCTGGAAACGTAAATCATCCCCAGCAAATAATCTCAAATTATTTGTATCTAACTGTCCGGCCGCTAAAGCACTAGTATTCAATCCCGCTGGAGTAAGAATAGACTGCCACTTCCAGTTGCCATCTTCATCTTTTTCAGTAGCACTAAATAATCCGCCGCCACGCAAAGCAATTACGCCTTCGCTACTAGTAGCTAAAATACCATTAGACTGGTCTATGGTAAGTTTACCACTATTGAACGCATAATTTACATTTGACTTATCTATTGATGCCTGGACCACAGTAGGCTTTAATTCACCTGTAGAAGTAAATGCCTGCGAAACAATACCAGAAACATAGGAACTCTTTTTCATTTGTTCAGTAGAAGCGATAATTTTGGTAAATAAATCTTCAAACTTAGTCTTATAGTTCTTACTTTCTATACTGTCTTCCCAAGGTCTGTCTAAATCTAAAACAACTTTTGAAATATAGCCCTGAACATTTCTAAACTTCAATTCAGGGTCATTTATATGCACTATGCGGTTTAGCATCTTATACACTGTTTTTATATAGTCTTTCTGAACCAAACCGACATTTAAGTTATAAGAAACTTGTGGTTGAGAACTTTCTTTTAGCACTTCCACCGCATCCAAATAAATCGCAGTATCGGCATTAGAAATAGTAAATAAAACATCTAATGTACCGCCAATATTTCCTGTTGCATGTTTCGCAGCTTCAGTACTATATTTTACGAAACTTTCCGGTTTGATAGTAATGTAGTAGCTATCTGTAGTAGGAATAATGCCGCTATTTCCCAATCCTTCCTTATTTTCCTCAATCTTCGTAAGAATATAATAGTCCTCGTATATCTTTAATTCATTACCATCTAAGTTAAGAGAAAACTGATCAGTACTAGTTTTCATAGATAATGACTTTACCATTACACGAGGATATACTATACGATAATTCTCATTTAATAGAATTGGTTGAACATCTCCAACTAATATATTTTCATTATAAACAATATTACTACCATCCACAGTATGAGTATATCGTGCAATTTTTGCCTCGTGATTCTGAGCCGAATTCACCATACAATCCAGTTCAGTTGAACTTAATTTTTCCATGCCTGTCAAAAGCAAACCAAACCTTACTTTACTACCGTTTTGAACAAAAACAGGAAAACATTCTGAATTGATAGTGAATTTACGCAGATTAGCAATGCTAGGGACTTTATTAGTTGTTTCAAGAGTTCCATGTACAAAATCAAAAAAAGCAAAACTAATATTATCGAGGTCATAAAAAGAACTATCAGTTTTTATAAAATTGTTCATTTTATCTGTCAAATCAACGAAATAATAATACTGTCGTTGCTGGTTCGATCCGACCTCATAATATAATTTTTGTTCATCATCAAATAAACCGCTATCCCAAATAAAATAATCCAAGCCAGTATTACCATCAACAAAAAAATCTTGCCCTCCGTTTGGAGCCCTATTTAGAGTAATAGCACTACTAGAAAAACTATCAGTATGTGTATCACCATAATCAGTATAATCATCCGGTTGCCAATAACCTTCGCGTAGTGCCGGCCCCATCATACGTTGAAAGTTTTCTATTTCTTCTTCTTTTTTAGCAATAAGCTTTTTTTGCTTATCTTCTAAGTTTTTGATTTCAAGCTTAATATCCTCAACCGCGGCTTTCGCTCGCACAAGCTCAGCTTCGTCTTTCACTACCCTTTGTTCCCAAACACGGCGAACATTTTCGTAATAAAGTCTTGGTTGATAGTCGTAAGTTAAATATACGCTATGTCCTCTATTTGGATCATTAGAAGGAAAATAAATTCCTGATATTTTTACTATATTATTAAATTCATCTCTTATAATCCCATTTGGATGAATAGCAATTAAATCGGTTAAATTATAGCCATCATCAGTATTAATATTATATTCTACATTGCGGTAAATTTTAATCGTACCATTTACTATACCTTTTTCAGTAAGATTAATATAAAATTTATCTTTACCTATTTCATCAGATGTTTCCTGATATAAAGTCGCTGGTTTAGGATTAGCATTAGTTACATGTATTACTCCATCTTTATCAACCAAACTATTATACAGCTGATTCGCTTTATCTCGTCTTTCTTTATCAAGCACTACCGCAGTTTCCGCAGTTGCCAACTTTGCTTCTTCTTCTGGTAGCATAACTGCGAGAGCAGTCAAACGTTCTCCAATAGGAATTAGTTCTTGATTCCATTCTCGCATTTTTCTTTCATAAGTAGAAACGTAGTTATATCTTTCATCATCAATTGCTCCAATAGAATACAAATAATCAAAATTTAGTACATAATCTTCTAAACTCTTATTCGCACCCACATCCATAATAGTAATAAGCCCGCTTGCGGAAACATCACTATCTACCGGCCGCACATACATTTTAGTAACAATATCAGTGCCATCCATTTCACGAGAAATAGAAGTTGTATTATATTTATAATTTATGTCAATAGGACCTTTGCCTTCTTCTATAAAGCTATTATAAAACACAATCTTGCGTGCGGTAATCCTATAATTTTCATCATGCTCATAAATATACTTACAATAAATACCAAAAGTTTCCGCTAAATCTTGCGTCAAATTATAAATATTACTTTCTTCTAAATCTACTAAACGCTCTTTTTCTTTATATCCCTCAATATCACCAGGAATAAGACCGTCATTAGTCAATTCCCAAGAAACAACATATTCTTCTTCATATACTTTATCTCTTTCGCGTGCAACATTTATAACTTCTTGGCTATTTTTATCTCGTTTTGCCATTACAGTATAAGCACCCCAATCCATATCAACGACATAATACCAAATCGCAGGAGATACTGGGCTATTATTTGTAGGCCAAGGCTTCAAAAACTTATTTAGCCAATACTGCAATGTAGCATGTGGTTCATTTGGTACAAGTAGGTTTCCACCAACATCAGTAGTTTTATTAAACCACTTTAAATCCTCATCATAGAAATCATCGCTAACAAGAGAGATTTTATATCCTTGTTTACCTAATTCACTAAACGCAAGCCCCTCACACTCTACATCACAATATAATTCATCTTTTTCATGACGTTCCGTAACCTTGGTAATAATATATTCAAAAACTTCTTCATCTTCCGTCCCTTTATTCAAAATCACCTTTATCTTTCGCATATTCACTAAAAGAACTCCATCTCTATAATCATACCAGATGGGGTTCTCTTTTTTTATGCCATCTACATTCAAATACATAGGAATGGTAAAAGAAAACTCTTGGGTTCCATCTACATTTAGTTCTAAACTACCATCCTGTATTTGTCCTTTGAACTCTATATTGGCAGGCTTCAGGACGGTTATAAAATCGTCCTGAAGCGTCCAAACAGAGACTTCATAACTACGAACTTCTTGCTGTGTCATATAGTCTCCTCCTTTTACTCTTAATAATACATATATTTATAGGTAATAAAAATATTAGATAATCCATTTATAGTATTGGTATAAACACGATGACTATAATTTGGATTTTCTTCACTCCAAGGAAGAATATAACCTTCTTCATTTGGATAATTTCTATCTTCTATTTTTAGGTACTCAGAAATTACCATATCTCCTACGCTTTCTTCTACTTCGGTTATCGTTCCCCAGCTTTCAAAATTTGTGCTTGTACTTATTGATGTTCCACGCAAACGATATTGCATAGTCCCGGTTGCTTTACCAGTTTTGCAGTCAAAAGTAAAATCACTAGTAAGCAAAGTTTCTCCGTCTTCATCGCAAAGAAAATACTTCATTTTATTACAAGCAGTAGCTTGATTGCTAGTAGTATAAGTGCTCGCAGCTCCAAAAGAGTCTACAACAGCGATAGCCCATTCGCGTGCGGCCTTATGATTTACACCATCACGTATAAACTTTCGCAAATCTACATTACTTATATTAGAATATGACTTGAAAATCTTAATAGCCTGATTATAACCATTCCACGCACCAGGAAGTGTATAGCAGAATTTCTGTATCTTATCACTTTCTATAAATAATGTGTCATAATTTTCATTATCATTATTTGCTTCAAAATCATTCGCGGGACTATTTATGTAATGAGTTCTTTCATTTATAATGGGTTGAATAGTAAATTTAATAGTGGGATATGTAGGTGCAGTACCAGGATAATATAAATGTAGAACCTTATCATTTGGTAAATCTACTGTTTTACCAGAACGCATCAAAGGCCCAACAAATCCATAGGTTTCATCTTCATTTTGATTTTCAGCATTAGTTTCTGCGTATTCTTCATTAGTACCACTACCGCCGCTGCCATGGCCTGTTCCTTCTGCTTCATCGCTACCTACACGTGTAAAACTGGTTTGTGCGAAAACATCACTACCTAAGAAGCTATCAACTTGAAACATTCCACTAACAGGAATGCCATCTTCTAAAATAACTTTTATCGCATCTTTATCCTCTAATGGAGACGCATCCTCATTATTTGAGTTAGTCCAAATCTCAGCCCAAGTAGTTCCATATTGTTGTTTTTCAGCCAAAGTTTGTGGAACACGACCTAATATGTTTGTTTTAGAATACCAAAAAGGTTCGTCCATAACAAATGTAACACTCATCTCACCCTTATATAAAGAAGTGCTGGTTTCATATTCTTCGCCCGCTATCATGGTTGTTGTTTTTTCTTCAAAAGGTAAAAGATAGATAATAGGTGGAGTTGCTACACGAGCCATAACCGCACGATTAGGATGCTCAGCAAGCACTAATTCACGCATATTTCCAGCAGAAAACCAATGCTTGAAGTCATCTAATTGTTGCTGCGTCATACCATCGGTAGCCAAAGATAGTTCTAATTGATTTGTAGTGAAATGTGTACCCCAATAAAATTGTCCATCTACAACATCATAGGTAGTAGTTAAATCTTCAAATTCAGCAGAACCAGCACGTTGTAATCTGCCATCGGGGAATGTAGCAATTAAACTCCAATCTTCTATCCATCGGCCACCGAAGGAAAAACTGATAAAGGAGCGGTCCATAAAGGACTCACGCTCCCAATCAGTTCTAGTCACATCAGTTGGGGTGATGTGCGTCAAGCTATAAGTTTGACTGCGGGGCTTAAAAGCCCCGCTAAATTGTTCGTTACCGTATAATTCAGTAGGTGTTTTTGGTCTTGGCATACTCCTTTACCTCCTTGATATACCCAAATTGCCAGATTTCTTAGCAATCTTAAGGATTTCATCTGTAATGTTGCTACCAGCACGACGAGCATCATAATCATTAGCGATAACACCAGATTCAATGGTTAGATTTACATTGTCGATAGAAACTGCGTTAGAATTGTTAGTGATAGGTGAAGTTGCGGTGTTGGAAATAGCGTCTTGTAGTGCAGATACGATAGAGACTAGTGAAGTCTTAGAATTACCGAGTAAGTCATTGCGTACAAACTGAGTCTGTGCTGCGTTAAGGAATGCTTCGGGTTTCTTAGGAGTACCATCAACCCAAGCAGGTCCAGTATAGTCAGCGAGACCGCCTTGTTTGTAGAAGAATGCTGCTTGCTTACCATATTTTTGAGCTTGGATTTTTTTCAAAATGCCTTTTCGATCTTTTGAGTTAAACTTAGAAAGATTAATTTCATCTGATTCTACTAAATCTTGACCATTTACACTTTTTATTCTTATTTTAGTTACTTTTTTTACATTACCCTTTTTATCAAAAGTCGCTCTTGCTCCGTCTATTTGTAATTTTGATTTTGCTTTTAAATCTATTGGATTTTCCTTGCCGCCTACACCATGTCCTTTAGGAACTCCTTTTTTTAATGAATAAGTTATTGGCTCTTTATCCGCAAGACTAATATTTGTTTTATCAGCAGAAGTATCAATTGCAGCAGTAGCATCAGCAGCATGAATGTCCTGAGTAGCATCTTCAAAATCATTCGCCAAGAAATACTTAGTTTTTCCATCTACTTTACCTTGTAAATATAAAATATCTTTTCCTTTCTTTTTAATAGTTTTAGTTTTTCCTGTTAAAGTAATAGGAACGTTTTTACCAAAACTTTTACTAGTCTTAACTTTTGATTTTTTAATGGTATAAGAAGTCACACCTTTGGTTGTCATATAAATACCTTTACGACTGCCATCGCTTTGTTCTTCACCAAAAGCGTTTTCTTCTTTTAGAATCTCTGTAGCACTAGCAGTTGCAGTTTTAGCGGCTTCTTCTTTATCCCCACCTATCCATTTACCATCTTCGTCATAATTACCCATCATTTCTCTGACAAATTTTTCTTCTACTTCATCAGCATATTCTGGATAATTTTTATTATAGACGAATGAATTCTTTTGGTATTTGGCATTTTCAACAATTTTATTCCAATCATCTAACGCTGCTTGACCTTGAGCAGTCTTATACAAACCATTACGTTCATTTATTTTTTCTTGATTTATTCTATCATTTTCTGTTCTATTATATTTTTCACTCTCAGAAGCCATTGTATCATCATATGCTTTTTGAGCAGCTCGCTTTGCTTCTTCACGAGTACCACCATCCTCTAATGTGGTACGATAAGCACCTTCAGCCGCGGACATAGCATTATCGCGAGCGGCTTTTAAAGCAGTAGAATCACTAGCCAATTTAGAATATTTACTCTCATCCTGTGAAGTGTCGATACCGGTTTTATCTTCTTTCCATGCCTTATCTTCATCACGTTTCGCCGCGAAAGTATCAAACTTGTCCATGAATTCAGTCGCGGTCTTGTCAATATCAAGAGCAGACTTACTCTTCATTTCAGAGTCCCAAGCTAAAATCTTATCCCAAGCACTTTGAGCACTTTCATTAGCCATTATGTCTCGAACATCTTTCCATAACAAGCCATTCTCTTTTTGATATTCAAGCGTCTCGGTCATGATATCAATTTCTCTTTCTAAGGCTTCAATCTCTTTATCGCTTGCCTCTTGAATAGCATCAATTTGACCTTGACGTTCATCAAAGTAAACGTCTCTTTGTTTACCAGAAATCTGTTCTTGTAGAGAACGAATTTGAGAAGCGGAACCGCCAGAACGCTGTAAGATAGCTAATTGACGTTGTAATTTAGTTAATTCATCCTTGCCCTGATTCTGTTCATATTGCTTACGTTCCTTATCTAAAGCTTCACTTAAACCACTAATATAAGCATCAGACGCATCTTTCAAAGCATCTTTTAATTCAGTTTTTTCATCAATCAATGCTTGTTGACGTGATTCAATAGCCTTTAGTAATTCTTGCTCTATATCTAACTCATTATCTCTCAACTCTTGAAGTATCTCATTCTGCTTAGTCTGATTTTCTTCAATGTTAGTAAGAGTATCATTATAGCTATCATATAGATTATCTAATTCATCACGCCATCCATCTATGTTATTCCAGAAATTCTCCATCATTTTAACATAGATGTCATTTTTCTTATCTTTAGAATTATTCTTCTTAACTGCTAAAGTATTTTGATTAATAGATTTCGCAGCTTTAGTACCATCGTCGTTATATAATAAATCACTTAGATTAAATCCTACACTACGTAAATACTTTAACTGTGCTCTTGCACTCTTAGCATTATTGATTGGTTGACCATTAACATCACGTTCATTCAACTTCTCTAAAATATCTAAGCCACGGCCGCTGCCTGGAGCACCAGAACCTACATACTGTTGTAATCCATTTTCATCGTAAGTGAAAATTTTACCATAATCAGAAGCTTCTAATTCCTTACGCTTGGCATCATACCAACTCTTTTGTAATTCAACTAGTTCTTTCTGATTTCTTACTTCTTTACGTAGAATGGCAAGTTCCTTCTGATAGGTAGCATAAATTTTATCGCCATTTACTACAAAATCAGATTGATACTTACTACGCAATGCTTGCTGATAAGTAATGTCTTTTTCTGCTTTCGCAATCTGACGAGTTAAATTATACCAGCGTTGGATTTCTGCGGTTACAGCTCTATTTTCGCCATTATCATCGGCACCGCCACCGCCTCCACCGCCGCCACCTTTATTGTGTGCGAGGATAGAATTATTACCAACATAGTAGTTGTGATTATTAGATACTTCAAAGTTATAAACTCGAATTGCCATTTCTTCAATATCAATTTCAGAAATAGCGTGTAGAGTTCCATCAGCAAATCGTACTAAATTACCAGTTGCCAAAGCAGAAGCAGGAATCCATTCATTACCAATTAAGAAACGGTGAATACCAGTAACTACAAGTTCTTCATCTTCAATGTGAAGAGTGTAAATATCTTCTTCAACATCGTGAATCATGGTTTGTAGAACTTCACTATATTCATTCTTTCTAGTTTCTTCATTGTAGGAGAGTACAATGTCACCTACTTCAATATCTTCGATATTCTTAAAGCCATTACGTGTAGCAATTGGAGTACCAGCAACGAAACATCCGCCGCCTCCTCCGCCACCTTTTCCGCCTCTACCTGCAAGAGCACCAAGGTCTTTAGCAGAAGCAGTTGCTAAAGATTCCCACATAGCACGTAATTGCTTCAATGCAGATAATGCCGCGGATGCAGAAGCCATAGCTGGACCGGAAGTTCCGCCAGCAAGAGCAACAGCATTCTTTTCAGAAGTTACTGCATCTCCACGAGAAGATGAACCGTGTTTTAGAAGTTCGCGAGTCTGTAAGTGATTAAATACTATGGCGTCAGGAGCCAAATCTACGAATTCAGCACCATTCTGCCCTACAACATAATACTTACCACCAGAAACTACAAGTTCAGGTCCAAGTTCTCCAACAAGTGTTCTGCGGCCGCCAGCTAATGCGGGACCTGTGCCTTTGGAGAGGGCTACGTTGCCTTTAGCTTTAGGAGGAAATTCAAATTTTTCGATTCCTCCGCCAGTACCAGCACCAGTAGCTTTTACATTCACAGTAACATCCATTGAGAAAGACTTACTAGTAGGTATCCTATTCAACGCATCGGCAATTCCCTTTACACGAGAAGCAACATCAGGAATCTGCTTCATAGCAGAAGCTAAATTACTTACCAAAGAACTACGACTTGGAATATCCTTTATAGCACTAGCTAGGCTCTGTACCGCGGCAGCCTTATTAGGTATCTTAGTCGCAGCGGTAGCTAAGTTCTTGACTTTTGTCGCGGCGACTGTCAAAGAAGCACCCATACTAGCGGCAGCAGTTGATAATGCCTTAGCCGAACCTTGGGCTCCGCTAGTATCAACATTTACTGTGGTATTTTGAGTTGTATTGACTGTCTTATTTTCTGTGGTTTCGGTATCAGTATTAGTCGTACCAGATTGTTGTTGTAAAGTAACGGTAAAAGTCTGATTAGCAAATTGCTTTACAGTATCCCAAATACTTTCAACCTGAGACTTAATAACTTCCAGCATTCCAGACAAATCGGAGAAATTACTGAAAGAAGCACGGCTAATTTTTCCTACTCCCTGCTGTACTCCTAGCAAAGAAGAAGAGGTAGTAGAGAAGTCCATTCCTTGAAGTGCGGCTAAACCACTATTAGCAGTCAAATTAGTTGCCCCAACAGTAAGGTTGGAAATATTACCTTGGCCCTCAGAAATATCTTCTGTCAATGTAAGAGTACCGTCATACGTAGCATTGTTTGCACCAGTAATTTCTAGATTATCAATAGTGGAAGTAGCAGTGGGAAGATTAATATCAATTAAACCAGCGGCTGACAAAGTTTGAATGTTAGTTAAGTCAATACTATTAAGTTGCTGTCCAGCATCTAATACTTCTTGTATTTTAGCTTTATATTGTTCTAAAGTAGAAATACCATTTTCCGCACCAGAAACTTGGATTTGTACAGACAAAGAATCAAAATCAGTAACATTTTTTAGTTCAGTAGCCAGAATAGGATCGGCTTCAACTTCTGTAGTTGCACCATCTACTGAAGCAGTTTTTACTTGAATTTGAACAACTTTATTAGCTGCCCAAGTATTTACTGCGGCTTCTGCTCCATCCATATTAGCGGTAGTTGTTAAATCAACATTGGTGTCATTAGGCTCAACATCAACATTATATTTACCTACATTAGTCAAATTGCCATTTGCATCGAAACCAACGCCGTATTGTGCTAAAGTTGCTACCAAGTTAGCAGTACCATTTACAACAACAGTATTAGAGGAACCATTCTCTCCTACAAATGTTATTTGATAAGAAGTCGCGTTTATTTTTGCATCATTAGAAGTTCCTGTTATAGAACCAATTTGACCAACATCAGGATTTTCTTCGCTTAATTTCTTGTTTGTAGCTTCTATTGTTAGTTGCTCTGAATTACCAGTTGTATTACCAACCGAGCCAACATCAACATCGCCACTATGCTCTAATTCTCCATTTTGTCCTTCATTTAAAGTAATGGTTAAAGTACCAGCGGTGCCAGTGCTATCTATTGCCCCACTAATTTTTATAGGATTACCTTCAGCTAAAGTAGCCTCTATACCAGCCGCAGTAAGTTCTAGAGAACCAGCGGTTCCTTTTGCATTTACTGCATCAGTCAAATCAATTACAGTACCATCTGATAATTTAGAAGAAGTTACTGAAGTAATTTCTAATGTTTCAACAGTTGCTTTTGCTGTAGCTAGTGGAATTTCTGGAACATCAGCATTAAGATCTTGTTCCGCAGCTTTGGAAATATTTTCAGTATTAAAATTAATTTTATTAGGCTTAATTGTAATTTCTGGAATTAGAATCTCTTGAGTTTCTCCTTCTGCTCCAGCAAGAGCAGTTGTCAAACCTTCTGCTATTTTTGCACCTATTTGTGCTCCCGCTTCTCCTTCAAAAGCTTTTCCAATTCCGTCCGCAATTTTAGAAACTACTCCTTCTGGATCATAAGATTTTTCAATATTTTCTAAAACTTTATCAGTAGTTAATTCTTCTTCAAATCCAGTGACTTCTATACCGCCTGGTATTTCTGCTGTATATTGGCCTTGTTCGTCCGGTCCTTTTTTTAAAGCTTCTGTAATTGCATTTTCAATTTCAGTTCGACGTGTTTCTTCATCTTTTTGTAAATATTCACCAATTTGTTTTTGAGTACCATTAACTGTATTATCTGTCTGATCAGAGAACTCATATTCAACTTGTGCTGTAATACGCTTTTTGATTTTTACTTCTTCCGCTTCACGCTCAGTTTCTGATAATGCTCCTAATTTATCGGATTGATTTTGTAGTTCTTTTTGATAACGTTCTTCTATCAATCCATCCTTTAATTCCTTAATAGAACCATATTCTTTTCCATTAGGACCTATATATTTTACATTACCATTTTCATCTGCTAGTACGTCTATAGTGGTTTGGCCAATAGTAAGAGTACCGTGTGATTTAATTTCAGTTTTTTTACGTTCTGTTTCATCAGTACTCATTTCAGTTTCTATATTCTCTGCTCCAGCCGCTTTTAGACTTGCTTCTGCAATAGCTTTTTTCGCAGCGGGAGAATCTGCCTTATAGGTCTGGCCATCAACTGTGATATCACCAGTTTCGGGATCAACTTCTATTAAGCCTCTAGCAACCAAAACAGATTTTACTTGAATTTCTGTAGCTTTACCTTGACTATAAGCAGTAAATGCTTCTTCTAATTCCCTTTGTAATTCTTCTTGGTTTCCTGTCAATTCTGGGTGCTCTTTCGCTACTAAAGCTAAAGCATCTGAAACTTCTTCAGATTCCCAATCTATAACATAATGAGTCTTGCCAGAAACAACCACAGAACGCTGTCCTGTTTTTATAACTGTACCATCAGGTAATGTTTGTTCTAATATATCCCAAACACTTTCGGTTACATTTTCTAAGTTATAATCACCATTCCGTGCGGCTTGATAGAAAGAATTAATTACTTTGGCATATTGTTCCTCTGTCATTCCCAAATCTTTCCAAGCATCAGCAGCATTTTCAAGTCCACTACGAGCGGCATAAATCATATCTTTTAATGACGTACCGTTTATACTAAGATGATCTAAGGCTTTAGCTAAATCTTCATTATAATTTTCAGCTTTTGGATCATGAGTTACTTTATATATACTATCAGCCCATTCTGTATAACCCTTAGTGAAATCACCTGCGGCATCTGTTGTACCATTAAAAATCTCACCTAAGTTTAATAATCCATCGCTGTCAACATCAATATCGCCCAGCTTCTCCATCGCAACGACGGTTTCCATCACCTGAATCGCAGCATCCAGCATAGCAATTTGACTCTCTGCCATAGCCTTGATTCCATCTTGGAAATTATCTTGCATGTTATTCGCACCGGTAACAAAATTGACGCCCAAACGACTCAAATCTACCTTAACGCCTTCACCATCTACATTAGTTAGAGCATTAGCACCTTGCTCTATTAGATAAGAAGCCATTTCAGCAGAAGAAGCAAACTTTTGACCATCTACTTCAAGCTGCCCGCTCATAGCGGCAAGATTAGACATTTCATTAACTATGTTGTAGTAATCAGTCAAATCTATAGTACCCGCACTCGCAGCTTCATTCATAGTCTTATAAGCTTTACCTACAGAATCCCAATAATTAGCAGGGCCTTGTAGATAGTCGGGCAATTTGCCATTCATAAAGTTATAAGAGTCGGGATCGCCTGCTTGTTTATTAGCGATTTGATTATATAAGTCTAGTTGATTCTCAAGTTCAGCATTTTGTTGACGTAAACGCTGGGCACGAGCATCACCGGGGTCTTCCGCTTCTAATTTTCTTATCTCATACCAATTTTCACGGATTTGTTTTTGAGTCTCAGCAATGGTAGCCATAGTATCAGACATACTATCAAAGCCGCCACCCAAATCACCAGTAAGTGAATCATACAAATCATCAAAGACTAGTTGAGCTTTTAGACTATCAATCTTTTGTAGTTCTTGATATAACTCAATCGCGGACTGTTTGGTTAATTTCATTCCTTCTGCGGTTTTAGTAAACTCTAAGTTTACATTCATATCAAGACTATCAACCATTTGCTGTAAATTAAAAGCATCAGAATTACTTAGTTTTCCACTAATTCCTTTACTAATAGCGTCAACATAGGATTGTAATACGCTATCTAAAGTGTCAGCTAACTGAGCCATATCAGACTGGAGTAGACCGCCATACTGTTGTGCGTAAGAAGCGATAGTAGAAAGAATGCCAGGTATATTAGCTTCTGAATCTAACTTTAGAATACCATCTTGTAAATGGCCACCCATACTATTGAGTATATCAATAAAATTATCAAAAGCGGGTACATCATAAGCGCCCTTGTTAACTATTTTACCCTCTAAAGCTGTTTCAAGTCGCTCACTCAACTGCGTCAAATTCAGCCAGTCTCCGCCTTTCGCATCTCCAAGAGCATTTACTTCTTCAAGAATGTTATTTTCTGCCTTACGATTCATTTCAATCAAAGAATCATTATAAGTTTTAAAAGCAGAAACATATTCTTCACTATTCGCATCCCAACCCATTAAATCAGCAAAACGAGAGAAGTCAGCAATCCGCATCTTATTGCCACCCATTAGGTCAATAATACCGGATGTTTCTAAATCATTTATCATCGTTTCAGTTAACTGAATACCAGCATCAGCTAGTATCTCACCAAAACGAGTGAAAGTCATTCCAGTAGCATCGCCTAATGCGTCTATAGCGGCTTGTTCTCCGTCACGATTTTCTAAGGCTAAAGCTGCAACCTTATTCAAATCGGCTAGAGTTGCTTCACCGGTGGCTTCTAGTCTAGTCAATAAGTTGTTATAAGCCTCATATAAATTAGCAGCTGTCTCTACAACGTACTGTCCACTTTCGCCCAATTCATTTACTTTACCGCCGCTAAGAGCTATTATTTCAGCCGTAGCAGAATCAATGATTTCACCAGGTTTAGCTATAACAGTATCAATAGCATTAACAAAATTAGCAACCTCATTACGATATGCAGCCTCTATATCACTGTCAGAAAGAGTTGTTCCTTGTGCTTTGGCAATTTCTTCCGCAGCTTTAACTGCATTTTCTCCACCATCTTTCAAAGCGGAAATTATATTATCAGCATTTAAACCCTCAGTTTCTCCCAAAGCAAATAATACAGCATTATAATCTTCAATAGCTTTTTGTAATTCATCTATCTTTAATGCACGAGCAGGGTCACCGTTTGCCATACCTAAGAAGCCAGTTATATCAATAGCTTCGGCAAATTGCCGCTTAGTATCATTAATTAGTTGCTCCGCAGCCCAGCGCTCATCACCAGACAAAGAGTTTAATTGCTGACTTAACGATTGAACCGACGCAATTAACCCAGTAGTGCTATAAACAAATCCATGTACCGTCTCATCATATTCAAATAATGCTGATATATCAAAACTAGTGCCTAATTGCTCATTAACACTGGATACACGTTTACGCATATCTTCTATACTAGTAGTGCCTTTGCCTTGTAGAGAACTTAAACCAGTTAAAGAAGAAATAATACCATCAATTTCATTAGCTATCATTTGTTTTAATTCTTCAGTAACTTTTATTTTGCCAGTTTGAATTAATCTATCCAATTCAGCAAGATTCATTTTATAAGTGCCGTCATCTTCTTTTTTAATTAGATTACTTATAAAATCATAAGAAGTTCCAAAAATCTCTGCTAATGTAGCTACATTTTCTTCAGTTAACTTATCACGTTTACTTACTATATCAACAAACCTAGCAGTATTATCAATTTTAGCATTAGCAGATTCTAGTTTTCCACGTAATTCAAGATACTGTTTACTAGTTTTATCCAAAGCACTATTATTTAATATGTTTAACATATTTTCATAACTACTTGATAATTCACCAGTAACCGTATTTACATCGAAATCTTCTAAAGATACTCCATCAATAGAACGAGCTAATTTCTGTCCAGCTTCATAACTAAAATTATCAAAAGAATCAATAACATCTTTTAGAGCATCATAAGCATTATTTTCATAATCTTTTGCTCGTGCTTGGGCAATTAAAGCGTCTATTTCTGTAGCATTTTTGCCAGTCAAATTAGCATAATTTCGTACAAAATCTTCATATGAATCTTGCCAGTCTTTAATTGCGGCAGACATTTCATTAAATGTTGAAGATTCAATACCAGTATTAGCATAATCTGTAATATTAAAATTATCTATGCCCTTGGATAATAGATCAGATAGGAGAGTGTCAACTCCACCGCGAGCTTTTTCAACCGCGACTTTTAGTTCGGGTTGATTCGCGGCGTCATATCTTTCTGTGCCAGATAGATATTTGTTAAAGGCTTCTGTGTCGAAAGTTTCTAAAGCTGGTATGCCAGTAATTCGTGCTTGTTTTCTAGATTTTTGATTAGGCTTTTTCATGAATTGGCCATTTAACAAAGAAGAATAATCACCTTTATTCCAATTTTCTTGCTGAAATATCATAGCTTGGATTTGTTCTACGGCCATACCATAATCTTCTAGACCATTAAATATATTTTCAAATAATAATTCAATAGTTTTTTGGCCAGCTTCTGTTAATTGATTCGCTTCATTTATAAGCACTTGACCATTAGAATCTAAATATTTTTTGGTGGTTTCATCATAATTAAATCCATTCGCACTAAGGAACTCTCTCATTTCTTCAGATAATACTTCCTCAACGTCAGGAATTGAAACTTGATTATTAGAATCTAATAATCCTGCACTTTGTGCCTTCTTTAGATTTTCTTGTACTTTTTCCGCAGCTTCATTTATATGTTCTCCGTATTTTTGCTGTATTTCGTTAAATGCCTGTTCAGAAAGAATTAATTTATCACCGTTAGATATAATATCTGAGCCAATATCTAAATCTACTCCCCAACCTTTAGCTTTATTTACTAACTCATTAGCTTCTTTCATCGTCATTCCAGAAGTAGCCTTAGAAAGTATTTTAGTATCATCTTCAGCTTTTTCTAATAGTGAGTCAAGTTCTGATTGAATAGAAAGAGCAACATTATCTACTATTCTTTGCTTACGAGCTTCTAGCTGTTTTACTGTAGATTTAATAACGCTTTGATCTGCTCCTGAAGATTCTATTGATGAAATAGCTTCTTCAATACCTTCTGTAGTATTTAAATTGGATTGATTTAAAATGTTTATTATAGAATTACGATCAAAAGCACTTATATTATCTTGATATAAAGCATTTATTAAATTAGAAGTATTATTACTTAGCTCCCCTGCGGCCTGGACAAAACCTTGTTTTTCTAATTCATCAATTTGCTTTACCTGTGCTGAAATAAAATCTAAAGCATTAGAAGATAAATCCCTTTTTTCCAATGAAGTTTTTAATTTTCCTAATGCTGTAGGTAAAGTTTCATCAATTTTTTCACCAGACGTTGTATCATAAATTGGCTCACTATAAGTATTAAAGATGTTATTTAATCTTTCTATAGAATCTTCTGTAGAAGTATATAAATTATCTATTGCTTCATTTATTGCTTTATTTGATTCGTCCAAATTTAATTCTTTTTTAACATCGTTTGCTGTAAAAGCGGAAGTATCATTTCCTATTTTTTCTAATATATCTTTTTGTTCTTTATTTAAATCATTATAGCCTTTATAATACTCATTTAAAGCATTTTTAAAATCATCTGTTTCTTTAAATTGTTCCCAAGTTTTATTATTATTTTTATCCTGTCCCCAAATAGAAGATAATTGTCGAGTAAGTAATAAAGCCCCTTGAGTATTTTCATTTAAAAACTTCCAATTTTCTTCTAAAGATTTATCAAGTAATAAATAAGAAGAAACAACTGAATTACGTAGCCCAGCATTTTCACCTGATAAATTAGCTAATTCAACATTCAATTTATTTAATTGAGAGACATCAAAATTCTTATTAATTAATTCTTTAGTTTCTTCAGATAACGAATTATATGCTTCTAAAAATTCATTTAATTTTTGTTGTCCAAATTCAGAATTAAAATCATAATTATCTAAATGATTAATGAAATCTTTTACTATCGCTTGTGAAGTTTCAAGGCTTTGTTCAGTAGAAAAATCAGATGATAAAAGTAAATTGGCAAGTTCATTTAGCCCTTGTAATGAATCAGGAATCTTTTTTCCTGCTTCATTATAAGCTTGAATTGACTTGTTAATTTCAGTAGAAAAAGAAGATATGTCTTTTATTTGGTCTAAATCTATTTTAGCCCCAGATCTTTCTACTATATCACGTAAATAATCCGCGGATGTATCTTGATTTAAAATACCTTCTAAATATTGTCCTACTTCATCAAAATTTAAAAATCCGCCCATAGCATTTCTTAACATGCCATACGCTCGATCTGCTAGACGTGTACTATTAGCAGTATCATCAAAAGAAAAACTATTATCAGTAATTTCGCCAGAACGATTATTAAGATTTTTAATTTCATTTGCAGTTGTCAACATTTTTTGTTGATTTGCTTTTTGTTCACCTACAGCAGCATCATATGTAGCTTGTAGCGTTTTTTGACGTGCAGCCGCTAACATTTCCTCAGCATTTGCAGTTTCTATAATTATATTACCGCTACTATCAAAACCGCTAATTAATTGGGGAAAAGAATCTGCTAAATCATCAACTGCTTTTTGATATTCTTCAGCTGCTTCAGCACTTTCATACCTTTTTTCTTTTAATTCATTTACTTTATCTATACCAGTTTGTAAAGTTTTTTCATCTGCTTTAACTTGCTTTGCTGTATTAGAAAGTTCTTCCGCTTCTTTATTCAAACGCTCTAATTTTTCTTGAGGCGTCTCAATTGCCGTGGCAATTCCATTTATAGCTGTAATAGCTGCCATAGCTACTGTTACCCAAGGGAATGGGCCTTTAGTTTCCATAGCTTTCATTACAGAAGATATACCTTTTATAGCTCCGCTTACAAACATTAAAGATCCTGCGAATATTCTACTAGAATCTGTAGATTTATCCATAACATTAGCTACAATATTAAGAGCAGAACTAAAATCTAATAAACTATCATAAATCTTTTGGTTTTTAATTTGAGTTAAAGAACCAGCAAACTCTTTATTTGCTATAGCTAATTCTTTAATTTTTTCTAATGCTTTTTCTGGTCCCTCATTAGCTAATTCTCTTAAAGATTTAGCTTCCTCATCTGTTATCGCTTTTAAATCTTGTAATCTAGTAATAGCATTTGATATTACTTGAGGATTTATAATTTCACCATTAGAATCTCTCTTAAAAACAATGGTTTTTGATATATCAGAAAGATCATTTAAACGCTGTTTTGTAACTTCAATTTCTCTATTTATTTCAGAAAAAGAAGAAGAAGTACTTAGACCTTGCCGTAATCCTTCATTAAAATCGTTACCAGCTTTTTGCCCTTTTCCTCTTAAATCCAAACTCTCTACATGTCCATCTAAATGACTCTTAAACTGCGTAGCAATAGCAGATAAACCATTTAATGCTACTGTTTTAATCAAAGAAATAGCATCAGCAATAACAGTCGCAGCACCAATAGGAATCTTTCCAAATAACTTCGGTAAACCATTTAATGTATTAATAAAATTAGTAGTACCATCTAAGAGTCCTTTCCATAAATCTTCAGCGCCCAAAGTAGTATAAAACTGCTGATACGCAACTTGTACCTGATTCAACTTAGACTCAATAGAATCCAAAGCCTTCAAAGCTTGTAAAGTACCAACATCTTCACTATCATTCGCAACTTCTAGGTTTTCACGCAATAAATCACCGTTACTTACCAAAGCTAAGAAACGAGACTGCTGTCTATTACCAGCAAACTGTGTAGCAACATATCTCTGCTGTACTGAACTTAATTGATCCCATACGTCAGATAATTCAAGAATAACATCAGTAAAGTCTCTAAACTGTCCTTCAGTATCCTTCATAGAAATACCAACAGACTGTAATGCAGAATCTACTTTATTGAAAGCCATAACCTCGCCTTCAGCATCTACTAAAGTCAGAGGATCTTTGGTTAATTCACCATAACGGCTCGCAATTGACTTCATAGCAGAACCAATATTATTCGCAGATTCACGAGTAACAGCTACCATAGTAGCGATCATCGCAGAAGTTTCTTCAAATGTAGAACCTACAGATTCCATAGAAGAAGCTGTCCTTGTCATAGCTTCTGCCAATTCTTGCTGACTTACAGCTGTATTCGCGGCTAAATTAGAATAAACATCTACAACCGTAGAAGCCTCAGACATTTCCATTTTAAAACCACGAATGGCGGTTGTCATATAGTCAGTAGTTGTAGCATAATCTAATCCAGAAATCTTAGATAACTTTAATGTTTCATTTGTTAAATTTAAAACATCATTAGTTTCCAAACCTTGCTGATAGTAAATACGAGAAACTTCATAAGCACCTTTAATGGTAACACCATAATTCTGTGCCATAGCACTATAGGCATCTACTTGCTTCCATAAATCAGCAGTAGTCATATCAGTAACTATAGCAATACCATTCATTACACTATCAAGTTCTTTGATATGATTCATCGCATCTCGTATAGCGGTTTTAGTTAAATTTAAAATCTGATTAAATCCCATAAAATTAGTAATAGCCATTTTTATGGAATTAAATGTTTGCTGTTGCTGCTGTAAACGCATAAAAGCAGCACTAGCTTGATCTAGTTGATTAGCAAATCCTTGTAATTGTCCTTGCATAGCACTTATGCTACCAACAAAAGCACTATTTGCACTTACATTCTGAACTGCTTCTCCACGTAATATTGCCAATGCTTGTGCAACACGCTCAATTTCTGCGTTATAATCTGACATTCCTTGACTTAAAGGAGTGCCATTAGCTTTCGCAGCATTCATTTTATTATATAGATCTTCTACAGCTTTTTGTAAATTTTCATATTCCGCTACTTTTTGTTTAGCACCAGTTAAGTCTGAGCTATTCTTTTTAAAAGATTCATCTAAATTTTTAAAAATATCATTAAAATTGCCCTTTTTAAACGCTTCATTAATTTTACCAAAACTTAGTTTTTGTAATGTAGCTATATCAGCATCGCTTACTTCAAATTGTTCTTTTAATATTCGTAAAAATTCTTGTTTTCCACCTGACTTAAATCCAGTACCAGCTTTATTAAGCATTTCTCCCCAATCTTGTTGAGTAATGCCATTACTTAATAAATTTTTAGCTTTTCCAGTTGCTGTAGCTTGCTCAGTAACTGTATTATTTAATTCATCAAATTTAGCTTTAGCGTTTATTAAGTCTCCTTCAACTTTTTTAGTACCATTAGCAACAATAGCATCTATTTCATCAAAAGTTTTTCTTATACCATTTTTATCAAGTCTCTCTAAAGTAAGTACTGACGCTGAATCTGCGAAAATACCTTGCTTAGTTTTTTCTTTAATACTATCTAATCTTTGCTCTGCTGTTACTATAGCTTGTTCTAAATCATTAAATGCTTTAGTCTGATTAGAATCAAGTTTAATATCAGAAAACTTTAAATTACCCATAGCTATTTGGGCTTTCATTAAAGTTTCTTCCATTTTCTCTATAGAACGTTCAGCTTGATCAAATTGTTTTCCAGAAGTAAATCCTTTAGAAGTTTGAACTTGAAATTTCTCCATTTCACGAGTCATTTCATTTATTATTTTAGATAAACCTTTAAATCCAGAACTATCTGGTTCTAAATGACTCAAAACTTTTTGCAATTCTGCTAAAGATGATTGCATAACATTTAATTTTACGCCAACATCTACAGTAATTTGCGCCATCTCTTCTCACTCTCCTTTTGCCACCAAAATAAAAAAGAGCCACTCCCTATACACTTAGGAAGTGGCTCATATATCAGCATCAATGTCTTGATTGAGACGCGTTATTTTCACTATTAAATTTTTGCTATCATCCGTTTGCTCGGGCAAACCAATGATATTAAAAACAGACGTAGTTGGATCAGCCCTTTCTCCCAAGCGTAAGTTAATATCACTCACGACTCTTACTTTTGGCATATAAATTAAATTTGTATAATTTAAGCCTTCTTTTTCATCCTTAGAGTAAAACTTACCCTCAAGAGTGAATAATCCATTAAAGCGTTCTTTTTGAATCAAATAAATTAACGCTTCATCCTTATACTCATAATAATAATCAATTATGTATTGTTTTGTCGGGTCTGCCGCCGTTTTTAATTCTTTATCCTCATAAACCTCAATGAAAGGAAAACCGCTTTTGGTTTTTAACTTACCATAAACCTTCTTTTGCGCGACATCGCGCTCATATTCATAAATAAAAACTTTTTTCTTTGTATATGGAGTTTGTTGAATATAAAATCCATTTTCTGAATCTAAATCAAATGGCCCTTCTCGTTTCTGTACTAATATAGATTCATTCGGTAGCACCTCTGCCATAGAGGAACTTAAAAGAATAGCCATACTAATAGAAGACATAACGCCTTCGGAAAGGGAGAACTGGACTTCTGAACTATCCTCCCAAATAACACGAGGCATATTGGACCAACCGCCTCGCGCCATGACCGGAGTACGTCGTTCAGTTAACATTGAAATATTTACATTTTCAAAATAAAGTACCGGTTCTCCTTCTTCCAAGCGTCGGGAACCAAATGTCATAGGAACTTTTGCTTTTAGCACAACTTCATATAATTCTTTTACACCAAAATATTGGTCAATCATTTGATTCACCACCTAAAATAAAACTGGGGCTTTCGCCCCAGTTTTATTTAATTATCTATTAGAGAGAAGAAGTTAGAGAGCCCTGATCGTCACCAGTAGAAGTAGCATCAGCAGCAGCACCGCCGTAACGGATTAGCTTCATCATTTCCTTCTCGCCGCGCTCGTTGTCAGAACGTAGAACGTTTAGGGTCATCTCGAAAGTAGAAGGATCGCCTTCAGCCTCTAGAGTGATAGTAACATCAGATAGTACCTTAGCCTTACCAATTACAAACTGGAAAGCTTCGTCCTTACCAGTAGCCTGAGAACGCATGAAGGTATCGCCAACTACACGATAAGTGCCTGGGAAAGTATCAGGAGAAATAGTTACTTCAACAGCAGCGTCGCTGTTAGCAGCGCCAGTAACTTCCTCTTCCCAGAAAATACGAATGTGGTCACCCTGAGCCGGAGCGGTCTCAGTAGCAACGCCCATAGCGTCGTTCTTGAACTTTAGAACCATATCAGCAGTCATGGTGACAGCCTGACTATTTTCTTCATCATAACTTACCTGAGTACGAACACCAGCTACAGTAGAACCAGTGCCGCCGCCATAGTTGATAAAGCGGATTGGGTGATTCTTAGTGGCTTTAGGAGTTAGAGTAGAACCAGTAATGTGATCCTTTGGTAGGGGTAGCTTACCATCAACACCAGCAATAACTTCCTCAGTACGACGTACAATTACAGTTTCAGTAGCAGCTGGCTTATGGATAGCACCGCCTAGCATGAAACGTAGAGACTCAAGAGAAATTAGAGCGTCTTCTAGAGTTAGGGTAATTTCCTTACCATAGTCCCAAGTGATTAGCTTAGGATTGCCCCAACCACCAGTAGCGTCGGTAGATTCAGCAGTAGTCTCGATAGTAGAAACCTTTAGGGTATCTAGGAATAGAACGATGTCACCCTTATAAACATTAGACTTAGGGTCATCTTCTAGAGCCTCAAAATAAACATTGGCAACTTCCTTAATACCATACTTATCAAAAATATTAACAGCCATGTGAGTTACCTCCTATAAAATCATGATTTTTCAGAGCTCGCAATGGAACGCATCCAGTGCTTTAGTTGTGATTTTTTCAATTTAGCACCAGCCAGAGCGGCTTGATTGTTTATATTAAACTGATCACGCCACCCCATTCTTTTTAGCTGGTCGTGAAAAGCGTAATATGTAATGTTCCAAATATTTTCCATATTTAGACCGCAATTATTTATTGTAATACTACCGGTCAAATCGGAGAAGTTCAAATCTGATTTTTCCTTTTGTGCTTGTTTGGCTTTTGCCCTACGCACTTTTTCACGATTCGCACGCATTTGTTCTTTTAATTTTCTTACAGTTGGAGGGTCATCAGCATTTATGATTATTTCTTCCCCCTCTTGCTCTATAAAGCACATGCGTTTGATAATTCGCTGAAAATCATAAAACTTCTCTTCTGATAATAAGTGTTTTTCTTCAATAGGCCCTACTATGATTTGTGCTGGCTCCAAAGAAATAGTAATATTTTCATGAGTAAAAAAGAGAAAAGCTTCTTTTAATGTTTGATTTACTTCTGGATCAATCGCTGAAATCATTAGCAAATATTGAAAATCAGTAAGCTCTTCTAAAAGCTCTTTTAATTCTGTGTCCTCATTACTAACACTAGTAGGTTTTTCCGCTAACATAATACTTACATATTTTTGAAATATAGAATAACCTAAATCTATTACTTCACCCATTTTTGGTGGATATATAGCACATATGTCATCAAGTAAAATAGCACTGCCTCGTTGAAATTTAAGTATCTCGTCATCAGTTAAATTCATTTATTTTATACCTCATTGAATATCCTCCAAGCCAAGGAGATAAAGTTAAATTATCAGCTCTATAGAATTGTAAATTACCTATACCAGCTAATTTACCTCCATTGAACATTTTATCTATCTCTTCCATAATTAAGTATGGCCGCAAGGAAGTCTCATTCAAAATCCATTCATCATAAGGACAAGCTATATCAAAACGAATGGTTGATACTTTAAAATCAGGATTTAATTGATTTACAGTAAAATCATCAAATACTGAAACTATATATGACATTTTTTCCGTGCTATCATCAAATACTTTTGGAACAATTAAAATTTGTTTGTGTATTAAATCAAGTCCATCCACATCGGGTTGTTCTTTGTTTGTTATTGGATCAACTTTTTCAAAAGGATCTTTTGTAGGATATTTTAATAAACGGCAAATACGCTGATTTTGCATTAGCTTATTTGCTATTTTAAAAGTATTATTACCCATTACAGAAAAGCGTCTTTGTGTTTTATTTAAATCCATTCAAATCACCTACCATAATGGAATAATTCTTATAGCTTTACTATATTCTTGCCCTTTATAAGTAGCAGTCAATATAAAAGTTCCTAACTTATTTTTAGCATTACCATGAATAACACACTTATTATCATTTTGAGATACAATAGTAGCAAAAGTTAAATCGTTTAATATATATACTACTTCTTCATTTATATCAGAAGTTCCTACTAACCTATATGTTGCTTCACGATCAAGACGAATAGTGTCTGGTCCTTCTATATAAGCAGAAAATTCTTGTTGTTCTTCATTTTCTCCAACAACAACCACAATAGAATTTACTATATCTGGAAATAATTTTAATTGAGCGGTAAGAGTGACTTCTCCCTTTCCTACAGCAATTAATTCTCCATCTATATTACGTACTATCTTTTTATCTCCACTTATCCATTCTATTTCTTCATTACAAGTTTGGCCATTTTTAGTCAAAGTGAAAGTAGGTTTAATATGATCTCCCAAATGAAAAATTTGAGTTAATGGAGGTATTAATAATTGATATTTAGCTAACTTATCCATATCGGCTATATTTTCCTCCACATCATCATAAATCTTATTAATTTTACCTTCAGTCAAAGATAAATAAATAACTCCAGGCACACTAGTATGATCGTATTCAACTACTGTCCAAGATTCTTCTTCTACAATAAAGTTAGTAGCTCTATCAATAGGATAACGCGGCATAAGTAATTCAGCATATTTATTTGGTTGTGGAGTTATTAATGAATTCCACGTTCTAAAATTAGCTTTTATTTTACTATCTAATGAACTTACAAAATATGCCCAAGATTGTTGTAAATGACCTTCCGCATCTATCCACTTCATTAAATAATTACATCTTACTATCCAAAAAGTTCTAAACGTTCCATTAACCTTTTTTTCTTCTTGAATAATAATCCATTTTTCAATAGTGCCATCATCTAATGTCCAATTTAAAATATCGCCAACTACAATTTTTACATTATTAGCGACTTCAAGGAACATTATTTTCTCATATTCTTTATCTTTACTGGTAAGTATAATACCATCAAAATATAAACCACGCTCAACCGATAAATTTCTAATTGTATGCGGCGATTCAGCCAACCATTTTTCAAAAGAACGAATACCACCATTGCGTATACGCTCAGCAGTTGTTTCGCCTAAATGATTGATGCGAGAAAAGTATACATCTAAATAATTCATTCATTATCTCGCAATTCTAACTCTCCTATCAAATTCATACATTCAAAAATAGTTTTTCTAAAGTATTCATAAGATAGGTGATGTAATGAATTGAGTTTTCCAAGTAAGGGCCAAAAATTAATACAAAAAGGCCCCAATCCTTCAAGCTCAATAATAATTGAATCTAAAAACTTTTCCCATTCACCATTTTTTTCTTTTTCACAAAGCACACCATAAAGACGACCCTTTAATTTATTCTTATAGCCGTCAAAAGTAACATCATAAGGCATTTTTCTTACCCGCCAATTTTTTAAATAAAACTGCTGGGCGTTTTGCACGCGAACGGTCATAAATACCTTCCGCACGCCGCACATCATTAGCAATGGCGGCCTCCAGCTTATTTAATTTATCTAAATGATTTGCTTGTGAAAAATCTTTATCGGCATAAAGCTGTCGTATGTTCTCCCAACTAGCAATACAACGTTTTACCCACTCATGCTTCATATATAAAGCAAGTAATTGAATCTCATCATTAGTTAAATCTTCAACAAATTGATAGTGCTTTAATTTATGTGTACTATCATCGTCGCTATCATCAAATTCAATTTCTTCTTTATCCAAACTAACTCGCGGATATTTGAACCTAAAAATTGCGATGTTAAGGAGTTCTTGCCAATCCCGCTCTACAATGGCGAGTTCTTCCTCAAGAGTCCATTCATCCGCGGTTATTCGTGCTAGAAAGGCATCATACACCTTGAGAAAGGGCGTTGCCATAGATTACTTCTCTTCGGCCTGATGTTTTACAGAAATAGCCTGAATTACATCAATGCCACAATAAGTTTTGATTAGAGCGGTAAAAGCATTATCAGTAATATTATTATCTACTACATACTGTACAATAGTATCTTTTGCAGCGGAAGGCGCAATTTTAATATATTTAGCAAAAGCTGTAATATCTCTATTATCAATAATCTTGATAATTTCGTCTTTATCCATGACGTTGGTAGGAGTTTCAATAACAGCACGCTCTTCTTGTACACCATCAATCTTGATATAACCGCCGCGAATCATATTCTGAATACCTGGCTCATACATTAAATCTTCATACTCGCTAGGAGTCAAAGTAATAATGCGTCCGGGCGCAAGACTACGCGAATGCATAGTACCGTTTGTAGAACCAACAACAACAGTAGCAGAACTAATATTCTTTAAAGTAATTTTTGCCATAATAATTTCCTCCTTTAACTCAAAAACAAAATGGGGCGGGCGAGATTCTCACCCACCCCATTGAAGTGATTTTATATATATTGATTAGCCGTTTGGATGTGCGGCAGTATAAGCACTGGCAATAGCAGAATCTAGATTATCATTATAATCCTTCCAACCATCGGCCTCAATACCAGCATTGTAATAGATGCCCCAATAATTAGGAGTACCAATCATGCCAATACCAACCTTTAGATAGCCTTGTAGAACGATAGAATTATCGCCCTCATGGTCATCCCACTCACGGAAATAAGGAGAGCCCTCAAAGCCTAGCTTGATTAGCTTTTCCTTGCCAGCAGGAATTACATAAGCGAAAGAAGGATTCATAACTAACTTCTCATTCTTCTCATCAGTATAAGACTGTGGCATTACAACAACTGGGAAGCCACGGAAACGGCCAATATAGCCACGCTCGCGCACTTCAATCATATCCTGATCAGAAATCTTGGTAGTATTGTTATAAACAATAGCATTTACCATTTCAGCTGCAAACTCAGGAGTGCAGTAGATTACTGGAGAACCATAAGCAGCAACAACGTTGCAAAGCTTTACCATAGCGGCTGGATCAAAACTAGAAGCAATGACCTTATTCTTGGCTGGACGACCAGCTAGATTCCAAGAACTTAGTAGGGTCTCCTGAACCATTTCAAAGATGCGGTCAACAATACCTTGCTGAATAATATCATAAATATCAGTCATGTTCTCAACGCCATCAAGATAACGCTCGAAATCAACATAACCGGCTCCGCCAATAGCCTGTGGATATACGTCAAAACGATCACGGTCTAGACGGAAGGTCTCATAGTTACCAGACTCGGTGGCACGAGTAACAAACTGACGACCACGCTGCTTGCCACGAGTTACACGGAACTCTAGGCGAGAACCCTGTGGTACACGAATAACTTCGCAGAACATATCTAGTGCGTTCTGGATATTCTGTGGTAGAACCTCTTCTAGGTTCTGCTCTAATAGCTCAAATAGCTCAATCTTATTGCGACGATACTTGGCACGACTAAAACGACCCTTGTCATCGCATAGTAACTTGACTAGCTCATCATGTAGAGCAGCCTCATAGTCATAATTCTCGGCAGCGAACTCGGCTGGAACCTTGCGGCCGAAAACACCATTCATTAGAATCTGTAGATTATTCATAGTTCGCACCTCCTATTATAGACTAATAATCTGATACTTAACGCCGGGCTCGCCGTTAGGTACAGTATAGAACTTAACAACCTTAGCATAAATGCCAGAATTTGGCTTGGTAGCAGTAATCTTAGGAACAGCAGAACCAGCAACGGGAACTACATATAGAGGAGTAGTGTCGATAGCTTTTAGAGCATCAAATAGAACTTCTTCAGAAGTCTTTTCACTACCAGTAGTAGTTACAGCTTTGAATTCGCTATCATCGTACTGTAAACAGTTTGTAGTTACAGTATCACCAATACCAAATAAACCAACACGAGGATAGTCGCCAGCAATCTTGCGACCAAAGGTCTGTAGACCATAATGGAAAATATCATATTCCTTTTCAGTAGTATAAACAATACCAATAGGCTTATCAGTAGCAGCAGCTGGAGAAGCAATAACGCCCGCGGCCTTATCTGCAACAACCCACATACCATTCTCACAAGGAGCGTTTAGAGTGAATTCTGCACCTAGTGGGGTCTGTGAAACTACCATACCAGTCTTTGGGAAAGCTACCTGGTTTAGCTCTAGAGTAGCATATAGCTTCTCGCCTGGGCGATACTTGCTAGAATAGCTATTGGCACTTGTTAGTGGAAATCTCTTCATAGCCATAATTGTTTCCCTCCTTAGTTTTTACGATACTTTTTCATAAATTGAGCGAATTGATCTTCTTCAGGATCTGGTAGTGGCACTTTCATTTCTTTTTCTTCACTGCCAGCGATCTTTGAATTAGCAAAAGTGATTGCTAATTTAGATTCCAATTCATCATAAGAAAAGTCATTAGCCGCTTCTTTAATTGGACTAATTTCTTCTTCACTCATTATTTTTTCATATTTTTCTACCAAATCATTCTTACGAGCATTTTCAGCTTCTACTGCTTGATTCTCATAAGTCTGTAGAGTAGTTTGTAATTGTTCGTTTTGCGCGCGTAAAGTTTCAAGTTCAGTATTTGCGCTGGTTTGGAACGCTTCAAGTTCGTTGATACGAGTTTGGGCGTTCTCATAGTTTGATTGTAATTCGTTGTAGGAGTTTTGTAAGTCGTTGAATTGCTGTTGGAGAGCTTCAAATTCAGAAGGTTCTTCATTTTCGGGTTCTTCAACAACTTCTTCCTCATTTTCAGTAGATTCTGTTGTTTCCTCAGTTGTAACTTCTGTTTCAACAACTTCCTCAGCCTGAAATGAATCAGGAGTTTCTTCTACTTGAGGATTTTCAACCTGATCTACAACTTCTTGATTTTCAAACTCATTCATTGGTTGTTCTCCTCCTTCATTATTTTTTTCTGCCTCTTCAACTTGTGTTTTGAGGTCAAACAGAAGTGAAGAGAACTTCTCATATTGAGAATTATAAGTATCATCATTCTTTGAGAAGAATGAGGACACGGAAAAACAAGGTTCATGTTCGCCAATAATACAAAAACCTAACATACTAGCTTTAGTATAAACAAAGTATTCAATTCCGTCAATACGGGTCCAAGCCCCATCAATTGAATTAGGATCTAATTCCATACTTTGATTTTGCCCAAAAACTTTATTAGCTTCTTCAAAATAATTGGTGAATAAAATAATTGAAAATACAGCGTAGTCTCGAATAACACCATCTGTGTCTTCAAAAGGTTCCCATCCTAAAAAACTTTCTACATAACCATAGGCATTTGCCAAAGTTGGGCCACTATGAGAAGCCCAACTTTGTGTTTCCGGGTCAAAAAAACCAACTACTGGTGTAGTTCCTTGTGTAGCAGAATTGATAAGTTGTTCCGCTACTTTTTCAGTAATGTAAGAGCCATTGCGGTTTCCATACTTAGTAAAAACACGCACTTTGAGGCGGCCCAAGTTAGGATTTGACTCCGAAATTCTTTCGATGGGAGAAGAGACTACAACACTATCAAAATAAATAGGTATTTGTCTATCCATAGTCATTCTCCTTTATCCCGCGGCCGCAATATTGGCCTGAGTTTTCTCGGACTTTTCTTCATCGGGGAGTTCTGGACGACCTCCCTTATTATTTATGTCTTTGTTCTGCTGAGAACTTGTAGTATTTTGTGACGAATTTGTATTTTTTCCTTCATTAGCTACTGCCGTGCCAGAAGTAGTATAAGAGGACTGTAATGGAATCATTTTACTAGACATATCTAAGAATTCATTTTCAAAATTCATTAAAGATAATTGATCCATTTGTTTAATTCCCATTGCTACTCCCGCAAACATTTTAGAGTAACCATATTGAGCACCACTGAAATAAGCACCTTGTAGGTCTTTACGATTAAATACCGTAGTGGGAAGAATCTCAAAATCAAAAGTTAATCCAGTGCGAGAAAATTGGTCATTCAAATGAAATTTTATCCAAGTTTCATATACATTTAAGAAACCCTGCATAAGTGCTTCATCTTTTTTTATGGCATACGCTAATGTAGAGCTACCATCCGCATTAAAAATTATAGAACTACGGCCTAATGCGTCATAAGCGTTTTTCTTATATTTTTCAATACGGTCAGCAGATTGAGTCGCGGCGGAAGATTCTTGTAAACTTTCTAAATCTGTTTCACCAAATGTAGTAAGTACATCAACAGTGTCAATATCACCAAGCATATCCGCAACAGAAGAATGAATATCCGCTACTTCATCAAGCTGAAAAACTAGTTCGCCGTCAGAAGTAATAGGCATCCTTTCAATAAGTAATTTATACAATTCGTTTTCATCACGTTTTTCTTCTCGTTTTACAGCATCTTTTAATTGTTTTAAATCAGGAATACTAGAAATTAAAAGAGGCGTTTGATCTCCAGAAAAACAAAAACATACCCCGCCCGCGGCAGCAGGTATTTCTACCCACGAGTCAAGCATACGGCGGCTACCTTCCCACGCATACCAAGCTTCTTGGACTTCTTCAGGAAAAGTAGAAAGCATTTCTAATTTTAATTCTCGTGTTTGAAATTTATCAAAATAAATTAAGTTAAATTCTAGAATATTAAGATTATTCATATCCTTAAAACGGGTACGACAATACTCTAAAGGTAATTCATGAATTACTGCTTTATTACCATCTTTTCTTAAAATACCATTATATACCCCTGTTTTTAACCATTCAGTAGTAATTCGCATTAAAGTATTAGGTAAATCAAGTGCGTCAACAAAGTGACAAGCATTATAAAATGCTTTTAAAATTTGTGCCTTGGATCCCTTACCTTCTTCAAACACAGGAATAACCATAGTATCATATAAAAATAAATGTGCTAAAAAGTCTATATTATTTCTATATTCGCCATTAGTACGATAATAATAACGAGATAATTCCCTTAAATCTTGTAGGTCTCCTTCACAAATAATTCGTTCTATTTGTTCTAAAGTGAAATCTTGATAACTAACTGGATCACTTCTGCGATATCCCCAACGAGAATATGCACGATCTCCAATTGGTAAACGTGGACTACGATTTTTTATTGCAACTTTAAAATTAGTAAAATCATATTTTTCTCTATTATTGATGTTCACTTTATTCACCCCCTTTTTCTAGGACTGAAAAAGGCATATTGCCCAAAGTTCTTTTTCTTTGCTTTTCGCGCAGCTTTATCTTCATAATACTTTACTCTATAAAGACAGTATTCAAGTGCAGAAAAGCGGTCTTTAGGGGTAGAAGCTGAAATACGCTCTACTTTAAATTGATTTTGAACACCAGTAGGCTTCAGCTTTAAATTATTTAATTCATCCATAAGACGAGAAGTCATTTCATAAGGAAGTAAATAAACTCTGCGATCATATAATGACATTTTTTTGCCACGAATTGTTTTTAATAATTTATCTTTTACTATTCTTTCGCTTGCAAGAAAAGATACGGAACCATTATTTATTTGTGAGAAAAAATTAGAATGAATTAAATCATCATTAGAAGAGCCAGCTTTAATATCATATATAATAGCATTAAGCTCCGGTAAAGGTTCATCCATTTCTTTCTTTTTATCAGGCGGTAAATGATTTTCGTCATTAAAAGTAAAATAAGCAGGAAATTTTTCTCCTGTATCTTTATTAAAAGAAGGAAGTACCATCGCATCTAGCAAGCCAATACCTGGGCCATTACCGTCAATAACTATTTCGCGTGGATTATATAATTGTATAAGTTTTTTAAGACGCGGTGCTTGCTCTGTAATATAATTCGCGCCATGAATAACTTCTGTATAAACGATATTCTTTTTAAAACCATTCGCATTCGGCATAACTTTAGCTACCATAATTGCAGTATTAGCAGAATATCTGGCTACGTCTACCCCAATCATATAAAATGTATTTGGATTTGTAGGATTTTCTTGTGCTTTACGCTCACATTTTAATAAAGTTCTACGTTTGCTTAGACGTTTAGAATCAAGCCATGCTTCTTTACTATTTCCAGTCCAAATAGACAATGACTCACGAGCGAATGAATCTTCATTCATCGTATTGGAATAACGTTGATCCATTAACGTAGCTTTATCAATTAAGCCATAACGTAAAGGAACTTCATATGAAAGACCCCAAACAAAATATTCTTGCGGCCGCAAAACAGCATTTACAGCACACTCAATAAGTTTGCTATACATAAATACAGTTTTTTCGCGCGCAGTAGTAATGAAGATTTGGGCAGCTGTAGGTTCTTCTGGATTAAGAGATCCATCTACTTCACGGCGTGCTACGTTCATTTGAGGAAGTAATACTTCATTATAATCTTCTTCCTCAATTGTCGCACATTCCTCCAATATACCGGCGGTAGCGCGCAGACCACGGCTTGTATCCTTTGAGACAACAGTAATCATACTACCGTTGCGGAAACGAAGCTCATAGTAGTTACCACTCTTTTTCTCACCTTGCTGTCCGCCGCTTTCACGTGTCTGTAATTCTTTTTGTAGCATAGGCCAATGGCGCCAAATTTCATTGAATTTGGCCTCAGCGATTTTTATTACTGTACCCTTTACATCAGAAGAAATGAAAATGTTGGAACCAGGTAGAAGGACCGCACGCACAACAGAACTTAAATAAGCTGTGAAAGATTTAGAAGTAGCACGAGTAGCAGTCCAATAGTGATAACGGTATCGCATTGAAGCACGAAGTGCAATACGCTGATAGAAGAATAAATGAAAATGTTTTTTATCATTTTCTGGTTGTATTGCGTCCAAAAATAAATCCGGATACAACAACCAATAATTTAAATAAGAAGTAAAAAGAGATTGATTATCATCAAGAAATTGTTTAGTAAGTATTACACCTTTTTCTAGCGCAATACCATCACGAATAAATGTTTCCGCCATTTAAATCACCAAGAAGAGCATCTTCATCTTCATAAGCGATGTTTGCTGTTTCATCAAATTCTACTTCTTCATTTTCAATATTCTCTAGTCGTTCTGTGAGATTGAAACGTTCACGCTTGTCTTCTACTTGTTCTGCGAAATTGCCTTCATTTACTACTAGGCGACGCAAGTAATTTTGAATGTTTTGCATACAGAAATCAACATCATCTTTTGGTTCTGTATGCCATTTGGGATGCCAACCTTTTTTGCCGTAGTATACCATAAGTTCACCTACCGATTCGAAGTCTGCGGCATTTTTGGCATTAGAAGCTTCAAATTTGGCTATTTTAATTATGTTGTCGCGGGCGTCCATATCCTTTTTAATATCTAGGCCTTCGCGCAAACCTTTTTTAATGCGTAATTCAATTTCGCAGAGGTCGCGGGCGTAGTGCTCTAAGATAGGAGTGGAAACGTTTTGCGTAGCGATTATTTGGTTGTAGTATTCTTCAAGAAAGAGTAATTCATCTGGCGTGTAAGCGGGAGACCAAGTTTTTTTAAGTTTGCGCATTTTGGCTTCGCTTAATTCCTTGATTTCATCATCTATTGTTTGTTCTTCGCGCGCAATGCGCCATCTTTCATTTTCGTCAGACCAAGATACGGAATTATATCTTTCATCTAAAAGTGTGTTAAAGTAAGCCGAAAGCGTGCGGTCGCCATGTATTTTATAAAGCGATGTCCATTTGTCCATATCAAAAGGCAAATCCAAGTATTGACAAAGTTTGTCAACTTCTTGGAAGTTGTCTTGACGCACCATTTTTTCAAGGCAAGAAGTACAAATAAGAGAGAGGTGACCCGGGAAGAATGGTGATTCAGTATGAGCAAAATCATATGATGGTTTTTCTTGTTTACATTTTAGGCAGCGTCGAGTCTTTATTGCGTCTGTCATGTTCAGATTGACCTCCTTTTGCTATGCGTTTTTTGCGCTCACATTCTTTACAGTTGGAGGCGTATTTATCCTTGCGGCTGTTATTAGTAGCGAAAAAATAGTTGTTGCGTGGTAGCCATTGTTTACAGGTGAAGCATTGTTTTCGCTCCGATTGTGGAGTGGTTAAAAGCATACGATGCTTTGTGGCGGCTGCCGCGATTTTTTCTGGGATTTCTTTGGAGAGAATAGTACAGAGATGATTTTCGTTGTATTTTAATCCAAATTTTTCTTGTAGTTCAGCTACAATGACTGGATAAGGTGCTTTATCTATTTTTCGCGTAAGAATATATTCGCGCACAGGAGAAAATCCTACCATATCAAAATAGCGGTCAAAATCATACAGTAAGGTGCGGCCCCAACTGTCGAGTTTTTCGCCCAATTCCATATAGATGGCGCTATAGTGGTTAATGAGGGCTTTGATGTGTGCGGGATTCTCCCAATCAAATGAGTGTCGGCGCACAACCCATTTTACTTCTTCTTCTCCTGTATCGGGATTTATTCTTGTTTCGTAGTCCGCGATGTTGCGGGAGATGGTATGGAGAAGAGCGTTGTCTACGCGCGTTTGCCATTGGTCGAGGGGCATCCAGTAACAAGCATCGGAGTCCCAATTGTAAGTTTGCGATTTTGGTGGAGTGACAGCAAGAAAGTGGAGAGTGGGTTTGTAGCTGTCTTTAAGGTAGTATTGGTGGCGCTTTATATCTATGAGGGCATGTTTGAATTGATAGAAGCGATAGGAGTCGGTGAATAGTTGGGTGTCTTCGTCGGGCGGGACTGTGCCTTCGTTTACTGCCTTGATGTGGTCTAGGCGGTCGATAGTTTCCCAGAGTTGGGTCATTCCGGGGACATCGCTATCGCCGGGGTCGATGAGGTTGCCTTCTTTATCGTATTTGGGGCGGCGTATGGTAGGTTTTTTCTTTGTATAGATGTAGCGTGTTTCGAGTGTTTGGAGATTTTGTTGGTCGCTTAAGGGATTGTCGAGAATTTCGTCTAGTGAATGAACTTTGTCCGCGGCACGCTGAAATGATTTGTAGCGTTTGTCGGAATCGGTTGTTTCGCCTCGTTGGACGGAATTTTTACCTGTTTCATCTTTGCCATAAAGGATGTAAGAGGCCATTTGTTCTAATTCAGAGTTGGTAGGGTTGGTTTCGAGCGTGTCAAGAATGTCTTCTACTGCGCGAAGACGGTCTGTGTCGCGTTCGATGGAATAGTCGAGTGAGTACTTTTTTTTCATTTGCTTACATCTCCGTTTGGGAGATACAACTTCCTTCATTTTACAGTTTAGCATATTTTGAGGATTTTGTCAAGTGTTTGGGTTTTAAAATTGGGCGGGATGGAATTTCAGGCCGGGTGTGGAATTTGGGCAGCCCTTAACATAAACTTAACATAAACTTAACATTTTCCTTAAATATAGCCCCGGGGTCGGCCGGGCGAGTCACTTTAGTCTGCTAAAGTGGTGTCGTGGCATCACTTTACTATAGTAAAGTGACAATTTAACATAAATTTAACATTTTAATATCACACTTTAGCATATTAAAGCATGAAATTCTACCGCAGGGGTAGGATTATTTCATATTCAAAAAACCCAGTAGTATGGTGGTATTTTATTTTATCAACGGCACACACGATAACCACCTGGCCCATCGTTTTAGTAGGAAAAGATGGTAGGGGCCCACTTTAGCATACTAAAGTGCTAAAGTGCTAAATCCTACTGTTTGGCAAGACTTTCATATAGTAAAGTGCTAAATCCTACCGTGAGAATACACTTTCATATACTAAAGCGAGGGCTTTACGCCCTCGCCATCGCTTTTGCTATTGTGGTTTCATTCGCAAGACTTGCGGATTCAAATTTGATTTGGTATTTTGTACCGTTGATGGTGATATCGCCGTCGATGTAGTAGGGGATGGAATCTTTGTGCCACTCTTGCCCGGCGTTTTCGGTGATCCACTGTTCGAACGCTTCGCCTTTATTCTTCCGGCTTGCGAGGACTTCCGAGGCGGTACCGATGTAGGCGGCACCCATGTTAATCAGGCGGTGGCGGGCGATGGTGTTCATCCGAATGCGAAGCTTGCGAGCACCACCGTGGGAAGTGCTTTCCCTGTCCATGCCAACCAGCCACTCAGGCAGGTCGTTCAGGTAGATGGTGTAAACCTTGTCATTCATCAGGAAGCCGATGATGTAGGCCATCGCGGCGGTAGTGGCTTTGTAGGCGTTCAGCAGGTTCATCATGGTGGTTACCTCTCTTTCGTTGCTTTCTAGGTATATTATACACCTTGACCGGGCAGATGTCAATAAGGTTTATGTTAACTGTGTGTTAAAGGTTGAGGCTTACGCCTCAACCTTCCAGTCGTGGCGGATGCGCTCCAGCGGCCACCCATCACGGTCGATGGTGTGCTCCCACACGTTGCCATTCTCATCAAGGTAGGCGATGTGCGTCAGGGTGATCGGCCAACCGTCGCGGTCGATGGTGTGCTCGTAGGCGGTGATCTTCTTCATTTTGTAGCACCTCTCTCTCATTTCTTGACTATATTATAGCACACTGGAATAGCAATGTCAATAGGTTTTTTGCGAATTAACAGACGCTTAACAATCGACGTCCGCAGGTCCAGGTCTTGGTTAGTCATACCTAACTCGTGCCTTCACTCCTCCCTGTCCTTCCTTTCCGGTGCAACTATATTATAGCAAAAAAGAAGGCTTTTGTCAAGCCCTCTTTGTGTTAAGTTGATATTAAAGAATACCAGTTATTTTTGCCACCAGCGGAGACAAGATCAGCATTAACAGACCAGCGATCATGCCCCAATTTACCAACCAATGAGGATCATCAGCATGGGCGATGCCCACAAAGCAAGCAACTACAGCAATTATCACATACACAGGAAGAATCCACATCATTGTTTTTCTCTCCTTTTTTTTCTCTCTTTCGTTGACACTATTATAGCATATAGCCGGGCGTTTGTCAATACTTTTTTATGTAAAGTATGTGTAAACTTCTCCGCCGGTCAAATATGATTAGTTAGTGAAAACTAACTCCACTGGCCGAGTTAGTTCAGACTAACTAACTCTCTAATATAAAAAATAAAGGGTTTGCACCCTTTATTTTAGAAATTGAAATTATCAATTGTACCACAATAGCGACAGGAAACAATCACATCGTCGTAAATAATTTCCGTGTTATTATCATCCATCAGACAAGCACACAAGTCATTAACATTCCAGTCCTCACAGCCGTAAAACTGCCAAATGTTCCCGTTCGCGTCAACCACGTCCACCAAATCAGTAGAATAGTCAACATTGACAACCTTAGTAACCATTGCGTAATCCTCAGCGAGAGCATTAACACCAACCACCATCAGCACGACCACCATCAGCATCATAATCGTGTTCTTCATTGTTGTTTATCTCCTTTGCTTTTGTTGTATATAGTATAACACACATCTATTCACTTGTCAATACCTTTTTGTGTTTTCTTTTGTAAAATCTATATTAAGCGTCTGGCCGGCCAGAAAGTTAGTTTAGACTAACTAACTGATCCAATAAAAAAAGATGGGGATTATTCATCCCCATCAATCCAGCCCATCGCAAACTCATAGGCGATCTCAATGATCGTGTAATCGTTCGCGCGCTCGCACTCATTGAAGAAGTAGATCGTGGCAGGGTGTTCGAAACCGAAAGCGCGAATCACGTTGTTTTTCATCTCATTGATCTTCATTATGGGTTCCTCCTTGCTTTTGATGTAATTATTTTACCACACGCCAAGACCTTTGTCAAGAGGTTTTGAAAAAATTTTTTTGTTAAGATTCGGGACTACTCGATGTAGTCCCGAACCTCGTCGTTCGTCAGGTCCAGTTCCTCAGCGATGACTTCCACCGCCTCATCGATCCAGAACAACTGTTCCTCAGCGGTCAGGTCCTCCCACGCGCCCATCAGATTCTCGTTGATGTAGGCATCCATCATGGTATTGATCTTGTTAGTCATTGTGGTGTCCTCCTTGCTTTTGTTGTATTCATTATAACACCTATCCGGCTATTTGTCAATACCTTTTTTGTATTTTTCTTTGTAAAGTTTGTGTTAAGCCTCCGGCCGGCCCGCGCGAGTTAGTTTATGCTAACTAACTATTATATTAATAAAAAAAGAGGGCTTAAACCCTCTTTATGCTACATACCCTTCGATCATTGCGGCTACTTCATGTGCCCACATATAATCATTGTATGCGCCATAGAACCATTTTTCTCCATCAACAACACGGTAAACGATAAAGCGATAATTGGTAGCGTAGGCAGGCATGTTGTTAATCATTTTGATTACCTCTCTCATTTGATGTATATATTATAGCATAAAGTATCGAGAATGTCAATACCCTTTTAAAAAATTTCTTTGTAAAATCTAAGTTAATGATCTGGCCGGCCAGAAAGTTAGTTATAACTAACTAACTATTAAAATATATAAAAAAGAAGGCTTTTCAGCCTTCAAGCAACTTTTCCGCCCACCATAGCAGCATATTCTTTAGCCCACTGCAGATCATCAAAAGCACCGTAAAAATACTTGATGCCCTTTTCCTCAACGTATACGATGAACTTCTTCATTGTTGTTTCCTCCTTGCTTTTGATGTATTTATTATAACATGCCTTTGTTATTTTGTCAATACCTTTTTGTGTTAATTGTGTATTAACTTATTTATTTCCAGGATCGTGATTAGTTTAATTAAACTAACCGCTTTTCTGGCCTGCATAATGGGCCAGAACTTATTGATTCATTACTTTATCATAGTAAAGTGATTCAAATTTGCCCTACAGGCCAATTTTAGCGGGCCAGGCAACCGGCCGGTTTATTATTCGCGCGAAATCGCCTTAAAACGAAAATTTGAATCACACTATCACTTTACCATAATAAAGTGATAAATATAATGAACTGGCCGGACCAGTTAGTTTTGACTAACTAACTATTACAAAAATATTACAGCTTTATGCGACTTTCTTTTGTGAGGGCGTTTTTAAGGGGTAAAACAACCGGCCGGTTTATTATACACGAAAAAAACGGCTCTACGCGGCGATACGAAAAAAATGCACAAAAAGTTAAACCGAAATATTAATTCCAGGTTAAGAAACACTCTACGAAAACGATTTCCGCAGGCCAAATTAACATATCCATAACACTTTTTCTTAATCTTTTGTGCAATTTTTTTCAGTCGTAGGCCACGGGCATTTTGAACAAAAATTAAATATGAAATACTTTTGTAATAATTAAATAGTTTTGTAATAATCACTGGCCGGGAGTTTGACTATCTTTGACCTTTGACTTTCATCATAGTAAAGTAGTAGCATAGTAGCATGGTAAAGTAATAGCATAGCATCATAATAAAGTGGCACCATAGTAGTATAACATCATAGTAAAGTAGTAGTATGATAACATGATAGCATAGTAAAGTGATAATATAGCATCATAGTAAAGTGGTAGCATGGTAGTATGATAAAGTGGTAGCATAGTAAAGTGGCAGTATGGTAAAGTGGCAACATAATAAAGTGATAGCATAGTAGCATAGTAAAGTGGCACCACTTTACCATGATAAAGTGGTAGTATAGTGATAACAAGCCGGCCAGTTAGTTTAGACTAACTAACAAGAGTTAGTTATAACTAACTATGGGGTCCCCCGTATATTATACCACATCAATGTTAACTGCGTATTATCCTCATATTAAAAGTATATGAAGTTTTTTGTTAAGAATAGGTTAAGAAATGATCCGGCCCGCGAGTTAGTTTAAACTAACTAATCAACTGGTGGTTGCACAACCTGGAGTAGAATCAACCTGGAGTAGCAAATTCTACCATAGGTTGAATCTCACAACTTTACATGGATTTAATCAAAAAATGCTTACCAGTTAACATTGATCTGTTATAATGTATACAGTTGAAAGAGAGGTGCTTGAAATGAAGATGACCCGCGAAATTAACCTGACTTACACCTACGACGCCACGCGTAAGGGAGCCAAGTACAGTATCAACGGAGGCGAAAGCTGGCTCAATGGTGGCGAGTTCGCGGAAGCTGTCGCCAAGGCACTCCACGGGCTGGATCCCCGGAAGGACGCTAACACCCGCTTCGACGAAGGCTCCGACGTGCCCGAGTTCCACGCGAGCGTCAAGAGCTCCAAGGCGAGCCTGACCAACATGAAGCTGGCTGACAGCTTCGAGGCAAGCCTGACTGCCTACTTCGAGCAGGTGGCAAGCTCCGAGTTCTGGTACGTGACTACCACCGACGAGCTGGCTACCATCTACAAGATGAACGCCACGAAGTTCGAGCGGTTCCTGCGGAAGTTCGCTAAGCTCAACGAGCGTGGGGTCATCCGGATCGCGGCCACCAGCTCCAAGATGCTGGCATGGTTGGACGCCAACGCCTAACGGCGAGCGTCCAACCACCTGGCTGGGAAATTAACAAAACCTTAACTTGACAAGCTACGCCAGCTGTGATATAATGAGTACAACGAAAGGCAAGGAGGAAATGAGAATGAAGATGTGGCTGGTTGACTACCGCGGCACCGACGGTGCCACCTACACCCGCAGGATGTCCTGCGAGGTCCTGGAGCTCCTGGAGGAGCTTGGGCCCCAATACGGGGTTGAGGTCTTGGGAGCTATTGAGCTTCCTTGACCTCAAGGTATAAAACGAAAGCAATTAACCAAATACAAATTTCACTAAAACTTAACTTGACAACTGAATAAATCCATGATATAATAAGTCCATCAAAGGAAAGGAGAAAACAAAATGTTTGAGATTTACAAGATCAGCACTGACAGGATTATCCTGTCTGGTCTCTCCCTGCGTGAGGCGCAGGCTCTCCGCCTGACTTGGGCGGATCGGGCGGACTTGATTGTCCGCCCCATGGCCTAACGGAGAGCATAGGCTCTCCGCTGGCCGGCCCGTTTATTAACAAACTCTTAACTTGACAATTCTCTTTTTAAGTATTATAATATATACAGAAAGTAAGGAAAGAGGTAATCAAAATGTTGTTCGGACGTAAAAAGAGGATGCTTAAGCGTGAACGCGAAATGTATTGGGAGTGTTCTGGTGAATGGTACTTTCGCGTGGAATACCATGAGGATTTCGCTCCCACGCCTTCTTACATGTACTTTGAAAGTTTGCGAGACGCAGAATATTGGGCAAAGACTGATCGCCGTGCTTCTTTCATTCTGTGTGTAACTGACAGACAGGGCAACAGGATTATAACTGACTGGACTGGTTATACTGGTGCTGGTACTGTTAATATGTGGACTAATATAATGGGGCGTCAAGTTCTTGACTTGCGAAAAGACCATAATGAGTTGTGGGTATCCAACAACAGTCCTCGTGCCAAAGAAGTAAAACAGGGATTGTAAAATCCCTGTTAATTTACTGGCCGGCCCGCAACTTAACATACTCTTAACACAAAACCTATTGACTTTCCTGGCTCAATGGTGTATACTAGTATCAGAAAGTGAGGGAAAGAAAATGAAGTTTTTGATGATTCCTTATGTGTTAGTTGCTTGCCTGTTTGGTTTCTTTGGTATTCTCCATGCGAATGATGTTGATGAAAATGACTACTTCAAAGTTAATTGGCGTATGATTGTTTTCCTTATTATGATGATGTTGTCACCCATTCCAGCTAAGATCTTTGGTTTGCTTTAACAAAAACTTAACTTGACAACCACCAACCAATCTGCTATAATAAATACAGAAAGAGCGAAGGGAGTAATTCAAATGAAGTTCTACATGGTCATGTGTCACAGAGGTCATTGCGGAGTGGGTCACAGCACTGAAATCAAGTTCGCAATCGCGGCGAACAATCTGCTCGAAGCGTGTGACAGGGCAAAGCGGATGCCGAGCGTGAAGCATACGCGAATGGCAATCTACGGCAAGGAAATCACCGAGGAAGAATATAGAGAGTATCGCTCCATTAGTGCTTACGAACGCTTCAATCAGAGCCAGCACAAATCTCAACGCAGACGTTAAGTCTGCGTTAACTTTCTGGCCGGGCATCAACTTAACATAGAATTAACTTGACTTCTTACAAAATCTATGCTATACTATATACAACAAGTGAAGGAAACACTTTAAAACCAGGAAGGTAAGAAAATGAAGAAGATTATTACTATTGCTTTGATTATCACTCTGTGCTTGACTCTCACCGCGTGCCAAATTGGCAATCGCAAAATCGGTTTCGACACTACGCAAACTTTCCGTTGGGCTATTGTTCAATTGGGCAACGGTGAACTGATTGAAGGTTCTGTAGATTCTTGGCGAGACTTTGACAACTCTGACACTATTCAAGTTACTATTAATGGCATTACTTACTTAACTCACTATAGTAATGTCATCCTAACGACCGAGAAGCCTTAATAGCTTCTCGGTTATATTTATGTTAAATTCGCAGCCGGCCCGTGACTTAACAAACAATTAACTTGACTTCGCATCAAAAATATGCTATTATATATATGTCGAAAGGAAAGAGGGAGTGATTCCATTGGGTTAGAGTAAGGGGCAACAGACCACTTGGCGGTGGAGAACTGACCTCACGATTACATGAAAACCGTTCCCCATTAACCTTGGGCAAGTTAATGATGTTTGAAGCCTACCGCGAGAGACTGATCAACTCTCGCGGTTTGTTATTTTAATGTTAATTTTCTGGCCGGCCAGAAATGTTAATTCTATGTTAACTATCCTAAAAACACTTGACATTTTATTTTACTTATGATATAATAATTACAGAAAACAAACGAGAGGAGACATCCTAAAATGACAAAGCACAATTTCATTTCTACATGGGAAGATCTGAGCGATCAGGAACAAGTTTACATGTGGTGGGAATATAACGCGGCGAACCCTAATGAGGAAATTTCATTTTCTGAGTTCGATGAAATGATGGCGGGATTCACTTTCGAGTGAATCCCATTTCATTTTAATTTTTAATTTAATGTTAAGGTACTGGTCGGCCAGCGAGTTAGTCATAACTAACCCACCTCTTTTTTATTTATTATACCATTCCAATTTCATTTTCGCAAGCACAATAATGTTAATTTCATTTTAAATTTTCACCCGGCCCGAAATGTTAAATCCAGGTTAAATCATCCTTTAACCTCTTGACTTTTGCCGTCGCCTGCTGTATAATATATACAGAAAGAGGAAAGGAAGTAAACAAAATGAAGCAGACGATCTGGTTTGACATGGACGGCACTATCGCGAACCTCTACGGCGTGGAAAATTGGCTCCCGATGCTGATTGACAGCAATCCCGCTCCCTACAAGCTGGCGACTCCGCTGGTCAACATGAACAAGTTGGCGCGGACGCTGAACAAGCTCCAGCGAGCTGGCTACAAGCTCGGTATCATCAGCTGGCTGAGCAAGTCCAGCACTCCCGAATATGACAAAGCTGTGACCGCCGCGAAGCTATGGTGGCTCCGCAAGCACCTTAACTCGGTAAAGTGGGATGCGGTTAACATCGTCGCCTATGGTCGCAACAAATGGGACGTGTGCGGTGAAGGAATCCTGTTTGATGACGAAAAACCGAACCGTGACAATTGGGGCGGTGAAGCCTTCCACCCTGACGAAATGATGAAAGTTCTGTCGAGCCTGACCGCTTGACAGAACTTTAACATTCGGCCCAGCCCGCAATTTAACACATAATTAACTTGACTTCATACATAATTTTTGCTATACTATATACAGAAAGAGGGAATGAAAGATGAATGAACTTGATAACATTCGTGTGTGGATTATGCGTCAACCTGCTTCTCCCGCAATTCGCACAATGCGACTTCACCTATTCGATCTCTATCGTTATGGCGAAGAATACGAAAAGATTTACCAAATGGTAGAAGAACTAACAAATAATTAACTTGACATCCTCTCCAAACTCTGCTATAATAAGTACATAAGAGAAGGAAAACTCTTCCAAACCAGAAAGGGAAACAACATGACTAAGATGGAGATTCGCACCAACGTTAAGACCGCCGTTGCCGAGCAGTTTACTGAGTTTTTCGCCAACGCAATCCAGATCGACGACTTCACCTATGTGATCCCGATGGGAACCGCTGAGGATAATGGTCGTCCGCTGTTCGCCAAGGTTGAGATTTCCTGTCCCAACTGGTACGCGACCGCCAAGACTGAGCCCTTCAACATCGACGCCAAGGTGGAGGCGTATAACGCCGAGCTTGCCGAGCGTGCGGAGAAGGCCGCGGAAAAGGTACGCAAGGCCGCGGAAAAGGAAGCCAAGCGTAAGGAGAAGGAAGGGGAGTAACCCCTTCCTTCTTTTGTTATATCTGTGTTAAAAATCGGGCCGGGCTCCCGCTTAACATTTTCTTAATGAAAGAATGCGGGAAAGAAAATCAAAGCACCAAGAATAATAATAGCAGTAGCTATATCAATAGTGATATTACGAGTATTAGTGTACATTTTTACAATGTCTTTCCACGTCAGACGATAGAACCACATCCGCACTTTGTAACCAGTAGTATTTCGCACATTTCGTTTCATATTGCTTACCTCACTTTCTATAAATAGTATAGCATATTTTATCCTTAAAAGCAATGACTTAAAGTTTTTTATATTATGACAAAATTATGCCAATCACCCGGCCCGGTTAGTCATAACTAACTGCCAATCAAAAAAGGAGGCTTACGCCTCCTCCTTCTTTGCCTTAGCCTTGGCTACCTTGGTAGCCTTTTCGGCATCCTTGATAGCCTTGGCATCAGCCTTGATCTTCTTCTCAGCTTCCCACTCTTCCGCGACCTCATAGGGGTCGAACGCCTTAGACACCTTGGTGTCCTTGTACGCCTTGGACTTGACGGTGACTTCCGTCCAAACTTCCTGACCGTCAACAGTCTGGAGGATGGCGAAAGACGCATCCGCGAACTTGACAGCCTCGTTCTCCATCAGGGCAGGCATGATAGCTTCGATGGTCATCTGACGAGCGGTGGACTTGATCTCATTAGCGTTCATATTATTCCCTTTCTGGTTTTTGAGCCTTTTCCTTGGCTTCTGTAATTATTATAGCAGATTCAGCGACGCTTGTCAAGTTAATTCTTTATTAACTTTGGCTCTGTCCCCAGTGCCCAACTCACGCCGTCCTTACCTCTGCCCTTGGAACAATTATATTATAGCAGAATTTCCGCCAGGAGTCAAGCACTTTACAAAAACTTAACAATCGCGGGCCGGCCAGAGAGTTAACATAGAAATAACAAAGAAACCGCTTACGCGGTTTCTTCATCTTCACATTCTTCAATGTAAGCATAATCTACAATCACAGGTTGATGATGTCTAATGCCCCAATTCCAATCATGAAAATCAGTTAAACCAATACTTCTAATCCAACTCAATTCATCATAAGAGAGCATTTGTTCAAATGTATATTTGTGACAATTAGGGCCTATTGCCTTGATACGCGGCATAATAGAAAAGATATAACCGCGATAGGTTATAAGCGTAGTTTCCGCGAACAGATATTCATAACCAGCATCGCAAGCCATTTTATAAACCGCCGCTTCACGTTCACAGCCACCAATGTCCGCAACACATTCCGCATCATAATCCCACTTAATGACATAATCAGAAGTAAGAAGGGCAATACGTGCGGAACCAGCTTCTGAAGAAACACGCCGCGAAGGATGATCGCAAATATAGCGACCTACTGCCTGTTTTACATCCCATTCGGAAAACAGGTTATTTTCGATATAGGGAAAAATAGACTTCAAAAACTGGAAAGCACGAGTACGATAATCGGATTTCATTTTATTTGCTCCCTTCGCTTTTCTATATATAGTATATACCAGTATGCTTATAATGTCAAGTTAATTTTATGTTAAGTTTCGGGCCGGGTGATTGTTAATTTCATTTTAAGTTATTACCCGGCCCGCCAATGTTAAATCCAGGTTAACTTTCCCATTAAGCACTTGACATTTCATTCAGATTCTGCTATACTATATACAGTTGAGGGCGAGGGAAACACTTCCCAAAACCCGAGACAACTTCACGAAATCTTAACTTGACAAGGTTGGGAAATCGTGATATAATGAGGATGTTGAGAGGACAAGAGCCAACTTGAATAAAAATGGCCACAAACAGACTGCCAAGTAGAGAACGGGATTTATGAGCGTACACCTTTGGTTAAGGCACTGTTATTGTCTCCCGAAATAAAAACTCTCAACAAACTCTTAACTTGACATTATACCAAATCTGTGGTATAATAAATACATCAAAGGGAAGGAAAACCCACCAAACCAGAAAGGACAAAACACTATGAAGAAGAACACCATCACCGCTCTGTACAACTACTTCGTGAACTCCGACGACACCATCGACCTGTCCGCTGTGGTTGAGGACATTCGTGCTGAGTATGAGCGTACCACCGCGAAGTCTCAGGAGAAGGCTAACGCCTACGATACCGCGAAGCCCATCGTGTTCGGCGTCATGACTGAGCCGATGACGGTCAAGGAGATTTTCGCCAAGTGCGAGAACGACCTGCCCGATGGCTTCACCTCGCACAAGATCCAATATGCTTTGCTGAACTACTGGTGCGACGAGGTTGCCAAGATTGACAACGGCAAGGCTCCCTTCACCTACATGGTGAAGTGAGACTAAACCGCCCTTCGGGGCGGTTTTCTTTTACATTTCATTCTGTTAAGTTTTCGTTAATTTTCGGGCCGGGCGTGGAGTTAACAATCATTTAACTTGCCCGGCCGCGAGTTAACACAATCTTAACTTGACTTTTATTCCTGGCGAATGTATAATAGATACAGAAATTAGGAAAGGAACTAAACAAAATGATTCTTAACATCACTGACCGTTACATTCTGATTCTGGACGTTGAAACCGCAAACGACACCATCGACGCTATTGTCTATGACATTGGCTTCATGTTGGTTGACCTTTACACAAACGCAATCTGTGAGCAGGGTTCTTTCGTAATTCGTGACACTTTCGTTTATGAACGCGAACTCGTAAAGGTTGCCTACTACGGCGATAAGATTCCTGAATACGTCGCAGACATTCAGCAGGGAAAGCGTCAAATGATTGACTTTTTGACGGCAAGGCGTCATATTCTTAACTTGATGGAAAAGTATGATTGCCATACGGTTGGGGCGTACAATTGTAACTTTGACCGCAACGCTCTTAACACAACTCTCCGTTTCTTAACGAAATCTAAATATCGCTACTTCTTCCCTTACTCTACTAATTTTGTGTGTATTTGGAATATGGCTTGCGATACCATCTGTCAGACAAGCGAATATAAAACGTTTGCCGAGACTAACCGCCATTATTCCAATCATGGCAAAAATTATCGTGCCACCGCAGAGGTTGTTTACTCATTCTTAACAAATAACCCTGACTTCCACGAGGAACACAAAGGTTACGATGATGTTAAGATTGAAAAGGAAATTATGGAAAAGTGTCTGGAATATGACAAGAACTTTAAGGGAATAAAAAGAAACTGTTGGCAAAAAGTCAAACGGGGAGCACTCGCTCTCCGTTAATTTTATGTTAAGTTTCGGGCCGGCCGACCTTTACACAGAATTAACTTGACTTCTCTCTTGAATTTTGATATACTATATATAGAAAAAGAAAGGAGATTTCAACTATGACTGTTAAGGAATTGATTAAGGAACTCCAGAAAATGCCCGAAGATGCTGTTGTACTCGGCGATATGTATCTTAATCAGTATTGCGTTATTGATACAGTTGAATATGATGACGCGACGAACACCATCTCGTTCTATGGCGAGGATACTTTTGAAGAACCTGACATTCCCGATGATGTAGACGAGACTAACTACGACCCCTACTGCGGTTGTGATATGTTTGAAATCTGCGGATCAATTGATGAGGAATGGTAATTAACCATTCCTTAACATTGGCCGGCCCACCATTTAACACAATCTTAACTTGACTTCCGCGTGCGAATCGTGTATAATTATATCAGAAAGTGAGGAATGCCATTATGTTAGCGTTTAGCATTATTATTTTCATTTGGGGACTGTCGGGAATTTGTGGGTTGATAAATTGTAAAAAAGAAAGGATAATTTGGGAACTCTTAATTTTTGGAATTATGATTCCTTTTCTACCTGTTTTTGCTAAACTATGTGGTTTAATATAAACTTAACTTGACTTTTATTTCCCTATCTGTTATAATAATTCCAGAAAGTGAGGAAACGCAAATGGAAAAGAAAAATCAGAACCGCGAAACTTGGGTCGGCTATCGCCCCTCCGTCATTCCCGCGAAGAAGAAGAACAAGAAACGCGACCGCAAAGAAGGCAAGCAGATTTGCCGTAATGCTATGAAAGGAGAAAAGGATTAATGAGCTTTTGGAAAAAACAAGAATATTGGTATATTATTGATGAAAAATTTTTCGGATATAACCCTTATTGGTGGGGCGGTTGTGCGGTTGATAATAATTTAAATGGAAATAATAAAGGACTATATAGAACAATATGTCGCGTAGCAAAAAATAAAAAACGTAAATCTCGCATAATAGAAAGGAAAATAAAAAATGCGAACCAATCTTGAAATCGCCGCCGAACTTATCGCCGCGGACGTCCGTAATCTCAATAATATTGAGGAATATTGTGGCTATCCCGATTTCAATCGGCTTGATGGTATTGAACGCGACAAACTTTCTAAAATGGTTGATGAACTATTAATCATTATCTATCGGCGGCAAAACCGCCAGCGAATGGAATGGGAGAATAGTTAGTTCTCCCTAACTCCGCCCGGCCCGAGATTTAACAAACTTTTTACTTGACTTTTCCTGGATTTTGTGTTATAATAATTATAGAAAGTGAAAGGAGAAAGTCAAATGATTATTAACATCACTATTGACACCGATAACAATTTTGTTTGGGCAGTAGATGAAAATCAGGAAACCAGCATTGACTATTCCGCGTGTGATCTTTCCGCAATATCCGTAGAAGAAATTATTAACGATTTCTTAACTTGACTTCTCCCGTCGAATCTGCTATACTATATCCAGAAGGTGAAGGAAAACACCACAAACCAGAAAGGATAACGCCCATGAGTAAGGCTTCTCTTGAAACTGAAATCCGCAACAACGTTCTCCAGACCATCATTGACGCCGTGAATCCCATCAGCGACATTCTCCCGATTAGTGCCAGCGAACTCGCTCTCCCCATCGTTGACAGCGAGGGCAACGAAAAGTTTGCCGTTATCAAAGTCAGCATTCCTCGCGGTGAGCGTGACGGCAACGGCGGTTACATCCCCTTTGACGGTTACGCCGCCGCCGAGGATTGGAAACTGGTACTTGCGGATCGTGCCGATAAGGCGGCGAAACGCAAGGAAAAGGCGGAACGTGCCGAAAAGGAAAAGGAAAGGAAACGACAGGCACGCAAGGTTGTAAAAGACCTTAACACGGTGGGCTTTAAGGCTCTCGTGTCCCAGCCGATTAATGAGGGTGAGTAATCACCCTCTTTGTTATTTTTATGTTAATTTTCAGGCCGGCCCGCTTTGTTAAGATTGTGTTAAATACTCCTAGAACTACTTGACTTTGAGTGGAGATTCTGCTATACTAATATTGTTGAGAGGGCAAGAAAACCTCAAGACAAAAGGGTGAAAGTCCCACCCCTCTCAACAAAATCTTAACTTGACAAACTCCAAGATTTCTGCTATAATGATTACATCAGAGAGGGAAACGAGAGGTTCAAAGTTCGAGAGGTTCCGAGAGAACTTAACAGAGACTTAACTTGACAAACTACTCCCAATCTGATATAATAAAGACAAGAGAGGGGAAGGAAAACCCCACAAACCAGAAAGGGAATCATTATGAAGAACACCATGACTTATGCCGTCGCTCTGTCCACCGCTATCGAGACCATGAAGGACACCAATCCCGAAGTTGCGGAGCGTCTGACCGCTCTGCGTGCGACCCTTGCGAAGCGTTCCCAGCGTAGCGAGGATTCCAAGGCTAAGGCTTCTGCGAAGCGGAAACAGCAGAACGCCGAGAAGCGTGCCGAGATGTGTGCGGAGATCGTGCCGATTCTGCGTGAGGTCATCACCACGGACATGACCGCGAAGGAAATCTTCGCCGTTGCTCAGGATCGTCTGCCGAAGGACTTCACCGCGAACAAGGTTCAGGCGATTCTCCTGCGTGAGATGAAGGACGAGGTTATCAAGACCGAGACCAAGGGCAAGGCGAACACCTATCGCCTTGCGGAGTGATAGAAGGGGCTAACGCCCCTTCTTTTTTTTATGGCGAGTTAGCCAGGACTAACTCGGCCGGGTAATGTAAAATGTTTGTTAAGTAATCGCCCGGCCCGCGATTTAACATAATCTTTACACAGAAAAGTATTGACAACCAGCGGATTTTCTGCTATACTATTATTGTCGGTGGGGGAAACGGGAGCGCGCAGGCGCAAGCGCGTTGTGGTAATTAGAAACATGCAACAGTTGATCGGCCACCTAAAGCCGACTTAACAAAATCTTAACTTGACATTACAGCCTAAAAGTGCTATAATGAATACATCAAGGGGAGCGAACGTGGCATCAGGGGAGCCACCACGGTAAGTCGCAAGACGATTGCGTAGGCCACTTGCAAAAGAGGGTCGTCCCATGAGGGATGGAGTTCAATTCTCCCGCTCTCCACCAGATTATAACAGAATCTTAACTTGACAAATAGTTGAGAATCTGATATAATAAATACATCAAGAGGACAAGGAAAAGTCCTAAAAACCAGAAAGGGATTTACTATGAAGAATACCATCACTCGCGTTGACGCTCTGAACTACGCTATCAATGCCATCGACCAGTGTACCGAAACCGATGTTGAGGTCGTCGCTATCCTCGAGAAGATTCGCGATCAGATCGCGAAGCCTCGCAAGACCAGCGACACCGCCAAGGCGAACGCCAAGGCGAAGCGTGCGAACGCTCGTGCGGAACTGATGAAGGATGTTCTGCCCATCCTGCGGGATGCTCTGACCGAGGGCGGTACCGCCAAGGAAATCTTTGAGCGGTGTGCCGATATGCTCCCCGAAGATTTCACCAGTGCCAAGGTACAGTACATTCTGCTTCACGAACTGGCGGACGAGGTCGTTAAGACCGAAGCCAAGGGTAAGGCGAATGTCTACACCCTGCGGTAAAAACAGAGGGCGAAAGCCCTCTGTTAATTTTTTGTTAAAAATCGGGCCGGGCCGTTAGTTAACCAAATCTTTACTTGACTTCTATCAAAATTGGGAGTATAATAATTATAGAAAAAAGAAAGGGGATACCGATTATGGCTATCAACATTCGTCACACTTACAGCACTCACGTTGAGATTACTTTCTATGCTGAAGATGGCATTACCCTGCGTTGTCGTGATTGCGGACAGATGGACGACATCGCCGAGCAGGTTTGTGAAGTTCTGGTTAAGCACGACTTTGCTTATGCCGATATCTGCTCCGCCGAAACTGGCGAGGTTCTCATGGTGATTGAGCGGACTTAACGTCCGCTTAACATCTTCGCCCGGCCCACCCATGTTAAGTTTCTGTAAACCTATTGACTTTTGATCGCGATTTATGGTATTATATATATGTCAGGAGGGAACAGGAAATGTTAGATAAAGCCATTAAATCAGGCAAAGAACATCGTAAACCTTATTACGATACACGACGTTTTGATTGTACTTGTCGCAATCATGGTTCTTGTGATTGGTGTAAAGCAAATCGACTTTACCAGATTACCAGAGAAAAAGACAAAGCAAACAACAAACTTAATGAATACTTTACTTGACAAATCCCAAATCCTGTGCTATAATATAATCAAGAAGTGAAGGAAAACACTTACAAACCAGAAAGGGTCTACACTATGAAGATTTCCAAGGCTATCGTCGATTCCAACATCCGCACCGCTATCTTCAATGCTCTGAACGTTGCCAACATCGAAGGATTCCACAAGATCAACGACCGCCAGTATGGTTGTATCGTTGAGGATGTCAACGGCGAACGTCGCTACGCTCGCGTGGGTGTCATCGTTGCCGAGGTCCGCGAGGACTGTACCGCCGATGAACTGATGGCGTCTGAGATCGCGGACTACAACGCGAAGCAGGAAGCCAAGGCGAAGCGTGCCGAGGAACGCAAGGCGAAAGCCGAGCGTGACAAGGCGAAGCGTGAAGCCACCAAGAAGGAAAAGGAAGGGGAGTAATCCCCTTCCTCCCGAAGGTTAACTTCATGTTAATTTTCGGGCCGGGCCAGAACTTAATCAAATCTTAACTTGACATTTCATTCAAAGCGGAGTATACTATATACAGAAAGAAACGAAAGGGGACTTCACAGTGGGCGTTTACATCGTGACTACCAATTACTTCATGAATGGCTTCTTCGGCATTTACACCACTGTCAAGCGTGCGCGTATTGCGCTTGAACAGTACTTTGCGGATGACGATGATGTCGTTGCGTTTGAGGACGTAGACAATTACAGCTATACCTTCACCACTCGTAACGGCGCACAGTTCAGCGCGGAAATTATGTGGGCCGATATTGACGAAGAATTCAAGGAGGATGAATAATTTATGAAGTGTCCTAATTGCGGAAATGAAATCTACGCGATCGATACCCTTGATAGTGATTGTTGCGGTGACTCTTATTTTGATCGCGTTGAAGGCACTTGCCCCAATTGCGGCAAATCATGGCGATGGATTGAGGTTTTCACCTTTGACCATTGTGAAAACATAGAAGAAATAAAAGAGGACGACCATCTTTGATGGTCGTTAACTTTATGTTAAAAAAACGGGCCGGGCAACATCTTAACAAAAAATTAAAGTGGGCTATTCGCCCACTTTAACCCATTCCAATTTTATCCAATCATATTCATACAAACCTACTTCATCATGCGGTAATTCATAACCAAAATAAGAATCAATCAATTCCATAGCTTCATGCGAAATAATTTTCTTTACACGAATTTTTTCGCATCTGTCGAAAGCATATTTAATAGCATCTAATCCTTGCTCTACTCCGTTTAAAAAAATCCAGATATACCCGCCATTTTTCCCAAAGAAATCATAAGCATTAAAAAACTCTTCCAACAGATCAAAAGCCTTGCCCTCATATTCTTCGCATTCTTCAAAGTTATCAAACTCAGTGTCATCATAAGCAACATAAGTAACAACTTCACGCATACTCAGTATCTCCTTTCCTTTTCTACATATATAATATCATAAACCCAACCCAAAGTCAAGTTAAATCCAGGTTAATAAACCGCCCGCCGCGAACTTTACATAAACTTTACACAAACTCTGTTGCTTCTTAACAGTCGAATATGGTATTATATACATACAAAAGGAAAGGGGATTTCAAAAATGTTGAAGTTCATTATCATGCTCGCGGTTTCCATTTGGCTCACTTCCTCTCTGTTTATGCTGTTCTTTTGGGCGAATGCTTTCATCACTACCTTGCGGAAAGATGGTAAAATTTTCCTGATGCCGTTTGGTCAATTCCTCTATTTCCACTTCTGCCCTATTGTACATACTGTCAAGTGCTTTAAAATCATGCGACAAATGGCCGAATTGACGAAACGCGGAGTGTAAACTCCGCGTTAAGTTTTCGCCCGGGCAGTAATGTAAATTCTATGTTAAGGAATTACCCGGCCCGAAATTTAACAAAAAGTCAACATAAACCCTCGCACAGATTTAACATTACTATGGTATAATATCGGGGGAGGCACCAGTTAGCCTAAACTAACCGAGTTAGTTGTGGCTAACTAACTTTTTCGGGCTTCGGGCTTCCCCTCTTCAGTATAGCACACTTTGTGTTAAGAATCAAGCATTTTTGTGTTAAGTTTAGGTTAAGTTCACACTTTAGCATGGTAGCACTTTAGCATGGTAAAGTGGTAAATCCCTAAAGTCCTACTATTTGACTATAGTATAAATTTATGTTATAATTATTTTAGAAAGGGAGGGTTATATTACACGGCAAGCTGGAAACGGGCCCGCGAGCTGGAAGCTGGACAAGCTGGATACGAGCTGGAAGCTGAATCACCGGCCAGCTGGAACCAACGCCACACGAGCTGGAAATTCCTGGCCAGGCTGGCGAGCTGGAAAGCTGATGCCAAGTATTTGACAAGCTGGAACTTTCTGGCCCGTTAGGAGCCATATAGAAGCTGGAATTTTTTAAAAAAAATATCCCATTCTAGTATAACATAAATTATTTATTTTGTCAAATAAATAATTATTTTTTATTTTAAAATAAAATTTTTTTATTTATTAAAATAAATTAAAATAATTTAAAAATAATTAAAATACTTTTCTTTTGAGAAAATAAAAATTGGAGGTACGAAAATGTATTACCGTGAAGTCATAAAACACCCTTTTGGCGAACATGTCGTAAGTGATTTTATTACATCTGACATATTAGGCATCGGGGCGAAAAATAAAAAACTTTATAAATGTTATTCTAATGAGCTGGTATACGATTGGGTGGAAAGCTGGGGAGAAAATATGACACCAGAAGATTTTCACTTTCATTATATATTTGACACATCTAAATTTGATTGGTATATTAACTTAAAGGAGCATATAATAGAATGAAAGAAGGCTTACACCTATCCGACGCCCTGACCATAGAAAAACCACAATATCAACGCGGGCGTCTTAATCTTTTGGTAGCCCAGACTGGCCAGGGCAAAACAACCGCCGCAGTCCATACTATTCCAGAACAGCTTGGCATTCAGCCGCAACGTTGCCTCATCCTTATAGATACCACAATGGGAGAAGAAGAAAAAATAGCACTTGACGAATGTCAAATGTGGGGCGAGAAGCTGGAAAAGCCCTACATCCTCAATTATCAAAAATTCGCCGCAATGGTCAAACGGGGCGAAATCACAGCTTCAATGTTTGACTATATCGCGTGCGACGAAATTCATAATCTAATAAAATACGTAAGAATAGACGAAGCAAATATCTGGCGTCGCAATCCAGAAAGTGATAGAGAAGTCATTTGTTTACTACTCGCACACGAGTCACTTTCTTACGTGGCCATAGATACACTTCTCCACTGGGCAGAGCTACAAGGTATATGGTGGTTTGGTCTCACAGCCACCGCGGACAGCCTAGAAAAATGGCCACGACTTAAATCTTACATCAATGAAATTCAAATTCAAGAACAGTTAATGGCCTATGAAGTATTCCAGAAATACTCCTACACCAATGTTCATACATTACTCGAATCTAACCCAGAAGTCAAACGCCTTATCTTCGCACCTACTATAGAACTCGCAGAACAATTCGCACACGAAATCGAAGAAAAAACAGGACGCAAAGTAATGTGTCTTTGGTCACGCAGGTCTACCAAACAAATGTCTACTACTCAATTAACCACTATAGAACATCTCCAACACCAACATAGTTATCCAGATAATATAGATGATATTATAGCCACAGAAGCCTATGCCACAGGCTGGAACCTAATAGATGATAACGTTCAAATCGTAATCGTTCATAGCGGAAACAAAGACATCCAGATACAATTTCCAGGGCGTAAACGAGGTGACTGGCAAATACAATATAACTATGACAGTCAAGCTGCTATAAATGAAAAACGTGTTATTCGTAAGCAGCTGGCCAGAGAAGAAGTAGCTAACACAAAATGGAATTTACCCACTGAATATCTAGACAGACGATTAACTAAAAAAGATAAAGAACAACTTATTAAAGAAATAGGGTACCCAAAGAAATGGACTTCACTTAAAAAAGATTTGGAACCATTCTATACAATTACACAAACTGGGACAGGAATAAACTACGGACATATAATTTCAGAAAAGTCAAATATTTGACTGGTAGTAAAAATCACTTGAAAAAAAACGGGTCCGGGGGTGTATACTATACCCCCGGACTCAAATTTTTTCAAATCTTTAAATGGTAGTGTTTGCTTGGAAATAAGGTAAAAACTATTTTTTAATTTTAAAAGTCAAATATTTGACAAAAGTGGAAATTTGGCGCACTACCATCTACTCTACCTACCATTTCTCCCCTACCTTTCCTACCCTACCGAAATTTTTCCTACCAAATTTTTCGTGTCCTGCCAATTGCCCCGTCCTACTCCCTACTTATTACCATACCTACATCCTTCCTATCTTTTGTTTACTAGGATGTACCCTTCTGGAAACCTACCCACTTTCTTTTTCTTCTCGTTGAAAAGGAATTTACGCGGCTTTGGTAAGTTTCAATAAATAGTTTTATTCAAACTTGACAATTCACGCAATTCATAGTATAATAAAAGAAAAAAGGAGTAAATAATTATGGCTTTCAACGCACTCGCAATGGCACACATCACCAAGCAATATCGAGCTGACATGCTCACCTATTGGCAAAAGCTCGTAAAGAACATTGAGTGGTCAGCATACCACGGTTATGATTACTATGTGCTTGACCCTCATGAGTGGCAACATATAGACAGGTTGCGTGAATATGGGTTTGAAGTTGTATATGATGATGTTTCGCATCAAGATGTTGTAAGATGGGATAATGTATAGTATAACTGGAATTTCATTTTCATTTCAATTTCATTTCTAGAACTGGAATTTCATTTTCATTTTCCCTAAAACATGCGGTTGGAATTTCAATTTCATTTTCTCCCGCAATTTCATTTTGGAATTTCATTTTCATTTATCCTGAAACTTTGCCCCTATAATTTCATTTTCAAATGCCCCTTAACCTACCCGCTACAATTTCATTTTCATTTCTCCCATAATAATGGAAATGGAATTTCATTTTCATTTCTCCCTATACTAGGCCGTCGCGTTGCGACGGCTCGTGGTCCCAACTTTTTCGCTACGCGAAAAAGTTGGAATCCACGGAATTTCATTTTCATTTGAAAGGAGATGTGCGGCCGCAACTACTACATTTGACTTTCCCAAAATTCCATGGTATAATTAAAAAAAAGGAGAGAAAAATATGACAGGTGAAGAATTCAATAATGTATTAAAAGATTTTAGTATGATAGCAACCAACGATGAAATTTGTGCGGCAGAAGCCAATGAAATCGCAATGGAAGCAATAGCATCAATAGAACGTCCCGTTGTTATGCGACGAATACGTGAGGCCGCAAATCAAGGCAAGTTTCAAACTTTTATTGATTGGGTATCAACCGATACAATTGAGTGGCTAGAACAAGAATTAGGATTTGAAACTGAATCGTGTGGTGGAGGAAGAATAGTAAAATGGAGAAGAGTGTAATTAAATTTTGTGCCGAAGGTATGCGTGAACTTACTACCAAATCTCAACGCTCATTAGAAAATAAAGAATTTGAAAATGCCAAGGATAAAATTATTGCGGCCGCGCAACAAGGACGTTATTCCCTACTTTTAACCCTGGAGTGTCCTGTTACAATTAAAAATTTACAAGCATTAGGTTTTGAAGTTCGTTATGCTACTGACATACCCATCACAGCATATGCGTCTGGTAAAATTCTAAATTACTATGATGTAAGTTGGCTTGACAAGCCAACATTTTAAAGTAGTATCCCAATGAAAAATTTCTAAATGAAATAAAAAGTCATAAAATTGTGGATGATAGAATACTTAATTTATGGAGGAAAGATAAATGGATATTAGACAAGAATTACAAAAAGCCATAGAATTAGGTGTTTCTATTAGTTTTATTGCTAGGAAAATTAATAAAGACCCCTCAACATTAAATAAATGGCTTCATGGCACTAAAAATGTTTCATTAGAAGTAGAAAAGGCAGTCCAAGAAACATTAATAGAACTTAAAGAAGCGTGGATGAATATTATGTCATAGTTATCCACAATTCTTTGGATTGTGGAGGAATAATTATGAAAAGTTTAGATTTAGTAGGACAAAAATTTAATTATTTAACTGTATTAGAGCGAGACTATGAATATCAAAAAGCAAAAAATTCAGATAAAGTCTTTTGGAAATGTCGATGTAAATGTGGAAATATAACCCATGTTATAACCAATCATTTAACTTCTGGCAAAGTAAAATCTTGTGGTTGCTATAAAAAAGAAGTTATACATAACAATCATAGTCATAAATTATTAGGTCAAAGATTTGGTCGATTACTAGTAATTGAAGAAACCAATAAAAGAAAGTATGGAGATATTGTATGGAAATGTAAATGTGATTGTGGTAATATAAAAGAAATAACGACACGTAATCTTATTTCCGGCGATACAGTTTCTTGCGGCTGCTATCATAATGAATTATGGAAAAAACAAATTACTAATGATAAAATAGGAAAAATTTATGGTAAACTTACAGTTTTAGAAAAAACTAACAAAACAGTCGCAGGTGATTGGATTTGGAAATGTAAATGCGAATGTGGTAGTATTGTAGAAGTATCATCCGCTTCCTTACAAAGCGGCCATACAATTTCATGCGGATGTATCAAATCAAAAGGTGAAGAAAAAATAAGTCAAATATTAAATCAAAATCAAATTCCATTTGAAAAACAAAAAACCTTTAATACTTGTATTTTCCCAAAAACTAACGCCCTATTATTTTTTGATTTTTATATTGATAATAAATTTTTATTAGAATATGACGGTATACAACATTTTGAACCAATTGGTGGATGGAATACAGAAGAGAGTGTTCAACAAACACAATTAAGAGATAACTACAAAAATCAATGGGCGAAAGAAAATAATATTCCATTAAAAAGAATTCCATATTGGAAATTAAATGATTTAACAATAGAAGATATTATGTCTGATGAATATTTAATAACTTGACAAATTATTAAAATTATAATATAATATATACAGAAAGGAGAGAAAGTATGGAACTTTTGAATTATATTAACTCTCATGAAAATTGGGAACAAGAACTTTCTCAGATGCCATATTCACTTAAAATTTCTCACAATGGCCCTTATGTACTTTTTAAGTATCAGCAATTTCTTTCTGATATGGGTCTACGTATCTGTCAAGAAGCACGTGGTGCTATTTTTCGCAAGGATGAAGAAGGCCATTATGTGCCTATTTCTGTTGCTCTGTGGAAGTTCTTCAATGCGACCGAACCTTATGCTGATACTGACATACTAGATTGGAATAGTGCCATTATCAGTGAAAAAGTTGATGGTAGTCTTTGCCGCCTAGCCTACGACCATTACGATAAGATTTGGCTTTTGTCTAGCAATGGTACTATTTTTGCACGCGATGTAGACGCAGGAAATACCAATTTTGAAGAAATCTTTATCCACATTTTAGGCGGCAAAAAGAAATACGAAGAACTATTAGAAAAGTTGAATAAAGATTATTGTTATTTCTTTGAAATGGTCTCTCCTTATAATGTAATTTGTATTCATTATAATGAACCTGCTATTTACTATCTGGGCCGTCGTAATATGATTACTATGAAAGAAGATGACTATGTATTGAAGTTTGATAATATCAAGCATCCTAAGACATATAAGTTATTTTCTTTGAGTGATTGTACTCGTGCGGCCGAAGAGTACAAAAACGATTTTGAGGGATTTGTAGTGCGTGATGCAGAATGGCATCGTGTAAAAATCAAAACTCCTTGGTATATTGCCATCCACAAAATGCGTGGTAATGGCCCGCTGACTGTTCTGCGTGTGGTAGAAATGTTTCAGGCTGGAACTCTTGATGATTTTGTTGCTTACTATCCCGAGTTTAAGGATTTCACTGATGATGTGGTTCAGCGTATTCGCTACTACATTGAAGTGTGTGATACTGCGTTCAAGGTAGTTATTAGTGTTGTAGGAGCAATGGGTGAGCGTCGTGATTTTGCTATGTATGCGAACACCTATATGCCTATCGTGCGTTCTTTCCTATACGCACGGCTAGATGAAAAGGTGAAGGATGGTAGCGATTACCTGATGAATATGCGTGCACGCACTCTGGCTTCTTACATTATGGCAGAAATGGAAACGACCAAGATTGGAGCAGTAGAAGATGAATAGAGCATGTGAAAGATATTTTCAAGAAGATATTTTAGAGCCCGATAACACTACTGTGCGACAAGCATATTATGCTGGTTTTCGCCGTGCCTATAATCTAACAGGCAGACAGGCAGAATGGAAGCGTGTGGATAATATGGCAGTTTGTACTAACTGCAATTGTGCTGTAGATAAATATATTAGTATCCATTATGACTTCTGCCCGCGATGCGGTATGAGAATGTGGGAACATAACAATGAAAAGGAAAAAGTATAATGACTAATACAAAGAAAATTACTTTTACTGCCATTGGAATTGCCTTGTATGTCGTGTTAAGTATGAGTATGAAGATACCGCTTATCGCACATATCAGTCTTGATTTAGGCTATATTGCTTTTGCACTTTATTGTTATCATTTCGGTACAATTTCTGGAATGATTGTCGGCGGAGTTGGATGCGTTTTAATTTCCCTAATTACTACCGGTTGGTTCCCGCCAGGATGGTTTCTTGGTAATTTAGTTATTGGTTTAATTTGCGGCTGCCTTTATAGGCATAATGCTACTATTAATAACATTATTATTACTATCATTGCGGTAGCGATTGGCATTTTAGGAATTAAAACAGTAATAGAATGTAAACTATATGGTATCCCTTATGCTGTAAAGATTCCAAAGAATGCTATTGCTTTTATTACTGATGCGATTGTAATGAGTGCAGGTACTTTATTCGCACGAAATAAAACAATTGAGAGGATTTGCCATGAATAAAGTTGTAGAAATCCTTATGCGGCGAGACGGCATCACACAGAATGAGGCCGAAAATCTTGTTGATGAATGCAGGGAAGAAATGGAACAAGCTATTGCGTACGGCCGCTACTTTGAAGCAGAGGATATTCTTGCTTCTTATTTGGGACTAGAACCAGATTATGTGTTTGATATTTTGATGTAGGAGATACAAATGAAGAAGATTATTATATTTATTTTGCTTTGCGTGCTAGCCTTCTCTCTATGTGCTTGCGGCAACACCACTACTACGTTTGATGGCAACAAACCAGCCCTTAGTGATAAGTTTGCTGTTATTAGATTGGATAGTGAAGGTTTCCTCGGTGATAAGATTGAATACATCTATGATAAGGAAACAAAGATTGTATATATGTATCTTTGGGGTGGCTATCACGCTGCACTTTCTCCTTACTATATAGTGGTAGACGGAGAACCTACTGTTGCTATCTATGGCGTAAATTATGGAGGATAATATGAGTATTAGAGATAGAATTATCAAGTTTTTCGGCGGCTATACGTTACAAGAATACTTTAAGTTTACTGATAGTATTACTAAGAGTAGTGCTTCTTTGGTAGACGAATTAAATGCTATTCAAAAACAAGTATCAAAACTAGATAGTTATGTTAATGGCTTAGAAAAGGCTATTGATAGTGCGAAAAATATGGATGTATGTGTAGTTACTCGCACAGAAAAGCCTATCATTTCTCTTGAAGTATCTAAAGTTTTGCCGCAAATAGAATATAATGATTTAGAGTTGGAAGATTATGTTAGAGGCGATATTGCACGCGAAGTCGGTATGAAAATGCTAGAACAAAATTTAATTACTTTTGCTATCACACCAGATGACACGTATGATAATTACACTATTCATGCGAAGGCAAAGGTAGTAGGACCATAAGACTAAACCTTTTGGTATAGTCTTATTTTTTGACTTTTATCAAAATTTATGATATAATAAAACAAAAGGAGAGGATAATGATGGAAGAAATCTTATCGCGTATTTATGATCTTATTCATATTGCTTCTCGTGCGAAAAAGAATTCGGTAAATGTTTCCGTACCAAATGATTGTCTAGATGGTGTTCTTTTTGATTTATATGATTGCCATTATCATATTAAAGTGGCAGGGTATGATGAAGCACTACAAGAGGTATTCTTAACTATTTCTTGGGAGGAAGATTATGAGTAATTTTTGGACTGCAGCCGAAGCACGTGAACATTCTCTTTTTGCCCTCAATCTTGAAGCACAGCAACAGCAACAAGTTCTTGATGAAATTAAACATAACATAGAAACTAACGCGGCGAAAGGACAATTTTGCTGTTATTACCATTGCCCTATCCATATGGCAGAATGGGCAAAAGAATTTCTAGAAAGCAAGTGTTTTAAAGTAACTGATTTTAAACATTTAAATGGTATAGAAACTATTTTCTACATTGACTGGAGTATAAAAAAGAATGATAGCACTAGATAGAGAAATGCCTAAAACTTGTTTGGAGTGCCCTTGTCTTCAAACTTATATTATTCCTGACGATAACGCAGATACAGAAGCTTGGATACGTTTTTGTGCGGCTAATAATTATACGCTGTACCATACTACTGCGGAAGAGTATTATGCTAGTGAAAAAGTAAGAGAAGAATGGGTTCACTTTCCTAAATTTGAAGTATGTCCTTGGGTAGAAGTAGGAAATGCTGGTTTAAAATGGACTATAACTATTCCTGAAGGGTGAAATATAATGACTGGACAAGAAAAGGTTTACAATGATTTTTGTAATTGTGTTGCGTTTCCAAAACAGTGTGAGAAATGTACATTAAAAAATCGTTGTGATTTTAAAAAATATGGTAAGGCTGAAATTCCGCTCAATCTTGCTGTAAATGTAATGTTTTTACTTAAAACGATGCTACAAGCAGAAACTGAATATCGTATTCCTAAGAAAGTTACGCACACCGCCACCATATATAAATGCTGTACTTGTCCTTCTTGCGGAAATGTTGTAGATAGATTTGATACATTATTTGGACAAAAAGTACGTGTTTTAAAAGCATATTGTGAGTATTGCGGCCAAGCACTTGATTGGACAGATGTAGAAAATAATGAAGGAGAGAACATTAATGACGTTACGGAATTGTCCACTTTGCGGTGGAGCTGATTTACATTTCTTTGAAGCAGGTCTTGCTCGTCGTGACGCAAATGATATGTGGTTTACTGAACGCACAGAAAAATTTATTGAATGTAATACTTGCGGTCACGAAGCTTCTGGTTGGAGTGAAGAAGAAGCCATAGAAGAATGGAATACAACAGAACCCTATGATTGGGAAATAAAGTGGTGGAAAAATAAATGTGGTATGTAAAAAAGAAAATACCAGTTCAAGCAGTCCAAATACCTGAAAATGATTTTGTAAAAGAAGGGACGAACTGGTTACGTGATAAAGCACCCCAGTGGCTAATTGATAATTGTGCCCTGGGGACTGTGTATTATTCAGAAGAAGGAATGGTTGTTTCTACCTTAGAGGGCGATATGCTTTGTCCTTGGGGTAGTTATATGATTTGCGGAGTTAAAGGTGAATTATATCCTTGCCGCCGCGATGTATTTGAAGAAACTTATGAACCGATAGAGAAACGATGAATAAAATTACAATAACAGACATAACAATTCCAAATAAGGAGAAAGAAATTGCGATTACACATGCAATTCTTATTATAGAAGATTATGATTACACATTTAGTAAAGAAACCAAGTGGCTATGTATGCCACAATTGCCGCATGAAACAGCAGGAAATTAAAGATACCTGCTGGTTTTGTGGTTATTTTTTCTCTAACTATGAAGTTGTGATGTTGGAGAATTATAAGGAACAACATGAAAACTAATAAAGGAACCGATTTAGAAGTAGCAATACATGGCGGTATATACGCTATTATGGTAGACAAAAAGCCTATTTATATAGGATATACTATGAGGCCATTTCCAGAAAGATTTCAAGAACACAAAGAACGTATTGCGGGATTAGCATATCCAAATATTTCTCTGTATGAAAATATGACTGAATATGAAAAGAAAAATTATTATTTTTCTATTTTATTTGATGTAGAAAAGGTAAAATATCAAAGAAAAATGAATGGCCCTTTCAATCGCAGAGAGCTAAAATGTATTGAATGTGCTTTTATTTATGCTTTGAAGCCGAAATATAATATAGATGGACTTATTAAACCTTATTCATTTTTATAAGGTATTAGGAATCGCGGCAAAGCCGCGAATTTTGGGGGATAAAATGATTAAAGCAAAGGAATTTTCTAATGCTGGTGAACTTCAACATATTATTAATACTCACAATATAAAAAGAGAAGACATTATTGATATAAAATGGGCAGCGACTAGTCATTGCAGTACTTATGGTTTGCTAGTCTATGAATTACCAATAGAACCATCTGTAAATGATATTCCTGTTCCAGATTTTATCTATTCAGAATTTGGACTCTAAAAATATTTGACAAAATCCCCAATTTCTGCTATAATAATTATAGTAAAGAGAGAGGGGATAATTCATTATGGAGATTATGAAGGCTACCACCGCTCGTATTATGACCGTTAAAGCAATTGAAGCTAAACGTGCTCGTCTGTTAGAAAATATGAATAGTCGTATTCTTGCTACTATTTCAGCGGGACAATTTGAATGTAATTTCAGAGTAGATTCTCCTGTTCTTCAAGACGAACTCTTTGATTATTTTACTTCTCTTGGGTATGATGTAAAATTTATGCCTAATGAGAAGAATGGTCTGAAGTATTATGACCCCGATAGCCGTATTATGACTATTTCTTGGGAGGATGCTATACAGTGATTGTCAAACCTTGTCCTAATTGTGGCCGTCTACCCAAAATCAAAGAAGGTTGTCGTCGTAAAAACGGTAATCGTTTTTATATGATTGGTTGTCCTAATTTATGCTTTGTATTGAAAACAAAAGATAGATGGACTGGATATCATGCGGCTTGGCTTTCATTTGAAGGCGATTATGATTATAATATGATGTATAAAAAATGGAACGAGGAATTAGAAAGTGAGTAAATTTTGCTGTGTTTGCGGCTGCGAGATTAAGGAGCATGAACCTTATTATTGTGTTGCACCCAATACCTTTACTTGCTTCAGCGATGAATGCCATACTAAGTATCGGTGGGATTTGCTCGCGGCCAGATATGTGGTGCCTGGACAACATGAATATTTTGTTGTCAACGGTAAACTCTATCAGATTGGCTCTGATAAGGATGAACCTCGTGGTATGAGCAGCCGCTTCTATGTTATAATGTTTGAAGATAATCATGTAGTTACCACACGTTCTCTTTGGTTCATTGGCGACGTCCCGAAATCCAAGCGTAAGATTTTTAAGCAGAATGCGTACTTTATTCAGAAAGGAGCATGTGGAGATTATGCCTGAATTTGTTATGACGGTCGGTATTAGCGGTAGTGGTAAGAGTCGTTGGTGCTATAATCAGCATAACATTGCCACCGATATAGTGGCGGATTCCGATGAAATCAGGAAAGAGCTGTGGGATGATGCTAATGACCAGCAGAACCCCGATAAGGTATTTAGTGAAATGTTCGCACGCACTAAGTCCGCTCTTTCTCATAATATCAATGTTTTTTACTGTGCGACTAATCTTGCGATGAGGCATCGTATTCATACTCTCAAGCAGATTAAGCGTCTTTTTCCTGATGTAAAGTGCCGTGCCGTTGTATTTAATACTCCTCTTTCCATTTGTAAGGAATGGAATAAGAAGCGTGAACGTCAGGTTCCTAATTGGTTGTTTGAGCGGCAGATTAAACAATTCCAGATGCCTGTATACAATGAGGGCTGGGATTCCATTGGAATAGTTACTCCCGCGGAATATGATGTAAAGAAGTTCGCAGAAAATATGTGGAACGATGTGCGTGCGACAGGCTCGCAGGATAATCCGCACCACACTCTTTCTCTATACGATCATCTGCTTGATTGTATTAATAAGGTTAGTGTTACTGGTCTGTCTTATAACGAGCAGATAAATATGTATTCCGCCGCAGGAATACATGACATTGGCAAAGCTTACACTCGTAGTTATGATGGAAACGGAATAGCACATTACTATTCTCATGATAACTACGGTGCATATCTTGCTATGAATATGGGACTACCTATTGAAGTTATTCAACTGGTTTGTTACCATATGAAGCCTTATGATACCAACGCTTCTTATGTATGGGAAAAGCGTTTGGGGGAAGAATTGTGGAAGAAAGTTCTTATTCTACATGATGCGGACGAAAGGAGCCATTAATATTATGAAATATTATAGCCGTGAAATTCTTGAACAGTATCTCAAAGATACTCGTTTAAATAAGATTTTAGATATTATAGATGAAACTGAGCCACATTTAACGGAAGATAAAATTGTTCCCGCAAATATTAACGTGCGGTTTTGCCGCGATTGCCCTCTATTTGAGCCTAACTACTGGCAAAAAGACCCAGTAGTTACAAGTGGATGGTGTAAGCGTATGTCATATTATGAAACTATGGAATATGAACCGCCTTTTTATGTTTATGTAAATAGCAATAGTTTCTGTAATGAAGATGATATAGGTGATGAAGATGGATAGTATTCTTATCATACTTATAATTATATTTTTTCTAATATGGTTTAATAACTACAATAAGGGTGGCTTTACCTAATGAAAGTATTATTTCCCAAATATCCAGGGCTTCTCGCCATTTGTAATGGGTGTGGAGCCCTCCTTCAATATACGCCAGCGGATATTTATGGCACAGTAATCTATTGTCCTCAGTGTAAGGCAACAACAGAAGTGCCTTATAATAAAGGATATGATGGTTTTGTAAAAAATCCAAAAACTTTGGAAGAAAATGCCAAAGAAAGTTGATAAATAAATTACTTTATTTATGAAAGGAGGGGTAAAATGACAAGTAAAGAAAAATTACAGTTCTTTGTAGATAACGGTATGTCATTAAGTTATATTGCTAATCGTATGAAAGTAGATATTACTACTTTAAGTAAGTGGCTTCATAATCAAAAAGGTATTTCTACAAAGAATGAAGAAAAAATGATTTTTACTCTTCAAAATATAGTTGAAGAATTTCAACATTCTTTGGAGTGATTAAAATGGGTAAATTAATAGATTTAACTGGTCAAGTTTTCGGTGAATTAACGGTTTTAGCAAGAGATTATGATTATGTAAAAGAACATAACATAAAACAAAATAGGCCATATTGGAAATGTAAATGTTCTTGTGGTACGATAACCACTGTATCTGGTGGAAATTTAACGCAAGAAAATGGCGTAAAAAGATGTATGAATTGCCGTAACAAAAACATGGTACACGATATAACTGGTCAAATATCTGGTAATTTAACTGTATTAGAATATAGCAAAACTGTTAATAGAAAAGCATATTTTAAATGTTTATGTAAGTGCGGTAATATTATAGAGGCGTGCGGCAGAGATTTAAATCAAAAGAAAATTCAAAGTTGTGGTTGTATAAATTCAAAAGGAGAACAAACTATTATACAATTATTAGAAGAAAATAATATTCCATTTGAAAAACAAAAATCTTTTAACACTTGTCGCTCTCCGCAAACAAATAGTTTATTATTTTTTGACTTTTATGTTGATAATAAATTCTTATTAGAATATGACGGCATACAACATTTTAAATATTATAAAAGTGGTTGGAATACAAAACAACAATTTCTTTTAAATAAAGAACAAGATGAATATAAAAATAAGTGGTGTAAAGAAAATAATATTCCATTAAAAAGAATACCATATTGGGAGTTAGATACTTTAACTATAAATGGAATTATGAGTGATTTATTTTTAATTAAGGAGGGTTAATATGTATCAAGAATATCTTTATTTTACCAGAGAAGGATGGATTTGTCCTAGATGTAAAATAATTTTAAATCCTTCTATGAATTTTTGTCCTTATTGTGGTATGAAAGAACAAACATTTGCTACTACCACCGCGAAGCCTGAGTGGATTTATAAAGAAGATAGAACTACAGGTGATGTTTTTCCTACTATGACTTGGCAGGACGCAGTATGGTTGGAGAAGTTTAGAGATGATTGTTAGTAAGGCAGTAGTTTATATTTGACTTTTTTCTAATTTTCTGCTATAATAGATATAGAAAGAAACGAGAAAGGAAAAAAACATTATGAATAAGAATGAGATTTTCGCACACTTTTCTTCTATTCTTGATACTATGCTCGACACTTCTCTTTACTTTGACACCTTCTTTCAGCGTCCGTTTTCTCTGCCAGAAGATATCGAAGGTAGTATCGACGATGAAGCTGTGCCCGAAAATCTCTCTATTCATTTTGGGGCCTCTCGCGGTTGTATTGTAGACAACGCTTATGATTACGTCGTGAAGTTCGATGTAGAAGAAGATAATGAAGGGTGCGTTTGTGAGCGGGAATACCATATCTATCAGCACGCGAAGGAAATGGGAGTAGCAGATTATTTTGCTGAGTCTATCTATCTTGGCACTTACGTCAAGAAGATTATGTTCTACGATTGTTCTTCTGTTAATTACTATGTAGATAATTATTACTACGACCCTGAATGTTATGAGAAGAGTTTCATGGAGCATGAAGATGAATTTGGCTCTATTCATGAAATTGTAATCTCCATTCCGCTCTATGCCTATCCCAAGGCAAAGCATCATTATCCTTCTTGTGTTGGAAATGATGAAGAAATTTGTAAGACTGCCGCACGCAAGATTATGTCTCCCCTGCGGGAGAACCTTTCTGTTGCGATTGAATTCATTCATGAATATGGCGAAGAAGCCTACCATACCATTACTGATTTTCTTTACAATGAGAACGTAAATGATATTCATTTTGGTAATGTGGGCAACATTGGGGATAGATATGTAATTATTGATTATGCTGGCTATCACTGTGGTGATAGCTACTACGATGACAAGAGTGAAAGCGAAGAATAATATATACTTGACTTACTTTCTATTTTCTGATATAATAATTATATCAAAGAGAGAAAGGAAATATTATTTTGAAAAGTGATAGCCATTTGTTTAAGTTGGCACGAGAATGTAGTTTCAAATCTGATTATAGTGGTTGCGGGCGGGCCCGCATAGGAGCGGTAATATCCTATAAAGGCACCGTACTTGCGAAAGGTTTTAATACCGACCGCACGCACACCGACCAAGCCAAATATAATAAATGGCGTTATAAAGATTGCGGGAATAAGTACCTGCCTTCTAAGAGCCATGCAGAAATGATGTCACTTTCTAAAATAAAATACTTGGATATTGATTTTTCTAAAGTTCATATCTATGTTTATCGTGAACTTAGGGACGGTAAGTTAGGAATGGCTAGACCATGCCCTGCTTGTATGGCCGCGATTAAGCGACTTGGAATTAAGAATATTCATTATACAACAGACAATGGTTATGCTACAGAAAGGATAACAGAATGAAAGTAGTAGGAAAGGTATTATTTGGCTCGCAAAATTACTACCTTGACAATTCTGATTCCGACTTTGATTACAAACTCCTCATGATGCCGGAATTCAATGATTTTTATACCTATCATAAAGTAGATAAAAATGACTTGCCTGAAGGATACGACCACGAACACTACAATGTTATGAGCGTTCTCAAGTTTGACGAGAACCTCCGCAAGGGTAATGTCAACGCACTGGAAATGCTTTTCTCACGCGAACAAGAGCTTTCAGACAATATGGCATCTTATTTTGGTATGGCCAAACTTGTTTATAATGAAGGGTATCTTTTTACAGTGTGGGATACTTTTCTCGCTACCGTAGAAGGTATGGTGAAGAACTCGCTTGACCGCTATGGGGTTAACCGCAAGTCTGCTTCGCGTGCTTTGTATCTTATCAATTTTTGTTCTTTTGTAGCCAAAGATGACTTTGCGGTTGATAAGTATACTTGGGGTGAATATGAAGTGTTCGCGGCTGCACGCGAACTTCGCTATAACGAAGAAAAGAAACTCCCCACACGCGAGGAACTTCTTACCATGTTTGAGGATATGAAGTATGGAACAGAAGTGTATCGTAAGCGTTATCGTCCTTATTCTGCGGTAAATTGGAATGATTTTCTCGCTCTTTGTATGCGGGAAGCAGTAAAGACTTCACTAAGGAGAGAACTATGACATTATTTAAAAATAAGAAGCGTGAAAAGCCAGCACTGCTCTATGTTCTAGATGAAAAATTACGCGAAGCACGTGAGAAGAAAGAAAACTGTTTCTACTACCCGTTATGGGATCATGAAGTGCTTCTTGCTACTTCTTGGGCAGTAAGTCATCACATGATGGTAGAAAAAGACCATCAAACTGATAATAACATTTTTTATAAATTCTGGGGCGTTAAGTAAGGGAGGAAATACTGTGAATAAGCTACAATATGACGACATTTATACAGAATGGGTTGAATCTAGAAACTTTTTAAGTTTCGATGATTTTGAAGAAGAAGAAAGTTATGCCAGAGCAATCTTTGGGCTTTATCATTGACAATTTTTCACCCTTTCAGAAAAATAGTAATGTTATTTATACTTTTCACCTTTATGGGCGCCCTTATTGTATTCGCAGTATAGACAAATTTAAATGGGGACAACCTGAATTTCCTGAAAAAGATATAGAAGATAATTACACAACTTACTTAATATATGATACCTATGAAGAAGCACGTAATTATGTAGACAGTATGAAAAAAGTAGAAGGAAGTAGAATATGAATTGGATGAATGTATTTTCTCATAGTTGGCGACCACGCTATTATTTAACCCATCCTTGGCGTTTTATCCAAGAAGTGTGGTACAATATTCGTGATGCGTGGCATCGTGCAACTCGTGGTTATTGCTACCGTGACGCGGCTGATATGGATGAATATTTACTTCATAGCATACCCGCACTTTTGCGTGAAGTAGCAGAAGGACCGGCCTACCCAGGGATTAAACCTTTTGAAACTTACGAGAAGTGGCAAGATTTTTGTAATTCTCTCGCGGATGTATTTGAAGCAGTCCAAGAGGAAAATTGGAGTGAAGGCCATAATGAATGGCAGGAAGAATGGGAAAAAGCATTCGATGTTCTTCATCCGCATTCCAATATTACCATTACTCAAGATATGACAGAAGAAGAAGCAAGAGAAGTTTGCTCTCTCTATTGGGAGCGTGAGAAGGAATTACGCAAAGAACGTGAAGGGATCATCCAAGATGCATATGCTACACTAGTAAAATATCATGATTATTTCTGGATTTAAGGAGGAAAAGGATTTATGTTTTTTACAAATAAGGTTGCTATTGATCGTATCAATTATCGTATCAATCTACTAAAGGCTCGCGGAGAAGAAATGAATAAGCGTCTTATCAATGCTCTTCTGCGTGAAAAGCGAAAGTTGGAGGAATAGAAATGCCCGAAATTATTACTAAAAGCACTGAGTTGCTTTCATTATATAATCGTCCTACTTTATATTATATTGTAGAATACTATGATAAAGATGTTCTTAGTAGTGAACGTTATAATTTACTGCGTAATGAAATTATAGAACATCCAACTACTTACATTGAGCGTCTTGATGCTGGTGTATATAGAATTTGGACTACATTTCCACACTGAGAAGAAAGGCAACTTTCTTCTTTTTTGTTATAAAAAAAACTAATTATTTGTTTATGTAAACACCTTTTATTGAGAAAATGTTTGGAAACAAACAGGTGAGGTGAGAAAATGGCATTTGAAAAGAAAACTTGGAAAAGCGGTGATGTTATTACTTATAATGCTATGAACCGCTTGGAGGAACAAGTTGCGGATAATACAAATAAACTATCTAGTATTGATGATATGGATAGTTTGCGTGATCAAATCGCCGCTATGGTTACAACTGCGTTTGATCCTATTTCTGAGCAAATATCAGCAACAGAAGAGAATCTTGACAATTTAGTAACTAAAACCAACATTTATGGTAGTAGTGGTGAAATTGATAATGGAAGCGAAGCCTCTCTAAAGGATTGGATTTCCGCACAAATCGCAAATCTTGGGGATGATATCACCGCACTGGAAGGAACAGATGCTCGCATCAAAAATGCTCTTGGTTCAGTGTATGATATAACAGACCCCGAATGGACTCTTGGCGTGAACAAGAGTATTGACACTCGTCTTATTGAATTACATAATGCTATTTTTGGTGATAGTGAAGCTACTGGAGAATCATTAACTGATAAAGTTGAAGATGCTTTAGGTCGCCCACTAGAACCAACCGCAGAAGAAATTGCGGGAAATAGTAATTATGGTTCTTCTTTACTTGCGTTAATTGAAGCTATTCAAGCAACATTGGGAATGAATGGCGGAAGTGCTAGTGGTTCTTTAGTAGATACTATTGAAAACGCTCTAGGCCGTCCATTGTCTCCAACAGAGCAAGAAAGAATACAAGACCCTAATTTAACAAAATCATTATACGAACTTATTCAAGAAATTCGTAGCACTTTAGGTATGGAAGGTGCTTCAAGTAGTGCTTCTACTTCTACACTAATAAATGATGTAGATACTGCTTTAAATCTACTCTATGGCTATACTAAAACAGTAGAGAATAATGAAACAACTATTGAACGCAATACTGCCCCAGTTTTGGCTAATTTGAACATTATAAATAGCTATCCTACTTTATATAATGATTTTTATAATGGAGCAAATGGTGCAATTCCTACTGTTCTTAGTAATTTACAAAGTACAGTTACAGAAGTTCAAACTAATGCACGAGAACTAAATACAAAAGTAAGCGGATATGATGATGTTATTACTGATTTATCTTCTGCTTATCGTGCGGCCGATGTAAAGACCTATAATGATAAAAGCTACTTGATTCTAAAAAGTGATTTAGAAGAAGAAGATGCTACAACCGTTGATGACATGACTAACAAAACCAATACCTATGTGGAATTACCACAAATGGGTGGAGGTGGTGGAGGAACAGCTTATGAATTAGATGCTTCATTTACTGCCAGAACTCTACCTACTAGTAATGCTATTGCTATAGGTGATAATTATATTGTAGGTTTTACTTGGTCGGTATTAGAAGGTGAAAATCCTGTTGCTATTGACGGTACATTGACTATTCGTTTGAACGGTACTATAGTTGATACTATAGCAATAATGTCTAATACATATGATACCTATAATTTAGGACGATATATCACAACTAGCGGCCGCAATGCTTTCACAATCACAGCGGTAAATGTGGCCACACCAACTCGAACTTTATATACTACTGTTATGGCGTATAATGCTGTATTAGAATCTAATTTTGACGCTAGTGTAATACAGACTGGTTCTTCTATCAATTATTCTTATACAGCATCTATTGGTTCTAGCTCAATAGAAAAAGTATTGCATATTTCTCTTGATGGGACAGAAATACAAACCTCTAGCAGTTTATCAGAAAGTTTACGTACTGTAGCATTCCCAACCCCTGCGGAAGGAGATCACTTATTAGAAACTTGGTTTACTGCTAATGTAGGTTCTACAACCGCACCAGTAACTATCACTTCTAATAAATTAGCTTATGGTATTATTTGCGGTCTGAGCAACTCGACTCGTATCGCAACTAATTTCAATCAAACTTCAATAGAACAATATCAAACTCTAACAATTGATTATTTAGTCGTTACCCCTAATCAGGACACAACTGTTGTTAATTTCTATGTTGGAGGATCAGCTACTCCAATCGTAGAAGAAGTAAATACTACTTATCAGTCAATTTCTTTCCCTGTTACTCAAAATGGTGGTACTTTAACCATCCGTATCGTTGCTGGTAATGCGGAAAAAACTTTACAATTAGAAGTTATTAGTAATGAAACTTATGATTTCTCTATGGTGGATACCGGATTACAAGCACTATATACAGGCGGTCAAATGACAAATGCTAATCCCAATCGTACCATTTGGGAAAATAGTGCTGAAAGTGTAGGACAATTAGATTATTATAAGAATATTCAAGGTACACTAGAAAACTTCTTATATTATAATACAAATAATTTTGATGGATGGCTACGTGATAATAACGGCCAAACTTTCTTACGTTTACGTAACAGAGGAAAGGTAAAAATGCGGTTACCTATTTTCAATTTCAATGTAGATGCCAATGGAAAAATTACAGATGGTATGACTTTTGAAATAGATTTCAAAACCTCTGATGTAACAAATTATAATACTGAAATTATTTCTTGTTATGAAGAAGGCCATAAAGAAGATAGAAACATTATTTTTACCGCACAAAACGTAACTCTAAATAACTCTAAAACTTTAGTAACTCAATATAAAGAAGAAGAACGTTTGACTATTTCTTTCGTTGTAGAGAATAGTTCTAAGGGGCCATTATATCAGCTAATAAAAATCTATATAAACGGCATTCTTTCTGGTGCGGTTCAATATGAATCAACTGCATTGAGTTATGAGGATATAAGTAAAGCTATTATTGAATTAGGTTCAGAAGAATGCACTCTCGATGTATATTCTATCCGTTTCTATAATCGTCCTCTTACTTTTGCAGAAGTTATAAAGAACTGGATCTATGATACAGGCTCTTATACAGATAAAATTGCACGATATAATAGAAATAATTATAAAGATTCTCAAGGCCGTATCGCATTTAATAGTTTCCGTAATGCTTCACCTGATACTCCTTATATGATTATCGCTGGTGAAGGTGACTGGAATAATGAAGATGGTCTAAAGGCAATGCCTACTACTAAATCTGATGGTACATATAATACAACAGAAAAAGGCATCACAGTAGAATACACCAATCCACTTAATCCAGCTTATAGCTTTACTAGTATTTGTGAAGATGGTGAAGTAGGTGTCGCAATACAAGGTACTTCTTCACAAGAGTATAAAAGAAAGAATTATAAAATCAAATTATCCATTTTCTTACAAGACGGCAAGTACCATGTAAAATCTCCTGCTAAGGCCGCGAATAAGGATAATTATTATGTTGAAGAATACGATGGAGAAGGCAAACGCATTTATAATACTCTAAAATCTGAATATACAAAAACAGGTTATAAACTAAGCGAGACTTCTTTACCAACCTTTACTTTTTGCATCAAGGCCGACGTAGCTTCTTCTGAAAGTGCTAACAATGTTCTAATGGTAAGAATATATGATGATTTAGTACGCACTATTGCAGGACTTACTCCTCCCCAGGAAGAGAATAGCAGTATACGTCAAGGTGTAGAAGGCTATCCAATGATAGTATGGTATTTGAATAAGAAGACTAATGAATATACTTTCTTAGGCAAATATAACTTCAATAACGATAAAGGAACAAAAGAAGTCTATGGATTCCAAGATGGCGACGAAAGTTGGGAAGTCGGTAATAACGAACGCCCTCTTTGCTTCTTTGAAGAAGGAGATGGCTCAGAGTGGAATGAATGGCGCAGAGCTTTTGAAACACGTTATCCTGATGATGATAGTAGTATGACAAAAGAGGAAGACCCATACACTGATGAACAAATAGCGGATCGTCTTGCTGGTTTGCGTGAAATGGTACATTGGGTTAGTAGTAGCGTAGATTGGACTGATGAAAATAAAGAAGATGTGGTATTTACACAGTCTATTATAAATGCAGTTACACCAGAAGATACTGCTTTAGCTAATACTTTAGGAACTACTCCTGAAATTGAAGCTTATAAGAGAGAGTTCCAGAATTATTTCCATTTGAACTTTATGGTGTTCTTCTTTGTTTATACTGAACTTTTCCTAATGGTAGATAACCGTGCGAAGAACATGTTTATGACTCGTTATAAGGTAACACCAGATCGTCCTTATAGCGGTACAGCTGTTACTTTACACTCTTCAGTCAATGAAACCGCCGAATATACTGGTTGGTTTAGTTTACCATATGATATGGATACTGGTTTAGGTACAGATAACGTAGGCCGCTATAAGTTTGATTACCATTATGAATCAGGAGATTATCAACCTGATGGTTCAGTAGTGTTCAATGGCCAAAAGTCTAAATTATGGGTAACATTTAGAAAAGTTTTCCCAAGTAAAATAAGTGAAACTTTTAGGTCATTCTTTAGTAATATATCTGCACAAATTATTGATAATATGTATGAAAACCATCAAGGCGTATGGTCCGAAACCATTGTCAATGAAGATATGGAAGGAAAGTATATTGATTGGATTACTTACGACGAAAATGGTACAGCCGTTTCACGTGATACACGTGCTTTACCCATGTTGCTAGGCTTGAAAGTACAACAGCGTAAAGCCTGGTTATTCAATAGATTCCTCTACTTTATTAGCAAAGAGGCACCAGATGCTAACGACTCTATTTCATTAGGTGTAAGAAAAGCAGAATTAAGTATTCCTGTTTCTGTTTATGCTGATTCTTATGTTACATTCAAAGTCGGTGCACAAGATCCCGCACCAACTAGAATACGTGTAGGCATAGGAGAAACAAAAACTATTGTACGTGATACAAGTAATTCTTCTGGTACCGCGGGCGACCGCGTTGAGTCTAGTATGATTCCTGCTTCACGTATAAAGTCTATTGGAAATCTAGCTACTTTACAATTGAATAATGCTGATTTCTCTAAAGCGATTAGATTGCAATCATTACAAATCGGTAGTGCTAATCCTTCATTAGAAAACACTCGTTTAGACACTATTAACTTAACTGGTAATAGATTATTACGTAACTTTGATTTACGTAATTGTTCTAATTATTCTGCAGATTTAAGCTTGCAGACTTGCCTGAGTCTAGAAAAAGCTTATTTAAGTGGTACTAAAATCAAGAAAGTTATGCTACCAAATGGCGGCGTCCTTCGTACAATTCAGTATCCTGAAACTATCACTGAAATCAAGATCGAAAATCAGCCATATCTAACTAACTTAATTATTGGCTCTGATTTGCCGGCGGATGAAATCACAGAGGAAGATGCTCCATTTGTAAATGAGTTTGATATAGCTAATAATGATTACTCTAACATTACTTCAATCGTGCTAGACAATATCGGTGAAAGTATCAATGTGCCCAATATCGTAGTTCAGAGTGAAAACTTAGCCAGTTGTTCTTTAAATGCACTAGTATTTAGAATGACTAGTTCTGCGTTCAAGACCTTCTTTGATAAGTTAGTTGATGTTGACGCAACAGTAACTAATTGTACTTTGTATCTAGAAGATGATTTATCAACTGTTGGTATGACAGTTAATGATATTACTGATAAGTTCGATATTAAAATCTTTGACAAAACTGGTGCAGAATACTTCAACGTGCGTTTCTATGACTTTGAAGGTAATTGGTTAGCTACTCGTAGCGTAGCTAGTGGAACTCAAGTTCTAACTAATGATATTGATAATTACTTCACTCCTGAAGTAGAGTACGCTCATAATAATATCACAGTTGATGATTTAGCTAATTATGAGACTATTCAAGGGTTTGGTGGATGGAATGTAAATCTACAAAATGTTACAACTGACTTAGAAGCACGTCCAGTAGAAGTAACTAAATACCGTATGGCTTATCATTATTTACAAGATTATACAACTCGTGCAGTTCAATATTTATATTTCGCAGAAAACGCAAGCATTACACGTATTGCTCCACCAGTGTTTATCTATGAATATAATCAGTATAATGCTTCTCGTTGGACCGCAGATAGTAACGAACCAGAGAATTATCCAGAAGAAGATGAGCGTACTGCTGTAAGCCAGAATGCTTTGAAGCAGGCTTCTAGTGAAGATTGGTATTTGTGCTATACTACAAGTGCGGCTGTATATCAAATAAGAGTGTATAACACTGACACAGAAGGAAATAAGACAGAACTGTTAGGTAGTTTTGAACGCACCGCTATTGGTTCAAATACTACTGTTACTTTTGCTAATTTGGAACAATACATGCCTGCGGAAGGTATTATCGCAATCAATAGCACAGAATTAAATGTTCCTGTTGAAGAACGTGAATATCAGTTCTTATGCTGGCAGCCAAAGATTACTTCTGATTCTGATGGAGCAATGCAAGTTGTAGGTGATACAGATATTCTACTCCGTTATTACAAAACCGATGATGTTTATACCAATTACTTCCTAAATAAAATAACTGAATTGGAACTAAGCGAAAATGTTACTCGTTTACCACCTGGTTCTTTCATAAATAACTCTAATTTGACTAAGTTAATAACTTACGCGGAAAATATAGGAGAAAATAGCTTCTCTGCTTATTTCAATGATGCTCCTGATAACAAAATACGTTACTTTGTATTCAAGGGCGATAATGTAACATTTGATGATAAATGTTTCTATAATTTAGGAATAAACTCTTCTACTTCCTCTACTGATTATAAAACAGTAATTATATTTGAAGGTACTGGACAATTTACCGTGGCAGAGTCATGTTTCAATGCTATAAAAAATTGTATTATAATTATTCGTAATAGTGATTATCCAATACGAGGAGTTGGCACAATTCAAAGTTTCGTTAGCTTCAATGGTAATAATAATAGGATTTATGTTAGTGATGGTGCTAGGGAAGCATACGATACGGATAATGCCGTTCCTGCTGCGATAAAAGGTAATGCAGGTAGTGTTGTATTGAGAGTTTCTAATAACTGGACCGCCGGTATAAATATCAAGAGTATTTTAGAGGAGGTGGGAATAGATGTTGACTAATGCTATACAAAGTAAAGCTAAACTTGAAGAGTTCTTCCAGAACTCTTCAAGTAGCAAAATAATAGATATACCAGAATTGGTTTATATTGATAGTGCTATGGCACAAGCAAATGGATTATATTTATCAGACAACAATATTACTGAAGTAATATTAGAAAATATGGAACAACAACCTTATAGATTGGGCGGTTCAAGTATAATTAAAGTCAATTTGAATCATTTGAAAAAAATTGATGGTGCTGGTCGTAATAGCGGAAATTATCCAGGAGGATACTTGCCTCATTTTCTATACAACACAAAATTAGAAAAATTGGAATTGCCTCATTTTTTAGGGCCTACTACTTTCTTTCCGGCCACCAATATCCAATCTGGTAATATTCAACCTCAACAATCTCCTAGTTTTGATAGAAATTATTGGTTGAAAGATGTAGGATTAGGCCGCGACATAGCATCAATAGAGGATATAAAAGACTTCAATGGTTTATGGTTTAGAGATCATTATTTCTTATACGCCTTACGTTTATATTATCCTAAAGTAATAGAGCTAAATCGTACTCCTGAGTTCCTTATATATAGTACTCCAATAGGAACTGGTAATGGTTACATTTACGTGCCTGATAATCTCGTACAGGATTATAAACAATCCACTTCTTGGACTGAGCTTAGTGCAAAAATTAAAGGGTTATCAGAGTATGAAACCGATAAGCTTGCATTCCAAGATACAATTACCAAATCTTGGAGTGAAATAATCGCAGACTGTAATACACGTACAATGGATAATTCCTATCGTGTTGGTGCACGTAAAACACTTTATATAGATGGCATACCATATCAAATGACGATACTAGGTCTAAATAGTGATATTCGTGCGGATGATGGCAGTTATGCAATGATTAGTTGGGGTTTAACCACAGCATACGACTTTACTCCACTAGAAGCCATCAGTATGGATACTGCTATTGCGAGAAATTACAGCCAAGAAGGTTCTATTCATACCTATCTAAACAATTTACTACTAAACTTCCCCGCTGAACTACAAGCAGAGAATGGAATAAAGGAAGTAGTGAAAAATAGTTATGGCTTCAACGAACAAGGAACCCCTAATTATTATCAATCTAGAGAAAAGTTATGGGCTTATTCTGATATAGAACTCGGAGTTTCTACCCGTGCTTCTGTATCAAATTTGAAGCCTTACGCCTATTTTGATACTACTCAAATATCTGGTTCTGCTCCAAACTTTACAAAGGGTGCAACATACAACGATAGCATCCGAAGCTCTATGTATATTCCACTTCGTGATTTTAGTAGTAATAGTAACAACTATCCAGATAGCCTCCAGTACAAGTCTGCTTCTAGGTCAATGGAAGTTGTATCCGGTGGCAGTACAGCACCTTATGTAGTCTTTGGTTTTTGTACCTAAGGAGGGATTTTATGTTAGTTTATGAAACTTACAAGACACCAGCTATGTTAGAACAAGGAACTCGTATTAGTTCTGATAATGGCTTTTATATTTCATATAATAATAATTTATACACTGAAATTGTACTAACTCGTCAAGAAGAAATAGAAAAAGTAACTGAAACAGAAATCGCTTATGCTTCTCCCGCTATTACAGCAGAAACTTTTAAATCTATCATTATGCCTGACTATGAAATTATTACTCGTGCCGAAGCTATCGCCGCACGCCAAGTAATAGAAAAAATGTTAGATGAATTAGATGAAAGTGAAGTATATGATGTCTTTTGCTTATTTAGTGCTTGGGAACCAGGCGTAAGATATGCCGCTGGACATCGCGTTGTTTTTGGTAATGATATTTACAATGTCGAAAACACTCATGTTTCTAATCTTTCTCCTATCGAAGACAAGGCAAGTTATACTCTCATACTTAAGCCTACTAATCTTATTCCTAATTGGTCTGAACAAGACACTCCATATGAATTAGGAGCAAAGATAAAAGTTGGCGAGCATGTTTATGAGAGTTTAGTAGAAAATAATCTATGGCAACCTGTAGATTTTCCTGCGGGCTGGCGTTTAATAAAGTAAAAATGGGGAAGTCAAGTAATACTTGACTTCCCTTTTATTTTTTGCTATAATAATTATAGAAAAAGAAAAGGAGAAAAGTATGTTTATTTTAAAAATTCTATTATGTATGGGTGGTACAATTATTCTGGCAGCGGTGGTAACTAGTATTGAGACATGGCTTGAAAAACATCCAGTAAAAGAAGAAAAAAGTGTTCCACTTTATTTGGAGAGATAATAAATGAATAACCTTATTTGTCCTTATTGCGGGAAAAGCTATTATATGGAGCAATATTCTACTATGACCGCTATGTATTTCCCGCCCATCTATAAAGATGGAGTAAACATAAATCCTGATAGAAATATCACTACAAGTGTTTGCCGCTGCTTAAATTGTAATGGTATTTTCTCTTACCGTACTTGTGGAGGCGAACTTATTGATGATTACGGGATTAGTTAATTTTTTTATAGCATTAATTATATTTTTATTTTGTATTTTATTATTGCCACTATCATTGATTTATGCTATAATAAATATTATACTCGATTTATTTAGGAGAGATTAAATGGAAAAAACTGAATCTAAATGGCCCACTTGGAATAAATGGCTTCATGAAATTTTTAAAAATTATGAGACTGGCAATAATCATAATTTTCTTGAGTGGCTTAACACTCCGATACCAGAAAATGAAGCTAAACGTTTTAATATTCCATTAAAGAAGGAGTTACAATGAATAGATTTATTGTAGACTATAATTATTATAATAATCAAAGATTTTCAAAAGAAGTAGAAGAAAAAATTAAAACTAAAGAAGTTCCAATGAACGGCCATTTAGGCAAGTACGCGGCAAAAATTCATAACGAGGAAGAACTGGAACTAATCAAAAATTATTGGGAAACTGCACTTGCTTCTTGTCAGGGAACTGTTATTATTGAAAATGGTGATTTCCGCGGGCCAGATTGGTATTTTATTTACATTATCAATGAATTCGGATATGAAACTGTTTGTACTTTAGAAACTCTTACAGAGCGTAAACAAGAATGGGAAAATTATATTAACCAATTTGATTGACTTTTATAAGAAATTATAGTATAATATAAGTAAAGAAAAAGAAAAGGAGAAAAATAAAACTATGAAGATTAACATTACTAAGGATGACGCACGATTTATTGTAGACGAGAAGAAGGGTAAGGTAGTTTGTATTATTGATAATACTCGTAACCTTTTTGTACTTTATGCAGAAGATAATCTCAGAATTAGGCCTGATTGTGATGGTGACGATTGGCTTTTAGAGTCTAAGCTATATCCTAAGCTACTTATGCCCAATCGTTATGTTGGTGTAGCGACTTGTAATCCAGAAGATACTTTCTCTGTTGAAACTGGCAAGCTAATTGCTTTTTCTAACGCAAAGGATAAGATCCACAAGAGTTTCTTTAAGCGTGCGAATACCTATGTGAACACCATTGATAGTTGGCTAACTCAGGCCGTTGATAGCATCAATCGTTATGGTGAAAAGGTTGAATTCAATACCCAGCGTCGTCATGACAAGATTACTGAACTAGTAGGAGAGCCAAACTAATGGGGAGTAGAATTATACTCCCCTATGGCGAAACAGGAGAATATATTCAAAAAGCAATTCCAAAGGATGAATTATTACAAAACTTTAAATTTCCTTCTTTAGATGCTTACATGAACGACAAAAGCACTTTAGAAGAACCAATTTTCATTGATGAAGAACAAGAATTTATTTTACCTGTTTGGTCAGCTATAGAGCAACAATATAATGAGTGGTACAATTGGTATTCTGCACCAGAAGAAATTCGTAATTTTCTTGCTCCAATCGTAGGTTCATCATATAATGAATATCATTTACCTGTTCTCTATTTTCCGCGTTTTATGCCTATTATGGATGAAGTAATGGTAGATAGTTTAATAGAAAACGATGCTCTTATTGTCGCGGGAATGAGAATGGAACGATTTAATATAAAAGAAATTGATGTTATTCATTTCTTTCAAGATTTACGTAAAGTTTGTGATTATTTAGAATTAAATGAGGAAGATATTTATAATAATCCATCTAATATTGGATATAATCCTACTTTTGGTTTGCGAATTATAGATTATGGACTATCTAATACTTGACTTTTTCTTGAATTTCTGCTATAATAATTATAGAACGAAAGGGAAAGGAAAAGAAAATGATGAAGACTTTTACGCATTATGATGAAGTGGCTGATTGGACTATTATTGACCGCAAGACCATTTATGCTTATGATACGAATGAAACTCCCATTGAAATCGTAGAAGTTCAGATTGGCAATCTGGAAGTAATTGAAATTGAAATCAATAATAAGTATAATGCTCACACGTTGCCTATTACTCGCTGGATTACTGCCCATGAGTTGGAACGTCTGACGGAGGATGCTGGTTATATCGTATGGTAAGTTGGATTTGGATACCTATTTCTTTAGAAATAGGAGTAGTTTTAGGTATTATTATTATAGGTTTATTTTCGGCAAATAGATAAAGGAGAAAAATGAAGTATTACAACGAGGAATCTTATAGGGCTTCACAAGAAACACAACCACAAGAAGTAGTAACTGAAGAAATTGGATGCGGTTTTTGTTGGGACAAAAAGCGAAAGAGAGATAAGGAACTATTTTTTCTAGACAACGCAAATAACATGCGAGTTTGTAATTTTTGTCCTTATTGCGGCCGCAAGTATAGTGAAGTAGAGTAAGGTTTATCCTTACTCTTTTTTACTTTATACAGAAGAAAACAAGGTAGCCCGTCAGTAATCATCATACACTTTTTATGAAAGATATTTATATCGCGGAGGCTACCTGAATGAATGGATTTATGAATATTAGAACAGATGAATGAACGTGAAGCAGCACGTAAATTAGATCATCTAATTGAACATGTAGAAAAAGAAATAGAAGCTGCCGAAAATAAAATGATGAATCTTGAAAGCATAGGATATGATATGTCTTATATCCTACAGCAACAAGATGAAATGAAGCGTCATTATGCGGACAAAATTCGCACTATGAATGACAAAAATGCTCAATTCCGTCGTCGTAGAGAAGGCAATTATGCTAATTATAATCTAGATGACGACGATGAATGTGATGAAGAAGAATTTGGGTATTATAACAGACATAATGATTATAGATATTATAGATAATAAGTAGGTGATGATAAATGATTAGGCTGATTCAGCGTCATTTAATCATTCCTCGCGGCGATACCGGTTCATTTACTATTCCCGCATTGGTGACTCCTGATGTGAATGATATTGTTGTATTTTCAATTTTTGATCCTCTAACACATAGAAAAATTTTTCAGAAACGTGTTACTGCGATAGGACAAGTTATTACTATTGTATTCGCACATAATGAAACAACTAATTTACAACCAGGTAAATATGTGTGGGATGTAAAATATTATAAAAATCCTACAATTGAAGATGATGAAATAGTAGATGCAGATGAGGTCAATTCTTATTATGCAGGATTTACACTTCCTATATGCGAAATTAGAGAAACTGCGGAGGATTGGCCTATATATGAATGGTTAGCTAAGTACGATTTAGGCGATATTGTAAAAAATATCGCCTCTATCGTATTAGAGGATGATTATTCTTTAATGATTTATTTTACTGATGGAACAACATATAAAACAAGTAGTATACGCGGCGAAAAAGGTGATGCCGGTACTTCTTTTATTCCTTATATAGATAATAATGGTATACTTTCTTGGTCTAATAATGGTGGGAAAGAAAATCCTCCTGATATAAATATAGTAGAAGCAGTTATCGCGGCCTTACCTTCTGCCATTGGGGTGGGTTTCTAATGGGATTTTATGTAGTATCTGATACGGTGCTTACCTCTATAGCGGATGCTATTAGAGTAAGGTCAGGAGAAAATAAAGAATTAATTTTCCCTACAGATTTTATTGAAGAAATTGAAACCCTCGCACAAGATTATGAAATATGGAATGGAAATTATATCGTTACTCCTACTATCGTGGCTCAAATTTTAGAAACACAAGGAAAAGTAATGAAGAATAATATGGTAATAAATGAAATTCCATATACAGAAGTTAGTAATACTTCTGGCGGTAATACGGTACGCATAGGGTTTTATGGAGAGTGATATAAATGCCAAATACTTATAGAAATAAAGTTATATTTGGTAATGAAACTTTAATTGATTTAACAGGCGATGACGTAAGCCGTAGTGATGTATTAGCAGGGAAAAAATTTCATTTACCAACTGGTGAGCCTACTACTGGTACCTGTGATTATGATGCTTACACTAGTGATGCTACGGCTACAGCGGCTGAAATTTTAGCTACTAAAACTGCATATAAAAATGGTAGTAAATTAGTTGGTACAATGGCCAACAATGGTGCAGTTACAGGTACAATTTCTACTAAAACTGGTCAATATACTGTACCGCAAGGCTATCATGATGGCTCTGGTAAAGTCGGTATTGATAGTGCAGAGCAAGCTAAAATAATAGCAGAAAACATTCGTTCCGGCATTACTATTTTAGGTGTTGAAGGTACTATGAGCGGTAGTGAAGCAGTAAAAGCAACTTCTGCGACTATTACTCCATATACTACAGCACAAACTATTACACCTTCTGATTTAGGTGATTATAATGCCATTACACAAATAAATGTCGCGGCGATTACTTATACAGAAACTGATAATGAATTCGGTGGTGTTACAGTACAAATTGGCGATGTCATCCCTACTTGAGGTGAGATAAATGGCAGTAAATAAAGTACAATTTGGCAATACTACCGTTATGGATATTACTGATACAACCGCAGATAGTAACAGTGTACTTGCTGGTCAAATTTTTTACGCAAGTAACGGCACTAGAAGTGTAGGGAGTTTAAATGATGCTACAACTACGACTCATGGCCTTATGACAGCAGAGGATAAGATAGCAATAGAAACTTTTAAATCTTTACGATTAAGTGTAGACGCACAAGGGTATATATGTCAAACAGTGGAGGTGAGCTAATATGCCCGATTCAACTAAAAGAATACTTACAGATGAAACAGGACAAGGTATAGTTAGCGCCCTTCAACAATTAATAGGTGTCGTGGATCCAAATGGAACAGCAGTTGCCGCCGCGGAAAAACTAAACGGTCTAACTGTAGAAATAAATGGTTTATCAGCAGGTGCTTCTCCTACTGCCGCCTTAACAACTGTAAATAACCATTATCATCTTGCTTTGAATGTACCAATAGAATTGCCTACTGTTACTGCTTCAAATAATGGCCAAATAATAAAGGTAGAAAATGGAGTTTATACTGTAGCTGAACCGCCAAGTGGTTTACCCACTATTACCGCAGCAGATGATGGTAAAATTTTACAGGCAGATAATGGTGAATGGGTCGCGGGTGAAAATTTACCAGCTGAAATGGTTGGTGCCACCGCACAAAGTGATGGAGAAACTGGATTAGTTCCCGCACCAACAAGTGGTGATGTAGACAAATTCTTATCTGGAGATGGCACATACAAGAGTGGTGGTTTACCAATGGTTATTTTATCCTATGGTAATTCTACTTGGCAAGATTTTATTAATGCTTATCGTAATAACGTTATTGTATACTGTCGTGCTTCTTCTAATAGTAACCCAGCTACTGGTACACAAACGCGAATGGGATTTATGGCTTATGTAAATAATCAGAATAATCCAACAGAAGTTGAATTTCAATATTATCGTTCTATGAATCCAACTAATAAATCAATTAATCAAATGAGTGACCAAGTATATGTTTATAAATTAACTTCTGCTGGCACATGGACAGTTACTAGTCGTGAAGCAAGTATAAAAAAGATAGAAGTAGCTAGTACAAGTGCTGGAAGCGTTGCTTTTGACAAAAACACCACTGTTTTAACTATTAACAGTGGATTGCCTAGCGTCACTTCTGAAGACGAAGGTAAAATTCTAAAAGTAGTCAATGGTGTATGGACAGCGGTTGACCCTTGATGAGGTGTTAAAATGAAACGAGAAATCTATGAAGTATATGCCAAAATAGTAGATGCTAATGGTGCATATAATACTTTAAGCGGCTATCCAAAAACATTTGATAGCAAAAATTATAATAATGATTTAGATAAAACTCTATTGCGAGCACGTGGTGAGTTCTATGAAACACTCGGTGCTATGTGTAAACGAGACGATAGGCAAAAACAATTTGTATTACTTATCCGTTCAGATGGATTAGCAATCGATTCACAAAGCATCGGAGAATTGGCTGATGTTGAGATAGAATAAAAATAATATAAGGAGGTAACATATGATGATAAAAGATATAGCATATGAGCGTCGTCGTACTAGAGATTTACTTCTTGAATACGACATAAGTATTATGCCTCCTCATCCTCGTGCAGCAGGATTAAATATGATTTATCCTTGGGAAAATATGCCAACAAGTGTTTTAAGTCATCAATTATATATGGTGGCACAACAAAATGGATATAATGGATCAGAACAATTATTTTTAGATAATTTTGGCAATTTCGTTTCTGATAAAACAGTTCTTTATGCTAGATTTATTGACTTTCCAGAAATGGGAGAAACAAATAAATTATATTTTGATTTAGATGAAAAAATACTATATTATTGGGATGGTAAATACATTCCAGTGAACGCGATGTTAATCGCTAATACTATTATAGATGGGGGTGAAGCCTAATGGCGGAGCAAAATAGTTTACGCGCAACTCTTATCATAAGAAATGATACCGCGGCTACCTGGGCTTCTAAAAATCCTAAGTTGGCAAAAGGCGAGATGGGCGTAGAAATTGATACCGGTTTGATGAAAATTGGTGATGGCTTGCTAAATTATAACGCTCTTCCCTATTTGAATGATGGAAATCAAAGCCTTGATGGTGTTTTAGTAAAATTAAATAACAATAGTCAGATTTCATTAGCTAACTTTGGTGAAAAATACTGGAAATATGATACCAACACAGGTAACATAGTTGAAGTTAATGAAACTGATCTATCTAGATGGCCTGAAACAGTAGAGCTTGAAATTCATAATGGTACTCCCCGCTGGGTCGCACCACGAGCTACTTTTAATAAATTAGAGGGTACAATTGATGGTGTGTTAGTTACTTTAAGTAATTTGGAACCAATATATGATGCTGAAGCCGCTTCAAAGTATTATGTTGATAATACTATAGAACAAAAAATTGCTACAGCTGGTTTATTAAGTCGTCAAATTGTATCTACGTTGCCAGCAAATCCAAGAGAAAATGTTATTTATATGATAAAAGATAATTCCGTTACTAGCGGTGACGCATATAAGGAATACTTAGTTATAAATAATACTCTTACTCAAATTGGTGATACCACAATTGATTTGAATGGCTACGCACAAATTACCGGCACTCTTGTTCCAGGTAATTTAATCCAAGTAGGAGAAAATGGAGTTTTAATTGATTCGGGTATCGACCCAAGTGATATAGGTGCTTTAACAGTAGCCACTACTTCTAGATTAGGTGGTGTACTATCAAGTAATGCGGCGAATAGCGTATCTGTTGGGGTCACTGGTATTATGTCCTTAAATCAAGTTTCTACTAATCTATTATACGTGCCTGATGACGGTAGCGAACTTATTTTAAATGGCGGCACAGCGTAAGGAGGGGTATAAATGGCTAGTAATACATTAAAAACTAGAATACAGCTAAAATATGATACATATGTTAGATGGATAACTAGTTCTTTTGTACCTCTACTAGGTGAAGTTTGTATCGCAGAAATACCTAGCAGTTCAGCCAATAGCGGGCTTACTCCTCCCGCTATTGGTATTAAAGTAGGTGATGGTGTCCATACTTTTGCACAATTAGCTTGGATACAAGGCGTAGCCGGCGATGTCTATGCTTGGGCAAAAGCAAGTTCTATAATCAATGAAAATACCAGTACTGATTTATTAAATTTTGTTGAAGAACATTCAACTAGTTATCAAATAGTACAGGGTACAAATGCTGATGTAAACAAATATTTCTTACAATCTCGAAATGATAGCAACGATCCTTGGACTACAGTAAGTACAATTGATTTATCAGCTACTATTTCCCGTATTCAAACTTTAGAAAGTGCAATTGGAAACTTGGGCAATGCCGCGACACATGATGTAGATTCTACTATAGATGATCTAGATGCTGACACTAATCTGCCAACTTCTGCGGCAGTAAAGAGCTATGTAGAAAGAAAATTAGGTACTATTGGCGGAGCAATGAAATTCATTGGAACCGCAACGGTAGATATTACTGATAATACCTTCCCTGCTATTGCTAATTACACTACTCCAGAAGCGGGCGATGTAGTGCTTCGTAGCCAAAAAGAATATGTATGGAATGGAACTGAATGGCAACTATTTGGTGCAGAAGGCGATTACGCATTAAAAACCATTACTGTAACAGGCACTAATGGACTTAGAGGCGGCGGTGCTATCAGTAGTAATCAAACTATTGAACACTATGTTCCTACTTCCAACGATGGCACATCAACATTAGGTTCTGCATCTGATAACAATGGTCGTACATACGTTCAAACTATTGCCACAGATAATTACGGTCATATTACCAGTGTTACTGTCGCGGCAGAAACTGTAACTGATACTCGATATGAATTAGTACAGGACCAAACAAATACCAATCAATATACCTTCCGTGAAGTTGGTGCACAATCTGGTACTACATTTACTATTTCTGAAGAAGGTACAACATACACATTTGCGGAAGGAAGTACAAACGGTGCTTTTAATGTCACTCCTTCTGATGCACAAACAGCACAGTCTGTACCTGTTCACGGCCTGACCAATATTGCCTTCGGCGGGAACACTAACTATCTCACTCAAGGAAATGATGATTATTTAGTCTTTACTTGTGGTACCGCACAAACTTTAATTGATGATGGTACCTAATATAAGGAGGGAGAAAAAATGAGTTTAAAAGATTTATTAGGAATTGACATTGCGACTGAACGCAATGATTTTATAAATAACCAATCAGAACAAGTTTATGAAAAAGATGAAAATGGAAATCTTGTATTAGTGGAAGGTGAGGAAGATGACTAACCTAAAAAAAGGTAGCAAAGGTAATGAAGTACGTATGCTACAATTATATTTGGTTGTAGTTTCAGATGGTATCTTCGGCCCTAAGACGCAAGCCGCTGTAAAAGAGTTCCAAAAAAATAATAATTTGCCTGTTACTGGCGAAGTTTCTTCTGTAGAATGGACTGTAATTGCTAAAAAATTACCTACTATTAAATTAGGTTCTACTGGTGATAGCGTAAAAATTTGGCAATACTTTATGAATGTTGAGGCTAATGGTGTATTTAGCACTGATTTGCGTGCAAAGACACGTACCTATCAAAATGTTAGTGGCCTAACTGTTGATGGAGTAGTAGGGCCAAAGACTTGGGCTAAAGCACTTATTACTGAGGAAAAAACATCCAGTAAAACTGATACTTATAATACCCCAGGCAAGAAAAACGTGAAGCCAAATGATTATAAGCAATACGATAGCCGTTGGGGTTCTGTAATTTATACACAGAACAATACCTACAATAAAACTCAAACCATTCGTAATTCTGGTTGTGGCCCTTCTTCTATGTCTGATATAGTTTCCACTTGGTGGGATAAGTCAGTCACTCCAAGGACTTTAGCCGCACTTTCAGTAGCAAATGGCTACCGCACAAAGAGTAGCGGAACAGATTGGGGTTTCTTCAAGTTTTGTGCGAAAAAGTACGGAGCAAGTAAATTCGTTCAGACTACTTCTTACGCTACTGCTGAAGAAGCAATTAAAAATGGTGCCTATGTTGTCAGCTCAATGAAGCCCGGCCTATGGACTAAAGGAGGCCACTTCATTTGCTGGTGGTGGGTTGATGACACTTATGTATATGTAAATGACCCAGCTTCTTCTGCTTCTGCTCGTGCGAAAGCAAAGAAAAAGTTAATGAAAGAACAATGTAAACAATACTTTATTTTTTATAAGTAAGGTTGGCTGAAACGATGCCAAGGAAGTGATTTTTATGGCACATAACACCATAAAAACGAGAATTCAGTTGAAAAATGATACTGAAGCACATTGGAATTTAGCAACGAACTTTATTCCACGCGAGGGTGAGATCATCGTCTATTCAGCTGATGGATCTCACCCTTTTTCTCGTTTAAAAGTTGGTGATGGAAATACAAATGTTGTAAATCTTCCATTTATTGACGCGGGCACAATAAATGGAAGTATACCTACTTTTACAGATACTAACACCACTTATACTTTTTCTTCTTTACCAAATGGTGATGGTATTCATATACTTTCTTCTGACGATCAAATTCAAATTGTAGAAAGTGAGCCTGATAGTAATGGAGGAATAGTTGTAACTATAGGAGAAAATGCGAATGAAGCTATTGTAAGAATGAATGCTGCGTCAGATGCTATGCGGTTTTTAGGTACAACTTCCACTTCTATTAGTGATGGAAATACTACAGCTACTATTACTTTAGGCTCAACCTCTCACACAGCAACTACAGGTAATGTGGTGGTTAGTAATGGCGTAAAATATGTTTGGGATGGTACTGCATGGCGAACTCTTTCTTCAAATCTTGATACTTATTTTTCGCAAACAGGCGATATGATTTATAAGGACGCACAAGGTATAGCAACTCTAAGTATAGGGCAGAATGGAAACTTCTTAATGGTAAATAATGGAGTACCATATTGGGGTTCTTTATCTTTACCTACTGCGACTGATACCGTAAGTGGTATCACAAAACTTGGTGCGACAGGCGGTGCCGCGACTTATTCCCATAGTCACGGAAATATAAATAGTGATGGTACTTGGAGCGGTGGTGCCGGCATTATAGTTGCGGATAGCAATGGTACGCTTTCAACCGCTACTATAAGCCCATCATCCAGTGAAAGTTCTACTTCTACTGATAAATATGTTTCTAATGTAACACAAGATTCGAGTGGCAGTATCGCTGTTACGAAGTCTCCACTCCCCGAAGCTTCTACTTCTACTAAAGGCATGGTATTCTTGGGTGCGAGTGGTGGTGCCGCGAGATATGAAGATATAGTGACCGCCGCCGCGATAAAGCAAGATTTGGGTATAGTAACTGGCGATAATTCCTCTGCTTTTTTGAGAAAAGATGGCAGTTGGATTGTTCCTGATAATACTACCTATACCGCTGCGACAAATGGTGGTTTGGCACTTAGCGGAACAGCCTTTAGTGTGGCAGAAGGAGGTATTACGAATGGTATGCTTGTGGGAAATATTAGTAGTGGAAAATTGGCAAATGATGCTACTATTACTATTGGCACCCAGAGTATAAAAGTTGGTAATAGCTTTGATTTGAGTACCATCGCCGCAGATTTAGGAATTACTGGCTCTATGACTTTCGTAGGTATTACCAGTACTAATCTAGAAGATGAAAGTACAACTTCCACTCTTGTTGAAGAAAGCACTGGCAGTCTTACCAAGAGAACTAACTTTATTGCTGGTGATGTAGTAATATCAGGGCATTATGAATTTATTTGGACTGGAAGTAAATGGGAAAAATTGGGCGGCGATAGCTCATATAAAGTTTTACAAGATACAGCCGTATCAAGTCCCGCAACAGTAGGCACAGATACTGCTTTTATCGCTACTATTAGTCAAAATGTAAATGGTGATATTACCGCGACTAAAGCCGCGATACCCGAAGCCTCTACATCCCAAAGAGGTATTATACAAATTGCTACTCCTGACGCTAATGGAGTAGTAGGTAGTAGTGATATTACGGCAAATGAAAAGGCAGCCGCAGGTAATCATACCCACTACTATGCGGGAAGTGCTACTGTAGGTGGTCCTGCCGCGGAAGTCGCACAAACTTTAAAATTAGAGTTTGGCCCTTCAAATAATACTTTTTCTGGTGTTGAAGACGCAAACCAATATACCTATAAAGGAGATACAGCTAAAACTGTTCGTGTAGTGCCAGGAACAGATTTGGAAATTACAGCCAGTAGCAATAGAGTAGTAATCAATCACGCCGCAGCCGCAGAAGCAAATGGCGATGCTCTTTCTACACCTAATACAGCTCAAACCCCTGCTTTTGGAGCAACATTTAATATACCTGTTGTGAAAAAGAACGCACGCGGGCATATTACTGCTTTGGATACTACAACTGTTACTATACCTGCGTTTCCAAGTTTAAGCGACACCGATGCTTATACTGGAGTATTGCCTATTACAAAAGGTGGTACTGGTACAGGTGTATTAAACGCGGGAGAAGCCGGTTCAGTTGTTGTGCGTGAGTTAAGTGGTGAAACACTTAGCACTCGTACTATAGTTAATAATACTACACCTACCGCCGCGGTAAGTAGCACTGGAATACCCACTATGGCTACATTGACAAATACCTTAACTAAAATTAATGGTCTTTCTCAAAGTGGAGACATAGGTACTAATAATAGCGGTATTTACGCTCCTACTAGTGCTGGTAGTTCTGGACAATTTTTAAAATCTAGTGGTACTGGTGCACCTACTTGGGAAACTGTAACTATTCCCGCCATTACACTAAATAATGCTGTGACTAATTCACCTAATTTTTATGCTCCTACTACTTCCGGGGCTGCAGGAGATGTATTAGTTTCAAATGGTACTAGTCAAGCACCTAGTTGGAGTACATTTAAAAGTTTAGTTTTAGAAACAATTTATCCAGTTGGTAGTATTTATATTACTACGGATGCTACTAGTCCAGCCACTTTATTCGGCGGGACTTGGGATAGGTATGCTCAGGGCAGAGTTTTGCTTGGATATAGTAGTTCCAGTGTTAGTGATGGTACTAATAGTATGACATTTGATACTCTCGGAGCAACTGGTGGTAAATTCTATGTACCAGGTGTTGTAAACCATAATCATAGTATCACTGGTAGCGTTGGAGGTAGTGATGGAACTCATACACATGGAAGTAGTATGACCGGATTATCAATTAGTGGCGGTAACCATACACACTCCCACACTTTATCTGTTTCTTCACATAACCATAGTTTTACTGTACCAGATCATAGACATTATAATGGAGCAAGTAGTGGTTTAAAGGGTAGCGGTTCAGGTACTGCTAGCGATGTAAACTATGATAGTGCTAGTCAAAAAACAACTTTTCATACTGGTGGTATCAACTTTACAAAAACACCTGCTACTGGAACAACTGGTTCAGCATCTCCTTCTCTTTCTGGCAGTATTAGTTCTAGTACCTCACATTCTCATACTATTAGTGGTTCTGTGACTGTAAATTCTACCAATAGCGGCCATAGCCACTCATTTTCTCTAACGGCATCTTATAAGGGTGATAGCTCAGTTTCTAACTTACAGCCATATGTAGTAGTTTATATTTGGAAACGTACAAGATAAGGAGGTACATTATGTATTATTTTCAAACAAAATCAGAAGATGAAGGATATGTAACCTTAATGGTAATGTACGCTCCTTCACAAGAGTTTCTAGAACAAGAGCTTAAAAATTCAAACTGTTATTATAGCGACAGTATAGAAGACGCAATCAAGCATTTTAACATTCAAATAAAAGATGGCTCTTTTTACATCCCCAACAAAGATGAAGAAGCCCTTAAATCAATAGGAGTTGCCGCGAACGAATCAAAAAATTTCCGCACCACTCTTAATTCCCTTCTAGCCGAAATGCCCAACTCCGAAGCATTACAAAATGTAATCCTCTTTCCGGCTTGGGCACCTGATACGCATTATGTTGCGGGCGAACGCATACGTTATGATAACACTCTCTATCGTGTAATTCAAACCCATATTTCCCAACCTGACTGGTTGCCAAATATCGTAACCAGTCTATTTACACCAATCATTTTAGAAGCCGAATAAATTACTTTAAATAAGCCAAAGCAAACTCCACCTCACATAACGAGGTGAGATAAATGAAAAAAATCCTCGTCGCTCTAATCGCGGCTTTGCTTCTTTGCCCTGCGGTAAAAGGCATCCCAATTACCGACGAAGCCTTGACTCATTTAGGTAAGCCTTATGTATATGCGACAGCCGGTCCAAATACATTTGACTGTTCTGGCTTCACTTGTTACTGCTATAAAGTAGTAGAGGAAGTAGAACTAAAACGTTCCGCGAGAGACCAAGGGTATGACGACTCATATGAAAAGATTGAAAGTGCAGAAAGCTTGATACCAGGAGATCTCGTCTTTTTCAACACTAATCAATCGGACCTAGACAAAAGCGACCACGCGGGTATGTATCTCGGGAACGGAGAATTTATTCATTGTTCCTCTAGTAAAGGGAAGGTAGTAATTTCTTCTCTGCTTGAAGGATTTTATAATGAACATTTTTCTTGGGGTAGAAGAGTTATTACACGAACTACTAAAACTTATCCACATCGAAGATGAAGGAGGAACGATACCTATGGCATATCAAGCAAAAACTTGGGTTGGGCGCGAGCTAATTAGGGCTACCGCGCTCAACCATATTGAAGAAGGTATTGAAACTAATAGTGAAAAAATTGAAGCGTTGGAAGAATCCAGCGTTAGTTATAAAGAGCAACAAATTCTTACTGAACAAGAAAAATTGTTGGCTAGGGAGAATATCGGGGCGGCAGGAGCAGGAGAAGCAGGAATGGCCCAAAATGGAGTTGCTGCCGGCGGTGCTAGCGGCCAGATGCTTGTAAAAACATCTTTAACTGATTATGTTACTGGTTGGACAGATGTACCGCATACCAATGTTTTAAATCTTACTGTGCTAGCTAATGCGTGGCAAAATTCTAGTGTAACACTTACTGCGAACGGCGTCACGGCAAGTAATGATATAGTTGTAAGTATGAGTGAGAATATGACAGAAGCACAATATAATGCTGTGCGAGGAGCCGGTATTATATGTACAGCACAAGGTACAAATAGTATTACTCTAACTGCCTATGATGAAGTACCATCAATAAATATTCCTATTACTGTATTTATTTTACCATAATAGGAGGGGAGATAAATGGCAATTACAAGCATTTTCCCTTCTGGTAATAGCGGCAAAAAAATTAACGATGCTGTTATTACTTTGGTATCGAATAATTTTGTTTATGATGGTATAAAAAAGACACAACAAGTTTCTTCAGTTGTATTAAATGGGACTACATTGACACAAAATGTTGATTATGTGGTTGTTGGCAACAGAGCCACAAACGCAGGTACATATATGCTTTCTGTTCTTGGTGCGGGACACTATACAGGCACAGCATCTAGTAGTTGGAATATAGCAAAAGCACAAGGAAGTATTGAAGTCGATACAAATAGTATGACTATACAGGGAGAAGGAACAGAAGAAACTGCGGAGTTTTCTGTGGTTGGAGACGGAACTGTGACGGTTAGTAGTAGTGATAGTAGCGTTGCGGTTGCGAGGATTGAAGAAAATAGAGTATATGTTGAGTGTGTGGGAAGTGGAGAAGCGAATATTACAGTTGTGTTGGGAGAAGGAAATAATTATTTGGGAGCAAGTTGTGAGATTGCGGTGAGTTGTAGTACAGTACATATTTATGGGGTGAGTTGGGATAAATCCTCATCCACTGTGCTAACCCGCACGGATGATGCGGCATTGTTTACAGATCCGAATCCAGCTATCAACAACGGCACAGGTTCCAGTCCATTTGATAACATATTACCCTGGAGTGGTATGGTTAAAGAAACTATTGATGGTAATACGATGGTCAAGATACCCAAATTCTGGTACAAATGGACTGACGAGAACGGCGCATTAAAGTTACAGATTGCCGATGGGCCGCTGGATGGCTTCCACGTCTCTCCCGCCCATGCGGATCGCGGCGACGGCAAGGGCGAGCGGGATTACGTGTATGTGGGCCGCTACCATTGCGCCAGCGACTACAAGTCCAAGACCGGCGCGTCCCCGAAGGTCAGCATCACCCGCGCCACCGCCCGCTCCGGTATTCAGGCGCTCGGCACCGGCTATTACATGTTCGACTACGCCATGTGGTGGACCATCAACATGCTGTACCTGGTGGAGTTCGCCGACTGGGACTGCCAGAAGGCTATCGGCTACGGCTGCGGCGGCGGCACCGTCCGGAACACCGGCAACAGCGATGGCATGACCTACCACACCGGCACGCGGCAGAGCAGCCGCACCACCTACGGCGTGGGCGTGCAGTACCGCTGGATCGAGGATTTGTGGGCCAATGTGTTTGACTGGATGGACGGCATCCGCTTCAACAACCGCGCGGTGTACGCCTACATCAAGCCCTCTGAGTACGGCAACTGCGAATCCAGCGGCGGCACTCAGGTGTTCTCCACAAGCGCCGATCTGAGCGGCTGCATCTCCGACTACAAGGTCCCCACCGTCTCCGGGCTGGAATGGGCGCTGTTCCCGAGCAAGGTCACTGGTTCGGACTACACCGTTTACGTTGCGGACTACTGCTACCTGAGCAGCGACAGCGTGGTCGCCTTCGTCGGCGGTTACTTCAACCAGTTCCGCTACTACGGCCTGTTCCACGTCGGCCGCAGCAGCGCGTCGGCCTCGGACGGCAGCATCGGCGCTCGACTCCAATACCTCCCCTGACCCATCCCACCCAACAAAAGGAGGACAAAATGGCAATTATAAGCAATTTTCCCGCCGGTGGTGGCGGCAGTAAATCATTAAATAACGCCGTCATTACATTAGCTACTTCTAGCTTCGTGTATGACGGTACAGAAAAAAATCAACAAATACAAAGTGTTGTACTAAATGGCACAACATTACACGAAGGTGCGGATTACCTAGTTACTGGCAATTTGGCTACTGAAGCAGGTACGCATACTATTTCTGTGCTAGGTATTATGGATTATGGTGGCATAGCAACTGCGACTTGGAATATTGCTAAGGCACAGGGAAGTGTTAGTGTAGAGCCTAGTAGTTTGAAAGTGATTGGCAAAGGTAGCATTATAACAGCGACTATTAATACTGTTAGTAATGGTATTATTTCTGCTAGTAGTAGTGATGAAAATATAGTAACGGCGAGTGTTAGTGGGAATGTTTTAAGTGTGGTTTGTGTGGGAAATGGAGACGTGATTGTTACTGTCTCGCTTGGAGAGGAAAATAATTACCTTGGAGCAAGTTGTGAAGTAAATGTGACGTCGAGTTTGGTACATGTCTATGGAGTTAGTTGGGACAAGAGTGATACAACAATACTTACTCGCACAGATGATGCGGCATTATTCATTGACCCCACGCCCGCCGTCGGCACCGGCAGCGGCAGTAGCCCGTTCGACGACATTCTACCTTGGTCTGGTATGGTGAAGGAGACCGTCGATGGTAACGTCATGGTGAAGATACCCAAGTTCTGGTACAAGTGGACGGACGAGAACGGAGTGCTAAAATTACAGATTGTCGACGGGCCATTGAACGGCTTCCATGTTAGTCCCGCCCATATGGATAGAGGTGACGGCAAGGGCGAACGCGACTACGTGTATGTGGGTCGCTACCACTGCAACAGCGGCTACAAGTCCCAAACTGGTATGTCCCCAAGGGTTGGCGACACCCGAGCCTCCGCTCGCTCTGGTATCCAGGCGCTCGGCTCTGGCTACTATATGTTCGACTTCGCCATGTGGTGGACAATTAACATGTTGTATCTGGTGGAGTTCGCCGACTGGGATTGCCAGAAGACCATCGGCAAAGGTTGCGGTAACAGCTACAACACCATCAGAAACACCGGTACCAGTGATGATGTGGCTTATCACACCGGCACACATCAGCCAAACCGCAATACCTACTATGAGGGCGTACAGTACCGCTGGATCGAAGATCTGTGGGCTGGTGTTTTTGATTGGATAGATGGCATCCGCTTCAGTGGTCGCAATGTCTACGCTTATATCAATCCCTCCGAGTATGGTAACTGCGAATCCAGCGGCGGTACACAGGTGTTCTCCACAAACGCTGATATGAGCAGCTGCATTTCCGACTACAACGTCCCCACCATCTCCGGGCTGGAATGGGCTCTGTTCCCAAGCAAGGTAACTGGTGCTGTGAATTATACCTCTTACGTTGCGGATAGTTGCTCTCTGGACAGCAGCTCCGTGGTCGCCTATACTGGCGGTGGCTACTACTCCCAAGGCAGCAGCTACGGCTTGTTCCGTATCGGCAGCGGAGCCGCCAGCACGATAAACCCCAACGGCTACATCGGTGTCCGACTCCAATACCTTCCCTAACAAAGGAGGTCTAACCTATGAATTACATATTCGGAAACAAGGGTGAAATTGAAGTGCTAAAAACCAAAGGCGACTCTCATACCAACCTCACCGGCTATCACTCCATCGAACAAGTCTATCCCGACCAAACTATCACCGACAACTTCCACATTGTCCGCAAAATAGATAGCAAGGAAGACATCGAGGGTAACTGCTATGATTGGTATGAAATCGACCGCCATTATCGCACTCAAGATAAAGCCACCCCACTTATAGAAAAAATAAACGCAAACATAGACTACATAAGTATGATGGCAGACATAGAACTACCGGAGGTGGAACCAAATGGAACACAGCCCGAAGTTTAATAAAGTAAAAGACTACTATGATCGTGGCCTTTGGAATGAAACTATGGTACGTAATGCCATCAATAAATGGATTACCGCAGAAGAAGCGGAAGAAATTTTAAAATAATTATACCGTGGGCCTTTTTGGCACCACGGTATTTTTCTATATGGAGGCAAAGGAGAATGGAATATATCACTACACGACGAATTAAGCACAAGCGTGGTGCCTGCGGGCAAGAACTCAACATCCCTCGTGGTACCAAATTTGAATCTAAAAATGATATGATACTAGATAATTCTGGTCGTCTAATTTGCTTCACAACAAGCCAAATCGGCCACGAATACTTCGCACGCAATAACGATAACATGGGTTTGCGGCGTGGTGCCTTAACCTACGCAATTGCTTTTAGTTCGCGTGCAAGAATGAATAATGAAAAAACACGCAGACAGCGTTTTACAGATAAAGAAATCGAAACACTAGAAACCAAATGGTCTAAGTTCCTAGTTCCAGATATAGATGTAATTCTCTTCAACCACAACTTCTTTGAAGCAGAAATTATGGAACTAGAACACATGGCCACTGAAATAAACATCAAAGTAAAGGAGTGATACATTATGTATGCCGTTATGCACGGAGACGAAATCCTTTCTATATGCGAAAAACCCACCTACATCAAAGTGAAGCCAAGTACTGGCATATATATCGAAGCCACTCCAGAAGAAGCCTACGGCATCGCTGTGGCGGGAAAAGTTTATAATTTGGGTGATAGAGTAATACTGGAAGGAGCAGATAGCGTCTATGTATTAGAGGATAACACAGGAGAATGGATTTATAAGAACTACCAGTCTCTACTACAAACAAAACAGGAACTAGAAGAAAAAAATCAAGAACTAGTTGATTGTATCCTCGAAATGAGTGAAACAGTTTATTCATAAGGGGTGATATTATGGCTGTAAAGAAAGTAGTTTATGGCTCTAGAACCCTTATAGACCTAACTCAAGATAATGTTACTAGCGATAAAATGTTAAAGGGTACTTTCGCTCATGATGCTTCGGGTCAAATAATAGAAGGCTCCATTGAAATTGCTACTGACGCAGAAGTAAGTGCCTATTTTGCAAATATAATTGAAATTGCTGGTGATACAGAAGTGAATACCTATTTTGGTATTGGGTAAGGAGGGATAAAAGCATGGCAACTGATAATAAACTTATGACAGCTAGTCAAATAAAGGCTGTTACTGATACTAAACTCAATGCTAATAAAGTATATGATGGATTAGATAAAACTGAGGCTGGTTATGTTTTAGATGCAAGACAAGGCAAGATACTAAAGGAAATGGCGGAAAATAGCGTATCAAATGTCACCATAAATGGGGATTACCTACAAGTAGGCAGTACCAATTTGACCATTCCCTACGCGACAAAAGCACAGAAGGATGCTAGCGGTAACACCATCACAGAAACCTACGCTCCCATAGCTTCTCCTAACCTAACTGGCACTCCTACCGCTCCAACCGCAAATGCAGGCACAAATAGCACCCAAATTGCTACTACCGCGTTCGTTGCTAATGCGATAAGTGGTATGGCAGCCGCAGCCGAAGTGATGGCATTCAAAGGTACGATTAGCTCTGCGGCAGGCTTACCCGCAACCCACAAACAAGGTTGGACTTATAAAGTTACTACCGCCGGCCAGTACGTTGGAGTACAGTGTGAAATTGGGGATATGATTATATGTATTGCAGACGGTACAGCCGCGAGCGATAGCGACTGGACTGTGGTTCAGGCAAACATAGATGGAGCAGTTATTGGCCCCGCAAGTGCGGTTGACAGCCGTATCGCAGTATTTGATGGAGCAACAGGCAAAGTAATAAAGGACAGTGGCTTTACCATAGGGACTTCCGTTCCTGCCAACGCAGTTTTTACCGATACCAATACCGACACACATCGTCCCATTCAAGTAAATGGAACCCAAGTGCTTGGAGATAATACAACTCCCTTAAATCTTGCGGCGGGTAGTAATGTTGGACTTGTAGAGAGTGAAGGAACCGTTACTATAAGTGCCACTGACACAACCTACGAAAGTAAGGCAGCAGCCGCGAATGGAACTGAAGTTTCGTTGGTTACTACTGGCGAGAAAGCGATATGGAACGCCAAAACCTCCAATGAAGGTACTGTTACTTCTGTTGCGACAGGAGTAGGTTTAGCGGGCGGAAGTATTACTACTAATGGTACTATAAAAGCAAAACTAAAAAGTGAAACTGCTTTGACAAACAATGCGGTCGCCGCGACTGAAACCGCAGGTAGAGTGTATCCAGTTGCAGTGGATAGTAGCGGAGATTTAGCGGTGAATGTGCCATGGACGGATACTGATACTGATACTACTTATACTGCAGGTACTGGTATTGATATAACAAATGAGGTTGTTACTAATACAGGAGTACGAAGTGTTGCTTCTGGTACTACAAATGGCACTATAAGTGTAAATACAAATGGAACTGATGCAGAAGTAGCGGTTGCGGGATTGGGGAATAGTGCTTATGCTAGTATTGCTAATAATTTGACTACTACCGTTGCTGGTTCGGTACTGGATGCTAGTCAAGGTAAGGAATTGAAAGACAGCGTTGATTTGAAATGCCGTAGATATGTATTCAGTGCTACTTTGCCCACTACTGGATGGACTGAAGGAACTGACTTATATAGTATTAGTGTGACTGTAAATGGTATTTTAGCTAGTGATGAAGGTGGCGGTATCGGCACAGTACAAAGTGGCGTAGAGGAAACTGACGCTGAAATTAGAAGTTCATGGGCTAATGTTACTAGGGTTATTACAGCAAATGATAGTATTACTGTCTATGCGTTGGATGTGCCTACGGTAGCGGTTCCATTGAAGATAGAGGTGTTTAGATAATGAGTGAGTTATTTATTACAGATCAATCAGGTGGCAAAAGTAATATTATTTCTCTTCAAGAAGCAACGATCACATTAGCAAATAATGAAAACTATGTTTATGATGGAACTGAAAAAACTAGAAGTATTGCTAGTATAGTTATCGACGGGCAGACGCTAGTTGAAGGAAGAGATTATATTGTAGTAGGAAATAAGGGTACTAATGCGGGAACTTATATTATAAGTGCTTTTGGTATTATGAATTATAATGATGTAATCTCTGCTGAATGGACTATCGCAAAAGCACAAAGTTCTATTACTGCCACTCCTTCTGCTATGGAAATCCGTAGTATTGGTAACTCCGATACTTCAACTATTACATATATTGGCGATGGTGAATTAAGTGTAAGTAGCAGTAACGAAGGTATTGCTACCGCTTCACTTGATGAAAATATAGTAACTGTTGAAGATGTTGGAGCAGGTAGTGCTACTATTACTATTACTATTTCAGAAGGCAGAAATTATTTAGGTACTACGGCTACTATTGATGTTACAACATTAGCGGTTTCTAATATTTTAGAAGAAAATACCTGGGATAGTATTTCAAGAGTATCTAAAGCAGGTGAAGGAGCATTATATTGGAATGTAGGTGATTCCAAGGCTATTATTGTAAATGGAAAAATCGGTGATTATCTCACACTGAATAATCAAACTATGTATGTATTTATTCTAGGCTTCAATCACATAGATGGTGGCGTAGAAGATAATAATATCATGTGGGGATGTTTTAAAAACGGTTCAAAAAATATAGGGTTACGTAGTGAAGGATATGGTAACTCTTATACTGATAGAGTAGATATGAATATGAATCATTGGGGAAATTATAATTATGGAGGATGGAAAGGATGTGATTTACGCTATGACATTTTAGGTGCTACAGAAAAACGTCCTACTGACTATGGCACTCAAGTATCACAATATTCTCGCCTCGGTTATAATGCTACGAATATTGTTTTTACTAATCCTAAAGCTAATACGCTTATGGCTGCTCTTCCTAATGATTTACGCAGTATTATGCGATTACGCACCCATTATTGTGATAATCATGGAAGCGGTAATGATGGTTCATATTTTATAACTTCTGTTATAGACGGTATATCATTAATGATGGAATTTGAAGTATTTGGAAGTCGTACTTCTGCTAATTCTTATGAAAAAGATAAGCAAACACAATTTACTTATTTTAAAAATGGTAATTCTAAAATTTGTTATAGACATGATAATACTGGTAATACTATTACTTGTTGTCTTGGTTCTTCATATTCTGGTTATTCTGATAGATTTATAAGTATGGGAGATAGTTCTACATCTCCAAGTAATGGATATGCTAATATTGTGAGGGGAATCTTTTCAGTTTTTAAAACCTAATTTATAATTATTTCTATAAATAAAATATAGAGTAAAAGGAGGAAAATAAAATGGGAGTACTAAATATTAAGTCTCAACAACTGCGGTCTTCCGTTTCACCTAAAACTTCAATTGCTCCAGCGATAATTAATCTAACTCCCGGTACAATTACTTATGATGGCACAGAGAAAACCCAGGGAGTAGATAACATAATTTTTATGCTTACTGAAGGTACAGATTATATGCTTGCTGGTACAACCGCAATAAATGCAGGTACGCATACTATCACAGCAATAGGTACTAATAATTACAAAGATACTGCTTCAATAGAATGGACTATACAAAAAGCAAATAGTTCTATTACACCAAGTGTCTCTTCCCTAAAAATCCAAGAGCCAGAAGATATTGGTACATTTACAATTATAACTACTGGTGATGGAACTATAAGTGTTTCAAGTAGTAACTCGGCAGTTGCTACAGCAACTCTAAATAATAATACTATAACCGTTACACCGATAGGAGAAGGAACTGCTACAATCATTGTTACTATTAGTGAAAGTAATAATTATAATGAAGCAAAAGCAAATGTAGAAGTAAATGTAGATTTTACAAAAGTATTTGGTGTAGTTTGGAATTATAATAGTTCTTCTCCTGTACTTACACGTCTTACACCAGCTAGTGATCCATTTGAATTTGTTAATACTATAGTTTTAGCTGATCCAATTCCAGCAATTGGAACAGGCCGTGGAAGCAGTCAGTTTGATAATTATATGCCATGGAAAGGAATGGAAGAATATAATGTAATAAATAATGAAATTGTATATAAAAAAGGAGATAGCAATTTTAGTCGAGAAAATGATACTGTAATATATATACCAGAATTTTATTATAGAATAATATTAGATAGTGTAAATAGTAAACTCTATTTCTATATATCAAATCATCCATTTCAAGATTTCGAAAAGCATCCTGGCTCAGGAGCTTATATCGGAAAATATCACCTTGGTAGCGGATATGTCTGTAGAACAGGAATGGATCCACAAGTTAATATGACAAGAGCTACTGCTAGAACAAATATAACAAGTAATTTAGGTAGTAAGTGGTCTCAATGGGGCCTACATCATTGGAATGCTATCCAGTTACTATATATAATTGAATTTGCTCATTGGAATAGTCAATCTAAAATTGGCCTAGGACTTGTAAAGAATAGTACACGTGAAAAAAGTGGAAAAACTGATACAATGACATATCATACTGGCATTGCTTCAGATTCTAATCTTTATGAGGCTGTTCAGTACAGAGGTATAGAGAACTTGTGGGGTAATGTAAACCAGTGGATTGATGGCGTAAATATGAATAGTAGTACAATTTACTGTTGTACTGATCCTTCTAAATATTATGATAGTACAACTTCTAATTATATTAATTGTGGCTCTGTAACTACTAGTAGTGGTTATATTAGTAGTTTAAATATTAGCTCAAATGCAAATTGGGTAATATTACCTAATGGTGCTAGCGGTACCAGTTCTACTTATATACCTGATTATTATGGATATTATAATAGTACTTGGTGGGTAATATTCGTAGGTGGTGGCCATGACTCAGATAAACAAGCTGGTTTATTTTATACTTCAGGTGTTTATACATCCTATACAGGCTCATATATCACTTCCCGCCCAGTATTCATCCCCTAATCCCAAAACAAACAAACCCAAACCCATTCCCATTCTCACCACAATATATAAGGAGGAAACAACATGCTAGCAAAACTATGGGCCGATCAAATTATTGACGGCAACAAAAAGTTCAGCGAAGTTCCTCGCCTTTTAAAGGAACAAGTCCGAGCGATTCTTATTGAGAAGGAACGTGAAGATTTATTAGAAGAGCAGGAGGTAACACAAAATGAGTAACATAATGACAAAACGTGGTTCACAAGATAACGTAGTGACTTACGAACATTATTGTGATACCACAGCAGATTTGACTAATATACCTAAAAACCAAATTACACTTGGGTCTATCGCGGTGGTACTACAAGATGAAGATGGCGGATTAGGTATTTATATCGCGAGCTCAAATAAAGAATGGATCGCAGTTTCAACCTCTAGTGGAGGAGCTGGTGGAGGTATTCCTTTTGTTGGCAAACTGCCTATCCATTTGTGCGGTGAAGGTGAATATGACGCTGAAACCGGCAAGCCGACAGTGGAAAGCCCGGAGGAAGATATTTTCTACCTTGTTCCTACAGGTGATTCGTTGGGTGATGACCAGTTTAAGGCTTGGGTGTATTCCGAAGGCCGCTGGGAAAGCTGGGAAAGCATGAGTGTTGAAATCCCGCAAAGCGACTGGAATCAGAGTGACCCTACGGCGACGGATTATATCAAGAATAAGCCCGCGATTAAAGCAGGAACAGGCACAAGCTCTATCTTGGAGGCCAGTGCGGCTGTGGCAAGCGGGCCACAGTCCCATGCCGAGGGTGCTGGCACAAAAGCAAGCGGGCCACAGTCCCATGCCGAGGGTGGTGGCACAGAAGCAAGCGGGATACAGTCCCATGCCGAGGGTAGTGGCACAAAAGCAAGCGGGGCACAGTCCCATGCCGAGGGTGCTGGCACAAAAGCAAGCGGGGTACAGTCCCATGCCGAAGGTAGTAGCACAGAAGCAAGCGGGCCACAGTCCCATGCCGAGGGTAATGGCACAAAGGCATTGGGGCAGACTGACCATAGCGAAGGATACCAGTGTGTAGCGGGCGCTGCAACCGGTGGTCAACCAGGCAATCATGCCGAAGGTTACGGAACAAAAGCAACGGGTGGCGCGTCCCATGCCGAAGGTTACGGAACAACAGCAAGCGGGGAACAGTCCCATGCCGAGGGTAATGGCACAACAGCAAGCGGGCAACAGTCCCATGCCGAAGGTGGTGGCACAAAAGCAAGCGAGGCATATTCCCATGCCGAAGGTGGTGGCACAAAAGCAACGGGTGTCGCGTCCCATGCCGAAGGTGGTGGCACAGAAGCAAGCGGGCCACAGTCCCATGCCGAGGGTGGTGGCACAAAAGCAAGCGGGCCACAGTCCCATGCCGAGGGTAGTGGCACAACAGCAAATCATGCAAGCCAACATGTATTTGGCGAATACAATATTGCAGATAGTTCTGCAGAAGCAGAAACAAAACGAGGCGACTATGTTGAAATCGTTGGTAACGGTACAAAGAATGACGCTCGTTCCAACGCACGTACCCTTGACTGGTCTGGCAATGAATGGCTGGCCGGGAACTTGACGGCGGCTGGCGGCAGTATCACAATAGGTGCTACGACTATTACCGAAGCGCAGTTGCAGGCGTTACTTGCACTGCTGAATGCTTAACGTCCAATGTAGTCCACGATTCCCGGAACTATGAAATCATGGGTGAAATGGACACATTAAGCAATTCTGGAAAATACTGGTATTTCTGATAAATACCAAAAGGAAGAAGGGCTACTCAGTAGCCCTTATAATAAAAACTAAATTAAAATTGAAATAATAATATTTAACTCCATTTTAATCTCCATAAAACAATATTAAAATGGAGTTAAATTAATATAAAATAAAATGGTGGTGAGCCAAATGAATATAATGACAAAACGCGGCTCGGAAGATAACATCGTAACTTACGAGCATTATTGTGATACCGCCACTGATATGCAAAACATAGACCCAAAATACATCACTCTTGGTTCCATCTGTATTGTAGTAAAGGGAGCAACTGGCTTAGAGGTATATATCGCAGGTAGTGATAAACAGTGGGCTATCGTATAAGGAGGTAATACAATGGACATAATTGATATCATCCTAGCCAAAAAACAAGCACAAGGTACTGGTGCGGCCTTAGCAGCGGCCGCACAACAGGCCATTGTAGACGCAAATAACGCGACTTCCACAGTAAATGGTTTATTGGACGACGCCCAATCCGCTACCGAAGCAGCGAATGCCGCGAACGCACAAGCACAGGCCGCCGCGGCAATCTATGATGGTCTACTTGCCATAACCGACGAAGCTTTTGTAGCGGAACTAGAACCACAACTAACTGAAATCGTTTCTGACTACGCAGTAGAAAATGTAACAGTAGAAGAAGAAACCGAACCTGCTGTCAAAACCAAAAAACTCAAAGTCCGCAAAAAGAACATCGACAATGCCTACACCCTAATGAAGTCCTACACTACCACAGGCAACAACGAAGATGGCACTATGACCCAAAAGGCCATAACTGATGCTATCGCGGCGATACCTACTGGTGGCGGTAATAGCGGTTCCATCTCTATCGATGCCGACCCAGGACACCTTGTTGTAGTAGGACAAGATGGCGAATTAACAGCAACTGACCTAACCGAAGATGACCTAATTCGTACAGCGGTTGCTATGGGAACCTATCAACCCAAGGACGCACTAGGACTAGAAATTGACTACGAAAATAAAACTTTTACCCGCCTATACAGCAACACAACATCCACCAACTTCGATGCCTTCGATATGTTTGGCGGCCGCAAGCGTTGTATCGTATCTGACGCGGGCGAAATCGTAGCTTTCCATGGCCAAAATAATTACGTTGAAGATGGCTCACTAGGCCAAGTTATGGTCTATCAGCCCAAATTTTACTACCTAATCCAACCTACCAAACTGGACGGTAATAAAATCCTAAAAGAAATTGTAGCAATTTCTTCAACCAAACAATCAGGCTTAGCTCTATTCCCGCTATTCTACGACGCCAATGGCAATGAACTAGAATATGCTCTACTTCCAGCCTATGAAGGATGTGCCTATCGCACAAATTCAAGCACTTACGTACTAGACGACGCACAAACAGTCAATCTAACAAACGATAAGCTCTCATCTATCGCTGGAGCCAAGCCTATTTCAGGTGAAACTCAAGCCTTTACTGTTTCCGCCGCGACCAAAATGGCTTCCAATCGTGGAAACGGCTGGCAAATTACTAATCTACCTTTTGAAGCACTAAATCAAATCTTAATGTCAATTGAATTTGGTACCTTAAACGTCCAAAGTGCTTTCTATCGTGGTATAGTAGACCTACAAAATCAAACTACAAATGCCAGTTGTATTACTGGTGCTACCGCAACATTAGGTTCTCAGAGTGGTATGGCGGAAACTACAACTCAAACCTACGGTCTCACAACCGAAACTCTTACTGGTAACGGCAAAAGTTCCATTTCCTATCGTGGTATGGAAAATCCATATGGTAATATTTGGCGTTTTGTTGGCGGCGTAAAAGTAAGTAGTGGTAAATTCAGTTACAACACTCACCAGTTATCATTTGCCCTACCAACCAATACAAGTTGGATTTCCGCTTTTGGATATGACCGCGAAATGCCTTGGGCTTTCTTACCAATTGAATGTACTGGTGCGAATAGTTCCTTACCTGTGGGTGACCAATTCTTCCCCATCGCAGGTAATGATGATGAATACTGTTGTGTTGCCGGAGGTAAAAATTCTTCAGCAAACAGTGCTGGACCATTCTACTATGGTGTAGACCATAAATATAATATTTTCGCCTACTCCTATAGTGCACGCATAATGTATATTCCCACCGCTACGAACTCTTACTATCAATCTAACCTAACAAAATGGAGGGGAGTAAGATGATTAAACATGGAACAACCTATTCATCAATTCGTCCCCAAGGGATAGAAATAAACGAGTCAAAAGTTTTTGTCGCTACAAACATCGTAGAGACTACAGGAGAAAATGACCACGGTGATTTTCTTACTTACTATTCCTACGATTTAGATGAATATGATAAAAATGAGTATATGGGAATGCTTGCGGAAAAAAATATCCAATTAGAGCAAGAATTACTAAATACTCAAATGGCTCTTTGCGACCTATATGAAGCAATGGAAAAAGGGGGTAGTTTATAATGGCAAAGATTTATGCTAACCTCATTATACACGGCCTCAAAACATTAGATGATGTTCCGCAACATTTGCGGCTTGCTGTAGAAACATTACTTATGAAAGAAAATGTTTGACTTTTTTTGAAAATTGGGTTATAATTATTACATCAGGAGGAGGAAAGGAACTCTTTCCTGATGTAATAAATTATAAGGAGAGGAACTTATATGAAGTATTATTCAGAGGTACTAAACAAGTATTATGACAATGCTAATGATTGTCTAACTGCTGAGCGTGAATATAAGGCAAAGCAGGAAAAGGAAGAGTATGAAAAGAAGCGTGTTGCGGCCGAACGCAAGGCAGCCGCAGATAAGGTTGAAGCCGCACGCAAGGTTATGACTGAGGCTCAGTCAAACTACAAGAAGGAACTAGAAGCCTTCTGTGCTAAGTATGGTAGTTATCACTACTCTACTAAGGACGTAAGTGATATTCCTACCCTATTTAGTGATATTTTCAATATCTTTTCCTAACAAACGCCCGTGAAAACGGGCATATGCCCGCGTACTCAAGTTTGGCTGAAGAGGTCGGTCTTGAAAACCGAGAGGTCAGGAAACTGGCGCAGGGGTTCAAATCCTCTCGCGGGCGCCATGTCCCATTAGCGGTTAGGCACACACAGCAATTTTTATTTATTATAAGAATTGTATTATTTGTTTGTTTTCGTGCCGCGGCTGATAGTACAAAAATAATTTTGATGTGCCTAGAAAATACAATCTGAAATTATTAGTAGTGCTATTGGTCGCGAGAATTATGCCGGTGTAGTTCAGATGTATAGAACAACAGTCCTCTAAATTGTAAGTCGTGGGTTAGAGCCCCACCGCCGGTGCCATTTAAAAGAGGTAAAAATGAAACTACAATTCCTAATTCCTCAATACAGAGAAACAGAGGAAATGATTTGGCCTTTACTTACTTCAATTGCTCTTCAGCGTAGATTAGACTTTTCTGAGATAGGTGCTATCATTTGTAATGATGGTAGTGATACGATATTATCAGAAAGCTTTTTAGCACAATTTCCATATAGGATAGAATATATTCGTGCACCGCACGGCGGAGTATCTGCCGCGCGCAATATTTGTTTGCGACAAGCTACCGCAGATTATGTTATGTTTTGTGATGCGGATGATATGTTTTGTTCTACACATGAGTTGTGGCAGGCTTTGGATTCGCTTTATAAAGACCCGTGTGATGTTTTGGTCTGTGATTATATAGAAGAATGGGCTACTTCGAAACAAAAATATACTTATAAAACTGTTACTGAACCAGACCATACTATTCACGGGAAGATTTTTTCCCGTGTTTTTCTAATGGAAAAACAAATTTTTTGGAATGAAAAATTAACAAATATAGAAGATAATTATTTTTGTTTTTTAGTTTATAGCGAAAATCCAAAATTAGGGCAATACCATTATTCTACATATATGTATTGTAATTCAGAAGGCTCAATCACGCATAAGTTAGATTATAATTATTTTTCTACATTGGACGTTATTAAATGTTTTGTAGCGTTAATAGAAGAACTGCTGCGACGAGGTAATTATAATTGGGCACAAGATATGCTATTGAGTGTTTATTATAAAATTTTCTTTACTACAAATCTAGAAGAATGGCAAACAGAAGAAAGAAGGGATTTAAAAACTAAAGTTGAACAAAGTTTTAAAAAAGAACTCCTTCCTTATTGGGATTTATATCTACAAACCAATGAGGAACAACGAGTTCAATTGTATAAGGAAACTAAAGTAGCTATAGAATATATTTGGCATCCATTTATTGAAACTATTAGTTTCAAAGATTGGATAGAATATATAAGGGGGTTAACATGAAAAAACTAATTACAGCAATTTTACTCCTCTTCTTCATTCCCCACATTCTTCTCGCAGAAGAAATTACTTCTATCCAAGACATTCTTCCATCAGAAGAAACTTTGTCTATTGAGGATACCGAAGTAATCATATCAGCGGAAGAAGAATTAACTCCAGAAGAATACACATTCAATCTTGAGCCGGAAGTTGAATTTATTGCTTCTAATGAAACAGAAGAAGAAGAAACAACCGAAGAAGAAACAACCGAAGGAGAAGAGGAAGAAGAAGAAACAACCGATGAAGAAACAGTAGTCTTTAAAGGAGAAGTTGAACTAACCGAAACACTCGGTATAGTAGATATTTCTCAAACCGTAAGCGTTTATAACTACTTCTACGACCGTGTAGCCAAGAAGTATTCAGTTCCTATGCAGACTGAAGTAAAACAACTAGGGCTTGACGCATACGTGCGTGTGCACCTAAATGCTTATCGCACGGTCAAGGCAACAGACGAAGAAGAAGAAATAGACTGGGATTTTCTTGAATGTGGCGTTTTAGACGCAGACGGAAATCTTCTTGAAGAAGGAACTCCCGACTATGTACTTATTGGTGATACAGTATACTACACCAAAATACTACCAAAGGGATATACTTTTTACGTAGCTTATTACGGACGTTTTAATGACTATCAGCATTTAGCAACTAGTTCTCGCGTTAGCACTCGTCCTAGTGCCGACGCAGTTCAAAGTCAAAATTTTTATCCTGACTTTAGTAGCGACGACCCTTGGAATAACATAAATATTCAAGAAAAAGAAAAAGACGAAGTAGAACAAGTAGCTTCTTTGACTTTTGAAGTCATAGAAGGCGAAGATTACGGAGAACTTGAAGCGACAGTAGATGAAGAACAACTAAAAAATTATGCGATGCCAGGCGATAATATAGAGATGGAAGTCCAATTAGATGTAACTGGCGAAGAAGGCTATATTTATGAAGTATTTCATAATATCAAAGCAATAACTTCTATGTCAGAACTAACCGATTCTATCATAGAAAATCTAAAAGTTTGGTTATCTGTAGACAATGAAGAAAGAAATGAAATATATAATTCTGAAATACCTGAAGAAAAACAGTCATTAGGCCAATATATCAAAGGCCAAATACTAAATCTATGGTATTCTTTTACACTCGCACCCGAATTAGATAATGATTTTGAAAGTGAACAACTCACTATCAAAACAGAATACGAATACGCAATCGCGGCGACCCCTACACCTTCACCTACACCGACGCCAACTCCATCTCCAACCCCAACACCTACTCCATCGCCATCTCCTACACCTACACCAAGTCCTACTCCTACACCAACACCTAGCCCTACTCCCACTCCAACTCCCAGTCCTACCCCAACAATAACACCTTCTCCTAGTCCAACTCCAACACCAACTCCAACGCCTACACCCACACCTACCCCAACTCCAACACCAACACCTACTCCTAAACCTACACATACGCACAAACCAACTTCAACACCAAAACCGACTCGTACTCCTAAACCTACAGAGGAAGTAGTTATAATAGTAACTCCTACACCCACACCTACGCCCACTCCTACTTCTTCTCCTACTCCCACTCCTATTCCTACTCCAACCCCAACACCCACTCCAAAACCAACGATGTCACCACGCGAGAAGGAACGTATTAGAAATTACATTATCAAAAATCGCGATACTGACCCAAGACTAAGCCAATACAAAGACATGACTGTAGAAGAATTAGAAGAGTTAATTGACCTTCTAGATTATGAAACTCCTTTGTATGGCGAGTTACTCAAAACAGGAGACGAAATCCCTATTTATCCATTTATTTTTGCGGGTGCGGGTATATTAATTCTTTTATTTGCGATTTTCCGCAAACGTATTATTTGACTTTACATAAAAATTCTGCTATAATTATATTGTAAGGTTGAGAAAGGGCTACACTTCCTCCCTAGTCATAATGACTTAAAGAAGTGTTTTATGGGGTATTAGTTCAATAGTAGAACACGACCCTTGCAAGGTTGAAACAGCGGAGCGTTACCGCTATACTCCACCAGGAGGTACGAAAGCACGGTGCCAAGCCCCAAGCAGCGTCATGAACTGTACAGTGCCTTGTGTGTTTCCTATTTCCACAAGTAAAGCTAAAAAAAATAGGACGCGTGTACCATTCGTTCAGTGGATAGGACACCTGACTACGGATCAGGAAACAGGAGTTCAAATCTTCTATGGTACGCCACAACTAGACACGTACAGCAATCTTTTCTATACTACCTGCGCCATTTTTGCTGGAAATTAGAATGTGTCTAGATTTAGGAGTTTAGTGTAATGGTAGCATACCGGTCTCCAACACCGTTGGTGAGGGTTCAAATCCTTCAACTCCTGCCATTAGGTTCCTCCTGTAAAAATCCTTCTGTTCGCGACAGTGAAAAGGGGTGGTTGGGGCTAGTAATATAAGCAAAGTAGAACTTATATTGCGTGTTCGCCATTAAAGAACGCTGGGAGTTCTCTTACCCCATAAGGTAGTCCGGAATACTCACAAGATTCGCTCGGTAACTAATTTTATCGTAACTTGAAATTAGCGGTAGTCAACCTCGTAAGTGTTGGACGTGTTGGCCTACGAATAGAAGCTACCAGTCTTCAGGTAAATGGAGAATGAGGTGCCCGGGTGGGCGTGCCAACCAAGAGTAGAAAGAGGCACAATGGAGTATACACAACGCGAGTGTTTATTCCTACTGTTACTCGCGGCAGGTAGGATGATAGAACTGATGGATTGAGGCCCGGAGGTATTGATTCTGAACTTGCTGCGAGATTTATACCGATCCCTAGCTCAGTAGGTCTAGAGCAGCGGCCTTCACGAAGTACAATCAAGTAGATGGTCTGAAATTACTCAGGCGGGTGACAGGTTCAAATCCTTCCTTCGTGACCAATAAGCCGTGTGTCCTGGGTTCGAGTCCCAGGGGATCGAGAGATACATAAACTCAGCCTTCACGTGGCGTATCTTGTTTTCACTAATGGGTTTACTTTATAAAAAGGAGGTATTTAATTATGCCATACATTTATAAAATTGTAAATGATATTAATAATAAAATATATGTTGGGAAAACATTGAAAACAGTTCAAGAAAGATGGAAGCAGCATTTATATGATTATGATAAAAAAAGAAATGAAAAACGACCTTTATATGATGCTATGTTAAAATATGGTCCTAATCATTTTCATATAGAAGAATTAGAAAATGTTTTAGACGCGACTTTATTAAATGAACGCGAAAAATATTGGATTGAATTTTTACATTCTTTTCAAGATGGGTATAACGCCACATGCGGCGGAGATGGGACCCCATATGCTGATTATGCATTAATCTATGAATTATATACAATTCATAACTTAACATTTGAAAAAATTCAAAATATAACTAATTATGATATGCGTACTATACGTGCTGCTATTATGAGTTGTGGTATTTCAAAAGAAAATATTGAAAAAATCCGCTTACAAAGATTAAGAAAGCCTGTAATGCAGTTAGATATAAAAACAGAAGAAATTTTAAAAATTTTTCCTAGTTGTACTGCTGCACAGCGTGAAGTTAGTAATAATCCAAATGATTATTCTGGTACTCATATTTCTGCTGTATGCCGTGGCAAAAGACGTACTGCCTATGGTTATAAATGGAAATACTTGTAAGCACTAGTGGGAGAATGGTTATCCGGAAGTCTGCAAAACTTCATAAGCCAGTTCAATTCTGGCCTAGTGCTCTAAAAAGGAGAAAGATTTTATGGCAATAAGAGTTATTAAACACGGACTTGATTTTTTAAATGCAGAGTGCCCGAAATGTAAATGTTTATTTGAATTTACAATTGAAGATATGGAAACCTACTCTACTGGTATAGACAAAATTGAACAAATTAGATGCCCTGATTGCAATTATCCAATGAAATGGTGGTATGGAGAAAAATCAGGACGAACATAAATTATTATATTTCAAAATTAAAATTACCACTTACAAAACGCACGGGAAACCGTGCGTTTTTTCTATTTGACTTCTAGTAGAAATTATAGTATAATTATTATATAAAAGAAAAGGAGCATTTTTATGAACGTTATTTTTATTTCCCCTGACAATAATCGAGAAACTTTTAAAAATATTCATAATTTTGAAGAGAAGAAAGAAGGAGTATCTTTCTATAATAATATAAATGACTATTGGTTCATAAGATATAGTGCTTTCAAGGCTTTTATCCTTTCGGAGGTAAAGAACAATGACACTTGACGAATGTAGAGTGGAAACTCAAAAGCACATTGAAAAGGTGCGTAAGTATATCCGCTTTTTTACTGATAAGTTAACTACTCGTGGCGAAAATCATGATGCTAGCAAATTAGATACTCCAGAAATTGAACTATTTGCCGAGCATACTGAACGTCTAAATGAAATTGAATATGGCTCTGATGAATATAAGGCGGAATTAGAAGCTTTGAAGCCCGCTTTGGATCATCATTACGCTGTCAATTCTCACCATCCAGAGCACTGGCCAAATGGTGTGAATGATATGTCATTATGGGATATTTGTGAAATGTTTTGCGACTGGAAAGCATCTGCTGAACGAGTACGTGCGGGTAATATTTTAAAATCTATTGAAACAAACGCAGAGCGTTTTAAAATTGATAATCAATTAAAGCAGATTTTAATAAATACCGCTCGTTTGATGGAGGAACATGAATAAAGAACTCACTCATGATTTTATAAAATTTGTGATGGAAAATTATGGAATACGACTAACAATGACTGAATCAGATGGTGAAAAGTTTGAAGAACTTTTTCCTGATTTAGCCACGGTATTAGAAAAGGAGAAAGAAAATGATAACTCATAATGATGGTTCTATTGAAATTGAAATACCCGATTTACATATACCAGAATCAGAAGTAGATAGTATTACTCGCAATTTTCTTCATTCACGCGATGTAAAGACTATTGAAACTAAAATTGAAGATTTAAGGCAAACACTTCTGTCATTGGAAAATAATAATAATCGTCTTCAAAAGCGTTTCAATGAAATCTATGATGAAAAGTGGAAAGACAATGAACTTATGGAAATGAAGCTAAAAATGGAGCGTGCAATTCGTGAACGAAGCTATGGCTTCCCGCTAACTGAAGAGCAACGAAATCGCTCCTATGATTGGCAACGTAAACATGATACAGAAGTTCATTCTAATCCAGAAGGCTATCATGGAGCATCTGGCGGCGGCTTCTCATACACTTTCTATCCTACCGGCTTAGGTACAACTTGTGATTGCTTTTGTAATCAATGTAAGGCAAAGGCAATTCGTGAGGCCGGTGCAAAATGGTATGACAGATGCAAGGAACTTGGCGGTGTTTGTGAAGTCGTTGGATGGGAGGCTTTCTAATTGATTTGGGATGATAATTTATATGACGCGATGAAAGATGTATATGACTATGCCTATCGCGTTTTTTTTGGAAAAGCACCCATAGATGTTACTTATCGTGTGAATTATGGCAGTAGAGGAGCAGAACAAAAAGTTTTACAGTATATTTGGAACACTTATATTGAACCGAAGGGAGAAAATAATGAGTAATATTTATTTCAGTAGTGACTTGCATTTTTGTCATAACCGCGGTTTTCTTTATGAGCCACGCGGTTTTTCATCTATCGAAGAACATGACTCTGCCATTATTGAAAACTGGAATAAAATAGTTAAAAATAATGATGTTGTTTTTCTACTTGGTGATTTAATGCTTAATGATAATGTAAATGGTATTAAAAAATTAAATAAATTAAATGGCACGATATATTACATACGAGGAAACCATTGCTCAAATGCGCGTTGCGTCCTATACGAAGAACAAACTAATATGATTCCGCTATGTAATAATTTCTTTAGTAGTTGGGCTTCATTAGAAAAAATCAAAGGATATAATTTGTATTTATCTCATTATCCAACTATAATTGGCTCATTAAAAGATATGACGCCATTAAACAAGAGATTAATAAATCTTCATGGTCATCTTCATAGTAAAAATAAATTCTATCAAGATATTCCTTTTATGTATAATGTAGCACTTGACGCACATAATAACGCGCCCGTATCATTTGATGAAATTATTTCAGATATTGAAGCAAAAGCAAATGAATGTATTGCTATGCTATAAGGAGATAATATGATTTACGAGGGGCCTTATGTACTTATTTTAATTATCCTATTAGGGATAGGCGCTAGTTTATTATTGACTGGTTTTATGAATAGTTAATCAAGGAGGAAATATGGGATTACCATTTATTTTTGGGAAAAAGAAAACAGAAGAAACCCCTGATATTACTAATGAAGAATTAGAGAAAATATTAAAATCTGCTCCTGTAATATCTTCAAATACAATAAAACCAGAAGTTATAAGTTTAACTACTTCACGTGAATTAAAGTATTTAAAGAAACGAATATGGAAATTCTATCATAAATAATTTGACTTTTACTAAAAAATCTGCTATAATAATATTGTAAGAAAGAAACGAGCCCTAGTCCAGGGCTGACCAAATGAAAAGGAGAAAATAAATTATGAATCGTCTTTACAATGCTATGGCTTCTCAGAACACCTACAAGACTACCGAGAATGGTGCTATCGCACGCACCACGACCAGCTCTAAGCTATATGACCTCTTCTCTTTCGGCGCGGCTTACCGTCAGCGTACCGAGAGTGATTGCGTGCTACTATTTAAGGAGGCATATAAGGAAAGTCCTATGTATGCCCTAAAGTGCCTGTTCTATATCCGCGATATTCGCGGCGGACAGGGTGAGCGTCGTTTCTTCCGCACTTGCCTGCATTGGCTTGCGGATTATGACCGCAATGCCGTACTACGCAATCTTGACCAGATTGCTGAGTATGGCCGCTGGGATGACCTATATGCCCTAGTGGGGACTTCTTGTGAACATGATGCTCTTTATGCTCTTGGCAAGCAGCTTGCCCTTGATTACAAGACCAAGGGTGCTATTTCCCTTGCCGGTAAGTGGGCAGCTTCAGAGAACGCTTCTTCTGCCAAGACTAAGCGTTATGGTCGTCTAACTGCTCATACTATGGGTCTAACTTCTCGTCAATATCGCAAGGTGCTTTCTACCCTTCGTGAGCGTATTCGTGTTCTGGAGCGACTTATGTCCGCAAATCGTTGGAATGAGATTGAATTTGACAAGATTCCTTCTCGTGCTGGCCTAATCTACAAGAACGCTTTTGCACGCCGTGATATCATCAAGGCGAAGTATGAGTCTTTTGCAAAGGATAAGACTACCAAGGTTAACGCGGCAGCCCTCTATCCTTACGATGTCGTAGCTAAGGCAATTAAGCTGATGGGCTCTGACAGCTGGTATGGCCGTGGTAATCATGTTGCTCTTGACAATACCGATCGTCTAATGATTAACAAGTATTGGGAGAATCTTGTTGATTATCTGACTGGTGCTCCACTAAATGCGGTGGTAGTGGCTGATACAAGCGGAAGTATGTGTTCAGGTGCTAATAGTGTGGCTCCAATTGATGTTGCTGTTTCTTTGGCTCTATACGCGGCCGAACGTATGCGTGGTCCTTTTGCCAATCATTATATTTCTTTTAGCCGTAAGGCTCGTTTAATCGAGACTACTGGCGTGGATTTTTGTGATAAGGTAGATAGGATTGTAAGGACGAATCTATGTGAAAATACGAATTTAGCTTCCGTATTTGACCTTATCCTAAGTACTGCTTGTCACTATAATCTATCTCAAAAGGATATGCCAGAAAGCATTATTATTGTAACAGATATGGAAGTAGATTCCGCACAGGGTTATTCTTCTTGGGGACGAGCACCTGAATATGGACACGGCGGTAAGGGAATTCAAACCTTTATGGATAAGATGCGTAGTCGTTGGACTGACGCAGGATATAAAATGCCAAAAATTGTATTTTGGAACGTAAACGCACGAAATAATACAATTTTGGATGATGGCCCTGATGTTACTAATGTCAGCGGTTGCTCACCGGTTCTATTTGAATCTATCCTATCTGGAAAAAGTTCTTATGATCTTATGATGGATAAGCTAAATAGTAATCGTTATAAGCCAATTCATTAAAAGACGGATTATTCCGTCTTTTTATTTAGGATGTGATTCTATGGGAAGGCCCGCTAAAGATTTAACAAATCAAAGATTTCAACGATTATTAGTAATTAAGCGTGATGGTTCTACAGCTGATGGTCATGCTAAATGGTTATGTTTATGTAACTGCGGTAATTATATAAGTGTATCATCCAATAGTTTAAAACGCGGTGATACTAAATCTTGTGGATGCTTAAATAAAGATGTAGCAAGAGAAAAAGGTAGACAATCTTATAAAGATCTCACTAATAAACGTTTTAATAAACTAATTGCTAAAGAATATTTAGGAAGTAATAATAAAGGAAGTGGTTTATGGAGATGCGAATGTGATTGTGGAAATAATAATTTTATTACAACGTCGCACCATTTAATTAGCAGCAATACGCAAAGCTGTGGTTGCTTAAAATCAAAAGGAGAAGCAAATATAAAACAACTACTTATAAATAATAATATTAATTTTATTTCACAATATTACTTTAAAGATTTATATTATGAAAGTAATATACCTGTTCGATTTGATTTTTATTTACCCGATTATAACCGATTAATTGAATTTGATGGTATTCAACATTATACTTCTGGCGGTGGATGGAACACCGCTGAATTATTTAAACGCAATAAAAAACACGACGAAATTAGAAACCAATATGCCCTTTCCCACAACATTCCTCTCGTTCGCATACCATATTGGGAACGTGATAATATTACTCTTGAAATGTTATTTAGTGATGAATATTTAGTGAAAGAAGAAGATGAATGAAAATTCATCTTCTTTTTTATTGACTAAATATAAAAATTATAGTATAATAATTATAGAAAGGATGAGGAATATGAATTATTATATCTATCTTGATGATGTACGCGAAGATGATACTTGGTTTCGGCAACATTTAAATACAGAGCATTGGATTCCTTGCGTTGTTCGTTCCTATGATGAAGTAATTCATGTTCTCAATCATATGCGAGATTATATGAATGAGAATGAAGTGCTTATTCTTGACCTCGACCACGACCTTGGCGAAACTGAAGAAGGCTATAATGAACTCGCGCGCACAGGATATGACGTTTGTAAGTGGATTGTTGAAAACGATTTTCAAAATCTTTACTTTCATATACATAGTATGAACCCCGTTGGGTCTGCAAATATGCGGCAACTTCTTACTCATTATGGATATAAGGAGATTTAGTATGAAAAATCCTTGGGAAGATTGTACTCATTATGATGGCTGGAATGGGTTTGAAGGAGCGGTAGTAAAACATGACCGTGGTATTTGGTCTGATGAAGTGTTTGATAATTGGTTAAGTGAATATTGTGAACGTTGCCCATTCTTTGCGAGTGGAGAGGCTTGTGTATATGGAGACAAAGATGTTATGAAAATGATGAAAAACAAATATGAGGAAATTTAATATGTGGAAAAAAGTAAAGGATTGCGAAACTCTTTCAATACAAGCCCTTGCAGCTATGGCACTCGTAGAAAAGAAAAATAATCGTTTAATTACTTGGTCTACTAGTGACGGATTAATTCATTTATGCTCTTTTGAAACTTTAGCACAAATCAAAGAAACTGAAATAGAATCCAATACAAAATTTACTCTATGGGAGAAAAAATAAAGTATGAGAAAGTATGAAAAGATTGATACTCTCTATCAAAGAGACACAACCGGAACTAAAAAGTTGCTTCCGGGAGTATTTCGTGATCCTACCGTAGAATATCTCAGCGACAATAATTGGATTTGGACTGAAAAGGTTGATGGCACTAATATCCGTGTATGTTGGGATGGCCATACTGTAACCTTTGGCGGCCGCACCGATAATGCTGCTATTCCCGCAGAACTTGTTACTCGTTTGAATGAGTTGTTCGGTGGAGAAACAAATGCTCAAATTTTTGAACAGGTTTTCGGCGATAAGGAAGTCATTCTTTTCGGTGAAGGCTATGGTCGCAAGATTCAAAAGGGCGGTGGAAAGTATATTCCCGACGGCGTAGATTTTATTCTTTTTGATGTGCTTATTGGCGACAATTATCAAGAACGAGAATGGGTAGAAGAAACTGCCACAATGTTTGGAATTAAAGCTGTTCCTATTGTTGGCACTGGTAGTCTATATGCCGCAGGAGAGTATGTAAAAACCCATCCTAATTCTGTAATTGCAGAAGAGCCGCGTGAAATGGAAGGAGTAGTATGTCGTCCTGCAATTGAACTACGCAATCGTCGCGGCGAGCGTATAATCGTAAAAATCAAATGGGAAGATATGAAGGAGCTAGTATAATTATGCTAATACGTTATGAAGTAGAGTTTTGGGATGAAATGGATCATCAAATACGAGCAGAGAAGGGTTTAACAGCAAGCGTCTCTACTCTAGGAGAAGGCGTAGATAAAATTGCTGAATATTATGGTAAAAGTAATATCAGTTTTATTAAAGTATATGAATGTGAAGATTGTATTTGTGATGAAGAACTAAAAGATTTACTAGAAGATTAGTATTTGACTTTTATTAAAAATTCTGATATAATTATTATACAAGGTGAGGGAAAGAGCCCTCACAACGATGCGGGATCGCCAAGTTGGTTAAGGCACGAGCCTCATAAACTCGTTACGCGTGGGTCCGAGTCCCACTCCCGCAACCACCAACGAACAGGCGTTGTAAAATATCCTGTGTCCGCAAGAGTGATTGATACTAGTCTAAGTGGTCTCAACGGCGGAATATAAATAGGCAAAACCAAATTAGTATTGTATTAAATGAGCGGTGTTTAATGGGAACTGGAAATTACACACGGAAGCCCTGAGCGGGAGTACTACCGCAAGTTCTGCTATATGGGAGCAGACGCTCATTTAAAGCAACCGGTTGATTTACGTAATTAAGTCGTTAGGAGCGACATGAGCAGCAATGCGGTAATACCGGTGCACCGGTAGCAAAGTTACCCTGGCTCCCCAGATGGCGCACTGGGTTATCAAAGGGCCGCTTGGCACCCTATCCCGAGCGTCTTCGTCGCGGTGCTAGAAACTCGCCCCATTAGCTGAGGGTCGAGGCAAAGAGGGAACGTTGTTGGTGGTAACGGTGAAGATTCGCCCGGTATTCTAGGCTTGCCGTAAAAGTGGTGGGTATACACACCACAGTCTAAACCCCAGTATATGTTGCGAACGACCTGGGTAAACAAAGTCGTTAGTTGGCGTCTTATCCCAAGCCTTTACGCGGCGACGCTATAAGTACCAAGAAGCATTTTTAATGCTGGGCGTGAAACAAAGAGGGAACTAGGAGGCTGTGACCAAGGGTGATGTGGTCTGACAGTCCGAGTAATGACCGTTGAAGTCATTCGGTCGGTAGCAGGGCTCGGCCGTTACAACAGTGGATGCATACGCTTGTTAGCCCTTTTTATTGATTCGGGAGGAAGTGTCCGTAGATGAACTTCTCGGAGTAATCGCCAAAATCGAATCGTGGTATACCATTGTACGAAACTTCTGTCATCCTTAGTTTCTTGCAGTTTCAAGGATGAGGGTCGCGGCCACCAGAGCGCCGCAATATGCTGCGTTAGTCCAGTGGTAAGACACGAGGCTTTCAATCTCGGCAGAGGGGTTCAATTCCCCTACGCAGTACTCCTCCTTTTGGAGATATTTCCTAACCTTACAAGAAAAAGTCAAGTTGAAAACTTGACTTTTTTCAATTTTATGTTATAATTATACATAAAGGTAGGCCCAGGCCTATTTAAATAAAGCGAGGTGTATAATTATGGCAGAAAATAAATTTACAGCCACAGATTTAAAAGAAATGCAAAACTGGTCGTTAGAGCATAAGATTGGAGTAACTCAAACGCGTATTTGCGAATTTGGATTACATTATGATAATCAAGTATTCGTAGCCTTTAGTGGCGGAAAAGATAGTACAGTATTATTAGATTTAGCTAGACGTTGTATTCCAGATGTACCAGCAGTTTTTATTGATACTGGACTTGAATATCCAGAAGTAAAGCAATTCGTTAAATCTCATGAAAATGTAGAAATTATTCGGCCTAAAAAAACTTTTAGACAAGTTATTGAAGAATTTGGATACCCTATTGTAAGCAAGAAAATTGCCGGTTATGTAGCAACAGCAAAACGTAATCCAGATTCTGCTCGTGCAAAATTCCTTAGTGGAGAGTATGATAGTAAAATTTTTGGGTTTGGAGATGGAAAATGGAATTTTCTTGTAGATGCTCCTTTTAAGGTAAGTGACTATTGTTGCGATGTAATGAAAAAACAACCTAATCATCACTATTCAAAAGAAACGGGTCGTTATCCTATTTTAGGAACTTTAGCTTGTGAATCTATCGCTCGTCGTAATGAATGGATGCGTAGCGGATGTAATTTATTTGATAGTAAGAAACCCACTTGTAAACCTTTATCTTTCTGGACTGATAATGACATTTTTGAATATATCAAACGCTTTGATGTACCTTATTGTTCTTTGTATGGAGATATCGTGAAAGATAAAAAGGGAAATTGGACTACTACAGGAATTAATAGAACAGGTTGTATTTTCTGTGGCTTCGGCTGTCATCGTGAGAAGTGCCCAAATAGATTCCAACAATTAAAAGAAACTCATCCAAAAATTTGGGAATACTGTATGCGACCTTGGGATGAAGGTGGACTTGGATTGCGTGAAGTTTTAGAATATATAAATGTACCAGTTGAATAATTGACTTCTTCTAAAAATTATATTATAATACATATAGAAAGGAGATAATTATGATTAAAATTATCAAGCATGGTCATGCACAATATAAAGCCACTTGTGAATATTGCGAATGTGTCTTCTCATTTGAAGATGAAGATATTCAAAATAGTGGATGCCAATGGGACTGGTATGAATGGGTTACTTGTCCAGAATGCCATCGAAAAAATGAATTATCCAGTCGTAGTGCTTTTAAATTCCACCAATTTCAGGATTGACTTTCTATAAAAATTATAGTATAATTATTATAGTAAGAGGAAAGGAGCAAATCATTTATGGATTATCTTGATGATTTTGTTTGCGAATATCAATCTGATGAATTTGAAGAAGATTCGTTCTGGTTTTGGATTGATGAATATGATTTAGGAATGGGGATAGAAAATTAATGTATAGTAGAGATTATCTTGATGATTATGACCCATCATCAACCTATTCGGACGCCTTTTCTACAACTGGTAGAACTGCGGCGGAACGTCGTAAGAATGATTGGAAGTATGCTAAACGTAATCAAGCGATAGTTAATGCGATTGGCGGCGTTGATAAGCCTCTTCATTATTATGTTAAAACCGCACCAGAATATTATTATCAAAGATGTAATAAAACTAATAATAAAGGCAAACATCGCACCGCTTATGGTAATTATAATGATTCTAAAAATTGGAGTCCAAACGATAAACGTAAATTAAACGATTATCAAAATCAAATTGAAGAATTATTTGACGAAGAATAAAAATTGTGATATAATATTTATAGAAACAAGGAAAGGATGATAATTGTGCGTAAGACTTCTCGTACTGTGTTTTCTTCTTCTTGGACTCGCCGCGAGCAGGCTGAAAAGCTTGATGAGTGGCAGAATTAGCCGGTATAAGCAGACAAATTGCGGCCAATAGAATGCCGGTACCGTAAATGTTCTTCTAACGCCTCTCGAAGAAGCGCACCACTAGAAGACTTATTACCTAGGTAGTTGCGGCGAACAACGATAAAAATCGCTAGTTGCCCAGATACTTACTTGAAGGGTTTCTGCCGCGTTAATCTTGGTATCGGATTGCGGTTGTATCCACGCGTGGTGCAAATGGCGAGACACAGCGGACTTACGTAGGCCCAGTGGCTTGTTGGAGAGCAACACTCCTTCCTACGACCAAAATCCGCGACGCAAGATACATTGCTGGTTCAAATCCAGTCGCGTGGACCATATGTTCCATTACCCCAATTGGTAGAGGGAATCGGCTCAAACCCGATGTAGTTTCAGTTCGAATCTGAAATGGAACACCAGAAAATTTTATTTCGAGTTCAAATTGAAATAATTTGAACTTCGAATAGCCACTTTCTAGTAGAAGGAGGTGGTAAGTAATGGAAACTTACACAAATATTTGGTTAGATATTTCAGAAGAACAATGGAGAAAAATTATTTCTACTAGTCTAACTCGTGCAGAGGTCGCACGCAAAGTTAATCGTTGTCCCAATTCAAGTTTTAATGAGCGTTTAAAAAAATATTGTGATGAACATAATATCTCTATTGAACATTTTACAATTAATGAAAATGGCAATAAAGAGAAATATCAACTTGAAGAAATTCTAGTAGAAAACTCTCCTGCTTCGAGAAAAACATTAAGAGACTATTTAGCAAAATATAACATTCTAGAATATAAATGTGCTATTTGCGGGAATGTTGGAGAATGGAATGGAGTTTCTTTAACTTTACAAATAGACCATATTAATGGAATAAATAATGATAATAGAAAAGAAAATCTTCGTTGGTTATGTCCAAATTGTCATTCTCAAACTGACACGTTTACTGGGAAAAATAAAACTAAAAAAGAAGTTGTTAATTTCACAGTAGAAGAAGCGATTAAAGCATTAAGACAAACTGAAAATGTAAATCAAGCAACTAAATTAATCGGTTGTGCGCAAGGTGGAGCAAATTGGATTAGAGTAAATGATATTAAGAAAGAATATGGAATTGTTCAATCTGGAGATTTAAAAAAAGAAGAAAAATATAAGTTTGAAGAAAATCATATTAATGTAAAACCAATGAACTTTATTAAATTATGTAAAAAGTGCGGTCGTCCATTATCGACAAAAGATGCTGAGTATTGTCAAACTTGTATTCACGAATTTCAACGAAAATGTGAATGGCCTTCCCGCGAAGAACTTAAAAAATTAATCCGTTCCACACCTTTTTTACAAATAGGTAAAAAATATAATGTAAGTGATAACGCTGTAAGAAAATGGTGTTTAAATTACGGTTTACCATCTAAAAAAAAGGAAATCAAAGCAATTTCAGATGAAGAGTGGGCTACCATTTGACTTTCTTCTAAAATTATAGTATAATAATTATAACAAAAGGAAAGGATGATATAAATGGAAAATATCATTCATGAAGAAGCCGAAAAAATTAAACAGAATATCATTAATGAATTTGGAAAGAATAATATTTTAGATTTACACGTAGAATTAAATGAAGATTGGCGTGGAGACTATCTCGCTTGGTGGATTATTTTAAAAAATAATCGCAGAATAGAATGTATTAGATACTATAACAGCGATGGAACAATCAAAAAGAATTTGACTTTCTTCTAAAATTATAATATAATAATTATAGTAAAGGGAAAGGAATTAAGATGTAAGGCGGAAACAGCAACATTCTTTTAAGTAGCAATCTGTTAAATTGTAAGACTTATTAACCGCCTAGAATTTATGTGCCCGTGGCGCAACTTGGCAGACGCGCTACACTTAGGATGTAGATTTTCAGAGTTCAAATCTCTGCGGGCGCACCAGTCACTTCCCACAAATAGTGACAAGTCGCGTTAACATTCGTTTGTTAGCTACGCTGGGAAAACGCGACTTTAAAATATAAGGAAGCCAGGCCAACGGCACTAACCGTATGTAGTGACCGCCGTAACTATCACATTCTAGGAGCCTTGATACCGGTATTAGGCTTAATACTCCCCGAAAGTGCACGAACAAATCCTAGGATGTTATGGCATCAAGTAAAGAGCCTTCTCGTGGCGATGCTGATTTCGACTAATCTTTACAAAGTATTAAAGGCAGAGCACTTTAATATTTGACTTTTTCTGAAAATTCTGGTATAATTATTACAGAAACAAGGAAAGGAAGTAGATACCCTATTTAATAAAATGGTTGAACCAAGTGAAGAAGAGCTAACCACTCTGCTTGGACTATCCGAAAAACAGCCCCAAACTTGATGGGATACTTTCAAGCCAAGGCCGCGAAATCAGTAATGATTAGCGATATGGAGAAACTCCTAATGTTAAGGGTAGGTGCTTGGTTATCCGCTAACAAAAACTTGGCTCCTCGCGGCGTCGTAATAGAAGGTGGGCGTTAAAAGCGTGACCTGAATCCAAGTTAGGCGTAGGATGGCTGCCACCGCAAACCTTGGAAATGCCAACAAGACGCTTGGTGTCGTTGAAACCTAGAAATAGGATATAAGCGAGGTTCACAGAAAAAGTAGCCCAAAACGACAATGATTCTAATAGATATTTGTAAATATTACTTGGAATTATTGTGCTGAACGGTTCGGGTGAAATTTGAGAGTAAGCAATCTCTCCGTTGCTCACCGAAAGGTAGGGTGAAGAAGTCCGGAATTGCTACCCGTGGCTCAGCCTTCATCTTCAACGTGGTTGAATATGTTAGAAGGATAATACAAGTACGACGAAGGTCGCAACGGTTTTATTAAATAGGGTATTTGCCCTAAACTTTAAGGTAGCATTGGAGTAATTAACCAATGAGATGAAGATGCTCCTACATCAGCTTAAAGTTTAAAATATAATCATAGGAGTGATTAATATGCCAAAGAAAATTGATTTAACAGGAAAAATTTTTGGAATCGTACAGGTAGACTCACCAGCACCAAGTCAATCTGGTAAAACATATTGGAATTGTCATTGTACTATTTGTAATACTAAAAAAGTAATTCAAGGCTGTGCTTTAAAAAATGGTTCTATTAAAACTTGCGGTTGTGGTTGTTCTTTTCATAAACAAAACACTTCAAAAATTTGCGAAATTTGCGGAAAAGAATTTATTCCAATAAAATTTGGCGGTGCTAGAAAATATTGTTATGAATGTTCTCCGCAAGAAGGCTCAGAAACAGATAAACGCACAGTTATAAGACGAGCTTTGAAAAAGATGCTAGTTGATTATAAAGGTGGAAAATGTGAGCTATGTGGATATAATAAATGTTTACGAGCATTAGAATTTCATCATTTAAATCCATCTGAAAAAGATTTTGGAATTTCTGGATGTATAACTAAAAATGTAGAAGAATTAAAAAATGAAGTTAATAAATGTATTTTAGTTTGTTCTAATTGTCATGCGGAAATCCATGAAGAGCTAGACGAGGCCCGTTAGTCCAGTTGGCAGAACGATAGACTGTTAATCTATGTCAGCGCTGGTTCGAGTCCAGCACGGGCCGCCATCACGATAGCAAATAAGTGAATAAACGGATGTGCGGTTAGCTGACCTTAAAGCCATTTCATAAAAGGAGTAATAAATATGGGATTAGATAATGGTATAATTGTCCGTTCAAATCGTCGTAAGATTACGCGTGATATGCTACCAGAAGGAATGGTATATCCTTGGGATGAAAAATTTGACAGTCCAGAAGGAGGGGTAGAGATTCTTTACTGGCGAAAGAATTGGGGTTTAAGAGATATAGTAGTAGATACTTTTCCAGTTTATGAAGATACTGGTTATGACTACCTTATCGAAACTCCGCAACAAGTATTTGAACTAATCCGAATTATTGTTCCTTTTATGAGTAAGGAAAAGTGGGAAGAAGACGGTGATTCTATTTGGGATTACGATGAAATACTTCCTATTTTACAACAAAATATCATAAATTTGGCATTAATTGCTTCATTTATGAAAAATAACCCTGATGTTTATTTATTATTCTACGACTCATATTAAGGAGAAAATTACATGAACGAAGTAAGACTAAAGATTCTACCTCCTTGGACTATTGTAATTCGTAAGTTCGAGGCCCTATTTGATGGTGACCCACAAATTGCTTGTAATTGTAACTTTAATGGTGCTAATCCTTCTATCGTTCTTGCTTGTAATAACGGAGATAAGGTCGCCGCACTCCTGAAGATTCTACCTTCCGAAGTTGATTTTGGTAATATTAAGCTAAAGGTTGTGGTCGATGGCATTCCTTCTAATAAGGCATTTACTAGTAAGGTTGAGCTATTTGACACCGCTTTTAAGGGTAATCCCGCATATGCATATTCCATATGTCCTGCTGAAGAAGGTTATATGTGGATTGGAACTACTTATGTAGTGTTCAAGAATTTCGTCGTACAGTTTGCTGCTGATAATCTAAACGATTGTCACGGCATTATTAGCACTCTATATCAAGATATTGCAGAAGAGCTTCTACGTGGAGAAGCTACTGAAGGTGTTTTTTACAATACTGATGTAGAACGTGCGAATCTCGGTAAGCCCCTAGGTGAGTGGCCATAAGCCACTCTAATCTGGGCCTATAGTTCAGCGGCTAGAATGTCCGGTTGTCTCCCGGAAGATCGCAGGTTCGAATCCTGTTAGGCTCGCCATAGACTCATCCAGCAATTTCTTTTGCGCTGTAGGAGCCGGTAATATTGGTTCAAATCCAATTCTCCTCACCATATGAGGAGATAGTGTAATAGGTAGCACGCCGTAAAATGAGTCTAGTATATTATAGGGGTGTGGGCTAAAGGTGAGCCGCCTCATTTGGGGTGAGGACATCAAGTGAGTTCGATTCTCACCACTCCTACCAATTAAGAAAAAGAGAAGCGTAAGAGTAATTAACTTATGAGATAACAATACCTCAATATTGAGTCTTTTTCTTATATAAATATTATTGAGGCGATATTTATGCCTAAAAGAATGACACAAGAAGATTTTAATGCTAGAATAAAAGATTACACTAATGATTCTATAATAGTTATTGGAGAATATAAAAATAAAAAAACTCCTGTTTTAATACAATGTAAAAAATGTAATTACAAATGGTATTATTCTCCAGCATCATTAATGCCTAGTTCTACAAAAAATTATCATTTTAAAGGTTGCCCTAATTGTAAAAAAGTAACTCTTTTTTGCTTAGAATGTGGAAAAGAATTTACTCGGTTAAAAACTGAAATAAATGACAATAATTTTTGTTGTAAAACTTGTGCAAATCGTTATAAAAATAAACAAAAAATCAATAAAATTGATAGTTTAGCATACAGACGCAATGCTTTTGAATATTATCCGCACAAATGCGATATTTGTGGTTGGAATAAAGATGAAAGAGTATTAGAAGTTCATCATTTAGACGAAGATAGAACTAATAATCATATTGATAATTTACGAATTTTGTGTCCAAATTGTCATAAATTTTTAACATTGCATCTTTATTCTTATGAAGAAATGAAACAGTAATCAACTGGGTTTGGAGATTATCCCAACCGTAAAATCTCCTCCTTTCTGGTTTGACTTTTCTTAAAAATTTTGATATAATAAATATATCAAAGGAAAGGAAATAATGAGTATGAAAAAGGAAGTTTTAGGTGTCAATCAAACTAAGGCAGAATTTGTCAAGTCTATTCATGATTGGCTGATGCGTACACTTAAATCTTTAGATCGTGAAGAATATCAAAAATGTTTTAAAATTGAAGGATCTAGTATCATGTGTGAACTTCCAGATAATTTTTTTGATAATTATGAAATTCCTTCTGGCACACGCATTGAAATGAAATTTATTACAAAGAAATCTTAAAATTTTAAGCCGTCACAGCAATCTTTTTAAGTGGTTAAATTATTTTGATTGAGAAGCAAAATGAGAGACGGTTCAAACCCATCACAATTAAACAATTAACGGCTTAATATTAATACAGTGAATAAGGCACACACAGCAATTACTTTTATAATTACAAGATATAGATATTGGGCAGTATATTAAAGTAAATTATTAGTGCCTTGAATTTATGCCGGCGTAGCCCAATGGTAAGGCAGCTCACTTGTAATGAGCAGATTGGGGTTTCGACTACCTCCGCCGGCTCCATTATTTAAAAGGAGTTTATTATGGGATTTTTCACTAAAAAGAAACCAGTTACAGAACCGCTTAACCCCATTGAGAAAAAGTGCGAACATAAGTTTCAAGATTTTCCTTGGTTTTTAACTTGGGATTTACAATATAATAAATATATTATAAAAGTAATTGAACCTTATGTTTGTATCTTTTGCGGCGAAAGGAAAAATAAAATCCTCGCTTCTTATACTGGTACTAATTATAAGGAAGGCGAAAAACTTTTAAATGAACTCCATAATCGCTTTGATAATCATATTAAATATCAAGAAGAAGTAGAAGATATGATAAATGATATGATTTTAGTAGATCCAGAATACTTAAAATGGTATCATTTACTACGCGAACAACAAGATCCATCTACTTCTCGGCCGCAAACCGAATTTAATAAGAAACCAGAATTAAAATTATGATAAATAGGCACATGCAGCAACTTACATAGATAATCTATGAGTCATCGGTTCGATTCCGATTATGCAATCCAAAGCTTTGCGTATCGCCCAGATGGTAGGGCAATAGAAACAAGGTGCCTAGATGAAAGGTTTTTATGAAGATTTATATTTCTTATTTTGCTCAAATTCGCAATTTTCCGCCTAACCTTGTTGGGCTTTCTACTGCCGTTTGGAACCCAAAATGGCTTCAGAAGGGAAGAAGTCAAAATGGAATTATTTGGTTAGATATTCCGCCTCTAAAACCCGGTAAGAGGTGTAATGGGCTATGTAATGGCAAATGTTCTCCTAAGCATCCAAATGATTGTAGTTTCTTACGTGAATATAAAAATCAACTAGATAAAATAGATTTCAATATGATAATGGAGCATCTTCAAGTATTAAGTGAGGCTATAAAAGTTGAAGAACAATTTGATGATGTAGATTTTGCGTTATTAGTCTATGAAAAATATGATAATATTTGTTCTGAACGATGGCCTCTTATTCAATGGTTTAAAGAGCATAGTGTTATATTAGAAGAATGGGAACTAACATAATAGTAGTGTATTCGGCTCTGACCCGAAGTGTGATAGTTCAATTCTATCGTTCCCAGCCATATGGGTGTGTAACCAAGAGGTAAGGTAACGGACTTTTAATCCGTGATTCGTGGGTTCGATCCCCGCCACACCCACCAATTATAATACGCGGTATTAGCGTAGAGGCCGAACGCGGGAGTTTGCTAAACTCTGTCGATCTTCAGTGATCCGAAGGTTCGAATCCTTCATACCGCGCCAAATGTGGACAGTAGGCTTGGAAGCAGCCATCTGATAATGAGTCTTTAATTTCTCCATCTGTGCGAAATGTATTATAGGCTACATTTGTTATAATGTCCTATGAGTATGATGTGCGGATGGGCAATAGAAATATGAAGTTTGGCGTAATAGCACACCACATAGCTCATCTGCCATGTGTAGAAGGAGCGGAGAAATCGTTCTGCGATTTCGTTAATAGACTTGCCCACGCCTCTGATTCAAGCGTACCTTGGGGAGCACGCGGCCACAGCGGTTAAAGTGGCACTATGCGCGGGTGTAGTTCAACGGCTCGAATACCTGGCTTCCACCCAGGAGATGAGGTTTCGACTACCTCTACTCGCACCAATATAGGCGTGTAGCCAAGTGGTTAAGGCACATGGCTTTGACCCATGCATTCGCTGGTTCAAATCCAGCCACGCCTGCCAATTTTAGACGCCATTGTGCCACAACAACAGCAATTATTTTGTAGCTCCATTTTTTATAAGGCGTCTAGCAAAGTTCAAGGAGGTATTCGGGGTGAACAAAGAAATTTTAGATTTTATGAAGCGTCGTTTTCCAATAGATAAGGATTGCGATTGGATGGAAGGAAATTGTTACTATTTCGCACGCATTCTCAAAATGCGTTTTAAGGGAGAAATTTGGTATGACCTTGTAGATGGACATTTTCTTTTCCGTAATTTTGATGATTTTTATGATTGGAGTGGTTTACGAAATGAATATGATTTAAGTAAGCCTGAAACTGTAGAAAATCTAGTAAAGTGGTCAGATTATAAGCAAATTGATCCTATACATTATAATAGAATTGTACGTGACGTAATTGAATAAAGGAGAAAAAATATGAGTAAATTTTTAAAGAATATCAATGATCTAGAAGCATTTAAAGCAGCCGTAAGAAAGTGTACTGGTGATGTTTATCTACTAAAGGATGATAAGTCAGAACAGTTTAATTTAAAGAGTACCTTGTCAGAGTATCTTGGTTTAGCGAGACTAGCAGATGCTCATGGCGATGAATATGAGATCTTTTGCCAGTTCCCTGCCGATGAAAGTAATCTGTTGAAGTATTTCTTTGAAAGATAATAGAATAGTTTTGGTATTGTAAGAATACCTAATAGATAGAGGAACGCCCGCATTTGCGGGCGAATTTTTTGTATATGGGGTGAGAAAATGAGCAAAACTTCTAGAACACCACCAGATTATAGTATATATTTTAAAGATAATTATCCATTTAATGTTGGTCAAAGATATATTTATTTTTCTTCTTTAGCTAAAACACGTTCTAAAATAGGACAATATACATATAAACAGGCTTCTGAGCTTATAAATAAAGGAATGGGACAAATTACATATAATCCTAAAAAAGAAAATAAAATGTGGCAAGCTTTACAACGATTACAACAAGCAGCAAATATCGAAAGAGAAAAAGAAATAAGAGTAATAGAAGAATTTTTAAATAGATTTCCAGAAAAGGTACCAGAATCTTTACGCACAATAAAAAAAGATGATTATCTATCAATAATACAGCAAATTAATTTTTTAATAAAAGGTATTAAACCATTTCAAGAACAACTAAAATTAGAACAAAAAAGAGAAAATGAACAAAGAATTTTAGAAAATGATCAATTACAAAATAAAGAACAAAAATATCCAAAATTAAAATCATTATTTAAAGGAGAGCTAAGCGGGAAAAAATCACTTAATAATAAAACAACAGATCAAATGCTTAATGGTATTTTTGATGAAGATACTAATATAAGTATGTATCAAAAAATTATTATTGAAAAATATGGAGCTAAATTATTTGAATTTAAGCAAACTTTAATATTAAACGAAGGTCAAATGAATGCTCTATTGCGAATTTTAGGGGTAAAAGCTAATGAATTGTTTATGCGAAAAGTCTCTGATTATTTTACTTATGGTATTAATAAAAATAAAGAAGAATTTTTAAAACAAATAGAAAATGCAATAACTACCGATACTGAATTAGATGATTTTTTTAATAATTTAATGAATTCGCCCAATTTAAATGAATCTTTATTATCAATTGCTAAACAATATGGTTTAGATAATACATCAGGACAAATAGAAAACATTGAAAAAAAAATACAAATATTTAAAAATCGTTTATTTGAATCATATAAAAAAGAACATAAAAACGCTTCAATAAAAGATTTTGATGAATGGAGAAAAATAATCGGAGCAGATGATGACACTATTTCAAAAATGTATACTAGTGTTAATAACGTATCAGCACAAGGGTATTATCAATCAGAAAATATAGCAATAGCAGAATTAATTACCGCTGGCATTTCAGCAACATTAGGAGGAAATACTAATCCAACAGATGATTTTCTAGCTGGAAAATTATTTTTTGAATTTACGACTAATTCAGATTTTAATAATAAATTAATTCAAGCTGAAAAAGAAATTAATCAAAAAAGAATAGAAACTTATAATAAAATATTAACCACCACTAATAAAGAAAGTTATAAAACCAATATAAAAGCTCTAAAAGATTTAAGGACAGAGCAAGAGCAATATATTAAAACTTTACAAGAAGAAGCGAAACAGGTAGAAAAAAATTTAGAACTTTTTTTAAGCCAAGTAAATATACATGGTACAATTAAAGGATATGAGTCTTCAGGTAAAAGATATAGAGAAGAAATAGGTTTCCAAGGCGCCAGCTTTGGATCAAATATTTTTGAACAACTATCAATAATACAAGAAACTATGGGAGATATTATATCAATACAAGATATACAATGGTTACAATTTGCTATGATTAACGCGGCAACACAAGCTATTGGGGCAAATAATAAAACAAGTTTAGAAGACTATTTTTCTTCAATGATAGGATATTTAATGTTCAACGATGGACAAATGCTAGTAGAGGATGCGGCGAATCAGCGAGGCTATATCGCAAATGGAAGTAATGATATCCATTTATATATGATTAATTCAATTTATTTACCTAATTCATACATATTACAAAAAACTTATGAAGCCTTAACACAAATTGCGGGTGATATCGAATCTAAAAATAACGGCATAAAAGCACGACTATATGTTTATACAGGAGAGCCAATTAATTATACTCGTAATTTAACTTTAGAAGAATGGGACGCTTCTTATGATGTCGCCTATAATGCCACATATTTAGATATGCATTTTCTTGCCGGCTTTCTTGATATTTTAAATAATATAGCTACTCAAGTATCTAACGCTCTTAATTTAAATTAAAGTAAATAATACCTTAAAGTTCTTCTTTCACAACTACATATTTTATGAGAAATGTTCTTCATTTCATCATATTTACGGAGGGGAAGACCAATGGGAAATGCCCAACAAGTGTGGGAGTGGATAGGCCATAACTTATGGCAAATTATAGTTATCGCCTCTGTATTCATACAAATCGCTCCCATAAAAATAAATCCCTGGACTACTATATTCAAATGGATAGGCAAATCACTCATAGGCGAAACATGCGGAAAAATTGATAGTATAGTTTCTAAACTTGATTGTCTTGACAATGAAGTAAAGAAAAATGAAATAGATAGAATACGCTGGGAAATTCTTGATTTTTCCAACTCTTGTCAAAAACATAAAAAACATACTAAAGAAGAATTCAAGCATATTATCGAATTGAATGATAAGTATAATGTTTTGCTTGCTATGACTGGCGAGCAAAACGGCGTTTTCCAAGCTGAATATAGGTATATTAAAAAAATATATGATAAACTAAATGAATCCGGTGGTTTTTTAATACCGGGAGAAGGAGATGATTCTAATGACTAATTTAAAGAAATGGTTCGCGGCCGCAGGTGTTCGCGCACTAAAGACAGTAGCCCAAACAGCAGTAGCAACTATTAGCACAAGTGCTATTATGTCTGAAGTAAATTGGCCAGTAGTTGCTTCGGCATCTTTATTAGCTGGTATTCTAAGTCTATTAACTAGCGTTGCTGGTCTACCTGAACTCAAAGTCGAGGAAGAGGCGTAAGCCTTTTCCTTGACTTTTTTTTATTTTTATAGTATAATAATAAAAAAGAGATAAGGAGAAAAATAGTGGAACATAGAAGTCGTGAAAAAATTATTCCTCTTGAAATTTATACTGATGGCTCATTGAAAAAATTAGGACAGCAATCTACTTTTGGAGGATGGGCTTTTTATGTTTTAAAAGAGGGAAAAGAATTGTATCATAAATCTGGCAATGTTCCTATGACAACTAACCAACGCATGGAATTGAAAGCTATTTTAGAGGCTCTAAAATATGCTGAAACCGTGCGTGAACGTCAAGAAAAGGTAATTATTTATAGCGACTCAGCCTACGCGGTAAATTGTTATGATAAAGAATGGTATATGACATGGCGTACAAATGGCTGGATGAATGCTTCAAAAAAGCCAATAGCAAATCAAGATTTGTGGTTAGAAATTATTCCTTTTTTTGATAATTTTTGGTATGAACTACGCAAAGTAGAAGGACATACTGGAGTTTATTGGAATGAAAAATGTGATGAACTTGCACAACTTGAAGCCGAAACTCTTAAAATAAAATGGCGAGGTTATAAACATGAATAATAGTATCTTTGAAGTAACACGAGATGAATATAAAGGATTTGTAGATGAAATAAAACAAGAATGCCGCCGTGTTGAAGTAGTACAAATTGATAAAAAGCATACCGCGGCAAAAATATATAGTAAAAAGACTGGAAAATGTTTATGTAGTAGAGTAGCATATTCTGCTGAAACAGGTGAACCTGATCCAGAAAAATATTATATTTTTGAAATGCCTGATAATGATGAACGTAAGGCTCCTACTCCAATTAGAAAAATCGTTTTAGAAACTAAAGAACAAGTCCAAGCATTCTTTGATTTTCTCGCACGAAAAAATAAGGAGACAAAAAATGATTGAATTATTTACTGATATTTCTCCTTTTATAAAACAACAACTAGAACGAGTTGTAAATCTAGCTATAGATTCTATGGAACTAAAAGAATGTGCAGCATTAATTGCTGACTTTGCTAAGACTCGTCCCGATAGAGAACAAGATTTTATAGATTTTTATTTCAATTTAAGAATGGAGCAAATGAAAAATGAAAACAATTCTAATTAGTGGAAAAGCTGGTCATGGAAAAGATACAGTAGCACAACTAATGAAAGAGGAACTTGAAAAGCAAGGAGAAAAAGTTCTAATTATCAAATTTGGAGACCCTGTGAAATGGTTCGCACGCGAATATTATAATTGGAATGGAGAAAAGGATGAAGCTGGACGAAGTCTTCTGCAATATATCGGCACTGAAATGATGCGAACTTATGATAACCATTATTGGGGTAATATTGTAGCTAAATTCATCGCGGCAAATCATGATTTTACTGTAGCTTTAATTCCTGATTGGCGTTTCAATTCAGAAGAATATTGTATTAATATGGAAATAGGAAACTATTACACATTAAGAGTAGAGAGACCTGGATATAGAAATCCTAATATGACAGAACAACAATTAAAGCATGTAAGCGAAACTGAATTAGATCATAAATCTTTTGATTATATCATTTATAACAGTAGTGATTTAGAGAATTTGCGTGAAAATGTAAAGCTAGCACTTGATTATTTTAAAAATATGTGATATAATTTAAAAAAGGAGAAAAATACAATGGATTATTTTACTAGTGAACCTATGCGTTATTGGGCTCCTGCGAGTTCTATGACACCAGAAATTAAACGCCAGCACTTAGAAGAGATGATTGCGAGCGGTCAATATATTTGGAGCCGTAAGTACGATGGAAACTGGTCTCGTGCTGTTATTACTCCTGAACGTAATGCTTTACAAACACGTGGCATTAGTAAGAAAACCGGGACTTATGGCGAGATTCAAAATAAAGTTTTCTTTTGGAATGATGTTGTAAAAGCTTTTTCTGACACTACTGTAATTCTTGGTGAAGTTTACCTACCCGGCGGCATAGATAAAGACGTTGGTTCTATCTTGCGATGCCTTGACCCAAAAGCACTCGCACGACAAAAAGACAAAAAGTTAGAATGGCGTATTTTTGATATTCTTGCTCTCAATGGCAAAGACATGATGAATTGCGGTGTTGAAGAACGTGTAAAACTTATTCCAGAAGTTGTGAAAATGATAAATAGTCCATTAGTTACTGGAATTGATTATCACTACATGGATGAAGATTTTTTTGATGATTTAAATAATATTTTTATGGACGGCGGCGAAGGTGCCGTATGTTATAAGCGTTCTTCCATTTATATTCCAGGAAAGCGTGGCCCTTCTGCTTGGGAAACTTGTAAAGTAAAGCAAGAGATTTCCGCAGATGTTGATTGTTTTATTACAGGCATTGAACCAGCTGTACGAGATTACACTGGCAAAGATATTGGTTCTTGGAATCTGTGGGAAGATGAACGCAGTGGTGAAAAACTAAGTGGCGAACTATATGGCGAATACCGCAATGGACGAGCCATTCGTCCAGTATCAAAAGGGTATTTTTATGGATGGCCCGGTGCAATTTATACTAGCGTATATGATGATAATGGCAACATCATTCCACTATGTAAAGTTGCTGGTCTCACAGAAGATTTCAAAACTGAACTTCGTGATAATTTTGACGAATGGTATATGTGCCCGCTAACTATTGGGGGTATGATGGTTTCAACAGCCCAAGCGGAAAGTGATGGAACTGGCATCTCGATTCGCCACCCTTATATAAAGAGTATTAGAAAGAATGATATCGACCCAAAAGATTGTACTCTATCAAAAATTCTTTCTTAATATATAAATAAAATAAATCTAAGCTACTCAAAGTGGCGAGGAGGAACTAATGAACGACCTTGAATTTTTAGGGTTTGCTAATGATGTTAGCACTCTTGATCCTGTAATGTATCAGTACTTTAATCAACTTTTAAATAAAAGAACTATTGTTCTTAATTCTGAAATTGATGAAAGTATTTTAGAAACAGTTGTACTTCCATTAAAAGATTTTGAGCAAGATGGTGATAATACTCCTATACGACTGATTCTAAACACTCCAGGAGGCTCTGTTGCTGATGGATTAATGCTTTGTAATATTATTGATAATTATAAAAAGCCTTTAGAAATTATCGTGCCTTCTTATTCTTGTAGTATGGGAACAATTATTTTATGCTCAGGTAACAAAAATCCTAATATAACAAAAAAATGTTATCCTTTTTCTTTTGCTTTATTTCATTCTGGTCAAACCTATGTTGGTGGAGAATCTACTTCAGTAGATGATGTTATTGATTTTAACCGTAGTGTAGATAATAAAATTAAGGAATATGTAATCAATAATACAAATATTTCTGAAGAACTTTATACCCAGCATCATCGTAAGCAATGGTATATTTCCGCTGAAGAAATGTTGGAATATGGTTTAGTAAATGAAATAATCGGAAGTGAGAATTGATGCTTTATTTTGCTGATACTTCTGCACTTTTAAATGGATGTGCAAAGGAGTATGAAAAAATTTGGATTAGTCCTCTTGTAGTTAGTGAACTAGAAAATATAAAAACTAGTTTAACAAAAGATGAACATATTAAATATCTCGCACGTCAACTCGTCCGAGATATTCTTTTTAACGTCAAGTACGAGAATTTCAAACCTTCTCAAAGAAAAATAGACTCTTTTATCAAGCATCATCCGACATTAAGCAATATAAACGACCATCGTATACTTGCGGCCGCATATCTTTTACAGGTACAAACCGGAGAAAACGTTACTTTTCTAACCAGTGATGGCTCTTTATATTTGTTAGCCTGGGGCGTTGGAATAGAAACAGTATATTACCAGCCAAAAGAAGAAAAGAAAGAAGAATACTGTGGCTGGAATAAATTTGTTCCAAATGAAGAACAGTTAATTTCTTTATATACAGACCCAACAATAAATATTTTAAACGCAAATATAAACGAATATTGCGAAATCTTTGAAAATGATGAATTAAAAGATGTACTTCGTTGGACAGGAGAAAAATATACTTCTCTAAAATATAACAGTTTCAAAAATAATTTTTTGAATAAAAAAATACAACCTTATAATTTAGAACAAAAAATGGCTTTTGATTTATTACAAAATTCTGATATAGCGGTTAAAATACTAGTTGGCCCGCCAGGCACTGGCAAAGATTATTTAATGTTACTACATGCTCTTGATTTAATACAAAAAGGAGTAATGGATAAAATTATCTTTGTAAGAAATCTAGTGCCTTTCAAAGATGCTCCTGAAATAGGATTTTTAGCTGGTGATTTACAACAAAAAATCTCTTGGGGTCTAGGTCCAATTAGTAGTATTTTAGGAGAAGAAGGACTTGCTGAATATGAAGAACAAGGACTTATTGAAGCGGTAAATCTAGGCTTTATTCGCGGATGTTCCTGGGATAAAACTATTATCTATGTTTCAGAAGGTCAAAATATTACTGGCGGCGGTTATAAATTATTAGTAAGTAGATGCGGCCAAGGCAGTCAGTTATGGGTAAATGGTGATATTTTACAAACTGATAATAAAGAGTTTGAAAAAAATAACGGCCTATTTAGACTTTGTAATTCATTAAAGGATAATAAATTAGCTGGTATGGTTAAATTATTGAAAACTGAACGCAGCGAAGTGGCTGATTTAGCAAAAATTATATAAGAGGGAAATTTTTCCCTCTTTTATTTTTTGACTTTTTTCAAATTTTGTGATATAATAAAAGAAAAAAGGAGATAAAAATGGATATCAATTATTTCAAAGAAATGAAAGATAAATTTTGGAACCAAACAATTGCCGATGAATTAAAAACAACATTTAATATCAACAATTGGGCTGAAAATTTATATGAGCAAATTCAAGATGATGTTGCGGCAATGGCTGCCTTTGTAACTGTTCTAAATCATAAATGCTGGTATTGGTATGATAATCATAATGAAGAACTTTCTAAAATCTATTCAGACCTTTATTATAAGTATAATTATTTAGAATGGGATTGGCTTGAAGCTCATGGAACTGAAGAAGAAAAACATTGGTATTTTAAGACCTTGGATTAATGGAGGAGTAATATGAAAATTTATTTGGCAGGTTCAATATTTTATCACGGTGATGTTCTACGAAATACTGAATGGGCCGCAAAAATTCGTGCTGCAATACCTAATGTAGATTTATATAGCCCAATTGAAAATACTGAAATTAATGGGACAGAAGGCAAAAAGAAGTTCGCAGGCTCACAAGAAATTGCTAATGGTGATAATATTAGACTAAATAATACCGACATTCTAGTCGCCTGTATTGATGGAGATATTCTTCCCGCGGGTACTTGTGCGGAAATTGGCAAGTTCCATGAAAAAATTGAGCGTGGTGACCATAAATACGTTGTTGGTATTTGTACAGATAATCGTCAAATGTACCTAACTCATAGTGAAGCTAAAAATATTGGTGGTGCCGCCGCACTTGGAGAACAGCAATATAGTTATCAAAATCTATACGTAACTGGTCTAATTAAGCAAGGTGGTATTTTAGTATCTAATATTGAAGATGCTATTGCTTTTATTAAGGAAAAGGAGAATGAATTTGATGAATAATATGTTATATGGTATCAATGACAAGCCACAGACCTTAAAAGAATGGGTTGGTTATTCTTTTCAGGTTGTTTTATCTTGTATTACAGCAACACTTTTAATTTGTTTAATCGCAGGCACTAATCTAACTGCTGGTATGTGCGCCGCAGGTATTTCAACAATATTTTTTCTATTTATCACAAAATTTAGAGCTCCCATTATAATTTCAAATAGTGGTGCGACAGTTTCCGCAGTTATCGGTGCTATTGCTCTCGCCGGGCCAGTTCAAAAAAATTTTGCTGGGGTAATTTTAGGTGGCATAGTTATTGCTAGTATTTATTGCCTTGCCGCCTTATTTATTAAGCGATTTGGCGTAGATTGGATAACTAAATTAATTACGCCAGTAATGTCAGGAGCAATTATATTAATTATTTCTATTCAATTAGGGTTTTTTATTCCTACTTATGCACAAATTAATAATTCTTATTCATTACTTGGCGTTGGAATAGCATTGTTTGATATGTTAATTACTTTACTTTGTGCATTTTATGGTAAAGGAATTATTAAACGTTGGCCCATTCTTTTTGGTGTTTTAGGAGGTTATGTTTTAAGTTTAATTTTAACTCTAACCAATTTTGCTCCATTAGTAGATTTAACACATTTCCAAAATATGAAATTAATTACTATTCCTGATTTTGCATTTTTACATGTTTCGTTTAAAAATTTTGATTGGAGCGTTTTACCACAAATTATTATTAGTTTCGCATTAGTTTCCGCCGCGGCATTAGCCGAACATCTTGGGGATATGATAAATGCTTCAAATATTTGTGGAAGAGATTTTCTAAAAGATCCTAGTTTATCAAAAACGCTATGCGGCGATGGTTTAGGCTCTTTAATTGGAACTATTATTGGTGCTCAGCCAAATACAACTTATACAGAGAATCTTTCTGCAATTCTTATTAGTAAATGTGCAAGTGTGTATATTACATTACTCGCAGCAATAGAGTTAATTTTATTAGCATTCTTAGGGCCTTTTAATGCCGCACTTCAAGCAATGCCTAATGCAGTATTCGCGGGAGCATCCATTTGCTGCTATGGCATGATTGGGGCAAGTGCAATGAAATACTTAAAACAAACAAACATTAACTTTGAAAATCAAAAGACTATGTGGATTTTTGCTATTATGCTAATGGTAGGAACTTCTGGTTTAACGATTACTTCCGGAGCTTTTAATATTTCAGGTATTTGCCTTGCAATTATTGTGGGAATTATTTTAAATATTATTTTAAAAGATGAAAATCTAGAAAATACTTAAAAAAATCAGAGAAATGAGAAGAAATTAATATATTTCTTCTCTTTCTCCATCACTATCCCTATGGAGGGATTGAATATGACTTTAAAGGAAAAAATTCAATATCTAATTGACAACGGTTTTTCATTCAATCAATTAGGAAAAATTTGCGGATGCCATGCAACTAGTATTTCTAAATGGATGAAAACAGATTACAATATTTCCAAACGGATGGAAGAATCAATAGAACACCATATTCAATCTTTTATTAAACAATTAGAAGAAATATGGATGTGATTTTATGGGAAAATTTATTGACATGACAAATTGGGTTATGAAAGAACACGGCGTTCCTGCTAGTAAAATAACCGTTCTTCATAAAAATACTAAAATATACCATCCAATAGAATGGTGGTGTAAATGTGAATGCGGAAAAATTTTCTCTGTTCGCGGAACAGAGATTCGTTCTGGCCGCACAAAAAGTTGCGGATGTTTACAGAAAGAAAAGGCTGCCCAAATTGGTCATAATAATCAAATTAATTTAGTTAATAAAACTTTTGGTTATTTAACTGTTTTATATGATTCTGGCAAAAGACGAAATAGACAAACTATTTGGCATTGTAAATGTGTTTGTGGCAATGAGAAAGATGTCTCCGAAGACGATTTAAAACAAAGTAAAACGACTTCGTGTGGTTGTAGAAAATATTCTCTTGGCGAAGAAAATATAAAAAATATTTTAGATAAAAATAATATTTCTTATAAATATAATATTGCTTATTTCCAAGATTTATATGGATTAAATAATTCTTTATTACGATATGATTTTATTATTTTTAATGATAATAATGAACCAATTAGATTAATAGAATTTGATGGGATACAACATTTTCAATCAGTGCCATTGTTTGGCGGTGAAGAAAATTTTAAAAATACTCAACAAAGAGATAATATTAAAAATCAATATGCCCTATCCCATAAAATTCCACTTGTTCGTATTCCTTATAAAGAACGTGATAAAATAACCCTTGATTTACTTATGAGTGATAAATATTTAGTAGAAGATAAAAATATTTTAGACATATTCTTACGTGAAAATTTAGAAGGGACTCCACCGCCTCCTTTATTTTGACTTTAAAACAAAATTATGCTATACTTATTTTAGAAAGGAAAAAATATGATACAATGGCATGAATATTCTTATTTAGCAGAGACTTGCGGCAATACGCATTGTAAATATTTTGAAATAGATGGTTGTCATCATCCTTATGTAAAAGACTGTAAAAATGCTAGTTTATATTGGCCTTGGCAATTAGATTATGAAAATATGAAAATCTTAATTCAACGGAGAGAAGAATGCAACTCAATGAACAACACATGAAAACAATTATCATGTTTAACAAAACCCATTAACGTGCTTGCTGGCACAAGAAACACAGAGCAAGAAAAAAGAACTACGCCCGAGCATGGTATATGCTGAGAAGAGGAAATCAAATTTCTAGGCGAGAATGGAATAAAATGTTTAAGAAATAAATTAGAAATAATACCTATCTTATGATAGGATTATTTCTTTATATTGGAGGTGTGTGATTAAATGACACAGGCAGAGGATGTACTAAATACATTGTTTATAGATTTCAAACAAAAATTAAAAGATATGGGAATGAGCCAACAAGAAGCCGCGGATAAATTAGAAATTACTCGTTCACATTTAAATAAGGTTATAAACAAGCGAACAACACCCTCATTAAAATTAATTCAAGATATGGAGAATTTTTGTTATGGAAAATAAACTTTATATAATCTATATGCCAAGAGTTGCGGCCGCATTACGCGATTTAGGATTTAAACTAATAAAAACTACTGCTAATATAAAAAAACCTCAATATGATGTTTATTGGTTTGAAGATACCCCTGAGTTGCGTGCAGCCATTCCTCAAGCTGCCGCAATAGCAAAAAAACACTGATTACAGGAGGAATTCAGGATGATTACAGGTAAAAATAATGCTCCCGCTTTATATATAAATGGGCAAAAATGGAAACAACAAAACGAACAACGTATAAGTGTCGCGGACAGACTATTGGTAGCAATAGGCAATAAAAAAGGATTAACAGCAAATGACAGGCTGCTACTTATAGTTTTAATAGGACAAACGGATGATCCGACTCGCCCTTTTCATCCATCAGAAAAATGGATAAGAGATAGAACTGGTATGTCGCATGATACATATATAGAACGGCGTAAATCCCTCGCGGCAAAAGGTATAATTGAATATAAAGAGTATGAATCAATTACTATTAATTTAGAAGCATTAGAAAACTAGTCGGATTTTCCTACCTATTATTAGGTCGGAAAATCGTTCTATATTTTAGGTAGGAAAATCCGCCCGAACAAGTAGGAAATTCCTACTTATTATTAGGTAGGAAAATTCTACCGAGAAGTTGTCAGAAAATCCTACCTATAACATAATAAAAACATAATAAATAAACATAATAATAACAATAAAAATAATTATTGGAGCAAGTAGGATTTTCCGACCTTCTGATATTTACTGCTTCGCCCGCTGGGCTCCGCAGTAAATATCAGAACCGCTTCGCGGAATTTTCGCTCCGCGTGAAACGAATATTTGACACAATTTAAAAACTATGCTATAATAAGAAAAAAGGAGAAATGAAATGGATATTCAAGGTGTAAATATTCTTACTCAACAAATAATTTTTGGTCCTATATGGCAAGGTATTGCTGCATGGGTTATTATAATGTGCATTACTTTTTTCTTTGCTATGATGTGGATAGATGGATGTGAAGATTGGGCTGGTCCTGTTAGTGCGGTTTGTTTTGCTTTATTTATTATTTGTTTAGCTTTAAATTTTACAGATCATGATAAAACTTTTTTAAATCATCCATCTAAGATTGAATATACAATTGAAATAATTGATGACAATGCGTGGAAAGAACTTGGTCCCAATTATACAGTAAAGAAAAAGCCTTATGAAATGAAGGAAATTTATGTGGTTGAAGGAGATTATGTAGAATGATTAAGATTATTGGTCCCCGTGGAACAGGAAAGACAACCAAACTATTTGAACTCGCACGCGAAAACAATGCTATGATTCTTACTTCAAATTCTCGTGCTATGAAAGAGAAAGCACGTAGTCGTGGATATAATGACATAGAAATTATTGGCTATGGCGACTTGGACAGTGATAATTTTTCTCTTAATAAAAATGTTTTTGTAGATAATGCTGACGACGTACTCAACTGTTTAATCAATAAGTTTTATAGTATCAAAGTAATTGGATATACGGCTACAATAGATGAAAATGAAACGAGGAACTAACCACTGGTGGGAAGTGCGGCGATACCAAGGAGATATCGCACTTTACGCCCATTGTAAATGCGGTTTCCAATACAACTGTTCTTCATATGAAAAAGATGAAGAAGGCTATTGGAAATCAAAAATAAAATACATTTATTCATATTGCCCGCATTGCGGTGCCTGCAAGAAATGGTATAATGAAGAGCCAAAGAAATATAATAAATATTCATGGGAGGGATAATATGCCTAATCAACCAGATATTAACATTGTTGCTAATTTAGACGTAGACAATACTAACGCAAATGAACATATTAAAGAAGTTAGAGAAAATCTTGAAGAACTTGCTGAACTAATCGAAGAAATTGAATTACCAGATATTCGTCCAATTATTAACTTTTATGGTTGCTCCTTTAACTTTGCAAACGATGGATGTGCAGAAGGAAGATATTATAATGGTTCCGATATTTATAATCGAGGAAAGGAAGATTCTTAATGAATAGAATTTTTGTCATGGGAGATAAACATTTTCCCGCAGAATATAAATATTTAAGTTTTAAACATTGGCCACTCGGCCATGAACTTTCGCGTGAAGATTATATAATTATTTTAGGCGATTTTGGAATTTGCTGGGATAATTCCGCGGAAGAAAATTGGTGGCTAGATTGGTTTAATGATAAGCCATGGACTACCCTTTGGATTGATGGTAATCATCAAAATTTTCCACTTTTATATTCGTATCCAATAGAAAATTGGAAAGGCGGCCAAACTCATGTTTTGCGGCCAAATGTAAGACATCTATGCCGTGGAGAAGTTTTTAATTTAAATGGTCAGACTTTTTTTACCTTTGGAGGAGCTCGTAGCGTAGATAAGGTTTATAGAAAAGAAGGAAGGTCTTGGTGGCCAGAAGAAATTGCATCCTATCAAGAGATGGAATACGGTATTAATAATCTTGAAAGATATAATTTTAATATTGATTACATTCTCGCACATTGTGCTCCAAATCATATAGTAGATATTTTATATCCTTATGAAAATCAACATGATGCAATGACTTCATATTTAGAGCATGTATGTCAAAGAACTCATTTTAATAAATTTTTTTGTGGTCATTATCATATTGACCGTTCATATGATGATCAAAAATTTAATATTCTTTATCAAGACATACTTGAAATTATGCCTGATGGAAGATGGGAGATAGTAGCATGATAGGAGATATACTTATTATTATTGTAGGAGCAATAATTACATTAGCCATTGTACTTCCTTGGATTTCTCTTTGGTCGTTAAATGGTATTGAACAAGAATTACGAAAATTCAGACAAATCATGGAGCGTAAATTATGAGCCAAAAATATGAATATAAAACAGAAATGACAACTGATATATTAGATTATATTAATTCCAATATTACATTAGAAGATTGGGAATTTCGTGATGACCTTGAAGATTATCTCTTTAATGAATTATGGGCGGACGATTCTATTACGGGTAATGGTGGTAATTATTATAGTCTTGAATTTGTTTGTAATAATTGTCTGGCTTATAATCTTGATCTAATGATGGAAGCTTGCGAAGGGTTTTGTGTAGATATGAAAACTCTTTTACAGCATTATCATGATGGAGATTTAGCTAGATATTTGGATTGTACTATAAGATGTTATTTACTTGGGGAAGTTCTTTATGATGTTTTAAATGAAATTTGGAAGTCAGAATAAGATTTGACTTCTTATTTAATTTCTGATATAATATTTATAGAAAAAAAAGAAAGGAATTAATAATAAAATGAATAAGTCCGAATATATTGGTTTAAATTATGTAAAGAAATTTATTGATCCTGATGCGTATGGTATTGGAGGTTTTAATGCCGCTGCACCAGATATTATTTCACCTCGTTTAAATTCAATAATAGAAGTAAAAGAACCTGTAGCTCAGGCTGGTCAATTTGTAAAAAGTACAATAAATAAAAATCCTTTTAGCCGTGCTATAGCGGCTAAACCTCGTGAAGAGGTTACTCCAGAAGAAGCAAAAAATTGGGTGCGAGAGCACTATCGCCAAAAGGGAGTTGGATATTTTTTAATTGTAAATAAAGATTCTACTTGTACTTTCTATACTTTTGAAGAATTTTTTGCTAATTGGAATTTTAAAATTGAATCAAGATCTGTAAAGGGTAGTGGGTCTAGCCCATTAGCAAAAAAATATTGGAATCAAATTCCAGAAGATTTATTAAAAATTGGATTAATAGATGGCTTTAATAGTCGTAAAAGAAAAGTAAAAATTTGTCCTGATAAAAATTTATGGAATTATAAATACTCTTTTAAAGTTCTTTACGATGATAAAACCATAAGAGCTGCAGGGGTAAATGCAAATGGTATGATTTATGTAAAATCAACTACACGAAATGAAACTTGGATTTTTCAACTGGACGGTCGATATAAATGATAACTCTAATAGAATTATTTGCTGGTATTGGTACACAATATCAAGCATTTAAAAATAACTATGAAGTAAAATGTATAGGCATTTCAGAAATAGATCCTCGTCCATTAAAAGCGTATAAAGCTTTATTTGGCGAGCCAAATAATTTCGGAGATATTACAAAAATTAAAGAATTGCCAGAGTCTGACGTCTGGACTTATTCTTTTCCTTGTACAGACTTATCTATTGCAGGTAAACAAGAAGGATTTGAAGGAAAACATTCTTCCTTAATTTATGAAGTATATCGTTTACTTTGCGTTTCTCCGAAACCAGAAGTATTAATTATGGAAAATGTAGCTAATATTTGTAATACAAAATTTATGCCACAATTTCAAGATTGGATTGATACTCTTACTGAATTGGGTTATACTTCTACTTGGAAAAAAATTAAAGCAAATGTTTATGGTGGAGCAACTATTCGTGAACGCGTTTATATGATTTCTATATTAGATGCTAATACAAAATATAATTTTCCTCCCACTATTCATCAGGACAAGGTTTTACAAGATTTTTTAGAACCAATCAAAAATGAATATTACATAGATGAATATCATGGCCCTACACCAAATACTATTAAAAATTTTTCTAATTCAATAAAGTTATGTGATTATAAAAATGGCGGGCAGGGGAATCGTGTTTATAGCCCATATGGAATGGGTGTAACACTTACCGCTACGGGTGGAGGCAAAGCTGGTTCTAGTGGTGGATTATATTATCGAGAAAATAAAATATATAAATTATCTCCTATAGAAATGTGTAAGATCATGGGGTGGCCTAAAGAACAGGCTCAAATTATTTGCTCAGCTCTAACTCCTCGAGAAGTCGGTTTTTGCATGGGAAACGCAATTGATTTAACTGTTTTAACTAAAATAGTAGCTGGAATAAAGGAGCAAAATATTTTATGAAAATTTATTTAGCTGGCCCTTGCGATACTGAAAATCGCACAATTATGATGAATATTGCTTGGTGGCTTCGTCATGAACCAGGTTTTGAAGTTTATTGCCCTTGGGAACTTAAAATTGAAGATGCTTGGCACATGTCACAAGAAAATTGGGGCGCGCAAGTATTTTGGAAAGATGTAGAGGCAATTGATGATTGCGATGTTTTTCTAATGATTAGCCTTGGAAGGCATAGCACAGCTGGTACAAATTGGGAACAAGGGTATGCTTTTGCGAAGAAAAAAGTTATTTATGTTATTCAAATTACAGAAGAAACAACTTCTTTAATGACTTTTTGCGGGTGCTCTCATTTTTGGAACTCAAATAAAAAGAATCTTTATGAAGATATTAAAAAGATTATTGAAGTGATTCTTGATCCGACTTTATTACTTTATCAACATAAAGAATGTGAAACGGTATTAACATAATGCGGAAAACATTTAAACAATTACGAGAATATTGGTCTTTCTTTAATTATTGCTATAATTGGGGGCCCTTGGCCAAAAGCTGAATGGATTTATGAAAATAGAATTGAGCCTATTGCCCAAAAGCATCCTATTTTAAATCTTATAGCATCTATTATATAGGAGAAATAAAATGTCTAAATACCAAGAAATATTAGATTATGTGAAATGGTATCAAGAAAACCATAAAGATAAAAATGGTAATATTCCAAACCCTATTTTTGAAATTATGCTTTTTGAATATCCAAATAAAGAAATGACTTATCCTACACCAGAAGGAAATGTTCGTTCTGGCTGGCCAGATACTGGTTGTATAGACCATATGGGATTTTACTATGAATTGGATACTGCAATTCAGGCAATGAATGAAAATTGGTGTGATATTCAAGAAACTTGTTACTATGCTGGTTTTATTATTTGTCGCTTTCCTGGGCTATATTATGCTGGAATTTCTAGAATGTATTTTCTTTGGAACGAAGAAAAGAAAGGTTTCTTTGAAACAGAAGAACCGGAAATTTTTAAGCACGTTGCTTATTGACTTTTTCTTTAATTTATATGAAAAGTATTTGTGCGGCGGTATTAAAGACGAAGATTGGGTGAAGATTAGAGATGGTAAAATACTTTTGTGATAAATGCGGGAAAGAATTATTTTGGTATGGAAATATTACGCCAAGTAATACTTATGCAAATATTAATATAATGGTACAACAATTTAATACAGATGGTTATAAAACTTATGACGCTCCATCAGGGCAATGGTTGGATTTATGTATGGAGTGTAAATATGGTCAAGTCAATAAAAATGAAGACTAGGTGAAGATTAGAGATGTCTAAATGTGGTATTTATGGTTTTTTTCAAATTTCTAGTGGTAAATGGTATGTTGGGCAATCTATTGATATAGAACGTCGTGAAAAAGAACATCGCACTTGCATTGATTTAGATTGGCATCAATTTCTTTTAAAAAATCCAAATGATTTTATTTTTACTATTTTAGAAGAATGTAAAGAAGAAGAACTTGATTCGCGCGAAGCCTATTATATTAATTTATATAATAGTTATGAACATGGTTTTAATTCTACCCATGGTAATCATATTGAAGAACAGCAAGAAAAAATAGATACAAGCATACTTCTAACAGAATGGCGCGGATATACTATTACTGATGAAGATAAACAACGTATTTTAAGGGCAATTCAAAGAGAATCTTTTTCAAAATTAATTCAAAAAATTTTAATAGAATTAGATAAACAATATGATTATATTAAGTATGATTTAACTTGGAAATTTGATGAGAATTGTTTTTTAATTAAAGCTTTTCCTTTTAAAGACGGCGGATGTAAATTGGACGACGCTATATTTATATATTTAAATTTAAAAAATAATACCACAAAAGAAGAACAAGATAATCTTTTTCAACAACAAATACCAGAAAATCTTTACTATTTTATGAGAGACATAGACTCTTATAACGGACCATATCATAATTATTTTTATATCTTTAATAGGTATGGATATAAATGCAATGCTATTTTTAGACTTTTATCATGGCACTATAATTGGACAAATTCCCAAGAAATAATAAAAGATATTGAACCACACTATGTCAACTTTTAATAGTTGACTTTTCTTTTAATTTATGGTATAATTAAATGTAAAGAAAAGGAGGGATAATGTGAATATTGAATGTAATAATTGCAAAGATTTAAAAGATCAATTTGGTAATTTTGTATTTTGTCCTTTTCTTAAACGTTTTGTAGACTGGGAGTATTGGAATGGAACTTGTCCAGAAGATTGTCCTAAATTAAATAATAAAATAAATTTTTCTGGACTGGAAGAACTTACATAAAGTTTAGTCCAGTAAAATCACTTATCTTATGAGAGGTGATGAATATGCCAGATAAAGTTAAAAATGAAATTGGTAATATTTATGGTTATTTAACTGTAATAAAACGAGCAGAAAATAATAAAGAAGGCAGAGCACAATGGCTTTGTCAATGCAAATGTGGGAATCAAGTTGTAGTTCTTGGAAAACATTTACGCTCGGGGAATACTAAATCCTGCGGTTGTTATCAGCGTGAACAAGCCAAAAAAAGTAATTTATTGCGCGGTGGAGATTTAACTGGAAAACGTTTTGGAAAATTAGTAGTTATAAAAGAAGACGGTTTTATTACTAGAACAAATGGTAAACACAGCAGATTGTGGTTATGCCAGTGTGATTGCGGCAATCAATGCCATGTTCAACACCAGTATCTTACTTTTGGTGATACTTCCTCATGTGGCTGTATTAATTCAAAAGGCAATATGACAATTCACCGATTATTAACTTTAAAAGGAATTAAATTCAGTACAGAATATGTTTTTCCAGATTTATTTGGAGATGGTGGCCGTCAATTGCGATATGATTTTGCGATTTTAAATGAGGATGATACTTTAAAATGCTTAATTGAATATCAAGGCGATATTCATTATACTGTTCGTTCTCACGGTTGGAATACGCCTGAAGCTTTTGAAATTAGAAAAAAATATGATAAAAGAAAATTAGACTATTGTCTTGACAATAATATAAAATTATGTTATATTACATATAAAGATGATATAGAAGAAAAATTGGAGGAAATAATTAATGGCTTATAATGCTGATTCAATTCAAGTAAGAGATTTTAGAACCGCGGCCAGAACAACTCCTGGTATGTATATAGGTGCTGATGGCCAAGATGCGGTTTTTAATTGTTTTCTTGAAATTCTTAATAATTCTTGTGACGAAGCTATTATGGGCCGCGGAAAAGAAATTATTGTAGAAGTAACGGATAATGATATTCAAATTACCGATTTTGGCGCCGGAGTTCCTCATGGCCCAAATAAAGATTGTGATGAAGTATTAATTGAACTTTATACATCTGCCCATTCATCCGGAAAATTTTCAAATGATAATTATTCTCGTGTGCGAGGTATGCACGGTGTTGGGGCTTCAACAGTATGTGTTTGTTCTAAATCATTTGTTGTCACAACTAAACGTGAAGGTGGCGAATGGACTTTAAAATTCATAGATGGAATTCCAGTTGCACCTAAAGCCGCGCGTCTTCGTGACACAAAAGAAACTGGAACTATAATTTATTTTCAACCAGATAAAGAAATTTTTCATATAGATGATAATACTCCTGCTTTTGATATTCCTCGTATTAGAGACGAACTTCGTTTAACAAGTTATTTTATTCCTAACGTCGCCTTTACTCTACGAGATGGAACACGAGAAGATTGTTTCTTTTCTAAAAATGGATTAAAAGATTTTGCGGCTGCACAAATTACGAATGCTCTACATAAAAATTATATTTATGGAAATAAGCATTTTGATGGAGATATTGATATTGAAGTCTTTGCTCAATGGACCTCTGGAAAAGAAAAATGTTATGTATTTTCAAACGGGGCATTAAATGCATCTGGCGGTACTCCGGTGTCTGGCATGAAAGCGGCTTTTACTAGAACAATTAACGATCAGTCAAAAGAATCTTTTGACGGTGATATGATTCGTAAAGGTCTTGTTACAATTATTAATATCAAGCATCCGCATCCTGTTTATCAAAATCAGGTTAAAGATAAAATACAAAATCAAGAACTTCGCGGTCAAACACAAACAGTTTTTACTGAAGCAATTAAAGATTGGATTATCAAGAACAGAGAAGATTTTGAAAAAATTATTAATCTTCTAATTCGTGACAAGAAAGCAGAAGCAGCCGCGGAAAAAGCAAGACTTGGAGTTCTAAATTTTGATAAAAAAGAAGCGGAACATAAAAAGAAAAAAATTACTTCTTCTGATAAATTTAAGGATTGCGAGAAACACGGACAAGATTCTATGCTAATTGTTTGCGAGGGTAATTCTGCGTTGGGTGGACTTCTTCCTGCGCGCGATGTTAATACAGAGGCTCTTTATGCTGTGCGCGGTAAAGTAAAGAATCTATTAAAGCACCCACTTGATGAATGTCTTGAAAATCAGGAAGTTTCGGATATTGTTATGGCGCTTGGTTGCGGCATTCAGAACCGATATAATAGTAAGAAGTTGAATTATGGTAAAGTCGCTATTGCCACAGACGCCGATGTGGATGGATATTCAATTATGTGCTTAATTGCTACTATGTTTTATGTACTTATGCCTGATTTTATTAAAGAAAAAAGATTATGTTGGCTACGAGCACCTTTATATAGGCTAAGTAAAGGAAATCAAAAAATTTATGCTTACACAGATGAAGAATTAAAAGAATTATCTAAAGGCAGAGAAAATTGGGAACAAAGTCGCTATAAGGGCCTTGGGGAGTGTTCCCCTGAAGATATGGAAAAATCGATGCTTCATCCTACCGAACGACGTCTTGAAATATTAACCATTAATGACGCAGAAGCCGCGGCTGAAAGTCTAAAGATGCTTATGGGTGTTGATGTTGAACCAAGAAGAGAATTTCTGTTTGAGAATGTTGATTTTAGTATTTTAAATAATTAGGAAATAATTAATGACATATAATTTAAATGATTATAGAGAAGTAAATTGTAAAGAATTCCAAGAATATTTTAAAAACGCTCCTAAAACTTATCCAGTAGTTTTTTCAGATTTACAAATTAATTTTGGTAATTGTTATACTTATGGTTATTGTACCTATGATACAAATAAAATTATTGGAATATTTAAAGGAGCAAATTGTAATGAACAATTTAGTAAATATTACATATTAAAAAGTTGACTTTTATACGAATCTATGTTATAATATAATAAATAAGAAAAGGAAGTGAACAATTTGATTTACGAAACTGATTTTCAAAAACAAATTGAAGGAGCTTTCTTGACTTACGCCGCTTCGGTGGCACAGGAACGTGCAATACCGGATGCTAGGGATTTTCTAAAGATTGGCTTACGTCAAGGATTGTACGCTCAATTTTCTAATAAGATAACACATAAAGATAAATTTCAAAAAGCACAAAAGTCTGTTGCTGCAGCGATGGCTCAGTCATATGTCCATGGTGATGTAGCAATGTATGATACTTTTATACGAACTGCTCGTCCATGGTCATATCGTTATCCGATTGAAGAAGTTCAAGGTAACTATGGTAATCCATCTTCTCCTGATAGCCACGCGGCCGCACGTTATGTTGAAATGCGTGCTGGTGAAATGGCTGATTACTTCTTTGCGGGTTTAAAGAAAAACGCAATTGGAGAACAATGGTATTCTAATTATGATGATACAGAAATGATTCCTTCTGTATTGCCTTCTATTGGATTCTGGAATATTGTAAATGGATGTTCTGGTATTGCCGTTGCAATGGCAACTTCAGTTCCACAATTTAATTTGCGCGAAGTAAACGAGGCACTAATTAAGATTATCCAGAATCCCGATGTAAGTTTCAATGAAATTTATTGTGCTCCTGATTTTGCGACTGGCGGAACTATTACAAATGCAAAGGCAATTCGTGAAAGTCTCAAGAATGGCAAGGGTGAATCTATTCGTATCAAGGCGAAACTAGATTATTTCCCTGACCAGAATATGATTCAAGCAACTGAACTACCTTATGGTGTTTTTACAAACACTATAATTGACCAACTAGCCACTCTAACAAATGAAAATGAAAGTTATGGAATAGAACGAGTTGTAGATCATACCAAGAAAGTAGCTGATATTCGTATCTATCTTTCAAAAGGCGCAAATCCAAAGCGAATGATAGCCAAGCTTTACAAGGACACAAGTCTTGAGAATTGGTATGCAGTAAACATGATTCTGCTGGATAATGGGCGCTTTCCAAAAGTATTTGGTTGGCGTGAAGCGTGTGATGCCTACATCACTCATATTCGTGAATGTAAGCGTAACATTATTCAATTTGATTTGGATAAGGCACTTGCACGCGAAAATGTAGTAGAAGGACTTATTCTTGCGGCAGCTTCTATTGATGAAGTCGTAGCAATTATTCGTTCTTCTCAAAATCCAGCAGAAGCATCTGAAAAACTTATTGCTCGTTTTAAGTTTAATGAAGAACAGACAAAGGCAATTCTCGCTATGAAACTTTCTTCATTAACAAAAATAGATGCTATCAAATTAAACGATGAACTAGAAGAACTTAAAAGAAAAATAGAGGAGTATCGTCACTTATTATCTGATACTACCGCTTTGAATAATGAACTAATTAAAATACTACAG
>Ga0326511_10000007_pt1 | contig 178685 bp, 265 predicted proteins | sample 0_2496_0518_D_FD_203701 | JGI IMG/M metagenome (GOLD analysis project Ga0326511, IMG submission 203701) | Bovine rumen microbial communities from UC Davis, California, United States - 0_2496_0518 | ecosystem: Host-associated > Mammals > Digestive system > Stomach > Rumen | place: USA...
TAGGTTTTAAAGTCCTTTACAAATAATTGATTATTGGAATTCCATACTAAACCTATAGGAATAGTAGGTTTTCAGAGCAATCACACTTTAAAGCACTAAAACATACTAAACCTATAGGAATAGTAGGTTTTCAGAGCAATCACACTTTAAATTTTAGTTTGTTCTTTTAACAAATTCATAATTTATTCACTAATCGACACTTTTTAAAAAGTGTCATGACAGTTAGCAAATACTAACCTTTAAAAATAGCTATATTTCGCCTTTTCTACAATTTTAGTTAGCATATGCTAACTCGCCGGCGCGTCTTCTCTTCAAAGATCTAGAAATGACTATATTTAGCGATTTTTAAAATGGGAGCTGCTAATATTAATTTTGTAAAGTTGATTTTTGAAAGTTGAAAAATGACCTTTAAAAAGTCTATTTTTAACAGTCTTTTAAGCGGGAGCTGTTAGTATTGCTCTTTTATTATTTGGGATTTACGATATTCTAAAATAAGAAGGGTTGCCGCAAATATGACTTTTTATTATTTGGGAGAGTCTGTTATATTCTGTATTAAAGGGGTGTTATAGTTAGATTGTGCTATTATATATGATAATATATGTATATATGTATATATGTATGTATATATGTATGTATATATGTATGTATATATGTATGTATATATGTTATATTGTGTTGTTCTTATCGTTGTGTTGTATTGTATTATTATATTGTTATTATATTATATTATTATTATATTATTATTATTTATTCTTATCATTATTGTTATTGTTATTCTTACTCTTGTTATTATTATAGTTCTTATTATCATTATCTATTTGTGTGATTGTATTATTCTATTATTCTACTATTATAACATTACTATATATATTATTCTTATTTATATATCTTTTATTTATATTATTCTTATTTATCATATTGATATTACATATATTATTATATGTATGTTATTTTTATTATAGTAAAGATTATATTTGTTATATGTTATTATGTTATTCTTGTTGTTGTATTGTATTATATTATACTATTCTTGTTATTATATTATATTATCGTGTTATATTCTTATTATTGTTCTTGTTGTCGTTCTTATTATTCTTATTGTTCTTGTTGTTCTTGTTGTTTTTGTTATTATATTGTTATATTGTTCTTATTATTCTTACTGTTCTTATTATTCTTACTGTTCTTATTGTTCTTATCCTTTACCTATTATTGCTATGATTATATTACATCTTTATTGCTGTTTTCTGTTCTTATACTTCTATTATCATACTAATAATGATATGATAGTAACAATAATTATTATTATAATTATTTGTCATTTGTTACTATTGTAATGTTTCTCTCTCTCTCTCTCTCTCTCTCTCTAACTATTATTCTTCTCAAATTGTCTTTATTGTTTCTCTTAATTGATAGTATTTACACTTTAATAATATAATCATCATTTTATAAAATACATTATTTACTATTATCTTATATATATTTTTATTATTAATATTATTTTTATTTGTCTATTGTTTCAATTTTCTATAATAATATTCTATAATATTATTCCTTGTTCTTTTCTTCTCTTATACACCATAAAGTTTTATCAGCAATAAATAATATTATTATGCTACTATAGTTTATAATTATAATATAACTTCTAAAATAATTATAACATTAAATTATAATAATAAAATGACAAATAAAAATATAACAATCGTATCTATTTATTATAATGGGTAATACTTTAACTATTTTAATTAAACGAAAGTAAATTATGAATGAAATAAAAAATTTTTTCAAACAAAAGAAAAAATTTTTATTTTAAAATTTTATTTTAAAAATAAAATCAAAAAAGTTAAAAGATTTAATCAAATGCTTTGAATAGGTCCATTGAACTGAGGTACCACCAGGAGATAAGCTTATTCAGCTTTTTTTCAGCTTCTAGACTGGGGGGGTATTTTTTTTAAAAATATATTTTAAAAAAGTTATGAGGCGGCGCCTGACAACAAGATTTCAAGACTCTATTTTTTTAGATCTATTATTAAACCCTATTCTTAAGTTCTTGCCCAAACTCTATAATAATTATATCATAATCCCTTAAAAAACTCAATCCACTATTCCCTATCCCAATTCATTTGACTTTTTCTTCAAAATCTGCTATAATAATTATAGTGAAGAAAATTATGGAGGTGTTTGAGAATTGCCCAAATTCAAACTCGACTTTAATATCTATTCTTCAAAAGACAGACTAGAAGCTATTAAAGACCTTCCTCTTAATACTTTTAATAATAATGAATTAGAAACAATTTCAAATTATATATTATATGGAAAAGATGAAGATGGAACTAGTTGTGTTGATAGAAAAGAAGTTTAGATAAAAACAAAATTTAATTCTTATAATAGAAATAAAACTGTTTCTTTAGATGAAATGATGGAGAGTCCTACTTTTGATGAGACAATTTTTTTAAAGAACCGCACAATTTATAAGAAAGGAAAACCTTCTATTGATAAATAGAAGGCTAAAGAAATTCCAGGAATGATTTAGCTGTGGGAAGAAATTGATAAGCTTTAGGATTTACTTGATTAGAATACGGGGAAAAAGCCTTTAGAAGAGGAATAGAAAAGACTTAATTAGAAATAGATCTATTACTTAAATCATCACTTAATTTAGTTAAGAACTTAGCAATATTACTTATGGGATTCTTAGTTTCCAACTATGGTAGGGTAGAAGAATAAAGGAGAATTTCATTGCAATCCTGTTGATTAGCAGATGAATTATCCAATCTATCCTAGAGGTGTTATGAGAAAGGAACGGGATTCTTTATTTATTGAGCCGCGCCTTGATAAGAATCCTCATCATAGTATTGTTACTGACCAATAGAAAGAAGAACTTTTAAAATAGGGGAAGCCTTACTTTGATTTTACTGATCAAAATCACGTATATTAGTTGATTTAGCATTATTAGGAAATTTAGTTCTATGTTGAAAAATAGCCGGATTCTCTTTTAAATAATTTGTTGTGGACTTTAGACTTCTATATAGAAAAGGCCGGATTGAGTGAGTAGTAGTTGCTTATTATTGAGGATAAGAAAAAGCGTTATCCCAATAAGGAAATTGCTCAACATTTACAAAGCAAGCTTGGCATTTATCATTAGGAGAACTATATTAGCACAATTTGGAATAAGACAATTCGATTGATTAATGATGCGGCCGCCCTTAATTTTGATGAATATCTTTGTAAGGATTACGATAAGGCTTGGAAATGTTGTAGTAGATGTGGAAAAGAGTTGTTGCGGGATACTAGAAATTTTGTCAAAAAAGCAAAAGCATTAGATGGCTTAACAAATCGTTGTAAAAAATGTGACAAGGAATTAAGATAGATAGAAAAAGGGAAATGAGAGGTGAGGTCTTTGATTTTTGATAATGTTGAAAAATAGGTTTAGCAATTACTTAATTATTTTAAAGATTTTTAGATTACTGATATTCTTGGTTTTGGAAATATTTTAGGAGTTGAAGAGAAAGAAGACTTTGTTGAATTTTGCGAAGAAATTGCTATTGCTTTTGCAAAAGAAAATCGAACTAAAAGAAAACAACTATTAAAATTAGCAAAAGATGTTAAGATTGCTAATGAAAATATGGAAACAAAATAGGAAGTGGGGGATATAAAGGAAGAAGAATAATATTTTAGTTCCTTTATTAGGAGGTTGAAGAATGGCATTAAAGAAATGTTAGCGTTGTGGAGAAGAAAAAACTATTGCAAATTATATTGCAGTTAATAATTCCATAATACATGGAGGAAGTCTTCCTATTTGTCGTCAATGTCTTGCAAAACAATTAGATGAGGCGAATAAAAAAGGATGTCTTTGGAACACAATGGATAAAATTTGTTAGTGGGCTGATGTTCCTTTTGTTCCAGAAGAATTTGATAAGATTTATGAAGGCCATGGAAGAGATGCAATTGGTTTTTATATTTCAATGTTTAGAGGAAAGCCTTATAATACGCTAGATTGGAAAATGTATAATGATGTTTATTTATAGTTAAAAGAAGAAAATAGAGTAGAAGATGCTATGCCGGTGACCAAGGAAATATTACGAAGAAAATTGAGTCAAAAATGGGGATATAATTATGATGATGAATCTTTAGAGTATCTTGAAAATCTTCATCAGGGGCTTTTAAATTCTCAAAATATAGTGGGTGCACTTAATGAAGACTAGGCTTTAAAACTTTGTAAAATTTCTTTAATTATTGAGTAGAAGATTCGTGCTGGAGAAGATTTTGATAAAGATTTAAAAGCTTATGATTCATTATCTAAACTTGCTAATTTAACTCCTAAGGTAATTAAAGACGCAAATGAGTTTAATTCTGTTGGTGAAATTTTTGCTTATCTCGAAAAGAAAGGATGGGTTAATCAATATTACGATGGAGCTGTGAGAGATGAAGCTGATTTTACGATAAAAGATATTAAATATTGGTTATAGTATCTATATGTTAATGAGACGGGTGTTGCTGAAGAAATAGAATAGAGAATTGAAAATTTAAAATTAAGTGCAGAACTTTCAGGTAATAATTTCGATGAAAAAGAATTTAGAGATTATATTAAGGAACAAGGAATGGCAAAAATGGAAGAAGAAGAATTTAAGATTGAAATGGAGTGATTTTACATGGAGATATTGTTACCAGAATAGATTTTAAATACTGTTCATTATGTAACAGGAAAGATTTCAAAAGATTTTATTAGAGATGGAATTACTCTTGAAAAAGGGGCAATAGTTTCAAGTAGAAGAATTGATTAGAATTTTAACTTATATAAAAAGTATTGTGAATTTTGGAGTATTTATCCTGATAGATACGTTGAGCTTATTACTCCAACCACATCAAAATTTAAATTAAAATTTTTCTAGATAATTTTTTTACGTGCTTGTTTAAGACATGGAAGAATACTAACAATCGCCCCTCGTGCGGCCGGCAAGAGTTTTATTTGTGTTTTAGCAATGTATTTAATTTGTATATTTAGGCCGCACAGTCACGTGAAAAATGCGCTATTATATCGTGAGGTGTAATAGAAAAGGTTAATTACAGCGGAAAACCCCTAAAGCCTTTTTAGACTTTATATGGAAATGCCTGTCCATAAGAAGTTGTGAAAACGTAATATAAAAAGGATGATTTATGGTTAAATCCTAAAAATTTGTTTAATGGGCAATTCGCATTAAAAGCGGCATTTATATTATTGCTAAATAATATAAAGAACTTTTAATTCAACGACTATCCTTGACCGGAGTAGAATCAAGCGATTCGAAAAATTAACCGCCTTGTAAAAGGATTGATATAGTCTGGACTTATATGAAAGTATAAGAAGGTCTTATCTAGCGAATAAGATCGTAACACATGCAGTTTATTTGTTCGCCTGGCAAAGAACAATCTGCAAAGATTGCTTAGGCTAAGGTTAAATAGTTATTTGAATTATTGCCTTTACTAAAAGAGGAAATAATTGGTGAGGGTAATATGGGAAATGGCTATATGAGATTGACCTTTCGCAATGGGTCAATTTTTGATGTTATGACACCATTACAATCTACGCGCGGCAATCGAGCCACTGCGGGAATATTGGATGAATATCGTATAAATTTGCGATAGTAAAATTGCTTAAATTGCGGGGACGTTCTTAGAGTTTTATTTACTAAACAGTATTAGTAATAATATTGCGGCAAGAGTAATTAACTTGATATAGTAAAAAGAATAAAAATTGAATAATCCGCAGGGAAGTTTCTTTTTATAAAGAAAAACCTTCAACGACTTTAATAGCAACTCTTATTGAGATGGGAAAGTCTACTCCCCTAATAAATATCGGGAAACCGAGGGTAGAAAGGGATCATAACGCAGACGATATCAACGAGATCATACTCCCTCTCTTAAACGTTGACCGTCCAATGGAAAATCAAGACAAGAACCCCTATGAACCCCAATAGGTTCAAATGTGGATTTCTTCTGCGGCCGACAAGAATACGTTTGCGTATGATAAAACAATTGAAATGCTAGAGCTTGCAATCATAAGTCCAGCGGAAGTATTTATTTGGGGCTTTAGCTATAAAGTACCTGTTTATACAGGTTTGCTTTCTAAAGATTTTTTGAATGAAATGAAAATGTCCAGCACTTTTAGCGAAGCAGGTTTTGCGAAAGAGTATATGAGTAGATTTGTTGGAAGTTCTAATGAAGCTTGGTTTGATTTTGAAAAACTTTTAGCTCATAGACATTTAGTAAATCCTGAGACTCATTATACTGACCGTGGTGGTTCGGAATTTTTCTACGTCCTTGCAGTGGACATTGCTAGGCGCGGCTGCCAAACTGCTTGCGCGGTTTTAAAAGTTTTCCCCAATGGAGAACGATATACTTATAATTTAGTTAATATGTATGTTCTTGGTAAGACTGAAAATGAAAAAGTGTTTGATAATTAGGTTCTTGAATTAAAAAGATTGATTTAGAAATTCAAGCCTAAAGAAGTTGTGATAGATATAAACGGGTTAATTACTAGCTCCCTTATATAGTAATATATAAGTGAAAATCCTTCTAATTGCTGGAACGTCCTAACGTGTATAGACGAGGATAATCAGCAGCGAAGAATCTAAATTAGATTAACGTTCAACGACTATAATGTAGACTCAAGTGAGTCGAAAAGGAGGAATACCAGAAATGGTATAAGATATAGTCTCATCTTTATAGAAATATAAAGCAGTTTTAATAAACGGGCATGAATTAACGACTCATGTTGAAGATAATGTGGGAATTGGCTTTGCCGATTGTATGATTAAAGAAACTTTTGATCCATCCTCTCAAACATTTTTACCAGCATATGGATTCTTCAATAGAGAAGAATATTTAACAATCTAGCCAAGAAATTGTTAGAAAATTTTATATGGAATTAAAGCAAATTCTACTTTAAATAGTGAGATGCATTCAACTTTATATCAAAAAATATATTCTGGCTGTATTAGTTTTTTAATTTCCGAAAGAAAAGCAAAAGAGAAACTTTTAGCAACAAAAACAGGAAGAAGAATGACTCCAGAAAAAAGGATAGAGAGATTAATGCCGCATGAAATGACTTCTCAATTAATTAATGAAATTATGAATTTAAAAATTAAACCAACTGGTGTTAATAATCAAATAGCAGTTGAAACAATAAATTCAAGAATGACTAAAGATAAGTTTTCCGCCCTCGAAATGGGCATTTATCGTATAACAGAAATTGAGAATGAAGAAATTTCTCACAAACGAAATAGAGGATTAAATAGAAAATTAGTATTTTACCGTGCCGGGAGGTGATAAAATTGAATGAAAATATTACTGAACAGCAATTAAATTTTTAGAAAAAAATAAGAGATGAAAGGATAACTAATTTTAAAAAAGCTTTTAAAAATATGGTTGCCACTTCTTAGGCTGCCTATATTAAAACAGACCAAAAATTTATTAGAGAAAGAAGAGCAGTCTACGAAAAAGAAGAAATCTTAAGAATTGTTGAACAAGGAACTCCCATTGAGAGGGCTGAATTGTCTGATTTCTTTTTTTCTACTAATGGCTTGTATAAAAGAATTATATTACATTATGCAACTTTTTTAACTTATTCTTGGATACTTGTTCCATATCCAAAAGACAAGGCTGGAAAAGGAAATATAGCTGAAAGAAAAACTGCTATTTAGTATTATAATGCAGCTGATTTTTGTACAACTTTTTAGATTGATAGGAAGTGTGCGGTATTTGCAAAAGACGTTTTAGTTAAGGGAGCGTATTATGGATTAATTCATGACGATGGAGATACTATCGTTATTTAGGATTTACCTTTTAATTATTGTCGTAGTCGTTTCAAGAATGCTCATGATGTAGATATAGTTGAATTTAATATGCAGTTTTTTGATTAGATTAGAGATGAAGAATTGAGAAAACAAATTCTTGATACTTATCCTAAAATTATTCAAAAAGCTTATAAAAAATACAAGTATCATTCTGGGCCACGCTGGATTTTTTTGCCAGCAGAAATGGGAATATATTTTTCTTATTTTGAAGAGCGTCCATTATTTCTAGATTTAATTCCTTTGCTTGATGATTTAGATGATTATAAAGAAATTGATAAGGAGCGAAACATGCAAGCTTTAAAAAAGATACTTGTTCAATAGGTTCCGATTGATGGAATGTCTTTGGTTTTTGAACCAGAAGAAGCACAAGAAATGCACGATGGAACAATAGAAATGTTAGCAAATAATAAGGATATTGATGTTTTGACTTCTTATAATAAAGTTTCTTTATTAGATATGAGTAGTGATGATGATGAAAAAACAGAAATTAATGACGTTCAAGACTTGATTTATGCATCTGCGGGCTTGTCAAAGGAATTATTCTATGCCACAACAGAGGCCGGCTTAAATTATTCTGTAAATAATGATTTAGCTATGATGATGATTCTAGGATAGAGATTTGCTCATTTTTTCACTGCTCTTTTGAATTATAAATTTGAAAATAAAAAAGTTAAATTTAAACTTCTAATTTTGCCAATCAGCTATTACAATAGCCAAGAGTATACATCACGTGCAAAAGAGCTTGCGGCATTTGGTTATAGCTTTTTAACTCCAATTCTTTCTACTGGACTTGATTAGACAAATCTTTCTGCTTTAAAAGACCTAGAAAATGACTTGCTTGATTTAGATATGATTCTTAAACCTTTACAATCTTCTTATACTTAGTCTGGTAAGGCACAAGGTCAACCAATTTCTGATGATAATAATAAGAATAAAACAGATGAAAATAAAGAATAGGAAGAAAATAGTAATAAAGAAGAAGAGTCAGGACAAGAAGAAAAAGAAGAGGATGGAAATAAAGAAAAAGGTGGTGATAAGAAATGAGTATGGAAAATTTAAAAGTTCCAACAACTTTAGACGTGACTATTTATGGGAATCAAGAACAAATTAATGATACATTGTCAAAAAGTAGAGTTCGAATTTTTTATAAAGGTATGAATAGAAATCGCACTTTTATATCAGAAGATTTTGCTAATTAGTTAATCTCTTCCCTACCATACACTCCGATTAAAGGAATTTTTAATAAGGATACGATTGATTACGAAGATCATGGAGAAAATAACTCAGATGGAAGAATTTACGGTATTGTTCCTGCGGAAACTAATTTTGCTTGGGAAAAACATTTAGACATTGATGGAGAAGAAAGAGAATATGCTTGCTGTGATGTTTTTTTGTTTACTGGCCTTTATCCTGAAGCAAAATTAATTCCTGGTGAGTCTTAGTCAATGGAAATTTTTAGAAATACACTTGAAGGAGAATGGAGGCTTTCGGAGTCTGACAAAATGCCTTATTATTATTTTTTAAAAGGAAGTTTAGTTGGTCTCTAGGTTTTAGGACAAGAAGTTGAACCTTGCTTTGAGGGTGCAGCTTTTTATGGTCTTAATAAGGACATATAGCTAATAGTTGAATATATTAAAAAATTTAATGAGAAGAAGGAGGAAAGAATAATTATGGATAAGTCAAAATTCAGAATTTCTGATAGTGAAAAAGCTGATATTTTGTTTGATTTAATTAATCCTAACTTCAATGAAGAAGGTAATTGGGCTTTAAATTGTATAATTATAGACGTTTATGAAGACTATGCTCTTTGCGGAAATCCTAGTGGATATTAGAGAGTTTACTATACTAAAGATGGCGATAATATAACCATTGGAGAGTCTGTTGCTGTAAAAATTGTTGATGTTACTGAAAATGAATATTCTGCTTTGGAAGCAATGAAGTCAATCGGCGGCTCTTTTGAGGAAATCAATACTGCTTATAGTTAGATTAAAGAAGAAAATGAAACTTTGAAGAGAGAAAAAGCTGAATTTTAGACTAGAATTGCAGATTTTGAAAATTCAAAAACTACTTTAGATGAAGAAACGAATACTAATGAGGAAGAAGTCATTGAAGAAAGTGAAAAAACAACAGAAGAAAGTCAAAATATTTCTGAAGAAACAGAAACTAATTATTCAGCTCAAATTGAAGCCTTAGAAGCTGAAAAAGCTGAAATTTAGAAACAACTTTTTGACATTAAAAATGAAAATGAATCTCTAATGGCTTTTAAGAAAGAAATCGAAAAGTCTCAAAAAGAAGCTATTCTTCTTAAGTATGAAGAATATCTCTCTGAATCTATTATCGCAGAACTTCAAGAAAAAATTGATGATTATAGCGTTAATGATTTTAAGAAAGAGGTATGTACTGCTGCCGTAGAGTCTGATTTAGATTTTTTCTCTAAGAAGAAAGAATAGTCTGACTTCATTTATAAAGGCGGAGAAGATATTACTAAAGAAAATAATGTTTCCCCAGCTGTTAGGATTTTAAATAAATATAAGAACGGAGGTAATAAATAATGGCGATTAATTTTTTCGATTGCAAAGGTTATGGTCAAATTGAACCTAGTCAAGTATGGTTTAATCGTGCTGGGATGGTTGAAGCACAATGTGAACTTGACCCTGATGTTTTTGCATCTTCTTTCCCTGTAACACCACAAGAAGTAAGTGAGGGAAAAATTGTAGCAGAAAATGGAGCTTTCTTGATGATTGATAAGGAACGCAAGATTGCTACTATTCCTACTACTACATTATCTAACTTAGGATATAAAATGGGCATTAATTACTCTACTGAGAGAATCTATAATCAGTATACTCCTGGTCGTAGAAATTTCTGTATGATTGCTGGTGAATATTTGCCACGTATTGGCTTTATTGAACCGGGCATGAGAATTTGCACTAATGCTGTTGCTTGGGATACTGAAAACTGCACGCTTACTGATATTGATGGGACATCAACTTCAGCTGACGTTTATAAGGCGGTAAAAGAAGCTATTGCAGCTATGAGAAACGCAACAACTGGCAGAAAGACTACTATTTCTAATGGAGCTTACACAAATACTGGATATACCACTCCAGCACCTATTTATTGTGCTGTAACAGAAGGGTCTTAGGGTAAACTGGTTATTGGCTTGCCTAAGAATAAAGTATCTGGTGTAAACAGTATGGTTTTAGGTAATGTTGTAGGAGTTGTTACTGAAGCTTATTATAATGCAGATAATACAGATAGTTTTAAGATCATGTTTATTGATCCGACAACAATTAAGTAATAGGAAAGGAGGTTAGATGAATAATGGCTAATGTAGATATTCAAGCAATTAAGGACTTGGTCGTGCATTCTTACTATGGCACTAACCCTGATCCTACTAAATTTTCAAATAATGATGTGAAAGAAGCTTTGAAAGAAGAAATTCATAAGCTTGCTCATGATTACAATTCTTATCGCAGAAATAAGATGGATTTGTTCGAAATTATGCAGGAAGCTTACACAGAAATTCTTCCTAAGTCTGTAGAAGATTTTATTGGAACTTTTGCAGAAATTAAGACTGTTCCATTAAAGACTAAAGCTCAGTTTATTATTAAAACTGGTCGTAGACGTGCAAAACAATTTATTACTACTGTCGCTTTGTCTGGTGTATACGAAAGCTTTAGACTGGATAGTAATACTTTTGAACTTGGTGGACGTTCCATTGGCGGTGCCGCTTACATTGATTTTGAGCGTTATCTTTGTGGAGATGAAGATATTTCTGAATCTACTAATTTGTTACTCGAAGGTATTCAGGAAGCTATTTATCGTGAAATTCAAAAGGCATTACTGGCAGCAGTTAATGCAGAAGATAGACCAGCCGCAAATAAGGCTTTTTCTAACGGTTTTGACCCTGAATTGATGAGTAGATTGATTGCTGTTGCACAAACTTATAGTTCCAATGGCGGAGCTACAATTTATGCAACTCCAGAATTTGTTGCCTCTATGGGGCCTGATGCTATTGGTCTTCCTATTTATGGCACTCGTCTTACTGGTGGCACAATGACTCCTGGATTGCCTCAAACTGCTGGTTATGCTACTCCTGTTTACAATCCACGTAATATTGAAGAAATTGCACAGTATGGTAGAATTAAGACATTCCGTGGAACTCCTATTGTTGAACTTCCTCAATCTTTCACTGATGAAAGAAATGAAACTTATGTGATGAATCCGGCTGCTGCATATGTATTTCCAAATGGAGATAACAAGCCAGTCAAAGTAGTATTTGAAGGTCCTACATAGGTTGATGATTGGCAGCATAGAGATAGAAGTTTTGAAGTTGAAGTTTACGCTAGAGTTGGTGTAGCAATTATCACAAATCACGACTGGTGCGTATACATTAATGGAGAATTGATGGATCAAGATAAGTATCCTACTCAATATCCACTTGAAATTAATGCAAACACCTTTAGCACTGGTGGCTAATTTAATTAATATTAATAAAATAATGAGAGCGGTGAGTGAGTTTTACTCACTTGCCGCTTTTGAGTTAAAAGGAGGATTTTAAAATGAGAACAGTAAAAATTACGAATATGGTAAATGGAATGGTAAGCGTAAAAGACCCCTCAACTGGTGTTAATAGAGTTTGGAGAAAAAGAGGACAATCTTCTGTTCTTCCTTACGAAACAGTTGAATCTCTTTTATGGCAAGATGGCTTTTTGAGATTGATTGAATGTGGGGTTCTTTACATTGAAAATTTAAAAGATAAATAGGATTTAGGTCTTGAACCAGTAGATGCGGTAGAACCTACAAATATTCTTACTTTAACAGAAATGTAGATGAAAAATCTTTTAACAGCTGTTCCCATTACTGTATTTAAGAAAGAACTTTCAAAGTATCCGAAGATTTAGGTTGATAATTTAATTGAATACGCAATTGAAAATAATTTAGTAGACCCTGAAAAATGTGCTTATCTTAAATAGGTAACTGGTAAAGATATTATGTTAGCAATTTCCAGAAGAGAAGATGATAAAAAGCACGATGAATTAGAAAAAATTAGACAGTAGGCTTATCAGTCTGAAGGAAGAAGAATTTAAGGTGATTAAATGGTTTCATTAATAGAAGTTTATGATGCTTTTTTAAGTAAGGTTAATGAAGATGAGTGGGCTGGTACATATTCAGAAGAAGATTTAGAATGGTTTTTGAAAGATTGGAGAGCTTTTCTTAACTCTGCCTTACCTTATTTTAAATTTCCTCGCTGTAATTTAGAAATTGACGAAAATTCTCAAACTTTTATAGATGAAAAAATGGGGTAGTCAGAAATTCAAGTAATTGCTACATATATGAAACAAGAATGGTTAAAAAGAACGATTGATTCTTGGGAAAATATAAAAACTCAATATGATGAAAAAGATTTTTCTTAGGCTAATTTATTAAAGACTTTTATTCAATTAAAAGAATAGGTAATAAATGAGGCAAAATAGCTTGAAAGTATTTATTATCGTTCTGTAAATAAAAAGCCTTATAGATTTAGACGACTAGCTGGTGGAAAGAAATGATTGATAAAAATTTAATAACTAAAGAAGCTTATGTAGACAAAATGAAAAAAAAGCTTTATGGTTTATTAAGAGAGAGAGAAAAGAATGGAGAATGGGAAAAATTTCTTGACACCATATTGATTGAGTTAATAGGTTATTCTGATAGTAGTAAGACGATTAATTATTATACTCTTTATACTAAATTATCCTCTTGCCGCTATTTGTCATATAAATACTATCGAAAAACAATTTTCGAATGTATGAATCTTTTTGATAGGATTGATATATAATGGGATATTTTGAAGAAGTTTATTTAAAAAGAATGAACGCTGACGGGCAGACTCAGCAAGAAAGAGTAAAAACAAGAAAAGAAAAGGAATTCGATAAACTGTTCTTAAAAAAAACTCAATACTAGTCTTTCATTTGGAAAAGGAATGAAGAAGAGGAAAAAATTCTTTGTTCTTTATAGCCTAACCGTTGGAATGAAAGTAATTTAATAAGTAATTTATTAATATCAACTTCTGCCCCTGTCTTATAGACTGGTGATATTTTATATATAAAACAGAAAATTAAAAACAAAGAATTTGATAAAATTTGGTTGGTTCTTTTTAATGAAGAAAATATTACTAAGGGTTATTAGTTATTTAAAATTATTTGTCTAGACGATACAATAAATTTAACTGATGAATATGGAACTACCGAAGAAATTATTCCAATAAAATTGGTAAGTGCCACGGCAACTTTAGTATAGGATACTTTTGTCCACTCTCATGCGCAATATGGATATAGAGAACCACAATCTGTTAGAAGTTTTATCACAAAAAAATTTGATTTTATTGAAAAAGGTAAATATTTTGAATATAAAAATAAGGGATGGGAAATTGTAGGTTTTGATGATTTAAGCATTAATAATGTTGTATATGTTACGATTTCTGAAAGACTACTGAGAGAAGAAGAACCGTCTTCATCTAAGAAAATTCTTGTTGGAGAGTCCGATAACTTTTTCTTAAATGGGAGGTGATTCTTTTGGAAATTAAATCTTAGGTTCGTTATGGATAGGAACATGGGAAAAATTTAATCAGGATTGCCAAAAAATTAACAAAGAATTAGAATTTATTGAAGTTATTAATGAACACTGATTTAGATCCTCTCAATTCAGATAAACATCCTGAACAAATTGATGGTTTGGATTTATTAAATAAAAATATTCGTTTTGTCCCTTTGCTATTAATAGATGACTAGAAAACAACCTCAAAGATTGTTTTAGTTTATGACGAAGGAAACATTAATAGTTTTAATACAGATAATGAAAATATGTCTTTACTAATAAGTATATATTGTCCTTTTTAGGAGTGGCTAATTACTGGGGATAATTTGCGTCCATTTGCAATTATGTCTGAAATTAGAAAAGATTTACAGGGCGCAAGAATAAATGGATTAGGAGAACTACAATATCATGGCTTTAGTCTTTCTACTTTAACAGAAGAAATGGGATCTTATGTAATGAGGTTCAGTATCAATGCTTTCTCGTAATCAAATTGAAGACATAAAAGCTCAAGCCTATTTAGGAATTCCTAGCATACTTAATAAAGTATGTAAGGTTTATCCAAAGACAATGCATGAAATTGTAGAAATGGGGATTAATAATTATTAGACTAAATTAGAAATTCTTTTATTAACAGAAATTGAAATATGTTCGTTAATAAAAAATAAAACTGGAGAAGAGATACCACCAGACCAAATCCGTCCTTTATCTTATTTATTAGCAAGTGCAAATGCAGATAATACTTTTTTTTTAGAACTTCAAAATATATTTACTACTTTTGTTTAGGAAGAAGTAATTTTGCTTCCAAAAATTAGTTCTGTTTTAGTTGGGTCGCCTAATGAAAAGAGACTCATAAATGAAAGTAATTATAGAGATTTTTAGGATATATTAAGAATATAGAATCGTAGAGAAATTATTAAACCGCCGCCAGAAGATGAATCTCCTGGGTAGAGAAAAATGAGATTACTGAGAGAAAAGGTTGAAGCGGTAAAAAGAAAACAGGCTTAGAAAAAAGGTACAACGCAATCTTTAGTTGAAATGCTTGAAATAGCTGAGACTTATGGGATTGACGTTTAGAATCATACACTTTATGCTTTTTATAGTTTGCTTCGTAGACATCAAATGAAGGAAAAATGGAATTAGGATATTTAGCTAATTTGTGCCGGAGCAGATAATAAAAAAATAAAAACACAATATTGGGGTGAAAGCCTTGATAAAGAATAAGGAGGTTGAACAAATGGCTACTCAAAATCTTTTTGAGAAATACGGTATTAAAGAAGTTGCTGATGTAACTTTTTATCGTATTGAGAAAAAAGAAGAAACTTATGAGTCCTAGAGGGCAATTGGTGTAGCTTCTATTTTAAAAGGAGCTATTGAATTGCAAACTGTCTATCCTATTGTAAATGGAATAGGAGAAGAAGATGGTTTTGAAGCATATGTTTTTAAGGATGCTACAATTCTTACTGGGACTAATTATGATTGTGATGATACTGATAATATTATTGAAAATTTAAGAGTTGTATATGTTTCTTCTTCTGAATTAACTGACTCTGAAATTGAAACTTAGGTTAGTTCAAATGCAAGAAATTTAGTATTATGGACTGTTCTTAATGAGGCCGCTGTAGAAGGATTTTCTAATCCTACTGTTTTGTCTTATGTAAATAAACGCACAAATATAGAAATGACTTCTAATAAAGTTAAGGCTTATGATACAATTGGAAATACTGTGACTGCTGATGCGACAGTTGTTGGTAAAAGAATTAATTACACAATTGAGGAAAGAAGCGTTACTGTTTCCGTTGCAGCAGATGGTTCTAAAATCACTTTGACTCCTGACGCCAATACCGCAATTAGTTCTGTCACCAGCTCTGATGATACTTCTGTATCAATTAATGCTGCTAATACTGAAATTACTCCAATTGCAAATAAAGATAAGGTTACTATTACTGTTTCTTTTACTGATAGCACTATTTCCGGTGTATCTATTGTAAAAAATAGTTTTGATGTATCTGTAGTAACAGATGATGGAGATTTAAAAATTTCCTTAAATAACGCTACCAATGGAACAATCACTTTAAGAGCTTCAAATGTTAGAATACCTACATCTTATGTTTATACTATTAATGCAAACCTTACCTTTACTGCAACTAATAGCACAGACTTGTCAACGGGTGTTTATAATTCTAATGCAGATGTAAGTCGTATTCCAGATACTCCATATGAGGACGGAATTGGAACTCATGAATATTCTTACCCTCAATAGGTTTGTATGGCTTTTGCTAGACATTAGAATTTGATTTCTAAAACTGGTGTCCGCTATCAATTTAATGGAACTGATACTATTTTTGGTGAAATTGATTTTAATGATGAATTTACTACTTCTCCACGTTCCTCTAATAAAATTGTTGTAGTTGGTTTAGCCGGTAAATTCACTGAGGGAACATATGACATTGAAGAAATTGATACTTATTTAAAAACTTTAACTACAGTTTTTAATGCTAAAGCTTATAATGTAATTTACGATGATTACGCTGAACTTGTCGTAGAAGATGAAATGGGATTCTATAGGAATGATTTCTTAGGATACGCTTATAATAAAAATAATGGTTCTGGGGATGCATCAGTTGATTTCTTTACTTCTGGCATGACTTATAGAGATTGGGTTGAAACCAATAGTCTTTTAAAGGATAATGCAATTGCAAATGCAGTAATGTGGGAAGATGGAGTTCACTATAGTATTAATGATGCAATTGAAGCTTTAAGACAGAAACAGTTAATTCTTGATGCTAGTGAACCGAGTGGAACTTCTGGCTTGAAGACAATTTTTGGCGGTTACAGAGTAAGTTCTAAGAATAATAATCTAACTGGAACTCCTAATGCAGGCACTGAAGATGTGCACAATGAAGGATATAGCAATAATACATATCAGTATACTTATACAGGTCTTGGTGTTGGAGATGAAACAATAACTTCAGAATATCCTTTAAGCAATGTAGAAGAAGCTCTCAATGAATTAGCAATCTCTGGATTGGCTTCTGGAAAAGATATTAGAATAGATGGCGGCCCAACTTCAAATAGAGCTATTTATATTGGAAATAATTCTGTTGATACTGCTATGGGAGCATATATTTATTTGCTACATAATAAAAATTCTAAAACTTTATCTACAGATAAAGATGGTATTTTCTCTTTTGAAGATAAGAAAGGAAATACTCTTTATTACTAGGATAAAATCTTTAAGGGGATTGAATATTTAGCTTTAGTAATCTTAGGAAACAAAGGATTGATTTTTGTTGTAAATAGAAATGGCAATACTGACGTTGAGCGTGTTGCTTGGATGATAAATGAAACTGGATATGTTGATAATAAGCGTGCAGAAGTTTTAGTTAAGAATGGACTAATTCATACTACTGATATTACTGTAAATGATGAAACTTTTGAAGCGACTTGCACAGTAAAATCCCTTAAAGTTCGTAAGATAGCAAAGAAAACAAATCATTATATTCCAGTTTTATTCCTTGACACTCTTAAAATTTCTACTATTGAACAAACGGCAGAAGAAGTATATGCTACTGGCGGTAAGGGCAATTCCAATTTAATCGGTTGGGATTTCAATAAGGAAATTACTTTGAATCTTCAAGATGCTTTGTTTACTCCGGCATCAATGAGTGCTATTTTCGGTAGTTATGATGGAAATGATTTCAGAAAGGGTGTAAAAGAAGTTAAGAATCTTGATAGATTTGAAAAAGTTACTGCAAAGAGAAATTTCATTGTTCCAGCTGGAAATAGTAATGGCACTCCAACAGAAGCAAATAAGACAGCTCAGGCTGTATTCTATGACCCGGCTACTATGGAACCATATCCTGATGGAACTCCAATTGCTGAGGGTGAAGTATTCTATAAGTTCACTCGTTCTGTTGCTTATGAAGGACAATCTCTTGGTCATATGATTGAAATTTCTGCTAATAGTTTCCCCGGAACTTACAAAATTGTTGGCGATACTTTTGTAAGATCTAAGGAAACTGGAGAGGATGAAAGATTCCAATTCGTAATTCCGCAAGCAAAAATGACTTCTGAATAGACAATTACTCTTGAAGCAGATGGAGAACCGAGCGTAAACATTATATATTCAAATGCGCTCGTTAAAGTTGCTTAATTGCTGGAAATCCCTTATAGTTAATAGAACTACAACGTAAGAAGCAATTCTAAGCGTGAAAGTTTAAAAATCTATTAAATTGGGCAATCAGCAGCGAAGAATCTGTTTTAGATTGACGTTCAACGACTATCCCGCAAGGGAGTAGGGTTTCAAGTGAACTCGAAATAGCAACCATACAAATAGTATGAAGATATAGTCTCAACTTCTAAGGAAACTTAGAGAGTGGATTAACGACCCACGTAAGATAACTGGTTTGATATGAACATGACTGTTCTTCGTCCAGATGATGGAGTAATGGTTAGATTTATTCAGTATAATGCTGTAGAAAATGAAGAAGAAAATGATGGTTCTACAATGGTTAAAAATACTGAAAACCTTAATATTCTTGATGATGCTGAATTATTTAAGGTTAGTGCAGATAATTCGATTGAATTTAATGCAATTGGTTCTACGGAATATTAATATAGATTATCAATAGGAACTATCGGCTATTGAACTTATAGTTCAATAGCCTTTTTTATAAGACCTAAACAAGAGGTGAAATAAAAAATGAATATATTTGAACAGTATGGTATTAGAGAAGTTGCGGACGTAACTCTTTATAGTATTCATAAGAAAAAAGACGGTAGCGGTGATATATATTATGTTCCAGCCCTTTATTTGGATACTTTAAAAGTTTCTTCTGTTGAAAAAACTGCTGATAACGTATGGGCAGAGGGCGGAGTAGGAAATGCTAGATTAATTAACTGGGATTATGGGAAACAAATTAATGTAACTCTTGAAGACGCACTTTGTACACCTGCCTCTTTAGGATTATGCTGGAATGGTGTTTTAAGTGCGGACTGGAAAGATAGCTCAGTTGAAATCAACACTGATGTTTGTTTTTGCAAAAATCCGGTTAATAGACTTTCTAGAATGGAAAAAGCAATATTTCCAAGAGATAGTAAAGAAAAAAGAACTATTAGTGAGTTATTACCTAAACTTAATGAAGATGCTATCGATAAAAATTTAGATATTTTAAAGAAGTCTTCCGTTGTTGACGGAACAATAATTCATGGTAATGGAATTGTAAAAAGTCACACTTATAGATGGAAAATGGCGATTGAATCTGAAGTAAAATCTATAGCACAAATTCCTGATAGATTTTTTGATGTATAGGGAAGAAGTTATCCAATAGATTGGAATAGAAAAGTTTCTGTAACTAATTTACCCACTTATGACAATTATAAAGATGCTATTATTTATAAAATAAATTCTTGTGATTAGATTGAAATTCCTAAAGCAAAAATAATTTATGATGAATCAATGGAGTCAAATCGTATTAATCTAATTTATAATCTATAGTCTGTTTTTTCTGATGATGAAATTGATATAGCCGATTTAACAGTAAAATTACCAAAAGCAGATTCTGAAGCAGATTATGATACTTTCACTTATAAAGATGTTATTACTTTAAATAAAAATGGAAAAACTTATGTTTATGCAGATGTAGAATTGTATCAATAGCAGTTAGATTTAATAAAAGGAGTGGTTTATAGTGCTACTCACCCGTCTGATGAAAATAGAACATATAAAAATGTAAATACTGCTACTAATGGATTAATACGTGCGGATGGAATTACCTTACAGAAACAAGGAAAATTCTATGAATTTAGAGAAGAGAGTCCATCAGTTGCTGATTCTAGTTTTTCTGGGACATTTTTTAATAAGAATAATATAATTGAAGTAGAACAAGTTACAGAGTTAAGTTTGGTAGAATTATAGGAGCTGTATAATGGTATAGGAACAGTCACTTAGCAAGACGTTATATTTAATCTTCCTAATGGTTTTTCAAATGTTTCAAATACCTATTCTTATAACACTCCGGCAGATACTTTTACTTTTAAAGATATTATTTGTTTAACAAAAGGAGAAGGCACGAATACAACTACCGGCATTCTAATTGATGATAATTTTATTAGTCAGCTTCTTTCTTTTGTATGGTCTACAGATTCAATTGAACAAGTAGACAAGAAAGCCTTTATGAAAATTTTATCTTCTTATTACTCATTTATAGAAGGAGATTATTTGAATAAATTTTATACCTATAATGTTAATCCTACTACTGCTAATGGATTGCTTGCTGGATTTTTAGGTATAGAATTTGATACAAAATATTATAATTATTTAAGTGAAGATTTAAGTAAGGCTTTATCTACTGGAGATATAGTAAGTTCTTATTTATAGAATCGTGCAACAACAAGTTTATTTACAAATTTAAAAGAATATTCTTTAATTCCAGATGAACTAGGTAGTATTGATAAAGGTAATATTCCTTTTGAAAAAATAGAAAACGCTAATTATCTTGCAATTATAATTGATGTAAATAATGACTATCACGCTTTAATTGGAGTCACAAAGAAAAAATCCACTTATTTAAATACCACCTATGACGATTCTTTGAATCCTATTACTTGGTATAGGCCTGAAACTGCAATTGATATAAGCCAATTTAAGGGATTGGATTTATGGCTTCGTTTTTAGAGTATCAATGAAATGATTTATTTCTTAATAACAAAATATGAGAGAGATATAGAAGATATTATTCCTTCTAATGTAAATGCTAATGAAAATAGAATCTTGTGGGGAAGTGGAGATGGAACTTGGACTGTAAATAAATAGGCAACCACGGTTGAAAAAAATGAAGATTCAGAAAGTATTAAAAAGCAAGGAAGACTTTGGTCTTATATTAATCCACGCACAATGAGTCCATATGAAGATGATTATTGGTTTCATCAAGGGGAGCCTATTTATATAAAATCTTTAACTATTGCACCTAAAAATAAAAAATTAAAGGCTAATAGAATTACTGTAAAAGCTGATTAGTGGCCAGGTATGTATATGATGATTGGAGAGACTTATATTCGAAATCGAGATACTGGAGAAGACGAAAGAATGCAGATTAAATTTCCATTATGTAAGGTGAAATCAGATTAGACAATTACTTTGGAAGCTGGCGGCGACCCCACGACTTTTACTCTTGACTTGGAAGTTGCACGTCCAGCAAGCGGGACTATGATGGAGATTACTTCTTATGAAATTGCAACGAAATTATATGAAGGAGAAAATGGATGTTTTTATTCTGTTGATGGTTCAACGGAAGTATTAAGTGAATAAGAGATAAAAGGAGGCGAAAAGAGTTGAACATATTTGAACAATATGGCATTAAAGAAGTTGCGAATGTGACTCTTTACGCTATTGAACTTGACAAATATGATGATGAAGTATATATTCCAATTATGTATTTCGATACTTTAAAAGTTTCCACAGTTGAACAATCCGCCGAGCAGACTTCTGCCCGTGGCGGATTGGGCAATCCTGAATTAATTATGTGGGATTACGGAAAGGAAATTACAGTAACCTTAGAAGATGCGTTGTTTACTCCCGCTAGCTAGAGTTTGATGTGGGGCGGTAAGTTTGGAACAAAGCGGAGTAAGATTTATGGAGTTTGGAATCCTATTAATTTCCCCTTAGATAATTATGGAAGAAAAATTTATTTAGAAAAGAGAATTGCAACTTTGATCGTAAGTGATGGGCAGGAAATTTATAAAATAACAAATGATAAGGGAGAAGAAAGAGGTTTTTTAGAGGGGCCGCTAGATGATTCTTGGATTTCCTTTATCAGTCCTTGTGATGATAAGAAAAAATGGTATAAATATTTTCCAATTGAAGCTCCTTATAAATATTTAAATTGGAAGTATTATGATACGCCCACAGAAGATCAATTAACACCCACTTCAATTAAATGCCCTAAGGGATATTCAATCTATGAAGAGAATGAGAATACTCCTAGTTTAGGATATGAGATAGATGAGATTAGAAATTTAGGAATGTGGAAAGATAAAAAGAGACCAGAAATTGCAGAAATAATTGCAGAAAATTTTGGAGATTTTAATCTAGAATACTATGCTTATCAGCAAAAAATAATTAATGATATTGAAAATGTATGCATAAGTGTAAAGACAGATGAATAGCCAGATATAGATCATTGTTCTGGAGCGACAGGATATATATGGAATCATGTTGATTTGAAAATGAACTCTTTGGAGGGAGAATAGGATTTACATTATTTAGAAAATTCTAATATAAGATTTACTATTCCAAAAGGAAGTAATAATAAAAATGTTTCTGTTGCTGTTCCTAAATTATATAAAACCGTGTATAATGAAGAAACTCTAGAGTGGGAAAGAATATCAGAAGAAGTAGGTAACTATGTTACCATAAAAAGTGAGAATGAAAATAGCTATGAATATTATGTTGATAATTATGAATCAAAGATTGATTTTTATATTGAGATAAAAGAAGAAGAGTCTTCCCCTGAAAATAATTTTTCAACTTTTTATATTAGAGTTAAGGTTGGAACTTTTTATATTATAAAAGATTGGAACTCTGGGAATGAACCGCCCCAAGATTGGATTTATCCAATTGAAGATGGTATGAATGATGTATATTATTTCGATAGATTTGAAAAATGTAAAGCAAGACAAACTTTTGCTATTAATGTTGATTCAAATCTTCTATTGGCTAATAGAAAACTTTCTCATAAATATGATCATTGCGAAATGACAATTTTTATTGATCCAAAAACAATGAAGCCTTATGAGGGCAATGCAGATATGTTTATGAGAAAAAATGGAACTGTAGTTACTGGAAATTTAAGAATTATAAAATAGCATGAAGTTTACTATAGATGGACACGAAGAAAAGCGAGTGATTTTACCACCTTAGGTCATGAAATTGTTGTTGACGCTATTCATTATCCTGGAACTTATCGTCTAGTTGGACAGACTTATGCGAGAAGTAGAATTACAGGAAAGGATGAACGATATTAGTTTGAACTTCCTTTATGTAAAATGTCAAACAATACAAATTTAACTTTATAGGCGGATGGAGATCCCACCACTTTTTCTATGGAATTAAAATGTTTAAGAAGAGACGATGGTACAATGATGAAATTAACTTAGTATCTAGTTGAATGTGATAAGAATGGAAATTATGAAATTGTAGAATAGAATGGTAAATATCAAAGTCCTACTATAAATGAATATTATGAGCCTTATGAGACTAATGAATTTAAATATTTCATCGTATCACCAGTTAATGGAGCTATTTATTATATTGATACAGTAGGTTCTTCAGACATAGGAGACTCTCAATATTATAATAGTGATGATAGCGTAACACCTAATATAGAATATTTTGATAATATTGGGGAGAAAAATATTTTCTCTATTGGTGGATAGACTAATGAAGAAATATTAGAACAATTACGATATAAGCTAAAAAGTGATTTTGGAGAAGTTAATAATAAATATTTAGTAATTGCAGCTGTTCATAAAGAAAGAAATTATTCAGAGGGAACAGGAATTAATAAATGCATATGGATTAATCCAGAAGAAATAGATACAATTGAGTTTACCAATAATAGCGAAACTATAACAATAAGAATGAAAGAAGAACAAATTCTTCAACGTTATTATAGAACTCTTTCAGAAAATGGGGGTGGAGATTAATGAATTTATTCTCTAAATATGGAATAAAAGAAGTTGCAGATGTTGTCTTTTATAGTATAACAAAAGTTGGAGATGAAGAATTTTACACCCCTGTTCTTTTTCTTGATACTTTAAAAGTTTCAACATTAGAAAAATCAGCAGAAAAAGTCTCTGCACAAGGTGGAATAGGCAATAAGAAACTTATTAGTTGGAATTTTGGTAAGGAAATTACTTTAACATTAGAAGATGCCCTATTCTCTCCAGCTTCTATGAGTATGATATGGGGTGGAAAATTAAATTCTAAACTCTCTTAGTATACTTCTGCAATTGTTAAAGCAAATATTGCAAATAAATATGGTAAATTACATTACTCTACAAAAGCTTATCCATCACCAGCATTTACAGACGAGGAATGGGAGATTGTTTTTTAGGCCGCCACAGATGAAAAAATTAATATTCCTTACGAAGATGATACAGATAATTTTGGGGCGGATTTAATTTTTAGAGGAAGTTTTGAAGAAAATGGTAGCTAGAAAATTTAGATTTTATATTTAAAAAAGATGGATGATTTCTAGCTTGATATATGTAAAAACAGCACAGATGATGAAGATGGTGCTTTGTATTTAGGGACAAAATATTATTCAGGAATTGATAATAATATTAATTATGTTGAAAATCACTTTTTAGATGATAAGATCGGATACACAGTGAAAAAAGTTGTTATAGACCCAATAAATGGAACTAAAGATATTTCTTATATAGATGTTGCTTATAAAGCCAATGACTATTATTATGTTAATGGAGAAAAAGTTCTATATAAAGGACAAAAAATTGGTTTTTTTCATTTAAATAATAATAAGCCTGAACTTATTTTTGATGGTGCTAGTGTTTTGAGTAGAAAAGAATGTTTGTGGGATAATTATGATAAGAATGCTGGAGTAACTAGCGTAGAAAGACTAGGAAGATCTGCACCTTCTACTACAAATCAAGAAACACAAAAAATATATTACTCTCTTAAAATAGATGATACTAAATTGAATTTTACAAATGAAGTTCTCCCAAATACAGATTCTATTCCTTATATTTATGATGATTCTTCAAGTAAAAAATATTATATTGAAGAAGCGAGAATGAATCTTCGAAAAGCTTATTTCAAAAGATTATGGGAATTTGAGCCTTATCAATATATACTTCAAGAATAGGAAAATACTGAAAATCAAATTTCTGATTAGAGTGCATTACCAAAAAATATAATAAATAGAATAGTTTCTTATATTGATAATATTAAAAAAATTGGAGAAATTGAACATTAGATTGTTGACCTTGAAGTAATTGATAGAATGGAAAGATGTATTGTCACTAAAAAAGAGGGGCTAATAATTAGCACTTCTTAGCAAAAAGAAAATTTATTACGCTATTATCAAGATGATCAATCTTCAAGTTATGTTATATATTATGATGCAAAGACGATGGAGCCGCTATTAAGTTTGTCAGATGATGGGACGATTAGAGGCTGGGATGATAATGGCATTTATGATAAAGATTTTGATGGAATTACGGATACTGATACTTTTAAATTGAGAATTGGAACTGTTTATTATAAATGGAGTAGAACTGTTAAATATAAGAATGGAGAATAGGATGGTGTATTAGGCAGAACATTTGTAATTGATGCTGATACTTTTCCAGAAGTTTATAAAATCGTAGGAGAGACCTATGTTAGAAATTAGAAGACTGGTAGAGATGAACGAATGTAGTTTGTTGTAAATCGTGCTTAGATTAATTCTGATACTAGCGTCACCCTATAGGCTGATGGCGACCCAACAACATTTAATATGAGTGTTGATGTATTAACTCCGCCTAATGATATAATGATTGAATTAAAACAATTCGATGTGGATGAAGATAAAGTGCATGGCGGCACTAGGATACTTCCACAACATTCTCGTTACAGTTATACCCATACAGACTACGACATGGAAGATGAAATATAGGTAGAAAACAATGAAATCTATTGACAAAAAGGAGACAAGTTATTTGTCTCCTTTCTTTGTATTTTTTCATTTGCCTTATGACTTTTTATAAGAAAAATAGAAAAGGAGGTGTTATGCGATGGATGAAAACTTTGTAGGGATAAAAGAACTCTATGACGTGAATCTGAGGACCTTGAAACCTTTAGAAATTGGTGGACTTAAATATGATATGAATGAGTCAATTTTAAGCTTTAAAAGAGCTGAAATTGCCTAGGTTTAGCAATCTATTAGATCAGTTTCTGCAAGGGGCGGCTATCATAATCCTACGTTAATCAACTGGGATATAGATAGAGAGGTTTCCTTTGGAATTACTCATGGAGTTCTTTCTCCTAAAAGCTGGAGTTTATTGAGTAATTCTAAATTAAGAGAAACGAAAGAGAAATCGGTAAGCTTTAATGAAGTGATTAGAACTTATGAGAATGAGGATTATTGTTATGTGGATTTAAAGTATTGTCCTAATGCTTGTGATAAGATGGGGGCGCAGCCTAATCCTTATAATGAGCCAATGCCAATGGGAAGAAGACCCGAGTTATTATTGAAGCCTTTGCCGCCCTCTAAGAAGAAATGGATTTTTGTTTATGATGAAGATACTGGAAAGAGAGTTAGGAATTTTTAGATTTATTAGAATAGGTTGTATTTGTAGGATATTGTGAAAAAGGTTTTTGTGGATTATACTTTTAATTACTGGGAATAGGCAAGAGCGATTGAGGTGGGTAATAGGTTGTTGAATGGGTTTTTAAAATTGGACGGAAAAATGAGTGTTAAGGATGATAGAACTGGTGAGGTCAGCACGGGAATTTTGGAATTACCTAAGATTAAGTTATCCTCGAGTTTGAGTGTTAAGATGGGGAGTAATTATGATAATTCAATTGTTAGTGATTTTTATTTTACTGGATATTTTGATGAGAGTGAGAGGAGAGAAAATTAGGTAATTGCAGAAGTTAGTTTTTTAGATAACGAATTGACGGGAGGTTATATTTAAGTTGTGACAAGAATACTACGGATTTTCTTTGTGAGGTGAGAAAATGACGGAGTGGTATAAAGAATATAAAAATAATATAGTTGAAAATTAGCGAGTTGAAACTTATTTTAAAAACTCGAGGGGGACTTAGACATTTTTAGATAAATATTATAGAATTGAATGGAATAATAGAAATATTTTAAGTAAAAATAATGATAAAAAAGATGAAATTTTAGGTAAAATAAACAAATTAATAAATAAACTTGAGAAATAGGAGGAATACATATATTATTCTCTTTTTTAGAGGGACATGCCTAAAATATTCGATTCAGCAAAAAAAATTAAATTTTGGACTAAAATTTTTAATATCAGTTATTTTAGGAAGGCAATAAAAAATAATAAAAAAGAGTTAAAATCACAAGATTATTTTTGGTTAATCCTTTCATCTGTTAATTTTATGAATGAATTTGGTAGTAGCACAAATAGCGGAGATAAGTTTCATAGATCATACATTATAAAAGCGTTTCAAGATTTTTTGGACTCCATAAAGAAAGACCCAAAAGAATTCGGTTTAGAGGGGAGGAGAAAAGAAATAGTAGAGGCTTTTGACTAGAAAAGTTTTTTTGAGGCTTTATTAAAAGATAATTCAGAAAAAGTTGAGATAGATAATGTTACATATTACTTTGGTAAGTTTAATAATAAGACTGGAGAAAAAAAATTACGTATAACAATAATGAATAAAGATCAACCAGATCGTATTATTGATACTACTGTTACTTTTACAAGTGAAACAAATAAAACAATTAGCGAGTTACTAAAGGATGAAGCAGCGAAAAATTTTAAACAAGAGATAAAAAGACTAAGCAGAGAAAAAGGATATGGTAATATTATTTTTCAATTACCTAAAAGTCCTGTTACAATATTAGAAATGAAAAAGGATAATAATGAATAGGATGAAAAAACACGTGGGAATAAATTTTTAACGGCAACAATGGATTTATCAGAGAAAATAAAAAAAGTAGCTGACAAAAAGATAAAAGAAGGAGAAGTAGATATAGAAAAATTTACTACAGCTTCGAATAAAACTATTACCAATTATGCATTGTGGTATTATAAAACTTTAAAGCATAAACTATATGAGAATTATCCAAAAGCTAAAAAAATAGCTTTTTTGAAACTCAAAGAAGAGATTGAAAAAATTGAAAAAGAACTTTTTTCAATTTTTTGTAACGCCATTAAAGACTCAATAGAAAGTCTTCGAGAAAAAGCAGATGAGAATAGTGGAGAATTAGAATTAGAATTGGGCTATATGAATAAGATATTTAAAATACATAAAAACAATATAGAATAGGCAATTAATTTTATTAAATCAGGAAGAGCCATTATATGGAAAATAATGCGACAATCAGAATCTATACATATTTTAGGAGATTTATATTCATATTAGGCTTAGTTAGGAGCAATTGGTGAGTTACTTGCAATTAAAAATTTTTCATTAAAAGATATAGTAGTTAAATCTCAAGGATAGACGCATGATATAGGAATAAGTGAAAAATATGGAAATGAAGAAAAAAAAATAAATTTTTTGGAAAGCTTTTAGGATGTATCAGTAATGATTGATGATTTAAAATTTGGAATTAATGTAAAACATTTTCTTTCTGATCAACAGAGTGGTATTAATTTATATAATAATAAAGATAAGAATACTTGGAATTTAAATTCTAAATTTTTATTTAAATATATGAGTGAAAAAGATTGGGAAGATATTAATTATTTAAATATAAATTCGCCTTATTTTAATAATAATGAAACCGAGAAGGAGATAAATGAGATTTTATAGAAATATATTCCTGAATTTTTAAGAATGATAGGATCACCATTATTAAAAAATGAAAGCGTAAATGTCTTTTATTAGTTAAATAATATGATAATACCATCTACTGTTTTATTAAAAGAAATAAAAACAAAAATAGAAAATAAGGGAAAATTTTTTATTTTATCTGGTATTAATAACAAAGTATATACTTATTAGGATATAAAGAATAACAATCTTATTACAAAATGTCTTAGTTGGAAAACAGGGACTAAAGTAACATTTACTGGTATTAAATATGAAATTCCAAAAGGAGTGTGATGATAAATGGCAAAAAACTCAATGAACTTTAACGTTAATTTTTCATCATCCTTTGATTCATCTGCAATAACAAAAGGACTCCAAGAAATTCGTAAACAAATGGGTTCAATTAGTTCCGACGGTCAAATCTTCAAAGGCGTTGATAAAGAATTAAGTAAACTCGAAAATCAACTTGTTGATTTAGAAGCGGCGAGAAGTCAAATGGATGACCCGAAGGGAATGTAGCGTTATCAAAAAATATTAGATCAAGTTAGACAAACTGCATCAAAAATTGGCATTGATTTTAGAGCAATCGCAAATAGTGATGCTTTTAAATTTAAGGCAGCGGACGAAGGAAAAAAGAAACTAACAGTTATTCAAGTCCAAATGAGTGCTTTACAAAAAACCCTTAAGGATTAGTAGAAAGCACTAGCGGCTAGTTTAGTTGATAATCTAGGAATTGAAAATAAAACTGCTAAGGCGATTGCTGAAACAACAACAAAAAGAGAAGACTTAAAGAAAAAACTAGTAGAAGAAGTAAAAATTGGAACTCAAAGATTAAATTAGATTAGAGAAGAAGAAAAGCTAAGAAATCAAGAAAAGGCGGCCGCAGCTTTAACTGATTTTAAGTCTTCTAAAAAGGTTGCAGTTTCAAGTATAACAGATAAGGGAACAGCTAAAAATAAAAATGCTGCAGCTGGTTTTATAGGAGAAACAATTAACACTTCTTTTGAAAGTGGATTAAAAGAAGGGAAAAGCTTTGAAGAAGTTTGGATTAGAATTAGTCAAACTATTGCAAATGCTGGTATTCAAGTCGGCAATTTTACTGAACTTGAAAGTAAATTAAATCTTGAATTTCAAAACTTACAAACCATTTGGAATGGAGATACTAAAGAATCACAAGAATTTGCTAATCAATTAGCTAGAATTGGTAAAGTTGGAGAAGATGGAAAAGTTATACTGTCTGATGTTTCAACAGAGATTTTAAAATAGGGTTCCTAGATAGGAAAAACTAATAAAGCAATGTAGGAACAATAGCAAAAAATAGAAGACGTGAATAAAGAGACAGAAGAACAAATTCAATTATAGGACTAGATAAGATAGACTTCAAATGAGAGCGCTCAGCAACAAGTTTAGAATACTATTGATGTTGCAAATCAAGAGAAAAAAGAAGTTGCCGAGAAACAAAAATCTCTTGAAGCTTAGGAAAAAATGAATCTAGCTATTAAGAATACTACCGAGCGTTTAAAGAATTTCTTCTCCATTTCAAATGGATGGATGAAGTTACGACAAATTATCTCTCAAACGTTCCAAGATGTATAGAGACTAGATAAAGCATTTGCTTCAATTGCAATGGTAACTGATAAGACTGTTTCAGGATTGTGGGATACTTATGACCAGTATTCTGAAATGGCAAACAGGTTAGGACAAACAACCGAGTCTGCGATTTAGGCTTCGGCATTATTTTACCAGCAAGGACATTATTCAACCCTGATGTTGTTTTCTTGACTTCTTCTCTAGTTTATGCTATAATATGTATAGAGTTCAGGAAAAAGGAACTCAAATATATTATAAAAAAACAGGAGATGATTTTCAATGGAAAAGAAGATTATAATTAACGGAGTAGAAACAAATTATACAATTTCAACAGAGGGCATTGTAAAAAATACTAAGACAGGCCGCACATTAAAGGGGTCAACGACAAAAGATGGATATAATAGAACACAGATTGTTGTCGCAGGAAAAAATAAGAGTATTTTAACCCATAGACTGGTCGCAGAATATTTTATTGATAATCCAGATAACTTTTTGTATGTTCACCATAAAAATGGTATTTTCACAGATAATAGAGTTGAGAATTTATTCTGGTCTAATAGCGTTAAGGATGGCCCAGAACAAGTAAATAAACCAGTTGTGAAAGATGATAAGAAGATTCTGTCAAAAGACGCTTATACTTGGAAAGAGTTAAGTTTTACGGAAGATTATTTAGTTTGTAAAGAGGGCTTCCTCTTTAATAAGAAAAGCGGCAGAGTTTTAAAAGGAAATGACCGTTGTGGCTACAAGAGAGTTCGTATTGACGGAACTTATTATTCAGTTCACCGTCTTGTATATGAAACATTCATAGGTCCTATTGCAGAGAACATGGTAATTGACCATATTGATGGAGATAAGGGAAATAATAATCTTGAAAATTTAAGATGTATTTCTCAATCAGAAAATATGAAGAATGCTTATAGCAAAGGACACAAAGGACAGCATCCTGTTGAACAGTATGATTTGGCCCGTAATTATATCAAAATATATCCCAGTTGCACAGCGGCTGCACAAGAAATGGGTTGTTCTTATAGAGCAATTTCTGCTGCGGCAGATAGAGGCGGCACAAGTTGTGGATATTTTTGGAAGAAAGTCGAAGAAAAAGCCTAACATCAGTTTAGGCCTTGAAATTTTCCTAACTGCGGGGATACCCTTAGAGATTTTACTACCAAGCTCATACAGTAATATATGAGTGATATTTTTAATAAGGTAACAACGTAAAATATTGGGCAATCCGCAACCAAGTTTCCTTATTAGGAAGAAGGCTCAACGACTATTCCTTTTCAAAGGGAAGTAGACTTAAGTAAGTCGAAAGGGAAAAACCTTTTGTTTGTAGGTAAAAGATAGTCTCATCTTTAGGGAAGACCTAAAGCAGTTCATAAGAGAACGTATTAAGTTTAACGAACTTAGTAGAAGATAATGTTAGATACAGCGGAAGCTTTAAGTTTGACAGAAGATACGATGAAGTTGGCTACTCTTGCTGGGGCAGATTTCTCAACTGCTACCCAATAGATGACAGCGGCTTAATAAACACGCAAGGTCGCTTTAAAATATTTTAATTGCTGGAAAGTTCTTAGAGATGATAAAACCACAACATAAAAAGAAATTTTAAGTGTGAAGGTTTAAAAATTTATCAAATTGAATAATCAGCAGCGAAGAATCTATTCTAGATTAACGTTCAACGACTATCCCGTAATGGGAGTAGAATTTAAGTAAATTCGAAAAGGATATGAAAAAGATATAGTCTAAACTTTAAGGAAACTTAAAGCAGTTCATAAGAGAACGCATTGGAATTAACGACTTCAATGGAATGTAAATGTTGCGTGGTTTCCATATGGAAATGGATGAAGGCGCACGAGTAACCGACGTATATTCTGAATTAGCAGCCCATGCGGCAGCGGATGTAAATGGTATCGCTTATGCGATGAGTAAAGCGGCATCAATTGGTGCTTAAAATGTTCAAATTGCTGGAACACCTTAAAGATTATTATGCTAAAAGTTTTTTAAAACTAATGCGGCGAAAGCAGAAACAAATAATAATATGGCATATGGAATGATTAACCTAAGTGCTTTATAATAGGCAATCAGCAGCTAAATGGAGGAGAAAAAAATGAGATTTGAAGAAAAAATAAAATATGTGTTTGATAGTAATGATATTACAATAATAGAATTAAAAGGCGAAAAGGAAAAGATTAAGTATTTTTGTAATTGCTGTAATAAAGAGTATGAGTATAAATGTGCAAGAAATCTTTTTTCAAAAATAAGTCTTTGTAAGGATTGCTATAATCCTTTTTCTCGTTGGAATAAAGAGAGCATTCAAGATAGGCTAAATAAATTATTTCCAGAATCTTAGATTGAAGTAATTGAATTTTTAGGTCTAAGAAAAGGTGGAAAAGTTAAATGTTTAAAATGTGGAACAATTGAAGACGTGAAGAATTTTGATGCTCTCTTTTGTGCTAGAAAAGATTATTTTTGTAATAATTGTGAGAAAGAATTGAATAAGATTTATAAACATATGGAAGAGGAATTAAACTTAGGATACTTAACTTTGTTGTCGTGGAATGGGGTTAATAATAAGAGTAAGTTTAAATGTAATAGATGCGGTCATGTGTTTGAGAAGATTGTTAATAGGAAGTTTAGTGGGAAGATTTGCCCTAATTGTTCAAAGGTTTGTAATAAGTTTTCTTTTGAAGAAGGACAAGAACTTTTGAATAGAAAAGGGAATAATGAGTATACTCTATTATAGTATGCTGGCACAAATAAGAGAAGTTTAATTAGACATAAATGTGGATTTATTTATTCGACAAGACTTCTTAATTTTGAAAACACTAAAGGTTGTCCTAAGTGTTATAAAAAGATTTCTAAAGAAATATTATCTAATCAATAATATTGCTTTTAATTTCTCCAAAATAAGTTCAACGACTATCCGAAAGGAGTAGCTTCAAGTGAAGCGAAGGAACATTGAAAAAAATATAGTCTATTCTTTAAGGAAACTTAAAGCAGTTCATAAGAGAACGCATTGGAATTAACGACTCCAATGGAATATGAAAAAACAATTGCAAATAACGCTGGTATGAGCTTCGAAACGACAGCAGCGTTTATAACTAATATGATAGAGACGACATAGGAGGCACCCAGAGACCAATCGGGAGTCAGACTCACAGTATGCCTCAAAAACTTAACTTTTGTTTCATTTTGTGATATACTAATAGTAGAAAAATGAAAAAGAGGAGTGATAGTTATGGCATATGGATATGTCTATTACAGTAAGAATGAAATAAATGGAAAAATGTATATCGGAAAGGTGACGGCGCAAACTCTTTCTTCTAGGCCCAATTATCGTGGTAGCGGTATAGATTTGAAAGAGGCATTGGAGGAATATGGAAGTAAAAACTTCTCAATACATTTCCTCGCTGAAGCAAATAGTAGCGAAGAATTAACTCAATTAGAAAAATATTATTTAATTTACTATAAAATCCCAAATGAAAATTTTTATAACATTAATCTTGCTACTTCTAATAGTGAGCAATCAAATTACTTTAATAAGAATAATAAGAAAGGAACTAATTTAAGAGATATTATTTGTTATAATATAAAAACAAAAGAAACTTATGTATTTAATAATTTAATACAATTTTGTAGAGAACATGGCTTTAGTCGTGGATGTATTTTTAATGTAATGTCTGGACAAAGAGTTACCCATAAAGACTGTGTTTTTTGGTATTCTGATTATCCCATATCCTCTGACGCATTAAATTGGATTATTAATTACAAATTAAAAACCACTTATAAAACGAAATACATAAAGATTGCAGAAGTTAAAGAAGAATTAAGTAATTGCTACAAAAAAGCCCAAAATAAGCTTGAAAAATTCGAGTTCCACGGATATTATATAGAAGATAATAAAGAGATAAAAATTGACTGGAAAGAACTTGAAAAATTTCAAAGTTTAATTTATAGAGATGGAGAATCTCCAAAGCCAGAAAAAGTTATTGATACAGTAGAACTCAATACAGAAGATGATAAAAAATTTGAGGATATAACCCGTCCTCATGAATATGTATTGGTTAGTAAGGACCACACTTTATATTTTTCCTATAATGAAATCAATAATTTAACAAAGATATACACAGACCTGTCAGCTCGTCTAGTTAGACAGGCAATTAATAGAAAACAGAAAACTGTAATGAACAGAAAATATCAACTGATTATTCTCGATTGAGGGCACATAATAAGTAATTATTATGTGAACTGCATTGAATTGACGGGAAACACCTTAGAGCTTTTGCTACTAAATAATATTAGTAATAATATTACGGTAAAAGATAACGCTTTTAGTATAGTAAAAAAGCAAAAGATTGGTCAACCCGCAGCCGAGTCCCATTACTACTAATGGAAACAGGTTCAACGACTATCGGAAATTTTGCCCCGTTAGGCTTCAAGTGAAGCCGAAGTAATGCACCTCTTTTTGAAGAGGAAGATATAGTCTGAGCATATAGGGAAAGTCTATAGCAGCCTTTTAATTAAGGCGAGGTAGATTAACGACCTACCTGAACATTACTGGAAAACATCAACACTGGTGTCCTTATGGTATAATACATAAACCATAATGGAAAAATTCTCTCTGATTGACTTGGACATCCAGAAGTGGATTACAGGGCGGAAGCTCATCGAATTTATTCGAGTAAGCACCGTGAACGACTGAGTGAGAGAACCCCATTTCGATGGGGATGCGACAGTCTCATCTTTGGTATAACTTAAAAAAAGAAGCCAAAGGCACTATATGTGCGGCTATTTAAGATTTTCTTTAAATGGCTAAGGTATTGCGGTACGGCTTTAAAGACTATTAACTAATAGTAGTCTAAAAATCTTCTTAATTGCTGGAAAATCCTTAGAGTCTATTAGACCTAAACAATTACGAAAGTGTTGACAATTTAATTTTGAATTGTGGTAAAATATTTATAGAATTGGATAATCAGCAGCTAATCTGCTAAGGAGGAGTTTTAATTAAAAATGAGTGAAAGAAAAATTATAATTTTAGATGGAATTGAGTTTGATTATTATATATATTCCGATGGGAAATGCTAGAATAAGATTACAAATAATTTTTTAAAAGGGTCTATTAACAATGGTTTCTTAAATTATTATCTAAGAAAAGGAAAAATCCAAAAGAACATAGCAGCACACAGACTAGTGGCTTTAATGTTCTTGGAAAACCCAAATAATCTTCCAACTGTTCAACATATTGATGGGAATAAGTTGAATAATAATGTTGATAATCTGCGTTGGGTAACTTACTCTGAAAGTTCGAAGAAAGCAGATCACTCTCACGTTAAGAACAGTCGCCCAGGTTATAAGTATTATACAGAATTAGAGAAAATTGAAGGGGAAGTGTGGGAACAATACAGAGATACTCATTTATATTTTTCTAATCTAGGAAGACTGAGGAATAGTAAGACTAATAGATTGTTAGTATAGCATACATCAAAAGAGGGATACAATTATTATTCCCCAAAGCTTGATGGAAAGACAAAGAAAATTCTTACTCACCGTGGAGTTTATGAAAGTTTTTATAAGATTGAACTGAAAAAAGAAGATTAGATTGATCATATAGATGGGAATAAGAAGAATAATAATTTAGAAAATTTAAGACTATGCACAGCATAGGAAAATTGTTTTATATAGATCTGAAAGATTAAAGAAAACTCCCTAAGCGGCAAGTTCAACGACTATTGGTGATGAATGTAGCCAAGTAAAACCTTTAGGTTTAAAAAAGGAGACATCTATAGTATAGATGAAGATATAGTCTAATCCCTTGCAAATATCTCGAAAGAGAGGGTAGAAATGTATAGCTAGATTTACAGAGCTAAAAGAAAACGTAGATGCGTCTGAATCAGAATTTGATGATTTAGATTACAATAAGGTAGATAAAGCCTTAAAAAGTGTGGGCATTTCAATTAAAGATGCCCAAGGACAATTTAGAGATTTGGACGACGTATTTCTTGAGTTGAGTTCTAAATGGGATTCTTTATCGAGAAATACACAAAGATATATTGCAACTATTGCGGCTTAAATTACGGGTCGCATTAAACCCTTTGAATTGCGGGGACTTAACTTAATTCTAGAATACTAAGCGTTCATCAACGTGGCAATGGGTAATTCCAAAGGTAAAGTAAAAAGTTTTAGAATGTTATAATCCGCAGCTAAGAATTAATTATCAGAATGGTAATTGATTAAAGTTCAACGACTATCGAAAACATAGTATAAGAGAAAGACTTATATGAAGAAGTGAGTAGAGTAGGATTTAAAAAAAATCCGAAGTGGAGGGCAATTATTTATTGGTTACAGAGAAATAATTGAAGATATAGTCTATATTTAATAAATATGGGTAGTAGACAACAATCACGTTTTATTGCGATTTCTTTAGAAGTCTAATTACATAGTAATATGTAATTAAAGCTCTTTGAATTGCTGGAAAATCCTAAAGCTAATTATACTAAAACAGAAGGATGAGATAAGCCTAAATGGAAAAGTTACGAAAGTAGAAAAAAATAATTAGATAATATATGGTGTAAACCTAAGTATTACTAAAAATGGATAATCAGCAGCCAAGCTTTGATGAGGAGAAGGTTCAACGATCATTCGTAAGAAGTAGGGTTCAAGTGAATTCGAAGTGGAGAGCATCCTATTGAGTATAAGTAGGATGAAGATATGATCTATACTTTATTGAAAGATAAAGAACAATTTATAGTTGTTTTTCTAGATTAACAAACTAGGAATAATATATTAGGATGGAAGACTACGACAGAACAATGGAACTCGTAGAAACAGCACAAGATTCTGCTGGAAAGAGTTCTGAACAGTTTGCAAAATATCAAGACACATTAGAGTATAAATTAAATCAATTAAAAAATACATGGGAGCAAATTAGAACAACCTTTATTAATAGCAATTTCTTTAAAGATGTTGTTGATATGGCAAATGATGCTTTAGGTAAAATAGCAGATATTGATTTACAAAAAGCTTTACCTCTTGTTGTAATGATAACGCCATTAATAAAAAGGTCTATTGAAATTATTTCAAAAGGTTTTATGGATAGTGCAAATACTTTAGGAAAAGTTGGAAGTGTAATAGGAAAGACCTTAGGAGAGAAGTTAAATAAAACATTAAAGGATACAACGCAAAAACTTAATAACTTAGAGGTAAAGCTTAGTCTTAACCAAGCAGCTAAGAAAAAACTAGAAAAACAGATTGATGAAGTTAAAAGTAAACTGAAAGAGTTATAGTTAGAAAAAAGAATATAGAATAATAGAAAATCAAATATAGAACAAGAACTTGATAAAATAAAAGAAAAAGAAGAAGAACTTACCACTTCTATGAAAGAAAATGCGGGAAAAAGAGATCAAATTCAAAAAAGAATGGCATAGCTTAGTGAGTCAGAAAATGGAAAAATAACTGAAGAATATAAGAATTTAGAAAAAGAATTAGAAGAATTAACCGCAGAGTATGGGAATTTAGATAGAGAAAGATATAAAGCATAGAACACAAAAGATGAGGAAGCTCGTCTTTTAACAGACGTAGAAGATTCCTTAACAACGTTAGATGAAAGAACGGAACAATATGAAGGACATTTAAGTGAACTAGAAGGAAGTCTTGGAGATGTAAATGAGAGACTTGAAGAATAGTAGGATGCAGCGGATGAATTGAATGAAAATGAAGAGCTTCTTAATGAAAGTGCTAAAAATGCATCCGATGCCTTGACTTTAGCAGGAACTACTATTGCTGGAGTCACTACAGCTTTACTTACGGGAGCAAATGCAACTGATACTTTTAAAACCGGCATGTTATCACTCGGCATTGCATTAGCTGGAATGGTTACTAAAATAGTCAATTTCGGAATTGAAGCAGCGGTGGCTGCCGCAGTAAGTGGGGAAAGTATTGGAGTAGCTCTTGGAGAAGGACTAAAAAATGGCTTTATTGCAACGAAAGTCGGCATTATTATTGTGGCTGCTGCAGCTGCACTTGTCGCTTTAATTACAGGAATTAAGGCTTATATGGAATTTTATGATAGATAGCATAAAACAATAGAATAGCAACTAAAGGATGCGGAAGAGTCCTTAGAGGAACTTGAAAAGGTGGAAGCTGAAAAAAGTAATAAAGCGAGAGACGAGGCAGAAACTTATAAAAGTACCAAAAGTTTAATGGAAGAATATGATGAATTAAGTAAGAAATTAGTAAAAACGACCGAAGAACAAGAAAGATGGAATGAATTAATAGGAGAAATAAATGAACAGTTCCCAGAAATTATAACTTCTTATGACGAAGCTAATGGCAAAATTACTTTACAAAGAGATTTATGGTAGGAAATTAACGATTTACAAAAGGAGTCTGCTTAGCAAGCTCAAATGGAGGCTAGTGTAGCTGGTTCGGCAACAGTTGGGGAAAAGAGAAGGATTGCTAATTTAGAGTTATCTTCTGAATTAGATAAACGACATCAGACTTAGAAATCTATTAATGCACTAAAAAATATACAAAATAGTGATTATTTTGTTCTTTCTCCTGAAATGATAAAAAACACTTTTTCCAATTCTTCTCTTGCAAAAGAATATCAATAGGCTTACAAAGTTGATTTCTCTAAATTAGATGATGCCGGATGGTAGCAATTTTATAAGAATATACAAGATTAGAATTCAGAAGGGTGGAAGACGTTATAGAAGTATCTTGATAATATAGAAGAAAAAGCAACGGATGCTTATAATCAATAGACAGCATACTATGATACTCTTGAAAAATAGAATATCTCTTCTTATTTATAGTCTGGAGGAACAGATTCTAATGTTGCCAATTTTGTGGCATCTGGAGCATATAATAAAAGAGGTTCCAATAGTAATAAATATAATATTACGACTCAAAGTTTGGATGCTAAATCTGGATTTTTTAATAACGTCCATAATGATTACGTAGAATGGAAGCAGTTAACAGATGATTAGAGAGAAATCCTTACAGCTATGAAAAAAACAGAAGAAGAGTGGAATAAAGAAAGGATAGATTTAGTAGATGATGCTAATTTTAATGCACAATACAGAGAAGCTGTAAAGATTTACGACGCTAATAAAAGAGCAGAGGAAATAATAAAAGCACTAAATGACTCTTAGGAAGCTTTTATTCAAGATTATATGACAAATTACTCCTCAATGACAGAACAAGAAATGACTGTTGCTGAAGAAACCATTAAAGGATATATAGAAGGACTTGACAATGACTTAAGGGAAACTGGTCTTAGTTCATTAGCTGAATGGAAAGCAGATTTTGACTAGCAGAAAAGAGATATAGCTACACAAGTATCTAATATCTTAGATAAAGACTGGACAGATTTTTAGAATTGGACCATTGATTAGCTTTCTGCTTACAATACCCTACTTCAAGATGCGTTTAATGAATTCGGTTAGGGCGGTGGAAAAGAATACGTACAAGGACTAAATAGTCTTTTTGACGGGCTTGATCCAAGTAAAATAAACTAGGCATTAAATGAAATCAATTGGGATACTGCAAATGCTATAAACTGGGAAGAATTTAGAAAAACTTCAATTGAAAAATTGAAAGAACTAGGCATTCCAGGTGCAGAAGCCTTTTTTGATGAATGGGCTGAATATGAACAAAAATTTGGACATTTAAGTATAAGTTTAATAGATGAAGATAAAGTTGAGGAATATCTTGAAGGAATAAAAGAAAAAGTAGACGCAATAAACGGAAGTCGTGGGGATATTGCAGAGCTTGCCGCAAAAGTTAATTAGGGCATAGCATTAGATTATGATGAATATGCAAAATATGCTAAAGCTATTGAAGAAATGGGATTAACTGTTGAAGATTATCTTAATATTGATGCAGATGGAAATATTTTAGCGAACGCAGAAAAAGTTTAGACTTTGTGGCAAGATGCTTATCAATAGTAGATCACAGATATTGAAACATAGATAAGTAATCTTGACGAAGAATATAGGATATAGTTAAATCAAATAAACGCAACACATGAGAGAAATCTTGAAGAAATAGAACTTTTAGAAATAATGAGTGAACAGACAAAAGAGCAGAAAAGATAGGAAGCAAGTTAGCATAGAATGATAGCGAATAACCTTAGAGCAGAAAAGAGATACACTTTTGCACATGTTCATGATTCAGAAGCAAAAAGAATAGAATAGGAGATAAATGGGTCAGTAGAAAGTGAAAAGAAAAGACAAGAATTAATAGATGCAGAAAATCAACGATGGGAAAATCAAAAGCAAGGCTTGATGACAGGTCGAGAATCAGCAAGACTGACTTTAGCCAAAGAACTAGATCGTTATAGAAAAACATACAATGCAGCATTTAAAGCATACCAAGAAGATAACAAAAATTCTAATGACAAAATATTAGAAGATTAGAAAAAACTATTAGAAAACGTCGAAAAAGCTAACGAAGACTATGCAAAAACAGTTGAAGATAATTAGCAAAAAGTTGCTGATGCTTGGGAGAAAGTTGCTGATGCTCAATAGAAAGTTCAAGATTCCTTAGATTAGATTACAGAAAAAGAGCAAGACGTTATCGATAAAACTAAAGAATTAAATGATATTATATATGGTGATGGGACTTATCGTAGTTCTCTTGACCCAATGTATAACTATAACAATAGACTCGACTCAATAAATGAAAGACTTAGTGATACAAAAGACGCTTTAGATAACTTAAATCCTTATGAAGATCCATAGCAATATATTCAATAGTATGAATAGTTGGCTCACGAAGGTTTTGTTAATCGAGCTGCTTAGAGAGAAGTTTATTAGGGAAGAATTAATAATACTTGGAATGCCGCCAATTCTGGACTATCAGATTTAATTGCAAGACAAAATGCTAAACATGGCACTAATATGGAAGCAGATTTAGGAAAATATATTTTATTTGATGGCGAAGCATATGGAATTGATTTTAGTTACTAGGGTGCATCGGTTAATGATGAGATAAAGAAATTCTTAGAAGATCAAGTTAATATATTAAATGATAGTGCAAAGAAAATTAAGGAATTAAATAAAGCAGATAAAGAATAGTTAAAACAAATGGAAGAAATGAGAAAAAGTGCGAGAGAAAAAATAATTTCAATTGATGAGAGCTATGCTAAATATTTAGAAGACCAGGCTAAAAAAGAAGTTGATATTGAAAAAGAAAAATATGATTCCATGAAAGAAGCTAATGATGATTATTTGTCTGCACTAGAAGACGCAATTAATAAAGAAAGAGAGTTAAGGCAAAGACAAGATGAATGGGATAAACTTGCAACAAAAGAGAAAAAATTATCATTAATGCAAAGAGATACTTCTGGTGCTAATTAGAAAGAAATTTTAACTTTGGAATAGGAAGTTCAAGATGATAGAGAAAAATTATTAGATTCTTCAATTAATGACGTTATTGATTCTATGAAAGAGTTATACGAATTATAGCAAGAAACAAGAGAAATGGAATTGGAATATCAAGAAAAAGTCCTCGAATCAACCAATTGGATGAAGTTAGCAGAAGAAGCTAGAAATGGAATTAATAGCGTAGATGAAGCAATTGAAATGTTTACTAAGACAGCCTTAACAGAATATGGAGATAATATTAAAACGATTGAAGACTTAACTATGGAATAGAAAGAAGAATTGCTTGCAAAAGCACAAGAGACTGTAGGCGGAATGATAGCTAGTTAGGAAATATTAAAGAGTAATATTAATAGTTCAGTTGATTAGTTAGGTAATGATATAGGAGTAATTACTAATGTAACAGCTGAAGAAGTTAGCTCAACTATTCTTAGCACAAGTGAGAATTTAACTTCTGAAGCCGAGTATAATTTGTCATAGGTAGAGACTGCTGTTGATGATGCAATTACAAAAGGAGAACAAGCTCTTACAGATGCAATTAAAGAGGTTTAGAATGCTAGGGATAATTATATTAGTGCGTTAGCAGATTTAGAAGAAGCCTAGAAAGAAGCTAGAGAAGCTGAAGCAAATGCTCGTGAGGCCGAAGGAGCTGCAAATGAAGCAAGACAACAGGCTTTGGCAGACGCCGCTTAGTATGATGCTTTGAAATAGAAATATGGTAATTTTAATGATGATGACCGTATTAATGTAGATACTCTTAGTTCAGACCAATTGAGAGCAAATATCTATGCAGCTATGGGAATGGCTGGCGGGACTGAATTTTTAAATGGAAAACCCTCTCCTGATGACCAAAGAAGAGTTCTTAGAGGATATCCAAATTATTATGAATCCGGCGGCCTTGTCGATTACACGGGTCCAGCTTGGGTTGATGGAACACCTTCAAAACCAGAAGCTTTCCTATCAGCAGAAGATACTCAAAGAATTGGATTTGCCGCACAACTCCTCTCTAAAATTCCTCTCCTTAGCAGCGACGACTTTGACAACGTATCAACTTCAATTACAAATTCTTCCGTTACTAATGAAGGAAGTTTAATAGAAGTTCACATTAATATAGAGAACATTTCAAACGATTTAGACTTAGACAATGCATTAGACAGAATGAAAAATGCGATTTGGGATGCTGCAAAACCAGCTGGTTCAGCTGTAATTCTTTCAAAATAAAAAAAATAAGAGTCCCTTATTATAGGGACTCTTTTCTTAAGAGGTGAATAAAATGCAAGATTTCACAGGTTTTCGTTTTGGTTAGGTTCATTCTGAAGACCTTCATTTAATCGTTGTTAGTTCAAGTAATAGGTATATTAAGACTTTATTGCCTACGCTCAAGGACCATACAACAGAAGTCCCTGGCGGCAACGGGTCTTATTACTTTGGACAAACTTTTTCGACGCAAGAATTTACTTTAAATATTGCTTTTGATTCAGTTGGAGAAAGAGATTGGAGAAGAATTTCAAATTTATTTAGTAATGATAAGCCACAAGACTTAGTCTTTGATGAATAGCCATTTAAAACATATAGAGCAAAATTAAAATCAAAACCAGATTTTAAATTCGTTTGTTTTATTGATAAATCAACTGGTGAACGAATTTATAAAGGTGAAGGAACTTTGAATTTTATTTGTTATTACCCTTATGCTTTTGGATTTAATAAATACGTAGTCAGGGCCGCGGATTATTATAAATGCTTATAGCCTTCTCAAATTTTAACAGGTGCTGTAAGTCAAAATCCTTATGAAGAAAAAAGAAAAAGAGAAACAAACTTATGGGGGACTAAAAAGTTTTATAATGTGAATTAGAATATGAAAACTCCTTGGAAAGGAGGCTATCCATCTTTAGAGCAGGTTCAACAAGGTGAATTATATTTTAATGACCCAGTAACTAATAAAAGAACTATAATTGATACTAGAAGTTATTTTAATAACATTCCCGAATGGGAAATTGCCGCAAAATTACTTTATACGCCAACTTTAGATTATGATAGAGATTTAATTTTTATGCCTTAGTATAGTAAAACTAATTACTATAATATGGATTTAGGATTAACTAGAGAAAATGGAGTTATAGGAAGTAGATTATTAGTTTATAACCCTGGCGATGTCCCAATCGATTTTGAACTTAAATTAACTGGAATTTTTCAGAAGCTTAGAAATTTTGATTAGCATGATAAAGATTATTATAGATTTAGAATTAGTCGTTATAACGTTCAAAGACTAACTATTGAATAGGCTGTAGATTGGTGCGGCCTTACTACTCATGATAGGGATGAAAATATTAGCTATAAGTATGGAACTAGATATTTTACGATTTTAGAAAATGATGGTGAAGGAAATATTATTAAAAGAGATTTAAATAAATCACATCCTGAACACACTTATTATGTTGAACCAATTCCGAGAGAAAAATTAGGAGATTTTATTCGTTCTTTTTATTGGCAGACAATGTAGATTCAATAGTCTTGGAATGAAGATGGCGATTGTCTTGATTTAGGAGATTTGTGTGACTTTTGGGAGAGGGGAAAAGAGTTTGCGAATCAATATGAAGAATATAGAGAGTAGTGTATTTCAGAAGAGGAAGAGTTTGAATTATATTGGGATACTTTAGATAAAGCTATACTATCTTTATATGAAAAACATTTTCTTGATGAAAAAGGAGAGGCTAAAATTCCTTTCTTAACTTACAAATAGTTTAAAGATAATTATATTAATAGAGGTCCTGAATGCTTATATGATGTTAAAGATAATAGATATTATGGAGAATATAATTTTAATTTATACACAATCCCAGAGTATTATACTGATGATTATCTTGAAATAAATAATAACGATTTTGACAAAATTCTTAAGCATAATTGTAATAAAAAAGATTGTAATAGGTTTGTAGAAGAATCCAATTCATCAACTATTAAACCTCTTTTCATTGACTCTGAACGCAGAATGGTGTATAATATAAATGAGCCAGAAGTAGATTCAGATGAAAAATTTCATAATTTTTATAATTTTAAACCATCAAAGATTATTTTTAATGATAATATAGAAAGAGGTCATTGGTTCAAAATTCCGCCAGGCTGGTCTTTAATCGATATAACTCCAATTATAGATGAAGACATGTGGAATAGAAAAAGATGGAATGAAGCAAGACCGTTTACTTGGGGTGAATCAAATGAAGAATTTAGAATAACATTTGATAAAGCTTATGAACAAGCCGCAAGAAATTATTTATATGAGAATTATGATAGAATTAATAATTCCAATTTAATTAAAGAAATTTGGGGAATTACTCTAAATGATAAGGATGAAGACATAACACCATCAATAATTAATTCAGATAAAAGAAAGAAAATTAAAGAGGAATTAACCCTTGAAGAAATTGAAAGACTAATGCCTTTTAGAAGATGGTTTAATGATAGTTATTATGAAGTAGCTTATGGAGAAGAAAAAGCTAATTAGCTAGAAATAACTGACCGTCTTAATACATTCAAGAATAAATTATTAAAAAGAGAATTAACAAATATTGAGTATGGTTTTCTTAAAACATTAAATGATTATTGGAGAGTTTCAAAAACTGATATAAATGGATTACCAGCTGGCACAATTGATGATTGGTATTGGTATGCAAATAGTTACATATGGGCTAACTTTCCACCAGTTTTTTGGGCTTATACAGATTTATTAAATAATGCACAAATAAAATATACTCCATTATTTTATTAAGAGGTGAGATAAAAGTGAGTATTCAGAAGAAAGAATACGAATTGAGTGTTTGGAGTGAAACGCTTGGAGAGCATGGACAAAAAAGTGAAAGAAAGGAATATATTATTGGCGCCCATGATATGGAATATCAAGGTCGGGCAACTGGCATTAAATTTGTAAAAAAGTTAAATGGAACTCATGAATTAACTTTTTAGATGCCAGATAAATGGTATGATAGTGAGAAAGGAGATTTTGTAAGAAATGAATTTATTGACTAGCTTTTTAATGAAAGGAAGCTTAAATTACATTATAGAGGAGAATGGTATGAGTTTTATATAAAAAGTATTGCTGATGCTAAAAAATTTAAATCTTATATAAAAACTTATACTTGTTCTGATGCTTTCATTGATGAACTTAGTAGAAACGGTTACGGGATTACTTTTGATGAAGCATTGTATAACAATGTTGAAGAAATGGGAATTTTTACGGAAGAAATTTTAGAAGATAGTGTTTGGTATTACTCTCCAGAAAACAACTGGGGAGATTTTACTGAATATTCAGAAGAAAAATTATATAAAATACCTATTAAATTTTTTGATAATTTAGAAGCTTATGAATTAAATTATAATATAGATGATGCAAAAGGACAAATTATAAATTTAGTTACTAATGAAAAAAGAGATATTGAAATGGGTGATGACTTAGCTAGAGAAAAAGGCTATTATTGGGATTAGATGAGTAATGATGGTAGTATTAAACACCCCTTGATTGGAGAAAGAAAAACGGTTGAAAATGATGGGTATATATATGTTTTTATGTCTTGCCTTGATTTTTGTTATAAGACTACAAGCGATGATGGATTAATCGCTACAGAAGAAGTGTAGTATTATGGAGATACTAAAAAATTTGCAGTCGCACCAACATCTGTTGACCCATCAGCTTTAATTCAATTTATGGCCTTTCCGAAAGATGCTATAATTGAAATTGATGAAGCTGGAATGATTGTTAATAAGGATTATCATTATATAATGACAATCGGCCAATGGAATGAGTATTTAGAATAGACTAGTGATTATTTTTATAAATTTGAAAGTTTAAGCAATGAAAAAAGGAAATATTTTTTAGCAAGGGGAGAAGCTAATAGCAGAATGGCTTTATCAGAAAGATAGATTACTGGAAATTGGACTGTATATTATGAAGATTATCTTTCTAAAATCGGTGATACTGATGTTTTAACAGGAAAAAAAATTAGTATTACAAATCATACTGAAATCAATATTACTGATGAAATCGATTAGTATGTAACTGTTTATAATAATAAAAGTAGTGAGTTTAATGATTTGTATGTAAATCCTACTGAAAATTGGAAAGAAGGAGAAAATTAGGATAAAGACTCTTATAATTATAGAGTTTGTTCTGTTAATAAAACAAGATAGATAATTCCTCAATTAGCTAGAAATTTAGTTGAAAATGCTATTGGAATAAAATCAGAAGACGGATGGGCGGTCGCAGCAACAGTTGATAACATTAATATTGGTTCTACAACAATTAAATTTATAAAAAAAGAAAACGAAAATATTGGTTAGCTTGAAATTACTCCTACTAGTGATACAAATGATGACAATAAAAGGTATAGAACTATTATAAATTTTGGTTTAGTGGGGCAAGAATATGAAATTACTGCGGATAAAATATATTGTATTGGAGTAAAGGGAATCTTTGATGATAATGATAAAGTTATTATTGGAAAAGGAGGAATGATTTCTTCTGGTGAATATAAAGTAGAAGAAGTTTTTTCGCTTAATTGTTTACAAATAAATAATAATTTTTATTTTATAAAATTTAAAAATAATATAAAAAATCCTTATTTTGCTATTCAATTATCAAATAATTCAAAAAGTTTAAGATATATAGATTAGGTTTATTTCTTTGAAGCATATACAAAAGGGATAGACTAGTTTGGGGAAAAAGCTGTATATAAATATAGCGGCCGAACCATTTTTAATGGTATTTTAGACGGCGTTTCTGGAAATAATAATTTTAGTATAAGTAGATCATATACCGAAGAAGAAATGAGAGAAAGAGTCATATTTGAAAATGATATAATGCCGGGAGATACCTATGAATATAAAGAATATTTTATTCAATAGCTATCTGCAAATTCTTACGTAGCGGACACCTACAAACAAAAAGAATTTTTGTCTCCTGATGCACCTGAATTAGAAGATATTGATAATACAAATTTGAGTTATAGAAATTTACCTTATAGCTCAAAAGATTTTACTGATGATGATTTAATTATATCTACTAAATATATTGATTTAAATAAATGTCAATATTATAATTTTAATAATGAGCTAAAAGCTTGTGATTGTAGCTATGGCAACAAAGATAATTACAATAAATTTTGTATGTATCAAAAATATGGATATTGTCCTTATTTATTCTAGTCAGAGAAGCACTGTAGAAAGATTAGAACGTTAAAAGGAGAAAAATCAAATAGATTTAATTTGACTTAGGAAATAGGAAAAGTTTTCAAAGTGTATCCATGTTACTGGATAAATCACGAGGAAAATGGAAAGACAAAAATAAAAGAAAGAGAAGATAAAAATGGAGAAAAATATGAAATGTTAGATAAAAGAGTGTATTATATAACAGAAAAGGGCAAGGAAAATAAATTAGGTTTTAGATATGAAATTAATTTATCTAATATTTCAAGAACGATTAAAAGTGATTAGATTGTGAGTAAATTATATGTTTAGGATGTTGATAGTAGTTTATCAAAAACTGGGTTAAGTTCTATTAAAACTGCTCCAGATAATATCTCTAAAGATAGCTTTATTATTGATTTTTCTTATTATATTGCAAAAGGCATGTTATCTGAAAAACAGGTCTATGCTGATTTATATGGAACTAACGAAGGAGATATGGCTTATTTGAGAAAATTAGGTCATTATAACGAAGAATATGATAAAATTTCTAATTTAATAATAAATCTGTCTTCTCAGTCTTTTACTGAATTGGAAGCTAATGTTAAAGTAAATATAGATGGCATTGAAGCAGCGCAAAAAGAATTATATAAATTAAAAAAATAGGCAGATAAATATAAAACTCTTAATAAAACTATTGAATTATAGCAAGAAATTAGTAATAGTAAACAAGAATTAATAAATAGGTATAATGAAGCATATCAAATGAGTATTTAGCAGATTACAGAAGAAATTAATAGTTATACAGAAGCCTAGAAAGAAAAATTAAAGGAAAAAGTAGCTGAAAGAACTGCGTATATAAAATGGGCTTAGGAAATGTTAGATAAAGAAATATATAAAAACTATATTTAGCAAGCAGAACAAATATCAATTGATTTTTCAATTATTAGTAAATTGAAAGATCATAAAGTTCCACTTGATTATATAAATTATTTAGAAGAAGAAACATTAAGAATTAATCAATTAATAAATAGTGCCCAAAATCAAACTTATTTAAATTATTTAGTTAAAATTAATGAGCAAGTTGCTATTATAAATTAGCTAACAAAAGAATTAATGTGTGATGAAAATTATAATTTTGAAAATTTTTTAAATAATAATGAGACTATTTCTGATAATCTTTATGATAAAATTTTTGGAAATTTACCAATTGCAGATTTTAAAGAAACGGATTGGTATAAAAAACATACATATTTGAAATACGGAATGCTAGGTCAATATAACAGAGAATACCAACAAATTCAAGAGTGGCGAAAACAATAGGCTGAACATTTGAAATAGATAAATCTTCTATCTTATAGATTTTTCCAAAAATATGAACCTTATTTAAAAGAGGGAACTTGGAGTGATAGTAATTATTTAACGGATAACGCATACTATTTCGGGGCGAAAGAAGTAGCCACATAGGGCGCTATTCCAAAAATTGAATATAACATTTCAGTAATCGATTTACAAGATTTACCAGAATATGAAGAATATGACTTTGATTTAGCTGATACAACTTATGTTGAAGATATAGGTATGTTTGGAATAAATGAGAAAACAGGATTGCCAAATAGATTAAAGGTTTTAATTTCTGAAATTTCTTACGACTTAGATTAGCCAAAGAATAATTCAATTAAAGTATAGAATTTTACAACTTAGTTCGAAGACTTATTCCAATAGGTTAGTGCTTCTGTTTAGTCACTAAGCTTTAACGAAAATATATATAAACGTTCTTCTAATTTTACTTCAAATCAAAGTATTAAAGAAGAAAGTTTATAGGGAGCATTAGACAATAATAATGTAACTTTATTAAAAACACAAGAAAATAATATTGAATTAGACGCAGAAGGACAATTTGGAAGTGATATAAATAATCATAGCAATAAATATAAATTAAATGGATAGGGAATGTTTTTCTCTAATAATGGCGGCCAAAGTTGGGAAGTTGGTGTTGGTCCTAGTGGTATTAATGCTGATTATATAAAAGTTGGAACTCTTGATGCTGGCAAGATAAAAATTGTTGATAATGATTATTTATATTTTTTATGGGATAAAGGTGGCATTTTTTCCTTTAGGGAGCCATAGTCATAGTCAACAAGTGAAAAAATAAATTTTAATGATTATGCCGTTTTTAATAAACATGGGCTATCATTAATTGAAAATGGAAAAATTAGATTAAGAGCTGGATATAGTAATGTTGGAGAGAATGGTGTCTATAATGTTGAAGATCCAACAACTGGAAATATAGGTTTTTATTTGTTTGATAATTCAGGAAAACCTATTTTTTCTACCGAAGGTTCACCCACTGAAGAAGGTGATAATTATAGTGCTAGAATATTATTATCAGGTGAGATGTTAGCATCGGCGACGGCAAATGCTAATCAACAAATAGAAACTTTTTATTATACTAAAAAACTTTAGCTTATAACCTTAAATATTAAATACACTAAAACGCAAGAAGAAATTATAGTTGAAAATACAGGAGATCTAGAATCATTAGGCACTGCTAATGTTTTTAATGATACAGAAAAAAGCTCTTTCGTTTCCATAGGACTGCATCGATACAATGATATATATTGCTTTACTGAAGGTGGTAAGTATTATAAATTATTGATTGATAACAGCGTATATATATATTTTTTGACAACTATCAAAGATGGAGAATTCTATCCACCTGATAACCAAGATTTAAGTAATGCTTATGGGATAACTTATTATGACAACAATGGACGGAAAGTAGAAACTTATAAGAATACATCTTATCAATATTATGAAATTGAAAATAATATTAAGATAATTTTATTAGATCGACATTCAAAGTAGACATCAAGTGGAAATACGACAATTTCAACAGGAGTTTTTATTAATAATAAAATTATGAATCCTAATGATACAGATGAAGACATAAGGCTTTTTAGTTGCGTTTCTCTTGATAATAAAAGAAAAATAAATAATCTTTTTACAGTGTATAGAGACGGTCGCCTAATGATAGGAGGAAATTTTGAAGGAGAAGCTGATGACATAATTTCAATTAATGATAAATTACATTGGGATGAATCTAATTAGAGTAATACTATTAGAATTAAAGATGGACAAATGTATTTAGGAAACGACTCATTAACGAATATGATTAGTGGAGCTGCGGCAAGTCTTCCTAGGCACAGTCATAGTTTTAATAGACATAATGATTATTATCGTTTTTCTAATGATGGCAGATCGCCATTAACAGGCGAATATAATACTTATTCAGTCGAGCTTGTGATTCCAATGAAGGATTCCAATGGCAATCCGGTGAATGATCCCAATAATAATCCCGTAACATCTTCAACAACTTTATATATACATGAATATCTGGACGATAGCACAGATTATACCGGAGAGATAGGAGGTTAATTAATGAAAATATTAAGACAACAAATTCAATCACTCTTCTCTACTTTAAAAACTTTTGAATAGAATGAAGATTTTTCAATTTCTACAAAATACAAGATATTAAAAATGAAGAAAATATTAGAAACAGAATTAAAATGCAATTTAGATTTATTAAACGAACTAGTAAAAAAATATGGAATGACTTCAGAAGATGGGGAAATTCTTATAAAGAAAGAATTTATGGATAATGTATCTAAGCAAATTAATGATTTTAACAATGAAGAAATAGAACTTCCAAATTTATATTTTACAATTGATGAATTATCAGTTGCAAAAATAAATTGGAAAGACCTCGAGATACTACTGCCATTAATTAAAGATTGATTTTGTATAATTTATATAAAAATCTAAATGACCCGTATGAAAGTTTTTGCTTAAAACATAGAACTTTTCATATGGGTCATTTTCATTTTATAAACCTCTCTTTTTAAAAATTACTTCTAAGTGTAAGAACGAAAAAGAGGTGATGAAAAATGGCTTATAATTACAATCAACAGCCACAAAATCTTACACCACAACCTTTTCAACAAAATCAGCAAATGCTGAATTAGCAAAATGTACAACCATTATTTCCTCAACCGCAAGGCAATGTTTATAATATAAATTCAACTCTTGAAGTTGCAAATGTCCCTGTGGGTGCTGGAGTATCAGTTGCACTTTGCTTGCCTGAAAATGTTATGTATATAAAGACAATGTAGAATGGTAATCCGTTATTTTATCCCTATAAAATAACTCCTTTTACTAATGAATAGTCGCAATAGGAAGAAAAACCGCAATCTTCTTCTACTACTATTGATTAGTTAATGGAATAGATAAAAATTTGTAATGATAAAATAAGTAATCTGGAGGCAAGATTGTCCTCAAAACAAAAGAGAGATGATTTGGTATGATAGAAAATTTAACTCAATTAGTCTAGGTTTTAAGGGGCCGCAATCCCCAGGAAATGGTCATGACAATGATTTAGAATCAAAAAATTAATGACCCGAACATTACTCAATTAGTTCAATTCGCCTAGAAAGGTGATATGAATAGCTTAGTTAATCTCGCTAATAACATCTGCGCATAGAGAGGAGTTGATTTTAACTCTGAATTTCAAAACTTTATGTCAATGATGAAATAAGCGTGAAATATAATATTTTTGGAGGTTATATAAAAATGGAAGAAAAAGGTTTAACAGTTGCGGACGCATTGGCGTTACGTAATGGAGGAAACAACAACGGTGGCTTTGGCTTTGGAGACGGCTCCGGTTGGTGGGTTATCATTTTAATCCTCTTCTTGATGTCAGGCTTTGGCGGCCGTGGTTATGGGAATAATGGTGGTGGAGACAATACTAACACTGTTTTTGTTCCTTATGGTAATGGTGGCTTTGGTGGTGGATACAATGGCGGTTGGAGTCCATGTTGCTCACCAGCTACAGCTCAGGGTGTAACTGATGCTTTCAATTTCAACGCTTTAGATACCGGTGTTAGAGCAACTCATGAAGCGGTTACTAATGGTTTTTATACTAATAATTTAGCAACTACAAATCTTGGAACTGCAATTCAGCAATCCTTCGGTCAAGCTGCGTTACAAAATTGTCAAGGCTTTAATGGTGTAACTAATGCAATCAACGGAGTAAACAATACTGTAAATCAGGGTGTAAATTCTATTCAATCCAGTTTGTGTAATGGCTTTAATAGCGTAAATCAGGGTTTGGCAAATAATGCCTATAAACTTTCTGAATGCTGCTGCGATATGAGACAGTCAGTAATGCAGTCTAATTTCAATAACCAGACTGGTTTCAATACTATTGGAACAGCAATTGCAACTAATGCTTGCGATATTGAAAGAGGTCAAGATGATATTCGTTACTTGATGGCTCAAAACTAGAGTCAAACAATGGCAGCAATCGATCATGTTGGCGACCGTCTCATTGACTATATGAACAATAGCAAAATGGATGAACTTAGAACAGAGCTTCAAAATGCTAAATTCTAGATTTCTTAGGCTGCCCAAACTGATGCAATTATCAATCAGTTGCAGCCAATCGCAAAGCCTTCTTGGCTTGTAAATTCTCCTTATCAATCCTTAAATTATAACGGCGTAAACGCTTGCGGCTGCGGTAATTTTTGAGAGGTGATATAAATGGCTTGCCCAAATGTATCATGTCTTTGCAATAGATTGATTCTTTCTCAAAGTGTAACTTTTGAAGATGACACTTTATTAATTGATATTCCAGCTGGTTCATACGAAAATGGTGAAAAATATTGTCTTGTTATAGCACAAGACATTCCAGTTGAAACAACTATTGCCGCAGATGTTGCGATTACGATAGGTGGAGATACCACAACTACTTATCCTTTAGTTAATAATAATTGCACAAACGTACAAGCTTGTTCTATAAATACTAGAACTCGTTATGCAACAAGAGTATTTACTAATATTGGAGAGGGAGTTTTTAAATTACTTGGAAATATAAACTGCTTTAATTGTCGCAGAAATAATGCGGCCGCAGCATTACCAATTCCGACAGTTGAAGCAACAGGAGGGGAGAATGGATGATGAAAGAACTTTAGAAAAAAGTTAAAAAGGAACTTGATAATATAGCGGAAAAAGGTATCACCTCTTCTAATCTTGAAGTAACAAACAAACTTGTAGATATTTATAAAGATATAGTAGAAATTTGTGAAAAAGAATAGGGAGGTGAAAACGGCATGTATGATGCTCGTGGACGTGGACGTGACGGCAGATATAGAGACTATGATTACGATGATTATAATGCTCGTGGCAGCCGCAGTGGTAGAAGCTATAATGATTATGATAATTATGGACACTACCCATTGGATGAACGCACTGAAAGATACCTTACTAGAATAAGAGAAGGCATGGAAAATTATGATGCTGGTTGTTCTCGTTATAGAGATGGCGGTTCTAATGAAAGAATGGTTGAAGGAATTGAAATGACTATGGGTGCAATTGTTAATTTTATTGAATCTTTAATGGATATAGCTGAAACTTCTTAGGAAAAAGAAATCGTAAGAAAATATGTTGATAAAATTAAGAAGATGTAATGTTTAAATACTATAATGCTAATCCTTTTGGACGATTAGTTAATGATTGTACCGTAAGAGCAATTTCTTTAGCAACAAATCAAAGTTGGGACAAGACTTATTAGCAATTATCCGATTTCGCTCGTAAAGAGGGGATTACTTTTTCAGAGATAGAATTTATTAACGATTATTTAGCTGATTAGTTTCCACGTTTTTGTCCAAAAGAACGGATTTATACACTTTAGGATTTTACAAAATTAAATCTTCCTGGTCGATGGTTAGTAACAATGAGTGGACATATAACTTGTGTAATTGATGGAGTATGTTATGATACTTTTGACCCGTCAGATAGATATGTGTGGTGTATATATGAAGTAATATAAAAAAAAAGAGAGACAGTTTTCTGTCTCTCTCTTTTTTTTTAAAATTCAATTATTTCTGTTGTCTTATGTTGATGTACGGCCCAACGACAAATTAGAATAGCGTCTGCTTCATCCTAAGTTACACTAACGTCATAGAAACGTTTAACTTTTAACTATGCACTCTTTTTCTTATCTGACCTTGTTTTGCCTTTAATTTCTGAGAAGGCCCGCCATGTAGCTGGTGCTACAACAGTATATGGGAGATTTTGTTCATAGCAATAGTTCTTTAATACTCCCTATAAGTGAGCTAACTTTTTAAAGGTAATAACCCCTTCACTATTTTCTCCAAACTTCTAGAGCTAAATGTCTTCGAATATAATCTAATCAGGCTACCATTTCTGTATCATACTGGCAATCCAGTATTTTGTTTTTGCAATTCTCTCTGTACTATGAGTTCCATCAGAGGTCCATTTTCCATATTTAATAAGTGTGTCATTATCAAACACAGCCCACCCAGAAGTTATACTAGCCTAGTCAAAAGCTAAGATTCGATAGCCGCTTTTCTTAATAGCGATATTATCAACTTTATAATATTGATTCTATTTACATATTGGACATTCAAAATTACCACGTCTCCATTTTTCATAAGAAACAAAACATTCATGACCTTCAGGACATACAACCTAAAGGTCAGTTTTTAAATTTACATATTCATTTGAAATCAGTTCCCAATTTTTATTTTTAAAGTTCTATCTTACTTCTTCAATCTTTATTTTCATTTAAATCAACTCTTGCCAGTGCTTCCGAAGCCTCCTTCTCCTCTTTCTGTCTCATCAAGAGTAGAAACTTCTTTCCAAGCAATCATAGGAACAGGGGAAATAATCATTTGTGCGATTCTGTCACCTTTAGAAATCTTCTGGGTAAGATTCCCAGTGTTTTCCATGATAACGCCTATCTCCCCACGATATGAAGGATCTATTGTCCCAATCGAATTGGCAATTCTTAAAGGAGTTTTATAAGACAGGCCGCTACGTGGCCTAATCTGAATTTCATAACCCAATGGAATTGCTACCTTAAGTCCAGTCTTGATAATAACAGTCTTATGAGGTGGAATTGTCACGTCTTCAACAGAATAAATATCAGCACCAGCATCAGAATCATGAGCGTAAGTAGGGAGTATTGCATCTTCTGAAATCTTTTGAACTTCTACCTCAATTCTTTCTCTAGGATTATCAGCTAAAGAGAAAGTCATTTCCATTGAACTTTTAATTAAACTAATAATCAAATCTTTTTTATTTTCAGAAAGAGTATCATCTTGACTAACTTCTTCAATAAAGGCGTTCAAAGTTAATTTTGCGTCCTCACGGTCCTGTTCTGTGATCGGATTTATTTTAGCTACGTTAATAATTTCTTTCTGTAAATCTTGATTCATAAAGAACTTTGTAAGCTGTGGCTTTAGATGTTCATAAGCCCCATCAAATTCTTTATCTGGCAAATCAAGAATTGTTATCATTTGATTAAAGCTTTCTGCTGAACCAGAAACACTCAATAAGGTTTTTAAACTCTCTTTTACATTATCTTTCATTTCAGTTTTCCTCCTTAATTTAAGATTTCTACAATTTCATCAATAACACCATATTTTAAAGCCTCTTCAGGATTCATAAACCAGTCATTCTTTTTTACATTTTCATACTGCTCTGGTGTAATGTCAGTATTATCAATAACAATATCCTTTAGTCTTTCTAATTGAGCTTTATAATGATCAACTCTTTGAATAAATTTATGGGCATCGCCGCCATCCATTGCAGACCCCTCATGGAACATATAAGAACTATAGGGGAAACCATAACGTTTGTGTCCGTTAATAGCAATGAAGAATCCTCCACTATAAGCATTTCCAATTACATATGTGTGAACAGGAGTTTTAGATAATCTTATTGAACTAATAATACTAAAAGTTGCATCCAAATCTCCACCAGGGGTGTTGATATAGATATTAATAGGTTTTCTTTTTTCTGCTGGTATTTCATCTAAATCGTCTACTTTATTCCAAAATTTTAAAAGTTCAAAAACACTATTTGCATGAGACATTTCAATTTCTTCAGTAAGAAAAACTGCCCTATCCATAAAGTCAAAAGATTGAAGAACTTCTTCTGGGTTAATTTGATTTTCTGGATCAATAAAACTTTCAAAGGCACTTTGCTCCTCATTATTTTCTTCCATCTCTTCGATAAAAGAATCATATATTTCTTCGACATCTTTTAAAAATTCTTCTTTACTTTTAATTTCTCCACTCTCGTTAGTGAATGAGATTTCTTTTTCTTTAGTCATTCTTAAGTTCCTCCTCAAGTTCTTTTTTCTCTTTTTGCAAATCGTATATTTCTTTTACTAATTCCATTATCTTTGGGTCATAGACAAAGGTTTCAATTTCAATTTTATTCAATTCTTTTTCTTTCTAATCTAAACAAAAACATACTTCTTCATATCTTTTTTTATCCATTTTATCACCTCTTTACATATATATATTATATCATAAATTTTTATAAAAGTCAAGATGAGAATTATTGATTTTTTTAGGGTCTTGTTTTAAAAGTAATCTAATTTTAGAAGATATATTTTCAGGAATCGCCCCATTATATTTTTCAAAAGATTCATTCGTATTAGTTCTTATCCACTTAAAAATTAATGAAATAATTTCATCATATTCATCATAAATATGTGAATAGAGAACTTTCCCTTTAGCTTTATAAAAAAGTCCCATTTTAATAATTCTTTGCTTATAATTTTCAAGTGTCTCATCTTCTCTTTTTTTAAGATTATAAATAACTTTGTTATTTTGAATATTATCAAAGAAGAAATCTTCATTAAATCTAAAGTCTATTAAATAATGATTATTGATTATATTCATAAATCTTTCAAACTTATAAAAGGTTTCGGAATCTTTTATAATTAAAGGGTAAGCAAAGAAATAAGTATGATTTTTAAATTCTAGTAAACAATCATACGCATTTTCTTGGTAGAAGAAATTATGATCAATAAATACCATATTTCTTGCTTCCTTTTTATAATCTAAAAAATCATTTGATTCAAGCCTAATTAATGAACTTTTTTTAAGCTAATCGTAACTTCTTACAATTTTTTTTAATTTATAAGAATAAAGGTCATAGGGTTCATAGTTAAGTCTTGTTTTTTGAATTTCTTCTGATAACATTGTATATTTGTTATAGAATCCATAGCCATAGGTTTTCTTTTTATTATCATTTAAAATTAATCGTCTGGGAATTTGAGTATTGGGATTATCTTTAAAATAAACAATCTTATTAAAACGCCCTTCATTATCATCAGGTCGCATCATTATTACTATATGTCCTTTCTGTTTATAGTAATTATAAACTTTCATTAGTTCGAGATTAATAACAGACTTATGACCGTGCCATAAATCTATATCATATAATCCTAGTGTCATTCTTCCACCTCAATTCTCTCTGTCGCTGATTTAGTAATCCATCCTTTATCATCAATTTCAATAACTTTTTCGAACAGCGGCCACTCTGTATTTTTATACTTTTTAGGAATGAAACTATCTCCTCTTTTTATTCCTGTTATAATTAATTTTGTTCCTCTTTGAAACCAACTCTTTTCTAAAATATGTTTAACTCCATCAGACCCTCTTTCAGAAATTTGCTTATCCCAAGCTGCAAATTGATTCTTCCAGACCTTTACTGTTATAGCTCCAGTAGGTGTTAATAGAGTTACAGAACTGTGATTTTTGTCCTTATCAATTACTGTCCCCGCAATTCTTACAACTTTAAAAATTTTAATTTCAGTTCCGTCTTTCGTTATAAAAGTTCTTTCAATTTCCGGTTCTTCCTTTAATTTCGTAATATCTACTATTCCATAAATATCATTATGAAGTTTTTTTAATTCATGGTCATGGTAATAGAAACCTAAGCTATCCATTTCCCACTTTGAAAGATTTCCTTCTGCATATTTTTCGTAAGTTTCATTAAATAATTTATTGTTTAGGGCTACCAATATTTTTTGCTGATTTGCTTTCATCCAATCTCTAACTGGGGTCATTCCTTTCTTGTAAATATTATCCCATGTTAATTGCTTAATCTTTGCTGTTTGTTCTTCTCCGTTTATTTCAATATCTTCCAACTTGGTGTCGTCAAAATTATCTAAATAAAATTTCATAGCAATTGAATCTAAAAGATAGTAGTTTCCTTTCTTGAAATTCTTAAGATATTTGTTGAAGTTAAATAATCTACATTCAAATCGAAGTTCTATTGGGATTAGGTCTTTGGATATTAACATTTGCATATTTTGAAGTGTGATTCTTTTCTTTTGGTCTGATACTTGAAGGAGATATTCATTCATTGCTTTAAGTCTATCGTCGTTATAAAGGCTGTCGAAAGCTCCGCTTTTTATTAAGGAGACCATTTGAGTTTTATTTACTTTAACTTTTGCTAAAAAATCTTCTATTGAGATATAAGGTCTATTATTAATTATATCCTTTACAAGTTGATTTCCTACTCTTGTAATACCACGAATACCATAAAGAATTGTATCATTCTTTATATCCGGAACAAAAGTAATAGATGATTTATTTATATCTGGAAGAGAAAACTTTATTCCATTTACTTTTGCTCGGCCTATTGCGGCTGCAAGTGCTCCGTAATCTGTAGAAGAGTTTTCAAGCTTCTCTTCATCATCTTCTTCTTCATTATCTTTATTTATTTTATCATTTAAGTTCATTGCTCCTGAATCAACAATTAGATTAGCTGTATTCCAAAATATAATTGGAAATTTATAAGCCAAATTCATTTCCTGTAAACCAATTATTGAATACGAAAGAGTGTGTGCTAAATTAAAACCATAACCACGTGATGTGCACACTAATACCTGCCAAACATAGCGACAAAAATTCTTACTTAAATGTTTTTCTTCCATTACTTTATAATATTCTTCTTGTAATTTTTCAAAAGCTTCTGGATTCTTTTTTGCGACCGCTTTTCTGAGTTGATCACTCCATGCCAATGAAAAACCACCAGCCTCGGGCATTTGAACTAATTGCATAAATTTTTCTTGTGCTTCACAGATTCCACTAGTTTCTAATAGGATAGGTTCTAACAGTTTCTGTTCTTCTTTGTCTAACCCATAATTTTCCATTTCATTGTACCATTCTGATATATTCTTTTTAAATCTAGCAAATTTATCAATCGGCTGTTCAGCACCTTTTTCTTGAACCATTAAACGAATAACTGAATTTAATGTTGCTAATTCTTCAAGTGTTGTAGGCTTTACTGCTTCAATACCCTTTATACCACTTGATTCTTCCATCTGGAATAGGCTTTCAATTTTGTGTTCGTGTATCATTTTCCACATTTCAGGTGATGTTCTGTCTATATTATAAACCCCAATAGTTCTTTCGTAGCGTTCTCTTAGTGAGAGAGTTGAATCTATATAACCGTAATCAGTTAATAAGTCTAAACAAGCTCTCATTCTATCTAACGCTTCGATTGATAACAGATCTATTTTAATAAGACTAACTTCTTCACAAGTGTGTAAATCATACTGGGTTACAACATCTCCATTTGTTGTCTGCATTAACGCTGTTGAATTGATTATTGGTTCATCATAAAAGATTACTCCCCCAGCGTGGCTGCCTACACCGCAGCAAAGTCCTTCAATTCTTTGTGCGACTTTCCAAACTTCTGGATAATGATTCATCATTAAGTCTTGAAACTTTAAGTCTGGCTGTATGTCATTTTCTAAATCTCCATAAAAAGTTTGAGCTAATGTTCTAGCTTGTCCTCTATCACTTTTTATAAAGCTAGCTAAATATGAGGCTTCGTCAGGATCAATCTTTAATCCACGACAGGCAGTTAATAAAGCTGACTTACTTTTTTCTGTACGTATTGTCAACACTTTTGATACTCTATCACTTCTATAAGTGTCTTGTAATGCCTTATAGACTTGTGGTCTTTTTCCTCCTTCTATATCAGTATCTATATCCAATACAGAAGCTCTCTCAGGATTCAAAAAGCGCCAACTCCTAAGTGGAGCTTTCTCTCTTAAGGGGTTAATTTGAGTTATGTCCAACATATTTAATAATAAGAAGCCACCACCTGAGTTGTGGACCGCTGAACCATTTATTACATAAGAATGAATATTTTCAACTGATAAATCATAAACTTTTCCATTATATCTTTCTATATCTATAGATTCAATAATTGTATAAAAGCAATTTTCATCTTCTAAATAATCTTGCCTAGAAAATTTTTTATCTTTCCTTATTTTTACAAGAGGAAAATCTTTTATAAGTTTAGTTAATTGTTTTCCGGAGGCTGTCCATTTATAACTAATATGCCATCCTTCTTGAACATTTGTTCTAGCTTTAAAGTTCCCATATATACCAATTGAGGCCCATAATAACTGAACTTGTTTAATTAAATTTAAATTTACAGAATCATAACAAATTCGTTCACTTTTTCCAGAATCACAATCATAGTGCCCGTCGGAGGCCATCAATCCCAATAATAATGCTTTTGTAATTTTTTCATCAGAAGTTATTAACCAATTACTCACATGCTTTTCATAGGTGTTTAAACCAAAGTTCTCTCTAAAAAAACACCACCATAATCTTGAATAAACTATAAGTTGAATAAGTTTTTTATCAGAACTTTTTCTTTCGTGCGTTTCAAGTCCATACTTAGAAAATATTCCCTTACATTTTTCTAATGAATCTAAATCTTTCTTATTTTCAGAATGAAAAGCTAAACCAATTTCAGATCGAGATTCCGTTTTTGTCCAGCCATCTCCAATAAAAACACCGCATAAATAGGCTAAATCTTCATCAAGTTTTATATATCTAGAAAAAGATTTTCCTTCTATTTTTGTGTTGTTACCTACATAATATCCGACTCTATTGTCTTTAATAAAATAATAATTTCCATGTAAGTATTTTGCCATATCAATCTGCTTAATAGCTTGTGGTAATTTCGGTTTGGGATAGGCAAGCATATCTCCCACTTTAAGTTCTTCTGCTGGAACAAAAAGTGTTTCATGGCTTTTTTCAAAAGCACATTTATTATGTCTGCGACAAGTCTCCTTACACCAACTATTCTTATAAGCTGGATTTTCACAATGGCCGCATCTTTTTATCCAGAATTTATGGTTTCTTGTGCAATGTATTGGCTCCTTTCCCTTTCCTTTAATTATATAACAATCTTCATCAACATCATAAGATAAAACTTTTAATACTTTGTTAATTTGTCCATTATGATTAAAAACAGTCTCTCCCTCTTCTATTTCACTAATTTTTTTCTCTTGCCCGTTAGATAAAAGGACTTTTTCGTCAGGATAAAAACACCCACGTGAGCAACCTACTAATGAATCTCCTTTTTCCCAAATGATTTTAATGTAGTCTCTCATATTTAAAAGATAAGCACTCCATCTAGTGTTTTGTTTATCACTGGATATACGAATAGCCTTTAAATTATCATCCATCATTTCAAAAGTTTTTTCATTATTATATTGTTCTGGATCTGAAATAATCTTTCTTATTAAGGCGGCGGCCATATCTCTATCTGATTTATGTTTAGATTTATAAAAATATTCTAATTCTTTAATCTTATCCTTAAAAAGGAGAAAATCTTTATCTGTTATTTTATCTACTGTCAATGGTAAATAAGGTATATGAAGTGGCTTAGTTAAATCATAATCTTCACACATATCATAAATTATTTTTGTGTTATTCATCCATAAAGATACAGTTTCTTCTCCAATTGTCTCATTCATGTAAGAATGAATTTCTTCTCTACTCATCATATAAGTTGATGCATAGAACTCTTGAGTTTCCCTTTCTCCTTCTTGTGCCGTTAAAAAAGCATGATGTATTGCTTGGTCTTCCTTTTTTAAATAATGAGCATCCAAACTTATGACCACTGGTATCTCTAGCTCCTTAGATAGTTTTTTATAAGTTTGGTTTACAATAATTTGTTCTTTATTAAAAGACGGTTGAACCTCTAAAAAATAATTCTCCTTTCCGCAAATTTGTGAGATGTGTAGAAGCCATTGCTTTATATACTCATACTTTTCATCTGTCTTGTCTTTATGCCATTCCAGTACAAGTTGAGCAATCCTTGATCCAAGGCAGGCTTGCGAGAAAATGACATGACCTGGATTCTTTCCTACTACTTCTTGCAAGTCAGAATAGTAAGTAGGAACTCTTATCATCTTTCCTTGACGAAAAGCGTGACTCCAAGCTCTTGTTGACAATTCTCTAATTTGCCTGTGTCCCTCAAGATCTTTTGCCAATAGAATGAAGTGATAGAACTTGTCTTCTCCTCTTTTATAATTTTCTTTATTTAACCCATTTCGACATAAGTAAATCTCGTTTCCTCGAATTATCTTAAAGTTTGGATATTCTTTTCTAATTTCTTTTTCTACTTTTTGACAATCTATCGCCGTAGCAATAGTTTCATGGTCTGTGATTGCTATAAAATTATGTTGCAATTCTTTTGCGGCATACCAACATAGTTCATCAAGTCGATTCGTCGAATCCCTAAGTCTAAAGTTTGACCTATCCGTATGATTATGTATTGACCCATAAAATTCCATTTCTTTTCCTCCTTTAAAGTTAGATAAGATATTTATAAAATTCTTATCTTTCTTTATTTTCTATAAATATTATACCATATTTTATAAGAAAAGTCAACATTTTATTTAAAATGTTGACTTAATTCTCATTAACCATATTTCTTGACAATCTTTACCAAATAGAAATCATCATCTTTCTTTACCTTATGAGTTGCTTGATAGGAAATAATCTCATATCCTTCTTCGTAACCTTTTTTCTTAGATTCCTCAACCAGAATCTTTGCGTCTTGTTCAGTTTCTACTCTAATTTCATCTGTTCTTTTCAAAAGTTCTCCCATTTATATCTCCTCCTCTTTTATTCAAATGGAATTTCCATTATTTCAAGAATCTTTTTTATCCCTAATCCACCTTCGTCCATTGGCTTCATACAATATTCATATATTTTTGGATCTGTCTATTTTAAAAGCTAAAATCTATTAGGTTCTTTTTCCTTATGAGCTCCAAACATACAATAACAACATCCTGTCCTACTTACTCCACTACATTTTAAAATTCCTTTTTCTTCAATAATTTCACCATACACGGGGGGGATCTATAAATTTGTTTCTTTTATGTATCTTAAAATATCTTGTTCTGTCCAAAAAGCGATAGGTAAACTTCGAGGTCTTTCTCCATCGTGTACATTAAAACAATCTTGTTTTAAAACTTCTGTTTCTCTTAATTTACTTTCCTCTGCAAGCATTCCTAAAAAGGGATGCTTTTTGTTTTCCTTTTCATATTTTTTAACTGGATTCTTTTTCATAATTGTGCAACATTCAGCAGAAATTGGAATATCAGTTTCTAATAACTTCATACTTAACTTTGATAATTTATTAAAATAATAAACCTCTCCATTCTTTCTCTTCCTCTTTCCTAAGGCATAACGTTCATATTTTTCTTGATCTCCTAATTTAAGTGCTCGTCTAGCATACTGAATGTTTCTTGCTGATTCTTTACTAATAACAGGATAACCATATTTTTGAATTACTTCTTTAAAACTCATTTTAGGTCTTACTATTTCTACATTATCCCAGGTTCTTATAAACTTTTTTACCTCAGGATATTCTAATCCTGTGTCTATATATACAGCTGAAATATTAGGATTGACTTCTCTGACCAATTGCAATAACACAGTAGAATCTTTTCCGCCTGAAAAAGACACATATACATGTTCTTCTCCTAAAGAATCTATAAACTATTTTATTTTTTCTTTTGATAAAGAAATTTTCTTATCTAGAGATAATTCCTTATTCTATTTTAAATATTCCTTATCCATTTTTCATCTCAAAATCCATATTCTGAAACCTCCTCTATTTCAATTTCATCCACTAAAATTTGTGGCTTTCTTCGTCCGCCCCATTCATTAATATTACCTCTGCCTGCAACAGTGATAGATAACTTTCCACTCTTATTCTTTAATTCTTCAATTAAGTCAGTTGCTTTAAACTTTATATAAGTAACATCATTAAACTCGAATCTAATTGTATCATTATTCTTTCCAATTACTGAATAACCTTGATTTGGAATTGTAATTCCTTCAACAATAATAATTGGCTCTTCACAACCCTGTCCCCAGAATTTTTTTCCATTATCTAAGTCTTCAATTAGATCTTTAATATAAGAACAATTTCCCTTTATAATAAAGTCTGCCTCATAAAAACCCTCATTAAAGTTTATATCCTTTAATTTTTCGTTTGCATATTGAGTAAGTTTTTCGATATCTTGATTCAGGATTCCCTGACCGAAAGCGTTAGCATGACCCTGACAAAATTCCATCAGGTTACTATCAAGTAAGAACTGTCTAAAGTCCTTTAATTCCGTTTCTCCTCTCCCTCTTGCTGAACCTCTAAAATACCCATCAGGACACGTCCTTCCTAACATTACCGGTTTTTTATATTTAGCTGAAATTCTCATTGCACACAAGCCCGTCAATGTAGATGGAATATCCATATCGTCCGTATTTAAAATAATAATCTTATTATCATTCAAACTATTATTCAAAATCTGTATATCTAGCAGTTCAATTGCCTTATCCGTTTCTCTATTTTGTCTTGCTTTTGCATTAACACAATTTCTAACTGATTGTGTGCAAATTGTTTCTGTCAAACCTTTTTCTCCCCTTTTTGTAGAGGGAACTTCAAGTTCAGGGGTTATAAATGCTTGGAAAAGTCTTTCTTTTTCGATATTAGAACCGACTCTTATCAGTGCATTAACTAATGGAGTTAAATAAAATGCAACTCCAATCTATGTTAGCGGCCCATCACCTAATGAGTAAGACTGCTTTTCGATTAATTCTTTTAGGAACTGATTCTTGATATGAGATAATCCATAGTCACAAATTAAGCGGTTCTCAATCGTATTCATTTTCATCATATCAGAAATTTCGCTAAAGGCCGCCAAATCTAAATAATCATTAGCATAGTTTATTCCAAACAATTCATCTAAGTAACAAATGAATTTGTATACAACGCCTACGCCACTTAATTCTTTATTCTCATATTGTTCAGATAATTGATTATTTATTACAATTGCATCTTCGCTATAGGAATCCGCAGAGTGATGGTCGAGGATCAGGACATCCATTCCCATTTCTTTTAATTGTTTATGTTCCTCATAATCATTACTAGAACTATCAGGCAATACAACTAAATCCCATTTTTTCTCGCCCTCAAAAACATCCATTATAGTTCTTAGTCCATGTTCTTTTCCAGTGGGAATGTGATATTCAATTGTGAAATCATATCTGTCACTTAAATGTTCTGTTAAATAATTATAAAACATTGCGGCCGAACCATAGCCGTCACAATCAGAATCCACGATCAAATAAATTCTACAACCTTTTTCCAAATGGCTAATTAATAATTCTGCTCCCTCTTTCATGTGGTCTAAATTAAGAGGGGATAACAAATTCTTTTCAAATGATGGATAGAAGAAATCTCTTCTCTTGTCTTCCTCATTAGGCAAAACTCCTCTATCCTTTAAAAGTTCAATTAAAAAATCATCTTTAATATCATGACTGGTTCTTCTAATATACTTCATTACAACCAGACCGCCTCCTTATATAATTTCAAAAAAGTTTCTTTTCCTTTATCTAGGGGTGAATCTTTTAATTCTAATAAATTCTTTTGGTCATAAATAAAACCTATTTGACATCTTAATTTATAACGCTCGCACATTTTCTTTAATTTATTATAATATTTTTCTTTACCTTTGTAATCTTCTCCTTCCTTATCGAATGCAATTAAAATTCTTTCTACTCCTAACTTAAGTAGTAATTCCGCTTGATAATTATGAAAATTACTGCCACAGGCCGCAACACATATATTATTACCATGCCCAAACATAGTATCATACAATAGAACAGATTTTTCTCCTTCTGCGACTACAGCCATTCTCTTTTTCCTAATGTTCTCTTTAATAAAGTTTAATCCATAAAGGTTATATCCCAAAGAATGAGCTAATATTTTCCCCTCAATTTGAATTGGCATATATTTTCCAAGCTCAATATCTTCTTCGTTCAATGCACGTCCCCTTATTCCTATTAAATATCCATTTTCATCATAATGAGGAATGATAATTTTATTTTGGTCAATTGAATATTTAATTCCAAAATATCTCATTGATTCTTCACTGATGCCATCGTCAAGCCATTCTTTTGTTGGATAGAAAGAGAAGGTATTAAGAATTGATGGATTTAAATGATTAAAATTAACATGAACTTCTTGAGCTGGGGTAAAGGCTGAACGATAAGCTTGACTGAACCCTTCTTTCTCAGTCTTATAAGAATCTCCAATGATTACTAATACTATATCTTTGTAGAAATGATATGGGATACCTAATAATTCATAACGCCTCTTAAAAAGCTCATAAATATTAAAATTGTCGCCGCAATCAGTATAGCAATGGAACTTTTTATTTCTCTTATAATAATAGAGTTTCATACTTGCTTCTTCAGGATTCTCATTATGGCAAATCGTTTTAAACTGAATATAATCATCATGTTCTATATAACTATCACTACCTAAGTTTGTTACTAGCTCAATAACCCTTTCTGGAGTTAAACTTTGTTCTAATTCTTTTAAATCAATCAAAGTAAATCATCAAAACTAACATTTTTCAATTGCTCCTTTCTATCATTCTCATCACCAAAAGCCTTTGCAACTTCATCGAGAAGTGAAACTTCTTCTTCCTGAGAAGAAAAACGTTCAATTAAATCTTGTTCCATTTCATCTGAAACAATTCCGTCATTATATAATGATTCTAAGTCAATCATTTCTTGAGATTTTTCTTGGATAAAATCGACAACTTGAAAGTCTTGGACTTCTTCAAGTGATGGGGTTGTGACAAATAAGTCATATCTGCGGCAAACTCCTAAATCTACTTTAGACCATATTCTCACTTGATTCCAGCGGCCCCGTCTATTTTTAAAGATGTCTGTTACACAGTTTGGAGCAAAACTAAAAACTTTTTGAAACCCCGCAACGGTTTTTAATTCTTCGGGAGATGGTCGTGACATTATACAAGCTAGGTCTACCAAATCCACGATTGCTCTTGCGTTAAATCCTACCATTTCTAGTAGGAACTGACTATTTTTTAACTTCACAAAGAAGCCATACCCATTTCGATTCTCATTAGCTTCGTTTCCTAAAACTAAGACACGTATTAATAGTGTCTCTACTCCCAGCATCTCAGCACAGGGATAGTCGATACAGGTTATTATTTTATTAAAATAATCTTCCCACGAGATTACCATATCTATTACAGACTTAGGTTTCCTCGTTAGCTCACTATTCTAGTGAACCCCCATTCATAAAATGGGAAAAGGCATGATAAGGCCAATTTGACCCTCGTATTTGATGAAAATCTCGGAATCCATCGCCATCGTCATTACTAATTTGAGTTGAAGTCAATATAAAAGAATTAAGTTCAACAGCTAAGTTTTTTAAAGTTGTGGTAAACATTCTAAGTGTAACATCTTCTCTGATCTTCAAATCCCTATACTCATTAAGCATAGCTGGAGAAGAAAAGATATAATCATAGAAGAAATTCTCTACTCCATGCTACAAGTTGTATCTCCTAAAAAGGTTCTTTATAATCGAACTACAAGGGTCAGGAATTTGAGCAGTTAAGAAATTATCCTTATATCTCTCCATTATATCCACTGCTTTATTAATTCTCTCCATATGCTACGGACCGTAAGTTCCATATAAAAAAATCTCTTCATTATAGCCTGTTAAGTAAGCTAAAATCATTGTTTGGATTTCTTCTGGATCTTGTTCAGTCATTATATATAAAACTTTTTCAGGAGTTCCTGTAGCAATCCATTTATTATATCTAGGTTCATATCTAATCGGATAAGCAATATTACAGGCGTCGCCGACCATTGAACGAGTCTTTCCCATTCCGCTTGACCCTGACCGAAGATAAAGTTTTCCTTTTCTACCGCCTCTACAAATTGTATTAAAAATATCTCCTTGTAATCTAACTCCAACCTCTGGGGCAGATTGTAAATTCTTAATTAAATCCCTAACCCCATCATAGGCTGTTCCTTCTTTCATTACAGAATTGATTACATATTTTCCTTCAAGGCTAGCAATTTCTCCCTTAAACAAATTCAAAATTTCTTCTGTCGTCATTTTTTCGAACTTATCGTTAATCGCAAAATGATCATCGTCTAAGGGGTCTTCAGAATAAATATTGGAGATATTATAACCAGACTTTTGAAGTTCTCTTAGTAAATTAATTTTCTTAAATTTTTTATAATAATAAGAGAAATTACTCGATTCACTATATGTTTCACAATCAATTAAAAATTGTTTTCCATTCTCTCTTTCTAGAATATTTTTTGCTACTTCATTTTCAGATAAATAAGTTTCCACATCATTTGCATGGATTTTTTCTGCACCACCTACATATAAATTATATATCGCAGAAAAGATAAATTTATCAAGAGGTTGCGAAAAATCGCTAGGTTCAATTTGATATTTGTCAATGTCACTTAATAACTCAGGTCTAAGCATCAGGCCGCCAAAGATTTGAACTATAGTCTTTCTATCAACACTAATCATTCAATCGTATCCCCTAACTGACTGAGGTCAATCATCTTTTTATTTTTCTTTTTGCCTATATAATCAGCAGGATTATACCTGATTTCAATTCTGTCTTGCTCCAGTTGCTTCTAAATCATTTTTGTGATTTCATCTGCTTTTTTAGCCTGATTTTCATAGTAGTGTTTTGATTCAGAAAATATAAAAGGAATGATCCCGATACTGCCGTTAGACTTTTTTATTGTGTTTCTCTTTACTTCATAAAAATATTTTAAAGCTAACAGTTGCCCACGATATGGCATCCCTTGGCTTCTAAACTTCTGCATTTGAGTCACATTCCAATCGCTAACAGGTTTATCTTTTGAGTATTCTCCAAACAATCTATAAATATAAAACCAAAGTGCGTCCCTATCATTCTTTTCATTCTTAACTAATTCTAAGTTTTCTTCTGATAAATGCCTCTTTACTGTGCTAGCAGAAATACCTAACTCTTTTGCGACCTTACTCATATTTTTATATTCACTATATCTCTTATTTATTTCTTCAACTAGTTCGTCTGTTACTTTAATCCTTTTTTTCTTTTCTTTCTCCGTATGAGGGGCCGCTTCATATAAATTTAAGTATTTTGTGACAGTAGCAACTGAAATTCCTAATTCTTCTGCTACTTTCTTCTTTACACCTAATTCACAGTATAAAAGAAGGATTTTCTTAATCATTTCTTCGTCAATTTTTCTTGCCATTTTTATCACCCTTTCTTTTATTCTATAAATATTATATCATATCTTATTTAAAATGTCAATAAAATAGACAGCAATTTTATTTTGCTGTCTTAAATTCCACCAGTTATTTCGTCTAAAAATGCAGAAGACTGTGCTGTTAAACTTCTTTCAATTGTTGTTAATTTTACTGTTGCAAAGATTTTTGAGTATATGGGAGATTTTCTTAAATTCAAAAGTAGTCTTAATCCATTTTTGTTTCTGAATAGTTCTGAGTCTGCTTGCTTTAAATCCCCATCAAACAAAATTCTTGACCCCTCACCACAGCGGCCGAGTAATAATTTGATATGATCTTCTGTTAGATTTTGAGCTTCATTTACGATAATAATTGAATCTTGAAAACTTCTGCCACGAATAAAACTCATTGGAACAACTTCAAGTTGTTCTGTGTTAATCCAGTCTTCAATCTGGTCAATTCCAACTAAGTCGATTAGCGGCCCTATCTGTCCGATTGTCTTGTCCAGTAGTTCCGATACTCCTATAAATTTCTTTATAGGTCAGACTATATCTTATTTATCTTTTAAAAAATCATAAAATTTTTTCTTTCTTTCCAAATAAATTGTTGAATTATCATAAAGATATTGTAAAATTATTTTACAAATTTTATTGCCTTTCCATTTGCAAACGTAGGCGTTGGATTTATTAATTATATTGTGTTTCTTTTTCTAAAGCACACTATCTATAGCCGACTAAAAACTTCCTACGAAATCTTGGTTATAACCACAAAAACTAACACCAACAGTTGAAGTTTGTGATTCAATCCAAATAGATCCGTCTCCATCTAGCAAACCTCTCAAATAATGTCTCTACAAATTTAAAGGTATTTTATCAATTTTTATATCTTTTAATAAATATGTTTTGTTAGGAATAATGTCATATAAAGCTAAATCATCACATATCTTTTTATTAGTAATTTCTATTGCATAACATTCTTTATTTGGTCTTTTATCATGAAGTAATTGAATATCACTATCTAGACTTGTCTTTAATCTTTCTACCATATACTTATCTTCTGCTTTTAGACTAATTCCTAGTACATTAGTCCCCTATCTCTATTTGATATATCCATCTGTTTTTAAAAGACCTATAAAATATGCTTTTTCTTCTGTATCTATCGTTTCAAAGTAATTTTCATTTATGTCGTGATTTTTTAAACTACTTTTTGTTTTTACAATATTGTTTTCTTTCATAAAATTAACTAAAGTCTCATAACAACAACCTACTTCTTTACCAATTTTACTGTAAGAATATTTTCTATTATTCATATCAATAATTTTTTGTTTTTCTTCTTCTGTAAAAATTCTCTTTTTAGGCATATTTTCACCTCCTTAGACAGCGAATAGAAAAGAAAGAAAGAAAAAAGATAAACTCTCGCACTTCGAAATATTATAATATTTCTACTCTACTAAGCATTTATGCACTTTTCGATAGTCGTTGAACCTTCTTCCTTGTTTGGAAGGAAGCTTGGCTGCGGATTATCCAATCTTTTATTTTTTTACCATACCATAATAATTAATTATGCCATAATTTTATTACTAAAATTATTTGGTAATAAAAGCTTTAAGGATGTCCCCGTCAATTCACGAGATTTAACCCGAGCAATTTAACATAACCCGGAAGGGCGCCTAACTCAATTGTGTTTTCAGTAAAAGCATTATTAGGCACATAGACAATTTTCTTTATTTTTCCTAATTCTAGTTCTTGAATTGCGAAATTATTTAGAATGTAACTCTTGCCACTTCCAAATCTACCGCCAGCGTAGATAATAGTTTTACTTCTATCTAATAAGGCTTCAAACAAACAAGACTGTTCGGGATTTCTTGGCTTGATATGTTTAATCCATCTATTTTTTATTCCCTTATCAAAAAACTGCTTAATTTCTCCATTAGTATAAACGAAAGTAGCCAAAGTTTCATATTCTTCATCACCATATTTATTCAAGAACTTAGCATTTGTATCTTTCACAATTATATATTCATTCTCATATAATTTTACTTCTGGATCAGGTAATGCTTTATTGGTAAAAATGTAGTCTAAAACTTTGTCATACCTATTTTCATCAGTGGCTACATAGATAGTTTTTATTCCTGAATAATCTTCTGTCTTCCCATAACCACTAGTTTTTACGCCTTTTACTATCGCTTTTACTTTTAAATAAACATCGTTAGTAATTAATTCTCCAAAACTTTCTTCTGCACACAATAACAATTTATCATCAACAGATATTTTCATATCTTCATAGCAACTTTTCCAGATAATCTCATCTAAATGGCGAGAAAGCGTTATTGCCGCACGTCTTGCTTTAAAGGCAATTTCAGGATTTTGATTTAATTTAAGTCCATCTAATTCTTTAAGAACATCAGTAAGAATGATTAAGTCTTTTTCATCTTCTAAAATTTGAGGAAAATCAAGCAATATATTAGTATCTATAACTTTTAACATTTTTAGCCTCCTATAAAAAGAGAGAGGTATTACCTCTCTTTTATTCAAGTAATGTCTTAACTTCAAACAGGACTTTACTTAGCTTATCAATTTGTTCTGGAAGAATTTCACTAAACTTAGTTGGCTTACCAAATTCTTTATCTAAAATTTCTGCAGCTTTTCCTTGAAGGTCTCTTTGAATTACTTTACCCCACAAGGTTTTTGCTTCATCCATCATATCATCAAAACTCTTTTGATAATAAGGATTAGGAGCAATATTTGTTTCAAGATTTTCTGTATTTTTACCAGTTGTATGTTCAATTTCCGCATCAATAGCATCATAGATTGCTTTTACCAAATTCTCATAAGATAATTCAACTTTTGGAACAATATATTTAAATCTTGAGCCAGCATAAAAATCATCAGTCTCTCTTAAAAAGAGATACCTTTTTCTGACAAAAGAACCATCTTCACGTTGTTCTACTGGAACTTGTTTTAAATAAGCAATAATATCAACCATTTTATTTACAATATTAAAAGGTCTATCAGCTAATGCTGGAACAACTTTCGTATGTTCGACCCCTTTTTCTTCAATTGTTTTTTCTTTTGCGTGAGAAATAAAAAATAAACCATAACCAGCAAAAGCAATTTCTCTTAAAGTCGAAGAAAATTCGTCATCTAAAAGTTTATAACCACCGCCATAAGGAATATCTTTTATTTTTTCAATCCCATTTTGGTCACAAATATATTTTTCACAAAGTTTATAAGCTTCATCAACTGTGTCGATTGCAATTATATGAATTTTATTTTGTAATTCATCTTTTTTTCTTACTAATTGCTTAACAACAATTTTCCAATCAGTCCATTTAAGTATTGGTTGAACCAATACGTTATTTAATGCATTAGTTCCTGGTTCAAAAGATGCAATCAGCACTTTATCAAGTTCAGATGCGAGTGTGGTTTTCCCGCATTTTGGATCTCCGAAAACTAAAGCCATTTTACCCTTCAAATCTCTACTAATCTTCTGTGGTTCAAGCGCCATTAAATCAATAGCCATTTAATCTCCTCCTTTACTTATATAGAGAAAAATTTCGGATTTAATTAAAATCCGAAATCAACGGGCTTATTTTTTGTGGAACTTTTTGTATTTGAGTTTGTATTTGCAAGATTATCTTGCTCTTCCTTTCTTCTCGCCAAAGCTTGCTTAATAGAATCAGCATCATAAGATAAAGCTTCTTCCAGTCCGCAAGGAGAACCACCTGTAATAATCAATTCTTTCTTAGAAACAGTTCTTGTTCTTTCAATGGGTTCGCCGAAACCTTGTTCTTCCATCCAAGTCTCAACCTTGTAAGACATATTAATTCTACCGGTTACTTTTACAGTGTCTTGTGCTTGCCAATTTGTAGTAATAAAATCAGCTGCACTACCCTGTGCAATTAGTTCAATCTTATTAGCCTTTCCGCCCCAAGTAATCACAATAAAATCGACAATAATTCTTCCTGTTTCTTCTCCGTCCTTGTTTGTCTCAGGTCTCATTTTACCTACAACGCCAGAAAGTTCAAAAGTTGCCTTTTCAGGATCTCCCTTTCTAGCTTCATTGATGAAATTTGTAGAAATCTGAAAACCAGAACGAACAATATTAGTGCGGGCATCATACCAAGCATTTTCTTCAATCTTTCCAAGGCTAATTGTTACACGAGAAGCCTTAGATTCATCATCTGCTGCTGCAACAGAAATCAAGTTTTCTTTATAGTCAATAATGCGGTCATAAATTTTATTAAGAGAACCATCAGTCTTTTTTCTCATTGAAAAAAGTCTAACTGGGATGATATTTTCTGTTACAACCCCATTAATTTCTTGATCAACACGAATAGATGCTGTTCCACGCACATATTCCTTTCCAGCACTGGATACACCTTCAATAATTTCAAGCTCATTCAACATACCACTAATATAAATCTCATTATCACTCAATCTATTTGTATCTAACATTATAATACCACTCCTTAATAATAATAATAATAATAATCCAGTTTAATTTTGTTGAGTAGGAGTATGTCTCCTACTCAATTTTTAAAATAATTAGTCTTCTGTTTCAGCATCTGGATCGAAATTAGCGCCACTATCAGTCAAGGCAAAATACTTTACTTCTCTTACCTTAGTTTCGCCTTTTTCAGTTGTATATTCCTCTGTTTCAGTAAATCTTTCAGCATAGCCCTTGCGAACCAAACCAGTTACAGAACCAGTTACAGAACCAGCCTTTTCAAAGCCAAGAGCTTCCTGAACCTGCTTAGTTGTAAACTTCACACCAGCACCTGCAGCCTTCAAATATTCAAATACCTTTCTTGATCCCTCAGTCATTTTCTTTGCCATTATAAACCAACTCCTTTTAAAATTTTAAAATATTTTTTATAATAAAATAGCAGACGGTGTTTCCGTTAATATGCTATTTATTTATCTTACATTAATATTATATCATAATATTTTTTAAAAGTCAATTTCTTTATTTTCTAAATCCATTAACTTTTTAGTTAAATCTTCTGCTTTATATGCAGCTTTAGTAAATTCTTGAATCTCTTTTTTAAGTCTAACTGACATATGAAGAAAAGTTATGCCAATTGAGTTAATTTCAGTGAGAGACAAATTAAAGTCGCCATCGATTATTCTACGTCTAAGATTTTCATATCTTTTTGAGTCTTGTTCCAATTCTTTGATAAAAGATTCTAATTTTTCATCATGAACTAACTCTGGGTTTAATTTCCCGTCTTCATCAAAGTAAGGCTCATATAAATTATATATATCATCAAGAACTCCATTCAATGCGGCGACAACCGCATCTTTATTTTCTTTAATTAAATTAATCTTTTCTTCTAAAATCATCATAAACTCCTCACCAAATCTATTGCAGTATCATTTTTAGCAATATCAATCGCTTTGACACCTGTTGCAGAGCGAGAAAGTATTCTTAGTTCACTTGTAGAAATCTTAATACTTTTCCGCTTTACTATAATTATTATATCACAATCTTTATCAAAAGTCAAATATTTAATTATTCTATCGTTTTCTCTTATATCAGAGATTTTCTTACCTTTAATTCCTCTGTTGCATACTGGAAATTCATCTAAAGTAGTCTTCTTAATTAAGCCTTTCTCAGATAAAGTTATCATATACTTATCAGAATTCTTAATTACTTTTGCGTCGATAACATAGTTTGAGTCAGACAACTTAATTGCTTTCACACCAGCTGTAACTCTTCCTGTTATTCTCACATCTTCTGTATTTATTATAACATAATTTCCATCATAAGTCAATATTCCAACTTTTTCGTCATTCATAAAGAGGACATTAACGACTTCGTCGTCTTCCTTTAGATTGATAGCCTTTAAGGATTTCCCTCTTTTATTTTCATATTCTTCAGCCAATGTTTTCTTTATTATACCATATTTTGTAATAAAAGTAAAATATTTAACTTTTTCTTTTTTATTAATTGAAGTAATGGTAGTAATTCTTTCATCTTTGTCTAATTCGAAAAGCTGGTTAATGTTAATTTTAGCGTTAATTGGCAAATCATCAATTGAAAGATGATACATTATGCCTTTATTAGAAAAGACTAAGAGAGAACTAAGGTTGTCGTCGTTGATTGTTTTTATAACGACTTCGTTGCTTGCAAGTTTAATTTTTGTGCCTTTGCCGCCACGTCTTGTTTTTATTAGAGTTGTAGATTCTTGGGTATAAAGGTTGCCAAGATTCGTGTAGTGGATTAAAAGTTCTTTCTTTTCAATTGGTTCAGGATTATTTTCTTCTCCAGAAAAATCAAGACTGATATTCTTTGTTTTTCTTTCATCTCCATACTTATTAGAAATAGAAGTAATATCCTTAATCATTTCTTCTTTTATTTTTTCTTCTGATGAAAGAATTTCTTTAATCTTATCAGCTTGTTCTTGTTTTTCGTTCTTTTCTTTTTCCAATTTCTCAATTTCCAAATGAGTTAAGCTAGAAAGCTTCATTTTCAAAATAGCGTCGGCTTGTATCTCGTCTATATGATACTTTTCAATTAAAAGATTCTTTGCAGTAGAAGTGGAAGAAGAATTTCTAATATCTTTTACTACTTCCTCAATATTGTGATAGGCAATAATAAGTCCTTCCAAAATATGAATTCTATCTAATAACTTTTGCAAATCATATTGATAAGCTTTAACAATAACGTTTTTTAAATGAGACAGATATGTTTGAAGATGTTCTTTCCAAGAATACAGTTTAGGTCTTAATCCATCTTCCAGCATATTTACATTAATTGAAAAACTATTTTGAAGAACAGTATGCTTATATAATGCCGCAATAACTCTTTTTGGGTTTGCTCCCTTATTTAATTTAATATAAATGCGAGGACCGTTGAAGTCAGTTCCGTCAGTAACACTGTCAATTCCCAAAAGAAGTCCATCTTCTATGGCTTTACTAATAGACGCAACTGCATTAGTGGTAAAAGTCATATAAGGCATTTCATAGACTACAAGTTCGTTCTCTTTCTCATCATAATCAATCGAAGCCCTAATTAGGGCGGCCTTACCAGTTCCGTTCTTTAAACTTTCTTTAACTTCCTTCTCATTAATGATAGTGCCGCCAGTAGGAAAATCAATTGGACAATATATTTCTTCAAAAGAAGCGTCTGGATTATTTAAAAGTTTAATTGCGGCCGTACAAACATCTTTAAGATTATGTGGCGGTATTGAACTGGAACAAGCAACGCCAATGCCAAAACTTCCATTAACCAGTCCATAAGGAAATTTTGTAGGAAGGACAGTTGGATATTCTTCCTCATTAGTATAATTCATTTTCCATGTGTCAACTGTATTCTTTTCTAAGAGATAACTCATGTCATAAGCAATTTCGTTTCCTCTCATTTCCAAGTAACGAGCTTGTGAATAGTCATCTCCCGAAAGATAAGAACCATTGTTACCTTGCACTTCAATAATAGGATAACGTAAGGAAAAATCTTGAGATAATCTAACTGCTGTCCCCAAGATAGACGCATCACCGTGCGGCGAGAACCGCATTGTAGCATTAACAGTAGCAACCGCCTTCCTTCTCTTTTGCTTACAAGTCAACTTATCCTTATACTGTGCATATAAGATAAATCTAGCACCTGTTTTTAATCCATCTCTTGCGTCTGGCAAGGCACGGGTTTGAATAACATAAGACGCATAGGGAGTATAGAAAGCTTGTAAAGCATCTGATACTTCCCAATCTTTATTATAAAATTGAATTTCAGGCATTCTTTAATTCCCCCTTTACTATTAATAGTATATCATAATTTTTATAATAAGTCAATCATCTAAATCTTCAAAATTTGCATTTTCAAAAATATAATTGCGTCTTTCTTCTATATTTTCTCCTAATAAAATATCAAAATACTTTTCTGCGGCCTCAGCATCATTCATAGTGAACTGAATTAGACGGGGTTCTTTTGAACAGATAGTTGCCCTAAAATCTTGCGGAGTGCTTTCTCCCAAACCTTTCAATCTGGATATATCACCCTTAGGCAAGGACTTCAGTTCTTCTTCATTATAAGCATAATAGCACTTCCCCTTTGATTCAACCTTAAAGAGAGGGGTTGCACCCCAATAAACTTTTCCAGCTTGAATAAGTTGAGGATAGAACTTATATAAAAAAGTTAAAATCAAGCAATTGATGGAGAACCCGTCCTTATCCATGTCTGCGACCAAAACAATTTTCCCATATCTTAATTTCTTTAGATTGAAGTTAGGTCCATATCCGCACCCCAAAGCTATGTGAAGCTGTTTTACCTCTTCATTCTTAGCAAGCTTCTCTTTATCATTTTTAAGGGCATTGATTAACTTACCTCTTAAATCGAAGCAGGCGGTAGTCATAGCATCTCTTGCTTTTACGATCGCACCCTTGGCCGACTTTCCTTCTACGACGAAAAGCATTGAATTTTCATCATGCTTTCTACAGTCAACTAATTTTTCAGCTAAAACTACTTTCTTTTTAAGTTCCTTTTCAATCTCCTTATTCTGTTGCAAAATTGCCTGTCTTACCTTATCAGCTGCTTTTTCTGCTTTCTGGAATTTCTTCATCACCTCAATAACTCCAGAAAAATCAGGAGTATGAGAAAAGTCTTCCAATCCCTCTTTAAAGGCCGCAGAAGCAAGAGTCCTAAGATTTGCGTTGTTAATCTTCGATTTTGTCTGGTTAGAGAAAGATGGATTTGCAACCTTACAGTTGATCGCATAGACTAAACCCTTACGAATCAAATCTGGGTCAAAATCTTGTCCACTTAATCTTTTAATTGTGTTGGTAATAGCAGTCTTAGCTCCTGTAATGGGAGATCCACCCTCAGGCACGACTAACCCGTTGACAAAAACGTAAGATTTCTCTTGGCCACCAGTCCAAATGAAAGCAATTTCAATTTCATCAGAATCATCTTTCTTTGAAACAATAATTGGAGCTTTCATCATTGGCTTACTAAGCTTTTCAGCAATAAAGTCAGCAATACCATTCTTTGAGTAAAATTCCTGTCTTTTTCCAGAAACAGTTTCTACAACAAATTTAATTCCTTTATTTAGATAGGCAATGTTCTTAATTTCTTCACAAATTCTATCATAAGAAAATCCTTCCGTCATATTCTTGAAAACCTCTTTGTCTGGTTGAAACATTACATATGTGCCAGTTCCATTTGTAGGGCCGGCTTCTTTTTCAAAAGTTTTAATATCTGTTTCTGAGTAGTTTTCTAAGTTACCTTCGAAGAAAGAAGCCTCGGCAACTTTTCCATCTCTGAAACTTCTTACCATGAAGTGCTTAGAACTCATACATACTGCAGTGCCACCAATCTTTTGTGTTCAGTAGAGGTCGCTACTCTCTACTCGGGACTATTACCCAGCTTATAGTTTCCTATAAGAACAGACTATATCTTCTTAGACTCCTTTTTCGGTTCGCTTGAACCTAATTACTCAAACACTACAAGTGTTCTTTCAATAGTCGTTGAACGTTCATCAATTAACTTGATGCTTCGCTGCGGGTTATCCAATCCTTAATAATTTTTACCATACCTCGGTCATTACCCTCGCCATGATAATATTGCTACTATCATTTGGTTATTAAGGCTCTAAGGATTTTCCCGACAATTTAAGAGTTTTTACAACGGCTATGGTGTTAACCGTTTAAACCTGAACTATTTTTATAAGCATTTTTATCAAACTTACCGCCAGTATGAGCTTCGGTATAAATGGCAACAAGTATATTTCGACCGTCAATAATGCCAAAAGGCACGCCACGACCTAAATCAGACACTTCAACAGTACTATCTTCCTCATTTAATCTAACTCGAATTTCCTTACCATACCCAGCTAACGCCTCGTCTGTTGAGTTATTAATAATTTCTTTTAAAGCCTGATAAATGCCCTCCGTATCATCTGAGCCGAGATACATGGGAACTCTACTTCTTATGGCCTCTCTGGTTTCAAGGTGTTGGATATTCTCTGCACTATACTTACTTTCAGCCATTCTATCTTCCTCCTTTTCATTATTGTATAAATATTATATCATAATAAAATAAAAAAGTCAAGATACTTAATCTTGACTCATTAAATAATTATATAATTCACTATCCTTATCTCTAACATCAAAAGCATCTAAAAAAGCAGTTCTATTAGGAATATTGGCATCTAAAGTCATATTGCAATACTTATCAATTTCAACACTAATATACTCCTTAATATTAGCTCCAAGTTCCTTTAGACTTATGAAGCCGCCGCCCATACCATCATACATTGACAATACTAAAATTTCCTCATTCTCAATGTTAGGAATGTTCTTAAGAAAATTTTTAATTACCTCAATCGTCCAACCATTACCTAGTTGCTGATAACTTTGATTTTCGCTAATTGGCATTTTAACCCAATCAGGAATTGTCTGTAATTTTCTAGCTTCATTTATTGTTAGTTTTCTAATCTTTCCATCAATTAAATAAAGACCAGTTCTTGCGCCAAGGCCGCCACTATTGGCACACATTGTGCAAGATTTTCCTTCAATTGAGTAAACTCGATTCCCCTGTGAATTTGAATTATTAATATATCCTAAACAAATCATACCAGTTTTTCCTTGCTTAATCTTATCTTTATACTTTATTTCTTTGTCAATAAATTCCCCATCATATTTCTCAATTATATCCTTAACATACAAAGGACTTTGTTCCTTAGGGATTTCAACATTAGGAATATTAGTTATATAAAATCTTGCTCGACTTTGAGCAGAAAACAAATTACTATTAACATTATATCTTTTATAGCCTAATAATTTTTCAATTTCTTCTTTAATTTCCATTGAAGCAGAAGAATTATTCTCATATAAAAAATAATCAGGTTTAAAAATTTCTTTTGCAATTAAATAATTCTTAAACAACTCCCATCCTTCGCCCTCACATTGAGTTTCTCTATTTTTTTGTGCAATACTCCATTTAGTGCAGGGTGAGCCGCCTAGTAACAATTTTATCATATAAAATTATTCCTCCTTATTAGATTTTTCTTTTTCTACTCCTTGTCCTTTATTAAAATTTTCTGGAGATACTACAACAGCATCCCTAAATCTACTATAGGTATAGCATTTTTCAGTTACGTCAACATTTTCAATTTCCTGAACAGTCCAATCACAGTCAATGAACTGTGCGCCCTTACCATCTTCTACTTGTTTAATTGCTTTACCATTTCAGGCGTTAGAATAAAATCCATTACATATTTCATTTAAATCCTCTCCTTTCTTAATTTATATTTTGAAAAAAATTGCATAATTTTCTAAATCAGGAATGATATACTTTTCACCATTAAAATACTCAAAGGAAACATTAATCAATTTATATCCATCATTATAAGGAATTACATGATAGCATTGTTGATTATAACTTCCTCTTAAGTCAATTCCTTTAATTTTTTTGTCTTTTTCATATCTACCATCTATTAAATAGTTAATTTTTGTTATAATTTCTTTTCTTTTTCTATTTAACTCATTAGAAACTAGAATTTCATCAACTGTCATTCCTGTATAGAGAATGATTTCTTTTTTTGAGCCAAATTTCTTTCTTATTTCAGAACAGATTAAATTAACAGTATCAAGATTTTTATAGTATAAAGGGTCTCCACCACTAAGAACAAAATTCTTTACATATGGTTTATCTAGAGATTCTAGAATTTCTTCCATTACTTTAAAAGTAAATTCTTTTCCGTAATTGAAATCCCATGTTTGGGGATTATGACATTCTTCACAGTGATTGGCACAACCACTTACAAAGAGGGTTGTGCTAATACCATGAGAGTTACCAGTATCGAATTTTATTATTTCACTATAGTTCACTTTATTCTCTCCTTTTATTATTATTTAATTAAGTTAAAGAGGAACTGCTCTGAGTGAGTTTAGATAGATTTATCCCTATGACAAGAAAAAAATAAGAGAGTAGGTTTAGAACCATACTCTCTAAGAACTGCTCCTCGTGTCGTCTGAGATGAGTTCATCCATTGGATATAATGACTTTAACGTGCAGGTATACACGCCTTGAAACTGGAAAAGAATATTTCGTCAAAATCCCTGCTTACCATTCTCCTAAGCAGAACCAGTTTCTACGCTTTTCATGGTCCTCCCCCAACTTTTATAGTAATTATGTATACTATAGGTCTTAGATACCTTTTTAACTTTTAGATAATTACATTTTTCAAGCGGTCTTTATCTAACGTGTGATTTCTTTCTCACCAGCTCGCAATACTATATACAGCATGGAGGAATAAAGTCTATCTCCCGACAGTCCTTATTCCTCTTTTTTGTATCGGAGAGCTGTTTAGAGCATTCCATCTCTCCGTAAGATAAAAGATTATCTTAATTTGTCCTTAAACAAAGGACTATTCACTTGTAACCCAATTGTTATAAATTGGAGGTAATCACCAGTTGAGCATCTGGCGAAATATTAGTCCACAGACTAAGCTCATTTTTACCGCTAATTTTATGTAATTGAAGTTGGAGTTGGAGTTATCTCTAACTTTTTCTTACAATATAATTATATCATTATTTTAATGAAAAGTCAATTAATTCAAATGCTTTACCCTATTAGCTAGATCTTCGCTTCTACCTTGGTTAGGGGTATAGTTACTGATGTAGCCGCAGATCCTATAACTCGTATGAACTTTTTCTGGGTCTGTTTCCCCACAACATGGACATTTCCATCTTACAGTTCCATCTTCTGCAAACACTTTCTCAAAATCATATCCTTCAAAACCACAAACTCCACAAGTTGAAATTTCAGAGTTAATTTCAGCATACAAACATTCATTACTAATATGTTCAATTATTTCTAACATTGCATCTATATTGTTGCTCATATTAGGAACTTCAACATAGGAAATTGAACCGCTTAATGTTTTATTACTAAATTGAGCTTCATCGGTTAATTTAGTGAAAGCATCGACTTTATCTTTTACAAAATGATGGTAAGAATTTGTAATATAATTACGTTTAGTTCCATCTCCAACGTGTCCAAATTTATTAATACAAGCTTTAGCAAATTTATCTGTTAAAGTTTCCATCATTTCTACCCTCGGTTTCCCGATATTTATTAGGGGATTAGACTATATCTTTATCTCAATTAAGATACCTTACATTTCGGTTTTTTGATATTATCTCACCTACATTTCACCCTATGATTGGGTCTACTCAGTTCTACAATATTGTAGCTTTTCCCTAGTCGTTAGACATTTATTAATTATTATTCATTATTCATCATACTCAAAATAATATCCAGTTCTTGAAAAATGGACTGTCTTTTTACAATGCCGAGAAATAGTGCTTACACTTACTCCATATTTTTTAGCACATTCACATATCGAGCCGATATGATCTATAATTTCACCATTAGAATTTAAAACACGAACAGGATGAGACTAAGAATCTTCATAGCCTTTAGTGTTTACTATTAATCCATCATCATGTGCTTTCTAAGAATTTTCAGAATATGTTGTCCAATATAAATTTTCAATTCTGTTATCGGTTTTTATATTATTCATATGCCCAACTATTGGTAAATTTTCTGGATTTGGAATAAAGGCCTATGCTATTAATCTATGTATTCTACAAGAATGATTTTTTCCATCCTTCATAGTAACATTACAATATATGTATCCACTTGGCATTATAATTCTATTCTTTTTAGGAATAAATAACTAATTTGAAGTCAATTTATAAACATGACCATTTTTTGAAATATAATCCGTTTCACTTCCTTTAATTAGAATTATTTTTCCTTCGTTCTTTTCTATTTCTTCCTTAGCTAAAGTTCCATTTACAATAGCTTATCACCACCTTTTTTATTTAAATGAATAATAATTAATTTTAGTACGGTGTTATCTCTGCCCTCTCGGGTTTAGAATTTCTTACCAGCTTATTTTTTTTATTCAGCTATGACCGTTTAGTAAGGATCGCTTTAATAATCACTTATTAAAGCCCCATGATTTTAGGAGTTCCATATAAACCAGCGGCCAATCCAGTATTTTTCTTAAATTCTGCATTTGAGTTATTGAGATAATCAAGAATTTTATGAGCTAATACTTTACCTTTTCCTTCAAATTGATTTTCTCCAGTAATATATTTAACACACTCATAAAGTCCTGCATATCCCAATGAAATTGATGGACGGCCGCTATAAACTTCTTTTTCAAGTGTATCTTCTGGGTTGAGTTTTGTTAGTCCACCAAATACCCACAGTAAAGGAGACTGACCAGCTTTAATCTTAGCAATATGGTTGGCACGCCATAACATATCTCTATGAGCAATGTCAAGATAGTAGTCAAGATTAGAGAAAAGAATTTCTTCCTTTCTGTCAGGATTATTTTCCATTGCAATAAAAGGAAGATTTAAACTTTGAACTCCAAGATTCCATCTGCCCCATAATTCATGAGCATTAGTTTCTGGATTGATATACTCGTGTAATAGTGATCTACAACCCATCGGAGGCGTAGGAACACCTTTTAGTTCCTTATGAATCTTAACGCTCAAATAATCAGGAACTAATCTCTTTGCACTACACTCCGCACACAATTTTGTTATATCATAGTATTTCCCTCCTTTCATTGTATCCTCATCAAGAAAATACAAAATCTTTGGGAAATTAGGATTCGAATAAATACCATTCTTTTGCTTAATTCCTTGGATTCTTTGTTTTATAAATTCCTTAAAAACAAGAATTAAATCCTCAGTATAATTACTATCCTCATTTAACCAAACAGAAACAGATAAGAACGCCGCTTGACCTGTCCCAGCACAAAGAGTATTATTCTGATATAAAAAGGTTTGCATACCATCCTTAATTTCATTAGACAAGTCTTCTTCAACCATTGCTTTCTTTACAGCGTCATCTACATTATATTTTTCGTATTTCTTTTCAAACTTCTTTCTACTTACATCAACAAATTTAGCAAGATGAAGAAGATTGATGGTTATACCCCCAAACTAAAGGTTAGTACTATGAGTGAGGACCTAAGTTGCTACCGTGCAAGCTGTTCTAAAACTCTTTGGCTTTTCAATCCAAATGCCATTAATCTCACAACCTTTAAACAATTCTTCTAGGTTTAAAAGACAACAGTTTGACATAGGTCTTGCACTATAGGCCATATCATGGAAGTAGACTGCACCCTTATCATGAGCTTCCAAGCAATCTTTAGGAAGCATTTCTCTCATAAATTCCTTACTAGGAATCTCAGCTAAATAGGCACTTTTAATATGAGTTAGATTGGGGTTCTTGTTACCGTTTTCCTGAGCAATTTCAGGACTTACAAACAAAACCTTTTCGATTTCAGTTGGATTAGTCAAAGCTTTCTCCTTTTTTACTTTATAAGAACTATATTCTCTCGCTACTTGGGGCGGTGCCTCACGATAAAGGACACTCATTACCAGATTTTCAATCCTATTATTCTCAATTTTATTATCCTTTGCGTAAAACCAAATTAAATCTTCAATTTCATCTACAATTGTATCAATTTCTTTAAAGTTAGGATATGTTACTTGGTTATAAGACTGAATAATTGCATTTCTAATCTTATTACGGTCATACTTCTGTATCAACCCATCTTCTTTGATTACTTCCAAAACAATCAACTCCTTTTCTTTTTTTTAAATTATAACATAAGATAAAGAAAAAGTCAAGAAAATAATCTTGACTTTAAATAATTTCTTCCCAAACTTTTATTTCACTCATAATTGTCTTTATATAAGAATTCCCATTCAGAATTTCATACTAATTATACAATGATAATGCATTTTCCTTTACATAATGAGGAATCCTTTTTGAGTCTTTATATTTAAAATAAATTTGAGTAATTTCATTACGTAATATTGCTAAATCTGTCTTATCTGAAATATCAATTCTCTACTCAATTTTTTCTAAAGATTGTCTAATCTCTTCATTAGCACCAGTTGATTCTTCACGGATAACTTTCCTAAACCACTCCTTAGGCTTTTTGGTAATAATAGCTAGAAATGTTCCTAGTGTAATTAAAGAACCAGCTATTCCACCAATTGTTCCTAAGGCCGCAATTATTGTTGCCCACATTTTAATTTTCACCTCTTCAACATATCGTTGTGATAAATTGATTTGACTCTATATTTAGAATTAGTTAAAATTTCGTTTAAAGTAATATTGTCAATTTCCCAGTAAGGGATTCTAATTAAAGGGATGCTATGTGCCAAACAGTAACTGTTCTTCTTCCTATCTCTTTCCTACTATTTAAGAAAATCAGAATACTTCTTATGAAAATACGGAGTATATTTGAAATGTTGCTACCCATCAACTTCCAAACAAAACAAAATTTTTCCATTAACGAAAACTCCAAAGTCATAACGTAAATGGGATTTCTTTTTTCCTTTTAAATCCTAAAAATTTATTTCTCTTACATATGAAATTCCGTTTTTTCTAAAAAGTTCTTCAATTTTCTTTTCCCCTTTTGAGCTCTTAATCACAGTCTTCTCGCCGCCTAGGTGGTTTCTCATTAGAGGGCTTAGGAATAAAAACAGGATACGGCATCGGCATAAAAGCAACTTGCCCATTTTCAGGATGGTATTTAGGAACTTTATAAGGTTCTATATGGAATGTTGCAAGATGGTATAGGCTTCCGTCTCTGCAAGGAACTCCATGGGGATACTTTTTAATGATTTTCTTAATTCCTTCCTCCTAATTTAATCCTTTAATTCCTTCATAGAAATCACAATTTAAGTTAGCAGAAAAGTGGGTTGTATTAATTACATCATATTTTTCGTTTTCTTGCTCCTTTTCAATCATTTCTTCGCGCCAGCCTTCAAGCCCTACAATAATTTGACTTTTTGATTCATCAGAAAGTTCATAGGTGCCGCCATAGTAAATTTCTCTACCTTTTTCAATTTTAAATTCCTTATCAAACTTATCATAGAATATATTAAACATTACATAGTATTTTTCATCAATCATGTAAATAACTTGAACTATATCATAATTTCTCCATTTAGCATCAAGATAAGTTCCAGTCTCATCCTCAGTGATAGTCGTAATGGTAACTGGGAAATAGTCCTCAGGCTTGTGGAAGTTATAACCCCTATAGTCACACAAATGTTTACCATGAAGTTCGCTTAATTCTCTATCTTCCTAAGGGTCGCCCAATACTCGTTGGATTAGTGCTGCAGTTTTGAGATAGTCTTCTTTAATTGAACAAACATCAAATTTCTTGCAAGTAAAGCAACGTATTGGTTTTATCTATGTATGTGGTGGCGGTTCATGAATGTTAATGGGAGTTAAAAAGTGTTCTTTCATTTTATCACCTCTTTTCTTTATTGCGGCCGCAACAACCGTTCTATTATTAAAGGTGGAATTTAAGGGGAAAATTTCTAAGATTTTAGAAGAGGTTTAGTTGCTAAAGATTTAAATTGGAGCGACGAAGTCGCCAGCCTGCTTCTGCGCTGCTGCAGAAGCCTTTCTTTGATTACTTTCTTTTGGGAAAAGAAAGTAATACTATATGATAGGAAAAATTTCACGAATCGGTAGGAAAAATTTCACGAATCGGTAGGAAAAATTTCCTGGAACGATAGGGAAAATTCCACGAACGATAGGAAAAATTTTCGCACCATTTTTTTTGAAGTTTTTTTCGTGGAATTTTACTTATATAATGGCGAAAGCCAGAAAAAATAAAAAGGAGGAATTTTCATGACAAGAACAAATCCAAAATAGGCCGCACCAATGCCTAAAAAAGAATCGTCAATTACAGATAATCCAATGAGGTTATATACTTATTTAGTCTGTATTTCAGGATTAGCTGACTACCCAGATAATACAAGAATGTTCAGACAGAAAGATTTAACTTTAACTAGAATACAAGAAACAACTGGAATAACTCCAAAAACAGCAAAACTCTATCTTTATTGTCTTGAATAGAATGGGTTAATTAAATATCGTGGTGATACATCTTTTAATTTTGTCGATGAAACAGTTTTTGAGAAGAAAACTGAATTAAGAAAAGCGAAACAAGATGAAGCAAGTAGAATCTGGAAATATAGAAATAAATATGAGAAGACTGGTGTTTATCATATACCTCGACCCATCCCCTATACGCCTGTCCCAGAAATTACATTAGAAAGATTAAATAATGAGTTTAACATAAATGAATTGGAATTAAAAATATATTTATTATGTTGTTCTTATAGAGATACTTGTGTTAATGAAAATAGAAGTTTTAAGGTATTAACTTTTGAAAAAATTAGAGATACTATAAAAATGACCCTGGATGCAAAAAATAACGCAGCAATTAGAGGAGCACTTGCTTTTCTTTATGGAGTTGGACTGATTGATTATACTGAAGGTGCTATAGATAATAGAAAAGGTGGTAAGATACCATGTTTTAAATTAAAGGAAGTTTACTACTATATTTCAGATAAAAATAGAAATGTTGATTTTACTGGATAGGAAGAAGAGAAAGATAGCGTTTTTAAGGAAATTTAGGAACGTATAGAAAATGGTTTTTATAAAATTGAGAATCTAGAAAATAACATTAAAATCTAACCAGATAGTAACTATTAACATTTTTCTAACAAACAAAAAGGAGAGACAGTCGCCTCTCCTTCCCTTATCATTCAATTTGACTAAAATCACAATCTTCTGCCTTTTTATCCTCTCTCCAATTCACAATCTTTAGATTGAATTTATTAAATTCTATAAGTATTCTTCATTAATTTTCTTGTAATCAGTATAAGGAATTTCAAAGAGAATATATTTTTTTTCTTTACAGTATTTTCTTTTTATTTCATCATTTTTTAATTGTCTTTCAAATCTTTCTTTACCGCCTGGAAAACCTGTTGACTCATAATGCTATTGACCCTAATATTCAATAAAAATTTGAAAATCAGGAAGATAAAAATCAAAAAATAAAGGGAAATTACGGTAACTGTGTAAATCATTTGGAGAATATTGCTCTTGATAATTTATCGCCATTTCTTTTAAACAATGGCATATCAACTGTTCTCCTTTTGATTTTTTGATGCATCCGCAAGAAAAAGTCTTGTTTTTTATTAAATTACTATAACTAATAATCTATCTCTTTCCACAGCTACACTCACAAAGCCAATAAGAGTTCCTCTAATCTTTTTTCTTATCACTTTTCTGTATAACTCTCCAATGACCATATATATTACCTGATAAATCTCCTGTCCTATAAAAATGATTTAAAGATATGTTATATTTCTTCGCAATATTATCAATTATATAATTACAATTAGTTGAATTTTTCTAATATCCAAAATTCTCTAAAGCTTCTTTATAACTAGTGGAATTCTATAAAATAGAGATAATTTCATCATCTGAAAAATTCTACCATTTCTATTTAGAACCTTTTATCAACTTAGATATATCTATATTATATTTATTAGCTATTTCTTCTAATATAGAAGTTTTCACTGTTTCGGCATATCCTAATTTTAGGATTACTTCTTTATAAGTTTTACTTGTATTTATTATTGAAATAATTTCTTCTCTAGAAAAGCGTTCATATTTTTTCATTCAATCACTCCTTTTTATGTTAATAGTTATTTTACTATTTATAAGTAATTGTAATAATATTATTCTCCAGAAATTTGGGAAAAGTCGCAATCTATATAATTTTTTTCTGGTCGTTCTTGTATGAATTTTGCATGGCGCAAAGAATAATTCTCATCAATTTTTTCTATTTCCATGCAAGTAATTTCATAAACTTTATTAATGTATTTTTCTGGATGACGGACTATTCCCTCTCGCATTTCATCGGGGATTCCTGAAATATATCCAATATGAAAAGGCTTTCCATTTTTCATAACTGAAATTGATACTGCTGCAGCACGCTCATAAAAATAGTTTTTAGTTACTGGTTCCCATGGCATACCCATACTGTATTCAAAATACATATTTTTATTTTCTTTTTCACCCGTTTTAATATTTTCGTAATATTGCCAATTTTTAATTTCCTTACCATTATAAAGTCTAGTTGGAAGTTTGTAGCCGCCATCAAGAAAGGCATCAATTGTTTGTTCGATTTCCATTTTAACTTTAAGAGTTTTTCTAGCAGTTCTCTTCCCCGGTTCTGGCTTACTGTCATTACGAGTTATGACGATACCCTCGCCACCAGAACTTAAAGTTTCTCCGAGTAAATTCCAGAGTTCTTCACCCTTAAGATACTTAGCAAACTCAACATAAGGATTGGTTCTTTCTTCTTTAAATCGCTTTTCTAATTCTCCAATAAACTCAAAGCGTTTTTCCGCAGTCGTATTAAGAAAAGATTTTCCATTATAAGACCATACATCAAAGATATAATAACTTAATTTTTCTCCTTTTTCTTGTCTAATAATAGCCTTATCCATAAGACACCCCAGAATTGTTGTCACTTTTCTAGAACCTCTTTGATTCGGAAAGTAAAGTTCTCCCAAAAGACAAGTCCCATTAGGAAGCCAATCAAAGAGAGATTTAAGTTGCGGCACCCATTCGTGTTTATCAAGATACTCTCCATTTACAGACTTACTTCTTCCTTGCATTCTGATATTACCATCTTCGTCTTTGATAAGACGACAGTAATGTCCATCTTGTTTAAGACTCCCAGAAAAAATACCAGATAAGATGAAGTTTTTAGTCTCTGCTTTTGCGTCTCCTTTGTAAGTTTTGGGGAAAGACCAATACTTTTCAGCAGGAAGTTCTGTAAATGAAATTCCATCAATATATCCTCTCATAATAATTCCTCCTTAATAATATCTTTATCTGTTATTTGTCCTTTAATTATAATTAAAGGAATATTGTTCTTTTTACAATATTCTTTTTTTAAATTATCTCGCCATTGCCTGTCTTTAAAATCTTCTTCTCCTCCATAATATTTTATGGGATAGAAATGCTATTCTCCTTGATACTCTATTAAATAGCATAATTTATCATCTTTAAAAATGGCAAAATCAAATCTTAGAGGGTGTTTCTTCCCTCTTAAATCAGAAAAAGAATATTCTTTAATATAACTTATATCATTTTGTATTAAAATTTTTTCTATTTCTTTTTCATATGAAGACTTTAAACACCCACAACTTTTAACGTTGCCATTTCGTATCAGACTGCCATTTTTAACACAATCTTTTCCACATAATAGACACTTACAATTCCAATATGCGTGTTTTTTCTCAGCAGTTACTTTTTCATTTAAAGACAATATTTTTAAATAATTATAAGTTTCACCAGACATATCAATTAAATGAGTATCTCTAATTCTCTCTTTATTATAGCATCCGCAAGATTGAGTTTTCTTTGAAATTAATTGTCCTGCTGCTACAATTGTCTTATTTCCACATTTACACTGACAATTCCAAAATAAATCTCCATGAGAATGTTTTCTAGTTTCTTCTTCATTAATTGAAATTGCAGTTAAATAGCCAAAGGTTTGATTAGAAAGATCTTGTCCTCTTACTTTTCGCATTGTTTCTTTCTATAAACATCCACAAGACTATGTTGCACCACTTTTTAAATGGTCTATTCTTATTTCTTTTTGATTACCACATTCACATTCACATAAATAATAAGTTTGATTATTTTTTCTTATTCTATGACTTATAACATGTAATCTACCAAAATAAGAATCATAATAATCCACTCATTTTCCCATTTTATCACCTCTATTTATAAGTAAAATACCAAGTTTCTCTTATAAGGTTTTGGGATTTTATTATAACATAAATTAAAAGAAAAGTCAAGCATCTGCTTGACTCATTTTTACTTTCATTTCAACTGCCAGCGCATCAACATATTGATTAAATTCATCTGTTGAATGACCTTTTACTTTAATAAAAATAACCTTTATAAATTGCTCTTCAAGTTCCTTTATAAGGTCATAAGTATCTCTGATGATAAAGAGGTTCTCAATTGGCTCATGCTTCTTTCCGCTAGTCCAACCATTTTTCTTCCAGTTCTTTGTCCATTGAGTATAAATATTTATTGAATAAGCGGAATCAGAATAAATTTTAATTATGTCGCCTGGAAGAGATGCTCTCTCTGCATCAATTAATGCTTCCATAATAACAGTAAGCTCCTGTTCATTATTTGTTGTTTTCTTAGCACCGCCGCTAGAATGTGTTGCAATTTCTCCGTTTTGAATTCGAGCATACACCCAGCCGCCAGGACCTTTAGAATATACACCATTATTATTTGTCAATGTGTAAGCACCATCAGTATAATACTTAATTACCATTACTAATCTCCTTATTATAAAAATCAATTGCCAATTCCTTTAATTCATTAAGCGTTCCATCATTGTCAATTATAATATCATAGTCAACACTCATTACATTATCATCTGCGGCGTTACCATATTTTTTAAGGTCTCCTCTCTTTACAAGTATTACTTTGGCCGCAAAGTCATTCTTCAACCTAATTATATCTTCTTTCTCTCTAGCATCTACAAAGACAGCATTAACGCCATCATTTTTAAAGCTCATAATGTCCTCATAAGTATAAGAGTAAGAGTAATTACAATATCCATCACATAATTGCTTCAGATTATAAAGAAAAACTCTATCTCTATTTTCTTTGCTAATTCCATCCCATCCTACGCTTTTTGCTAATTCTTTAACTCCATTAATCATAGATGTCTTTCTTACTTTCATCCTATCCATTTTCCAAGCAATTTCAGAAACAAAATCTTCAAATTTACTCTTTCCTACAGCTCCCTGTCCATTAACAATAAAAACTTTCATTCAAATCTCTCCTAAAATCTCATATTTTCTTTTATCATACTCCCAATTCCCAAAAAAGTCAATATGAAAACCATATTGTTGTCTTAAATTAGAAGGTATTATATAATTATTTATATTATCTTCTTGTGGTAAGTTAGCCCAATTCTGTAGACTAAAAAGAAAATTAATATCATCTAAAAGCTAAGGCTTTTCCTTTTCATAATAATAGAAAACTAATCCTTTATAGTCTTCAATCTATCTAAGTAACTCTTGGTCTTCTTCAATTTTTCCAGTCAATTTAATTAATGCTAAATTATTAATATGTAATAAAAAATAATTATCGCCCCATTCATTATTTTTTCCATTTAAAAACTTCACAAAGGAGACAATTTTTTCATCATTAAACTAAATTTTGTCTTTTTTTAAATATCCAATATGATAAAAAATCTATGAAGTTTGAATCTACTCAGGGGTAAAATCTATAAGAGGTTTCCAAGTAGGACATAGGAAATTCTTAAATTTTTTCTTATCATCTATTACATTATATAGAGGATTAACTGGCTATACAATTATACACTATTTTTTTCTTTGAAGAGAATTAGTCTTTAAAATACTAATTCTTTTATCTTTACCTAAATATTTTTTAGTATTAAGAGTTTTTCCTAATATATAAATTTGAAAATTGAACTAACAAATTGCCTAAATATTTTTTAATATTTTATAACAAATTAAACTCAACAGGTCATCCTTATAATCAATAATAAAAATACGTTCGGAACAGTTTTGAAATTGAAATTCAAAATTATTCATTTTTCTGTTAATTAACCAATTTGTTTGTTCTTCAATAGACCAATTTTTATTGGGATAATATTTTAAATTTAAATCGTATAGAACCAATTTTCGTTTTGCTTCAACGAGCATTTATATCACCTCATCTTCACTCTCTAATAAAAGTATATCAAAAAATAAGGAAAAAGTCAATATATTTATCAAAGAAGAGATTGTTTGTTATTGCGTAGCAATAACAAACAACAGATTACTTTTACGAAGTAAAAGTAATCTGAGAACAAAGTATTGATATTATATATTTGACTTTTTTTAAAAAAAATGTTATTATATTAATATAAGGAGATGATTAAAATGACCTTAACTTATAAATTGTATAGGGATGTTGTAGGTAGGACGGCAGCATGTCTTAATTAGGAGTTAAGAAAAATGAATATTTCTATTAGAATTATAAATAAAAATAGAATGATAAACGGAAATAGTCTTGTTGGTATTTTATAGTCACATATGAGATTTGGTGATGTTATAAAAGTAATTTTTGAGGAAGAGAAGCAATCCGAAAGAATAAGAGAATTATTCAATGAAATAGGGAGGGAAATATAATGGCTTATAGATGTGTTACTGTTTCAGCAGAACCGAACGAAGAAATTTTAAAAAAAATTTATAAGATTTTAAACCAAGAAGATGGTTATTTTAATACAAGATTTCAATTGCGTTTTATTGGTTTTGAAGCTGAAAGAGGAACTGAATTTAAGATTAACAAAGTTAAAAATAAAGTTCCATCTACTGGATATTTTATTACGCCTTATGATGGAGCGGGGTATATGGTAATAAATTCATTAACTTTTGATGATGGATGTAGTAATTAGTCTTTTTATATTATATATTAAGGAGTGATAAAATGGGACAATTTAATCCTTTTATAAAAAGTAATTATAATGATTTAAAAGTTGTCATAGATTCAGCTTTGTCTTCAACTTCAGAGAATCCGGTATAGAATAAGACTTTGAATGCAATTATTAATGGAAATGGAAATGATAGTATTCATTATAAGATTATATCAGAAATTGCTAATGTTGTTGCAAATGCTCCAGAAGATTTAAATACGCTGAAAGAAATTGCAGACTGGATTGATACTCATGAAGATGATGCAGCCGCTATGAATACAGCGATTCAAGAAAATAAAAGAGCTTTATAGAATTTAGTTGGTAAAAACGTTACTGGAACCGAGTATACGATAAATGGTTCAACTGTTTCTGCAGGAACAGGAGCTGAAATATTTAATGATTATTCTGATAATATGTCAGCAGGAGACTATTCTCATGCTGAAGGAAATGGAACCGAAGCAATAGGTAATTATTCTCACGCTGAAGGACAAAATTCTTGTGCTGAAGGAGAAGGTTCTCATGCTGAAGGATTAGATACCCACGCAAATGGTATAGCCTCGCATACAGAAGGATATCAATCATATTCAACGGGAGACTATTCTCATGTTGAAGGATACGGTACATATACAGATACAGATTATTCTCACGTTCAGGGGAAATATAATGCATATAATACAGAAAGAAAATATGCTTTCATCATTGGGAACGGAACTAGTAATAACAACCGTTCTAATGCATTTGCCGTTGATTGGGATGGATTGATTTATGTAAATAATTCATCTACGGGGATAAACCTAAAATCTTTATTCGATGAAATGACTAATAAAGTAGATAAAATAACTGGGAAATAGTTATCTACAGAAGACTACACAACAGCAGAAAAAACAAAACTTGCTGGTATTGAACAATTAGCAACAGCAGTTGGTAAAAATGTCACAGGGACTAAATATACAATAAATGGTTCAACTGTCACCGCTGGTGATGGTGCTGAAATATTTAATAATTATACCGCCAATAAAGCATCAGGCTTGGATTCTCATGCCGAGGGACTTAGTACAACTGCATCAGGAGAGTGTTCTCATGCCGAAGGAGCTGGTACAACCGCATCAGGACGTTATTCTCATGCCGAGGGACAAAATACAACCGCATCAGGTGATTATTCTCATGCCGAAGGAGCTGGTACAACCGCATCAGGCTTGGATTCTCATGCCGAGGGACTTAGGACAACCGCATCAGGCTTGGATTCTCATGCCGAGGGACTTAGGACAACCGCATCAGGCTTGGATTCTCATGCCGAAGGAGCTGGTACAACCGCATCAGGCTTGGATTCTCATGCCGAGGGACTTAGGACAACTGCATCAGGTGATTATTCTCATGCTGAAGGAATTGGTACAACCGCATCATCTACACAACATGTTCAAGGACGAAACAATATTAAAGATGAAGCTGGCCAATATGCTTTTATTATAGGAAATGGAACGGATGATTCAAATCGTTCCAATGCATTTGCTGTTGATTGGAATGGATTAATTTACGTCAACAATGCACAAACCGGTGTCGACGTGTCCAAAATGAAAACAATTTGGCAAGGGACTCAAGAAGAATATGATGAATTAACTTCAACAAATGAATATGACTTTTATTGTATTTATGAGGAGGAAGATTAATGATAATTAACCCAACAAATAATAAAAGAATTGCAATAATTAAAGATTCAAACGAGAAAGAAGTTAAAAAAACTTATGATAAAAATGGAAATTTAATTTTTAAAAACTGGAATACACTTTAGGGAACTTCACCATTAAATTTTAAAAGTCGTAGTTTGACATTACAAGACTACCGGATTTATGGAAATACTGTGCAGAACGGCACTCCTGCTCCTGAAACTCCGGTTGAGGTTCAGGGAGTGGGGGAACAGACGGAAAATTTATTTGATAAAGATGTGGCGGTAGTATATAACGCTTATATAACAGGTGGTGGAAAATGGTATTACGCTAATGATTCCAGAAGTGTTAGGATTCGAGTTAAGCCAAACACGCAATACACACTTTCCACTGAGGGAACATACTCGATTTTTCGAATTATGGAAATACAATCAGATGATGTTCCAACTGAACAAAACAAATATCCCGAAATGCAAGGCATTGTTATCGTGCGTGGCGAAGATCAATCACACTATACTTTTAAAACAAGTGAAAATGCAAAATATATTGTTTTTCAGTCAAATCTTTCCGTTGTAAATAAGTGGCTAAGCGAACTGATGCTTGTTGAGGGTGACTCTGTCAGAAGTGATTATATTCCCTACGGCTACAAAATTCCTGTGACGGTAAGCGGAGTGAATTTATTTGATTATAACTGGCTGTGGACAAAAGAAAATGTGAAGCTAAACGACTATTTTAATTATATAACTATCGCCATGAAACCGAATACAGAATACACAATCAGCAATAATTATAGAGTATTAAAATCGTCGGAGCGTATTGAAACAGCATTGATTGTCGTAAATTCAGAAACTGAAATCATCACAGCTAATGGTGGGGTGGATAGAATTAGAACTGTTACAACAGCTTCTGATGGATTATTGAGAATTGCCTATAGAATACAACTAGCTAACGTAACTTATCAAGATATTGTTGTAAACAGGGACACCCTAGCTGATGGAACTTATTATATCCAGATCAATGAAGGCTCGTCCGCTTCGCCTTACGAACCCTATCACGAACCAATCACCACTTCCGTTTACGTTGGTTCAGAACCTCTCCACAAAATCGGAGACTATGCGGATTATGTCGATTACAATCGTGGTGTGGTTGTGAGAAGGATTAAGAAGCTGGTGCTTACAGGGGAAGAACGAGTGACGCAGGATGGTATGACTAACACCGTGAATGTCCAACTTACAACGATATCGGCAACACTACAAGTAGTTTGCACACATTTTATGAGCACGCCCACGATTCCAGCTGATGCATACAGATTTGGTTATGCGTTCATCAGACTCGATCTACAGAAGTTATATTTTGGAACAAGATTATTTGACGACGATTTCAAAACCTACCTCGCCGCCCAATACTCCGCCGGAACTCCTGTGACAGTTTGGTATGTCCTTGCTACACCAGAAGAAGAACCGCTTGAAAACCTGTTGCCAATTTGGACAATCAAAGGCTCTGACGTTCTCACAACTGAAACAACTGTTCAGCCGTCTAATATTTGGATAAAAGGAAAAATTAAAGCTATCAATTGAAAGGATGATTTTTATGGCAAAGGGAATTGATGTCAGTAAACATATTAATTATAAGTACAAAAAATAATCTGTTCGCAGAAAATAAATGGGAGTTGTGAAAGTATGCAGAACAATGAAATAGCACAAGCATTCAAGACAGTTTTAGAGGAATTTGATATAAGAGATACACATTGTAAGGATACATACTACTATTGTCCAAATTGTAACAAATCGTTTGGTAATAAGGCAAATTTACTCGAAAAATATAGTGAAATGAAATTTTGCTTTAATTGTGGGTTAAAATTAGATTGGAACGGTATAAAATGAAACAGATTTTAGGTAGTATGTCCACTTGATTTTTGTCATCAATATTACGGTAAAAGTAGAAAATACAGAAAGGGTGCATAAAATGAATAATTACAAAGATAATTATATGAATATGGTCAATATTATAAGCCTAGTTTTAGGAATGATGAATTTATAGGAAAATTTGACTCAAGGAGATAAATAGGATATTATAGATGACTTAAATAAGAAATCTGAACTCCTATTAAATGAAATTCATCAACATCTAAAAAAATAGGACGAAAAAATTGATTTGATTTTAAAGAAAATAGAAAATATAAAATAAAGGAGATGGTTTATATGAGTAATAAAACATTTGGAATTGATATATCCAAACATAATGGTTTAATCAATTGGGATGCGTTAAAAAACTCAAAAAAGGTAGACTATGCAATTATTAGAGCTGGATATGGAAAGCTATTGTCTCAAAAAGATATAAATTTTGAAAGAAATTATTCAGAAGCAAAGAGAGTAGGAATTCCAGTAGGATGCTATTGGTATTCTTATGCAAAAACAGTATCTGAAGCACAAACAGAAGCGAGAGTTTTCCTTAAAGCTATTGAAGGTAAACAATTTGAATATCCTGTTTATTTAGATTTTGAAGAAGAATCTCAATTTAAACTTGGAAGAAGTACTTGTTCAGCTATGGCTAAAGCCTTTCTTGAAATTATAGAAAAGGCAGGATATTTTACTGGAATTTATTCAAGTAAGTCTGGGCTTGAAAATTATATTGATACAGATACTAGAAAAAAGTATTCAGTTTGGGTAGCTCATGTTAATGTAAATCAAACTACATATTCAATGCCATTTGATATGTGGCAATTTACTTGGAAAGGAAAAATTGACGGAATTTCTGGTGATGTTGATTGTAATTATTGTTATAAGGATTTTTCCACTATTATCAAGAATGCTGGCTTAAATGGTTTTACAAAAGCATCTGGAACAGTAAAAGACAGCAATGTTATTATAAATAATGATAAAAAAGAAGATAAAAAGGAAACAATAAAAATTACTTTAGAAATTGATGGAGTTAATTATACTGGAACTCTAGAAAAATCATAATTTGAAGTAAAAATTTGTGATTTTTTAAATTAGCAGATAACATATGTTAGGTAGTAGCGAAATAGGCACGTCTGTAAGAATAAGAAACTCCTAATTTCAGGCAGAGACTTAAATATCGTTCTTCTTATGAAGTCGCTCCATTTATAGAAGTGGGACTCAAGTAAAGATAGTAATATATAAAAAAAGAGGTGATAAAATGGAGCTTACTAACAAAAAAATACTTTTTGAGAGAAAAGACGCTGGAGTTAATAGTAATATTCATCCTTATCTTGAAATAAATGCAAAAGAACATAAGGAAGAAATAAAAGAAGGCATTGAAATAAAAAGTGATAATATTTCTATTGTAGCTTCAACTAGAATAGGAGATTATGATTTAGATATAATTCACCCTCGTATTCCAGATTTAAACTGTTATGCTTTTAATTCTGAAAAGGTAGGAGATGGGAAAATTAATGCAGAAGATGCGTCTTTAATTCTTCAAATCGCAAGCACTGTAGCAAAAGATTGTCGAGGACATAACGTTGGTTTTTTAGAAATTAAAGATAAAAATATGAATGTTGTTTTTGAAAGGAAAATGGTTGATTTAGATAGACTTGAAGAAGATTGGGGAATTGATTTTACAAAAAGTCCATATGCTGAATATACTAAAATAATTGAACCTATTTTTAATAGAAAATAGACTTGGAGAGCAGATGCCAGTTGGAATAGTTTTGAAAATATTTTTCTTCCAATTACAATTCGTGATGCAATATTGGTAAATAATTATGCTGCTTATAGAGGAGCAGGTGAGCCATTAGTAATAAATTTTGAAGATACAAGCGAAAAAGATTGGGGGAAATTTTTGAAATTAGTTGATGAAAGGGAGCTTTCTTTGAAAGCAGAAGTTATTCCCTTTTCTTATTTCTTTCCGGCTGTAATAGATATGTCCAAAATAACAAAAGAGGATTATGATATAATTAAAATAGCTTATGAATAGAAATAGAATGGAATCGCATTTGAAGATTGCATATTAGCTCAATATAAAGTTAATCCAAAATGGGAAGAACATTATAACAATGGAAATATATTAAAAACAAAAATCTATAATTTTGATTTAATAAAACATTTTCTAGGTCTTTGTGAAATGAAAACATTGATGAAACCGCAAGGATATTATACTGATGAAGATGGAAAACCTTATGGCACTCCTTAGGGATGGAAGGACTATATAGAAAGAGAATTTGGCACACTTTCTGCAATAAATATTGAAAATATAGAATTTATTTTTACTGATAAGGATAACTATTCAGAAAAATCAATTAGTCCTTTTGGCGAAAACAATCAAATATCTTCAGTCATTAGTGATACATCTTATAATGTTAAAGGAGTTGGAGGAATAGAAATTATTTCAGAACTTGGTGGTAATGTCTAGAATACAGCTGAAAAGAATGGAGAAATTAAGTTGTCTTTAAGTCAACTTCATGATTATTCTGAAGATTTAGGAGAATTGTTATCTCCTATAAATTATCAATTAGATATATCAGAAGAATCAGGTTTACAAAGTCAATATTATCTTTATCCAGAAAGTCCCAGCTATTATTTCAGAGGGAAATATAATTATGAGTATGATGAAAATACCAATACTTTAATATCATAGAATATAGAAATAAAAAACGATGATAAGGCTATCATTACAGTTAATATGCCTTCATTGCAATCTCAAATTACTAATGAAGTAGAAGTTATAGACCCTTTGCCAAAATTAAGAAGTTTTTCATTATATGTAAAGAATAATAATAATGAATGGGTTACGCCTGGTGGAATCAATTAGCGACAAACTACTGGTACAGATAACGCAGGAATACCTATTATGAAGCAAAATGATATTATTGGGAGACCTCTTTATCTTAATTCTGGTAATGAAAAAGGAATTATTTCTTATCATATAGACAGGTTAGGACGTTTTTCAAATGAACTAATTGAGTCAGGAAGATAGTATTATCATACAAATGAAACTCCTTTTAATCCTACCACAGAAGAATATTTAAAAATTGAATTAGCTTTTAATGGCATTCCAAATGAAGATTATAAATTGCCACAAGTTGATAATTATACTTCTAATAATTCAGAAATTTATTGGTCTTGTTAGTTAAATAATTTAAAATTAAATAATACCATTGAAATTATTGAAGCCGGACTTGAGAATGATATTGTTCCAAAAGAAGTCAGTCCAAAAGGATTTTATACGACAACAGGAAGAGAAATCGTATTTTATTGTATTGTAAAAATAAAAGGAAATATTGATAATTCTCCTATAACACAAGAAGGTTCAATGTCTATAACAGATTATTATGATTATTCATACAGAGACAATTTGTATTCATAGATTGCCTATCCTTTGGTATTTACTTTTAGACATGATACAGAAGAATCTCCTAATGGAGAAATAATAAATTTTGGAGAAAAAATTTATATTGATTTATTACTATAGAAAAAGGAGGTGTGATTAGTAGTGTCATTAACTCCAGATAAGGTTGAAAAAATTAATGGTGTTACTGTTAAATAGTATTTTTTGACTAAACATAATATAAATAAAATTTCAATGCCATCAATTGCTATGACAAAACCAATTGGGATAACCATTCATAATATGGAATCTATTAATACAACTTCTAATATTTCTCCAGCAGAACAATATACTAATGCAACTATAAATGACAGTATGGGGACTATTAGAACACATTTTTATATAGACGAACTTGGAGCGTGGCAAAATCTTCCTTTAAATTTAAGTGGCTGGCATGCAGCAGATGGAAATGGCGATGGTAATAAATTAACTATTTCTTTTGAAATAATAGGAAATTCACTTAAAGCAGAAATTAATGCAATTAAACTAGCAGCATATTTTTTAAAAAAGTATGGAAGAACAGTTGAAAATGGTCTTTTTACTCATACTTATTGGTTCAATATAAAAGATGGGAAAAAAGGAGACATAGATTATTTGAATACTTTATATAATTCAAACAAAATTTGTCCAGCTTATATTATTCCTCATTGGTCTACTTTCAAAGAAAAAGTAAAAGAAGAATTTGAAAAATTGCACGCTACAATTAACCAGAAAGATACTATATCTTCTTTACTTAATGAAAATCTTTATAGAATAAGAAAAAAATGGAATGAGCCAGAAACTGAGATAGGAGCTTATCCTTCTCTTGATATTGCAAAAAAAGAATTTAAAAAAGGCTATTTTATTTATGATTCCAAGGGAGTATAGATTTATCCAAATAAAATTTTAGAAAAAGAAAAGATTGATGTTTTTTATCGAGTATTTTCAAAAGACAGTTGGACTCCAGAAATAAAAAATTTAGAAAATCATGCTGGTATCGAAAATAAAATAATGAGTGCTATTTCAATTAAGACTCTAAAAGGACAAATTCGTTATAGAGTGCATTAGTTCAATTCAAATTGGATGAATTGGATTTATGATTACAATATAAGTAATGTAATTACTGGATGTGCCGGCCTACCAGGAATTCCAATAGATGGAATCTAGATTCAATATATTGGAGAAGATGGTTATGATGTAAGATACAGGGGCGCCGCACGAGGTCAAGATTATTATCAATGGGTATACGGAAAAGATTAGAATAAGTTTGCCGGATATGCTGGGAAATATCTTGATAGACTTTAGATTGAAATTGTAAAGGAGTGATTTAAGTGGGAAATTTGAGTGCTCATTTTAATGATTATGAATTTGCTTGTAAATGTGGATGTGGAAGAAAAACAATTTCTAAGGATTTGATTAGTGGTCTTGAGAAAATTTTTTCTATAATGAATGCAAAAGCTATTATTATAACTTCTGGTTTTCGCTGTCCATCCTATTCTGTTAAAATTGGTGGTTATAGTGATGATGCACATACTATTGGCATTGCTGCTGATATTAAGGTTAAGAAATAGGATGGAAGTTATTATACTCCAGAACAAGTTGCTGAGGCAGCAGAAAGAGCTGGTTTTGGTGGAATTGGTTTAATGAATACTGCTTGTCATGTAGATAGGAGAGATTTGGGCGGTTATAAAAACTCCCATTGGTTTGGAGATGAGAGAACTGGGAATAACAGGATTAGCACATTTCAGAAAGGAACTAACTTTGATAGTTACTCTATCAGCTCTTCTCAAACTTAGTCTTTTTCTCATGAGGTAAAAGTAACAATTGATGGTAAAGAAGTTTATAAAGGCATTATTTGAATAGGTAATAATGGGGAAAATATTAAATATTTTCCCTTTTATTTTTACTTTTTGGTAGACTAAAATCTTGACTTTCTCAATGTTTTGAGATATAATAATGTTAAGGAGGGGTGAAAATGTTAGAGCTTTTAGGTGCGTCTTCTAGTTCAGTGTTGGGTGGACTTGGGGCTTTGGCCGCAATTGTTAGTATAATTGTTGAAATATCTAAAGCTTTTATTCCGAAAAAAATTCCCACTGCTTTAGTGACTTTAATTGTTTCTTTAGTGGTCTGTATCGCTTTTGTTCTTATATTTTTTGAAATTACGGTAAAAGCTTTAGTGTTAGGATTTTTCATGAGTTTTATTGTTGCGTATACAAGTATGAATGGTTTTGATACGTTGACAAGTATATGGAAAAGATTTTAGATTATTGAAAAAGAAGGTGGTGAGAAAGATGAGTGAAAATACCAATTGGTATAATAATCTAGATGAAACACAAAAGGAATATGTGAGAGGAATTTTTTCGAATAATACAAGTGGAGAAATGCCAGATGATGTTTTAAATAAGATGTCAAAAGAAGATTTTTGGAAGTATTTATTGGGTTATTTAAATGATAATCACCCATTAAAAAATGATAATGATAGTTTTGTTGACGGTTCATTTGCTAAAGTTGTAGGTGAAAAAATTGATTATGAAGTTGAAAATAATAAGAATAGTTGGAATGATTCTGTTTAGGATTTAATATATGGATTGAGAAAAATATTAGAAAATATAAAAAAATATAAAATAAATAATAATGGAAAAATTTGTGGAAGTGATGATTAGGAAATTACCTTTAAAACTTTTACTACAGAATTAGCAGCCTTTTTTGCAAAAGTGGGAAATGCAGTATATTCTCTTGATAGTATTCCATACGTAAGTCCACCATAGAATTATTCTGGAGAAACTTATAAAGAAGTTAGAGGAAAAGACATAATTCCAGATGGAATAAAACTTAAAGAAGGAAAGTATTAGGAAACTAATAGTTTACAAAAAATTGATAATTCACAAGAGAATTCTGATAACTCACAAGAAAATTCTAATGATTCACAAGAAAATTCTAATGATTCACAAGAGAGTTCTAATGATTCACAAGAAAATTCTGATAACTCACAAGAGAATTTTTGGGTAAATCTTTTGATGCCGAAATATTCAAAAGAAATTGAGGTCGAAGATTTAAATAGAAATTTTTGGGTTATTAGCCAAGTGCTTTCAGCATTATCTTGGTATTTATTTCAAGACGGTTTAAAAAATAATTTAAAAAATAATTTAGCTGATATAATTAATGAACTAACTCAATTATGGGATAATGTCATACTTTTATGGGCGGCCCTAGCAAAAAATTTATAGAATGAAAATACTGATTTGATTCATTACGAAGTTTTATATTTGAATTAGCCAAATAGTTATTCTCATACAATGAAGTTTGATAATTTTGAAAAAGAGGGAAGCTATTTTATAATTGATGAAGATAATGGGACGGCTGATATAAAATGGGATATTATACAAAAAGAATATGAACAGATAGTTTCTTTAAATCCTTCTTCAAATTTAGTAATCGCACCGGTCATTAGAATTGGAAATTATAAGAAAAACTATTATAACTGTGAATACTGGCCGGGCTTGTCTTTTTATAGTAAAGGAACTAGACAATGGATTCATAAGGAATTTCTCGTTGATTCAAATAGTGATAAAACTGAATATTATTCTGATTTTGTTGAACCCATATATAAAATATATGAAGAAAATGGGAAATATACTTATGACAATTAGATAATCCCAAAAAATGGAATTTATATTGATTTAAAAGCTCCTTCTTTACAAGAATAGACTGTAGCAATACATGAAAATGAGTTAAATTATGAGTATATAGAAAAACTTTCTAATACTAAATTGAATAAAAAAGAAAAAGTCTATTATGGATTATTAAGAACAACTTTCAATTTCAATATGGAAAAAGAAACTACAATCATTGATGAAAGTGAAGAAGAAATTGAAAATTTAAAAAATATATAGCTTTAGATTGAAGATATTACTAGAACAAACGCTTATGGCGAGGATAGTAAAATTATATTAAATAATGTTGAAAATGGTATTTTAGTTAGTAATGATTTGTTCTTAGATTTTGAACACAATGAATATGGAACAAAAACAGAAGGAGATTTTGATACTAATATATTATTTAAAATTAAAAGGGCAGACAATGAAGAAGAAGAAGAAGAAGATTCTATTACAGAATATATTACAAAATATCGCTATCCCGGAACAGATAAATATTGGGCTTAGATAAATGTATATGCTAAAGAAAGAAATTCTAATGATGAATGGCAAGAATTATTACCGCCCGCAGCTTCTTCAGACGTTAATTTAACTACTTATAAAAATGACCATTATTATTATTTAACTTCAAATAAGGATTTTACACCTTTTAACGGGCGAACACTTTAGGATGTATTAACTTATTATTTTGGAGAAGGCTCGGGAGTTGCCAATAATCATAATTTTTTTCATGTTGATAGTAATTTTTCAATGATTGATCCTGTTTTTAAAATAAAAATTATAGGAAAACTTAATAAATATCCAATAATTCCTATGACAGAGACAGATGAATTATTAGAATTGGATGATTAGATTCCTGATGGGGCATTGAATACAAAATACTGGAGAGAATTTTTAGGTGATGAGGCAGATTTAATTGCAATTAATCGAATTGAAGAGGTTGATTTATCTGAATTAGAAATACAAGATATAGAAAATAGCCAATAGGATTTTTTGAGTTTTATGAAAACTTTTTCTTTCTATGATGAATCTGGTTTAAATTCAGAATGGAAATAGTTACCTGAACTTAAAAGTATTAATGTTAATTGCGATATTTATGATATAACAAATTAGGGAATTGGTACATCATCTAGTCTTGATTTAACAAATCTTCAATATAATCTTAGTTTAGAGAAGCTTGCTTTTGTTACTAACTATATAGATGATACTGAATTGTCTATTCCAACTTATGGAATAAATGAAAAGCTAACTATTTAGCCACAGGAATTAATATTAAGGGGTAAATTTTTAATAAAAGAAAATATTATTTCTGATGAAAAATATTCTGATAATTTGTCTCTTTTAAAACTTGATTTAACAGATTTCATTGGAGAAATAGATGAAGAAAGTTTTTATGGGAATAATAGTCTATATGAAGTAAAAATGCCTAGCAATAAAAAAGGGAATTCAATTTTTGGAATAAATGTATTTGACGTTGATGATGACTCTGCCTCATAGATTGAAGAATTAAATATATATCCAAAAACGACAATAGTAGTAAATGATACTTCCACTTTTGGAGATAATAGATTATATAAAAAAATTATTATTTATTATAATACTTTAAATGAAATGTATAGATATTAGAATTATTTTGATTCAAAATACGGAGACTCTGTTGAAATAACTTACTTGCCAATTAATAATGGTGAAGTTAAAATTCATAATGGGGTTTTTGGATATTATTAGGGAGAAATAATTAGTAGTTGGAAATATATAGAACAAGAAAAAATTAGTGTTAATAACTGGATAATTAGAGGACTTCCTTTTTATTTAGATAAAGAAGTTATCCTTCCGTCTGAGTAGAATAGTAATATTGGAACAAATGTTTGGGCAAAAAATAGTAATGGAAAAAATAGTAATACAAAATTTTTTGAGAGTGGAATTGATAATTATGGCGTATGGAGTAATGGTTCATTTTTGCAAGGATTTTACACAAATGAAAATACAAATGGCTAGATAAACGTATAGTCTGGAAAAGATTATTTAATTAACAAAGATTACATTTCTAACTTTATAGATTTTATTTGCGATATGTATCCAAATCAAAAAATAAAATAGCTTTTTAAAAAGAATGATGAAAACATTAAATATATGGACGCAATTAGTCTATATTCAGAAGCTTGCGAAATTCTAAGAAAAAAAAGATAGGATTCTGGCGATAGATCTGAATCTTTATATTATATTAGTTTATATAATGAAAATGGAAATCTCTATTGGCCGCTAGCTAAAAAAGATAATAATAAATGGAGTCTAACTTAGATTATAGATAATACTTATTAGAATCCAATTTCATTAAGCGGCGAAGGATATAAAATTCATTTCTATGGGAGTTCAGTAACAGGAGCAGATGGAAATATACAGTGGAACACAACGGATAATGAAATGGCTACGTTATCCATAAATCCTTCTAGTAATAATAATGATGATTATTTATTTACTTTTACTTATAAACTTTTTTTGTCAAATTTAGAGGATGAAGAACAAAAATATTATGATGATATTTTAATAATATTTTTATTATCAATTTGTATTATATGTGGTTAGAGTGTTAAAATTAATTTTTGGAACTTTGTGCCGCCGGGCCAAGCTGGAATACAATCAATAGTTGAGGATTAGGTTGCTCGCAGTTCTTCAAGTTCTCCTAATTATTACATCTATGATTTTGTAAAACAAGAATCTAATATAGCTAATAATTCTGTTAATAAAAAACCATTTTTTTCTTATAGTGACTTATTAAAAGAAAGAGAAAATCAATTACTTGAATTATATTATTCTTTCAAAGAGAAAGAATTAAAAAAAGAAAAGACTTACAAGCCAGAAAAAAGATTAGATTGCTATTCTTTAGAACATTTTTAGGAAGGCATTTACAACAAAAGCTTTTTAGAGGTGTCTAGAGCAGAAAGAAATTTTTTGCCAAGAAAAGTGTTGATTTTTTCAAAAATTGATGGACTTGAGTTTTCTTTTGACAGAGATGATGATGGAACTTTTATTACTTTAATAGTAGATTTGTCAAAGGTATCAAATTTTAATCCCACAAATCTATACCTGTATTTAAAAGAAGACGAAACAGAAACAATTATAAATTATAAGAAACAAGAATCAAATAATAATGTTTATAAATTTTATTATGATTTTAAAGCCTTCAGTGGATGGTATTATTTTAAAATTAAATAGAGTAATGAAATTTATGATGCAACTTACAATTTTTGTGTAAAGCAATTAGAAAATGATTCTCTAGAATTGAATTATAGTTAGGGAAGCTTACAAATCTTTCCATATTTAAGTATAGGCGGATATGATAGGGATGGATTAATAGTAAAGACACCTTAGGGAAAAAAATATCACATTGATAATACTGGAACGGTAAAAACTGCTTATAATTCTAATCTTTGGCAATGGGGAACGCAGAGGGATGTTGAGGTAGAACCACATAATTTAGATAGAGATTAGGGTATCTAGTCAGCAAGAATTTTTATTAATGATAACGATTATGAAATGTCTGAAGATAACTGGGTTTTAGAAATTATAGATTATGATACTTACGAAAAACCGAGAGATCATTTTATTGCCCCGTCTTTTTCATAGAATGACGGACTTAAACTTAATTCATCAATTACCTTGAATAATAATAATTATTTTTATCCTGAGTTAAAGGAATTTTATTATGATTTAAGCATTAAATATCCATCAATTACAATTGATGAATTACTTAGTTCTGAATATAATGATATAATTGATAGTAAATACAACAATTATGGAGATAAAGCATCAATCAAAGAATCTTTAGAGAAATGGAGAGAATATATTAATATATTTTATATAAAGGATACTGAAACAAATTTGTATTTTTTAAGAAAACAAAGTGACTTATCTGAAAATTATATTAGTCCATTGCTTAACGATGATATAAATGTTCCTTGGCCGCTAATTAATAGAAATGGAGAATAGGTTGTGGGAATATTAGGTTCTGTAGTTCAATTAATGATAAGAATTCTTACTCCTAATTCTAATGGAGAATTATTGGATATTTGTCATTATGATTTATATAAATACGACTGTAGAGTTAATAAGGCTTCAAATATAGATTTAGAAAGAATTTATAATAATGTAGATTCATTAACAGACCCGCCAATAACTAATACAGCAAATGAAGAAATTTGTAAGGTTGGATATTTTGATAGAAATTACAATAGAAATCTTCTAACTCCCTATGGAGTTAGCAGTTCATCATAGAATTCTACCAGTTCTTTAGATAGTTTTACTCTATATGAAAGAGGACAATGGATTTCTTTATATAAGCAGAATACCAATATTAGTCTTAACGATAGAATAAAACATAATGGAGATAATTATGTATTATATTCACAAAGTAATTAGATGACAAGTAATAATACAAAAATCATAAATCCTGAAAAAGCAAATTTTTCTTTTGATTTTTCAGCGTATCCATCTAATGGATTATATGAAAAATATGTTCCTCATTGGAAGAATGAACGTGTTAATATAAAAGATGGAATTAATTTTTATGTATTAAAAATTGATGGACTCGTTTCTGAAAAAGCTAATCTACCAGAAGAGTTCAAAACGACTTGCGATTATGGAGAGCTCTCTGCTCCGCCATTAATTGATTTTAAAGAATTATTTAGCAATGCTACTTATTATGGAGAGGATAATAATGGCTAATTTAGATAATTTAAAATAGTCTTCATTACAAAATTTTCTTGCTTCTTTAATTGGATAGTCAATTGACTCGGTTTCAAATATCGTTTCTTCTATTTTAAATTTAGAAAAGACTCCTGATATTAAAAAATTATCTCCTTTATCAGAGTTAGATAATTATTGGAATGAAGGAATAAAAGAAATAATGCATAATTATAAAGAACTTTATGATAATAATAAGATTTTTGATACAAATGAAGAACCTTACAACTCAATCTCAACGATAGGCATTAAAAACACTGACGCTTAGTATCAACAATCCTTAGATAAGAATTTTTCAAATTTTGTAATACCGTAGAAAAATTATAAAAATGATTATTATTCATCAGTTAGGGGAGAAGATTTTTTTATAAAAATTGCTAATGATAAAACTAATTTATAGTATACTAATGACAAAAGAAAGAATAATAGATTACTAATGCCAAAAAATTCTCGTAGAGTAGAAATAGAAGATTTAAATAAAAATTTTTGGGTTATTAGTCAATAGTTAAGTATAATTTGTAATAGCTTATTTAATCCTAAATCTTATTAGAATAATATTATGAATGGAATTATTAAGTAGATTTTAAAAATTTGGGATAGTATTTTACTTCTATGGATTGGAGTAAGTAAGGTATTCCAAAATAATATTTTAATATTTTTTCTTCCCATTTCTTTTAGTTCGAACAGTTTTGACAAGAGATTTGATAATATAGATTACGAAAAATATGATGAATCAATTGTTAATAAAGAAATTTACAATTAGTGTTATTTTCTTTGTAAAAAATATCAAAATAGTAATTTATTTATTTTTCCCTTACTTAGGGGCAATAATTATTATAAGAATTATTTTTCAAAAATAAAAATTCCTTTTTACTATAAAAAGGAAAAGGGAAGTAATGAAATGATAAAAATAAATTAGGATGATGGCAAAGAAATTATTTCAATTGATATTGAAGAAACTGAATTATTTAATTAGCAAAAGCTTTCTGAATAGCTTTATGGTTTTAGAGAAAAAGAATCTACTATGGAGTTTTATTATCCATTTAATAGAAATTTATCTAATATTGAAAAGCAAAAACTAATTAGAGATTAGATAAATGCCGGTGACGACAATAACTTAGAAATTGGTTTTTATTGTGCGATTAGAATAATTCCAAAAGTAGAACTGAATATGGATCCAGTTTAGGGACTAATTATAAAAAAAATCGATTTTGATATAATTGATTTAGTAGAAGAAATTTTAAACCAATCTCTTGAAGAACCTGAAAAAGTTATAAATGAATAGATTGTATTTTATAATAAAAAATACAGTGAAAAAATAGGTAATATTAGATTGATAGAGAAAAGTAATAACACTTATGGTCATTATATGGGAGAAGTTTTAAGTTGTAGAAAAGCGGTAAGAATTTATTAAAGTAAACATTTTATATTTATAATTAATTGACTTTTATTACAAAATATAATAAAATAAATATATGAAAATAAAGAGGTGTTTTAATATGGCTGAATTTGAAATATCAACTATGGATGAACTTGTTAATGCAGAATAGATTACTGGCATATCAACTGGTGATACGCTTAAGCTAATGAATGATATTGATGGGGTAGAAGCTGGATATAGCTATCCAACGACGCTTAGTAATAAATATAATATTGATTTAAATGGCTTTACGTTAAAAAATTTATTTTTAGATACGGCTGGTCCTTTTAATAGCAGTACAGTAGTTAAAAACGGAAAAACTCTTAATATATATTTTTCAACTTAGACAATTTCCCCTTGGCTTAATTTAGAAAATTGCGTTGGTTCTTTTTATTCAAATTTATCAAAACTATTAATATCGAGATTATATAAAAGTGCAGTTGACATAACTTATAATCCAAACATAACTGTTAATGAGGGTATTTTTCGCAACGTCAGCTCCAATGAAATAAAACAATTATCAAATATAGTAATTAGGAATGCTAAAATTAAAGGATCCTACTCAGATAACAAAAATAGCATATATCCGACCCCAAAAGGTTCTTTTGTCGCAGTAGTGTATGATAACTGTCATTTTAATTTAGATAAAACCTCTCCGAGATTCTATTTTTATGGAAACAATTGTTATGCAGCTTTTTTAGAAACTTCTTTTAATTTAGGAGAAAATAACGCATTAACATTTTATGCATCTGATGGTCTAAAACTTGTCAGCTTTCCCGATGGGACTTTTTCAGAAAGTATTACTCTTAATAACGAAAGTCCAGCGAAAGTCAAAATTCTTACCAAAGACCAATTAAGAAGTCATGAGTATCTTACAAATATAGGGTTCTTGCCATGAGTTGGGAAATTAAAACACATAATGAAATTATTGACGAATTTGAATGGGGAGGCTTAGATTCATCTGGTGAAGAAATTGATTATAATAGTCGAATTCGTTCAAAAGAATTTCTTTTTCTTTTTGGAGCACCATCTCCATATACCACAACATGTGTTATTTAGCCACCTAGTTATGAAGGATTAAAATATGATATATATAGATATAAAGATGATGAAACATATTCATCAAAAACGACTGGTAGGACAGGAAATACAGAAATTACTTTAATAAAAAACGAAAAAATTAAATTAGTTTTTTATACTGCGAGTACAAGCACATTAATTCCTGGAGGGCTAGATAATATCAATGTTAAAATAATTTTAACGTATCCAGAAATTCCAATTACAGCAGACAATAATTTTTTTAAATTACCATATTATACAACAGAATATGGACTTCCGGAGAAATATACTGGGGAACTTTGGGCAATAAATGAAAACTTTTATTAGTTTCCTCATATAAAAGAAAGTGGTATAGCTCCAGAATATGACGGTTTTCTTTGGGCAATAAATGAAAACTTTTATTAGTTTCCTCATATAAAAGAAAGTGGTATAGCTCCAGAATATGACGGTTTTCTTTGGGCAATGAATGAAAATTTTTATTAGTTTCCTTATATTAGAAAGAGTGGTATAGCTCCAGAATATGAATTCCCACCCGGTTATACTCCTCCTGAAGAGGAAGATGCTCTAATACCTCTTGATAGAATTATTTATGATATAGGTTACTCAGCATCTCTTGTTAGTATATCAAAGAAATAGACTACTTCGGAAAAGATAAAAGAACTATTGAAAAGAATGAAGGGGATAGAAACAAAACATATTGAGAAGTCAAATATTGTTAATTTAATTCTAAGTCCAACTGATTCTAAATCAGATGGAAATTAATTTAAAAATAATAAAATAATAGAATATAACTTTTTAGGACGAGAATAAATACTAAAGATTGGAAAGTCAATTATAATTAATTGACTTTCTTTCTTTTTTATGATATAATTTATATAGTAAAAATGAAACGGAGGAAAATAAAAATGGAGTTTAATGCAAGACAGAAAAAAGTAATTTATGCTGAAGAACCTAACATTTTATGCTTAGCCAGCGCTGCTTCAGGAAAGGCTATTCCAAATTCTACAATTATTCCTACTATTAATGGAGTGAAAAGAGTAGATGAGATAAAAAAGGGGGATTATTTGTTTGATAGAAATGGTAATCCGACAAAAGTTTTAGGTGTTTTTCCGCAAGGAAAAAAAGAAGTATTTGAAATAACTTTTGGTGATGGGAGAAAGGCTAAATCATCAAAAGATCATATTTGGTTTGTGAATAAAAGAACTTGGAAAGACAAAAATCGTTATGAAGAATATACTATTGAAGAACTTTTAAAAGAAAAAATAATAGTTAATAGAGGAGGAAATTTCTATATTCCTTGTGCTAAGCCAGTTCATTATCTAGAAAAAAAATATGAAATTCATCCGTATATAATTGGAGCTTTTTTAGGTGATGGGTGTTGTCTAGAAAAAGAATTAGTAATTTCTTCTGAAAATGACACAATTCCTAATCATATAAAAGAATTGCTTCAAGCAGATGAAATCCATCGAAATCCAGCTAATTATAATTGGTATTTTAAAAAGGGAGGAGTCAATATTAAAAGTAACATTCTTCCAATTGAATTGAAAAAGTATAGTTATGAAAAAAGTATCCCCAAAGAATATAAATATGGTTCAATTGAACAAAGATTAGAATTAATTCGGGGATTGATGGATACTGATGGTTCAATATCAATAGATAAAAGAGAAAATCATTCTCCTTGCGTAAGTTTTACCTCTACAAGTTATCAATTAATTTTAGATGTAAAAGAGGTATTAGGCTCTTTAGGCTATGTCTCTACGATTTCAGAGGATAAGCGTTCAGATAAATATACTAAGGGGATAGCATACAGTTTAAATATAAACATTTCAAATAGTGAAAAATATAAATTATTTTGGTTAAAAAGGAAAAAAGATATTGCTTTGTCTATCAAAAATAAAAAGCAACATAGAGATTATATGAAAACAACAATCAGAAAAATTGAAGATTTAGGTTTTTCAGAAGAAATGACTTGTTTTTATGTTGATAATGCTGAACACTTATTTTTAATGAATGATTTTATTGTAACGCATAATACGAGTGTGCTAACCGAACGAATTAAGGTTTTAATCAACGAAAGAAATATGTCTCCAAGCGATATAGTTGCAATCACCTTTACTCGTATGGCAGCAGATGAAATGGTTAAAAGATTAGATGGGGTCGCTAATGGAGCTTTCATTGGTACAATTCATTCCTATGCAAATAAAATCTGTGTTAGTAACAATATAGATACCCAAAAGTTCCTTGAATATGGAGAGTTTGATAAGATTCTAAAGAAAGCGAATACCTTACCGTCCAGTAGATATTTCCAAATTAAACATCTCTTAGTTGATGAATGTCAAGACATTAGTCCATTAGAATATGCTTTTTTGGAAAAAATTCCATCTGAAAATGTATTTTTCTGTGGGGATAATAGGCAAATGATTTATGCTTTTAAAGGAACGACAGACGAATATTTGGTTAGTATGTATAGAGATGCGAATTATAAAAAATATTTTTTGACAGAAAATTATCGTAATGCGCCAAATATTTTAAAATTTGCTGATAGTTTAATTGCATCACATATTCAACTAAGTCCTAAATCGATTCCAGTAAGAACAAAAGGTGGAGATGTTATTCAGGGAAGTTTTTATGAAGCTCTAGAAGAATTAGAATATTCTGAAAATTGGGGAAGCTGGTTCATTTTAACCAGAACTAATGCAGAAATTATTCAAGTTCAAGAAATTTTAAATAAAAAGAAAATTCCAAACATTACCTTTAAAAAGGGCGACTTAGATTTGGAAGAAATGGGACAATTAATGCAAAGTGATAGAGTCAAAATTCTCACGATCCACACATCAAAGGGACTTGAATCTAATAACGTGATTGTAATAGGAGCTAACCTATATAATGAAGAAGAACGAAGGCTGGCATATGTTGCAGCTACAAGAGCTAAAAATTCACTTTATTGGTGTCCTTCAATAAAGAAAAGAAGAAAATATGATAATGAAAATAAAAAAATCAATAGAACTAAAACTGATATTATAGAATTTTAAGGAGATAATAATGGAAGAAGATTTTATTGTAATTTATAAAGATGAAGAAAAAACAATTTCAGTTTCTAAACTACTTATTGATTTTTTAGAAAAGAAAAGAGTAAAAAAAATAAAAATTACTCAAGATGAACTCTCTGTTTTAATTCCATTAGTATATACTCAATTATCTGCTAATGGAGTTGATATAAAAGCTCTTAATAAAGTAAGTAGTTCAGTTGCCCCTGTAATTACTTATGGTTATAGATTATGTTTAGGAGAACCATATAATAAATTTTCCAATGTGATTGAAATGATTTCATCTTCAATAGATATAAGAAGAGATAAAGATAGTTTTGAGGAGTATCTTTATTTTTATAATAATTTTTCGTTGCCAAAAGGAGAAAAGATTTATTGCAAGATATTTGACGATAGATTTAAGGGCTTAGATGGTTGGTTAGCACATGTTTCAAAGGAAGATTTAATTATATTATTTTGGAGTTATGAAAATAATGAAGATGAAAATGATGATTTGCTATTAAGAATATAATCATTTAAAATGTATTATATTCTGTTATATATTTATTGATATTAGGAGGAATTAAAAATGAAGAAAATTATTACAATGATAATGATGGGAACAATTGCTATTACAATGGTAGGCTGTACTAATAACACTGATTCCAATAATGGTGAGAGTTCTATAGTTGAAACGGAAACATATGTTGATGAAGTAGAGAATGGAATAGAAGTCCAAACAGAAACAAGAGAAACAGAAGAGACAGATACTGAAACAGTGATTTTTTCTGAAACAGAGACAGAAGAAACAGAAGAAACAGATACTGAAGAGATGTCTTTTTCTGAAACAGAAACAGAAGAAACAGAAGAATCTAAAGAGTAAGAATAAATATAGAAAAAAGAAAGTCAACTATTAATGTTGGCTTTAATTTTTTATAGAGGGGGTATATTTTTTAAAATAAGTTCTATGAAAAAGATCATTTTTAAATAAAAAAATATTTGAAAAATTTGACTTTTAAAGAAAATAATGCTATAATTATTATAGTAATGAGAAAGGAGTTGGAAAAATGCATATATATAAAAAGAAAAATGATGATAGAGAGATATATATAGCAGCAGACTTAAATTTTTGTCAATCAAAAGAAAGAGATAAAATATTGGTAAATAATTGGAATCTCATTGTTAAAGAAAATGATTTGGTTATTTTATTGGGAGATATTATTAATGGTCAGAAGTATAATTGGATTGAAATTCAATAGATTTTTGACTCTTTAAATGGAGAAAAAGAAATAATTAGTATTTCAAGTGATGAAGATATTGCCGATAAATGGAAGAATATTTTAGGACATACAACTCATAAAGTTACAGCGGCCGCAAAAGGAAAAATTAACGGAATGGAAAAGGTAGTTATTATTTATCCTTATTTAACTCCATCAATTAAGAATAAAGATTTTAAGGATACTGAAATATATAGTGCGGCACCACGTTCAATTACAAAACAGAATAATGTATTTGAAGATAATATTATGAGTATTAGCATTGATGATTGGGGCCTTTTTCCGATTAAATATAAAAATATTCCTTTAATGATAGATGACATATTGGTATTTGAAAAGATGAAAGATACGGAGGAAAATATTGATGAACAAAAAAATATATGAGATTAATAATTTAAGGGATTTTATAATTGTTGTTATAGGTGCAATTGCAATTTTCTTTGTATTAACTGTTTTTTATATGTGGATTTGGAAAGTTGCAATAGTTGCTTTATTTCCTTTTATGCCGATGCCATCTTTTTGGCAATTTGTAGGATTAGAAATTTTGGCGAATGTATTTTTTAAGAATAATAATGATAGCTCATGGATACAATTTAAGGCTATTGGTGGAGGTGAAGAAGTAAGTGGGAAAGATAACAATATTAAATGATACGACAAAAGAACCAATTGAAATGATTGGAAGAATGGCTGGACTTTGTTGGGGGTCTGATACTGAAGATTTTAATAAGAATTATAAAAGAGGTCTAAATTGTATTAAAGCTAATCATGGAAGGACATTAGAATATCCACAAATTTATATTGAATTTGAAGGATATTCTGCCCGTGTAATCAGAGAATTATATACACATATAGGTTCTCTTCCAAGCCGTCTTCAAGAATCAACAAGATATATGGATTTCAGCTCGTTTGAATTTGTGACTCCGCCATCCATTCAAAAAAATTCAAAGGCAGAAAAAATTTATAAAAATTGTATGAAAGAAATTTCTAATGTGATCACACAGCTCAATGAATTAGGGGTCAAGCGAGAAGATTCAGCAATGCTTTTGCCGCTTGCTATGGAAACAAAAGTAATAATGAGAACGAATTTAAGACATTTAGTTGATATGTCTCATCAAAGACTTTGTTCTCGTGCTTACTGGGAGTTCAGAGAACTTTTCAAAGATTTAATGGAAGCTTTAAGTAATTATAGTAATGAGTGGCGGATTCTAATAAAGGAATTAAAAATATTTAAGCCAAAATGTGAAATGTTAGGTTATTGCCCTGAGCTAAAATCTTGTGGAAGAAAGGAGAAAAAAGAGGTGTAATATAAATGGGAGTATTGGAAAACGAAGTTCCCAATAATGGAGCGATTATTGATGCACTTGTAAAATGTGAAAGTGTATTAAAATAGCATAATAAAGTTATGGTAAGTATCAGCGGCGGCTCAGACTCTGATATGATGATGGATTTAATTGAAAGATGCAGACAGCCGCACAACGAGATTTATTATGTTTTCTTTGACACTGGAATTGAGTTTCAGGCTACTAAGAATCATATTAAGTTTTTGGAAGAAAAGTATGGAGTTGAGATTTATAGGGAGAAACCTATTAAGTCAATTCCGACTTCCTGTCGTGAGCATGGGCAGCCTTTTCTTTCTAAAGCAATTAGTGAGAATATTTCTCGTTTACAAAAGCACAATTTTCAGTGGGAAGACGAATCCTATGAGGAACTTGCTAAGAAATATCCTAAATGTTTATCTGGGTTAAAATGGTGGTGTAATGATTGGGGAGAAAATAGTTCTTTTAATATTGAAAGAAGAAAATGGTTAAAAGAATTTTTATTAGCTAATCCGCCGCAGTTCAAGATTTCTTAGAAGTGTTGTCAATATGCTAAAAAGGATTTGGCTAAGCACTGGAAGAAAGAACACATTGTCGATTTAAGTTGCGTTGGAGTTAGAAAAGCAGAGGGTGGTCAGAGGGCAACTGCCTATAAGAATTGTTTTACTAAAGGTGAAGGAGTTGCTGATGAGTATAGACCAATTTTCTGGTTTACTGACAAAGACAAAGAAGATTATTTGAATTTTTATGGGGTTGAATTGAGTGATTGTTATACTAAGTATGGACTAAGAAGAACAGGTTGTTCTGGTTGTCCCTACGCTTAGGACTGGAAAGGGGAACTTGCGGCTCTTGAAGAATTTGAACCTAAGTTAGCTAATGGTGTTAAACATATCTTTGCAGACAGCTATAAATTCTTAGAAGATTATGAAACTTTCTGTCAGGATATGGAAAAGAAATATGGAATGAAGTATGCAACATTTAGAAAATACCAAAAAGAAAAGGAGAAAGAGAATGCTGAAAAATGTGAAACTGTATGAAGAAGAAGCTGAAAGAAAATCGAAAGAAACTTGGTATGATTTAAAATACCAATGGTGGTGCGGTTGGTGTGGAACAAGAGAGTTTGATTTTGCTAGCGATAATTATAACTCCCATTGTTTTGCTAGTGTAGACCCTAAGACTAATGAAGTAATTGGCTTGATGGGTTATGAAGTTGACTGGGCCGCTAAATCTACTTCTGGTTTCTATGCGGCCAGCTTCGATGAGAGCGGTCGTGCTATTTTTGCAAAAGATTTGTTGGAAATGATTGACGATATTTTCATGAAGTATGATTTTAAAAGAATGGAATGGCGTTGTTGGGCTGACAATCCCGCAATTCGTGGGTATCGAAAGTTCTGTAAGAGGGTTGGCGGTAGAGAAGTCGGAACTCTTTATAGGGCTGGGATTTTGCTTGACGGACAAATTCACGACAACGTTATCTTTGAATTGCTTCAAGAAGATTATTTGAAAGCTAAACAGGAGGAGAGAATTTGAGTATTGTGGTAAACTTTTTTGGTGCACCTTGCAGTGGAAAAAGCTTTGGGGCTGCCTATGTTTTTAGTTTGTTGAAAACAGTTGGAGTTAACTGTGAACTTGTTACAGAATTTGCTAAAGATTTAGTGTGGGATGAAAATCAAATGGGCTTGAATTGTCAGGAGTATCTATTTGGTAATCAGTCCTATCGTTTGAGTCGCCTTAAAGATAAAGTTTCGGTTATCATAAGTGATTGTCCTCTTCTCCTTTGTTCTTTTTATAATAAAAACTCTGTTCTTGATAAGGATTTTGATAGTGTTGTAATGAAAGTTTTTAATTCCTATGATAATCTTAACTATTTAGTAATGAGAAGTGGTGATTATAGTGAAGTAGGACGTATTCATACTAAAGAAGAAGCTGATAAAATCGGTGATGATTTGCAAGATTTTCTTGATAGCCGTAACATTCCTTATCATCATGGAATTGGAGAAATCCTATTCTATAATTCAATCGTTGAGGATGTATTGAATGAGTTGCAAAAGAGTGGTGGAGAATGATGGGAAATGAGTTTTTAACTAGTCAGTTTTTTAGAAAAGGGAATGATGCTCGTTTTAACGAAGTAATGGAATTTCTTACATCAATGAAAGAAAAAGCAGATGAGTTAATGGAGGAGAATGATAGGTTAAAGCATAGGTCTGATGAAGATATTTTTGCTGAAAAGAATGCTATCATTGAGGAGCTAAGAAAAAAGCTTTCTGAGAAACAAAAAGTTTCTTGTTATGCCTTTACAGAAGAACAGCTTAAAGATTTTAATAATTGGTGGAAGTCTCATATTTCTGATCCTAAGATTCAGGAGAAAATGGCAAAGCTTAAAAATTCTGGACACCATCCAACTTATGAAATTACTCCAACTGAACTGGGATATTGGTATGGCATTAGATGTTCTTGTGGTGCAAATTATGGAGAATTAGATTAATGGGAGCTATGGAATGGATTGTAATAATTGCATGGGGAACGATGATCTTAGGATTTATTCTCCATGCAATTTCTAATTATTACATTTCAAATAGAAAGAAATTAAAGAAAAAAGACAATGCGAATGATAAGGAATATAACGAAGAAGATATGCAAAGGCTTTTAAAAATTCTAAAGTAGAAAGAAAAGAGAGAGGAAGATGAATGGACTGAATCTTGGGTAAAGACTGAGAAAGAAATTAGTAAGGAAATTGATGAATATGAAAGAAGTAGGAAGGAAAGATTAGAAAAGGTAAAAGTTTCATGTGATAAATTAGAGAAGGGCACAGAACAAGATTGTCTTTCTTGTATTGAAAGATTAAATAAAATGAGAGAAAATGAAAATAAAGATAATTGACTTTTCTTATATTTTATTATATAATATATATAGAAAATGTGTTTAATACAATTTAAATTTATGGAGGAAAAAGAAATGAGAGTTAGAATTTATTTGACAACCAACAAAGATTGTGTAAGTTTTTGTGATACTGTTAAGTCTTTGGGTATTAACGGTGAGCTTGTAAATGAGAATGGACGCTATAGAGTATCTGCGGCGAGCCTAATGGGATGTTTAATGGCATCTGCTGAATGGGGAGATACTATTTACTTCGAATGTGAAGAGGATAAGTATAGTGAATTTGAACCTTGGATTGCTGTAGAAGCTGATGATGCAGCAAATATTCATTGTTGAGGTGAAATATGGAAGTATTAAGCTTATTTGATGGTATTTCAACTGGAAGACTAGCCTTACAAAAGGCTAATGTTTTAGTTGAGAATTATGCGGCATTTGAAATTAATCCTTTTGCAATTGAGGTATCTAAAAAGAATTGGCTCGATATTGAGCATTATGGAGATGTGACTAAAAATGATTTTAAAGATTTTATTGGTTACGACCTTTTAATTGGCGGAAGCCCTTGCCAAAGTTTAAGTAGTGCAAATGTTTATCTAAAAGATGGGGAATATGGGGTTGAGGGAACTGGGAAAAGTAGACTTTTTTGGGAATATGTAAGAGCTATGAAAATTGTAAAGCCTAAATTTTTTCTTTTTGAAAATGTTGCATCTATGGCAAAGAAAGATAGAGAAATTATAACGAAAGAATTAGGGGTAAAACCAGTTAAAATTAATTCTTTAATCTTTTCGGCTTAGGTTCGAAATAGATTATATTGGACAAATATTCCTTTTAAAAAACCAACAGAAAGAATTGTAAATTATGAATTAAAAGACATATTAGAAGAAAAAGTATTAGATAGATATTATTTGAAATAGGGAACATTAGACTTTATTACAAGACCATCAAACAATTATAATAATGGAAAGTTAGAAATTAATCCTATTTATGCACGTCCAATTACAGCTAGTATGTGGAGAACTCATAAAGCTGATGCAGATACGTATGTTAGCACAGAATATAAACCAGAAGGAAGAACCAATGTTAGAAAAATAACTCCAGTAGAGGCTGAAAGGCTTCAAAATCTTCCTGATAATTACACTTATTTGAGTAATTATTCAATTCCTCAAAATGATAAGAATAGATATGAATGTATTGGCAATGGTTGGACTGCTGATGTTATTGCCTATATTTTTAATGGGTTAAAGGAGGAAAAAGAATGACTTATCAAGGCGGTAAACAAAAATTTATTAAGGTAATTGTCCCCTATATTAATCAATATATCAAAGACCATAACATAGAAAACTTCTATGATATGTGTTGCGGCGGCTTCAATGTTGGAAGTAATGTTGAATGTAAGAACATTTATGGCAATGACTTGTCTCCTACTCTAATTGCTTTACTAAAGCAAGCACAAGAAGATTTTAGTAAAATTTGTCTTAACGAAAGTAGAGAGCAGTGGGATAGATGCTATTCTGAATATAAAAAGATTAGAAGTAATAATTTTGAAGGAAGTGAAATTCCTCTAGCTGAAATTGGAGCTTGTGAATGGCTATGCAGTTATAGTGGACGTGGATTTCCTGGTGGCTATGGGGTTATAAGCAGGGGCCGCAGTCAATTCAGCGAACGATTAAGAAATTTAGAAAGACAAAGTAAACTGGAAGGTTTTAAAAAGGCAATTTTTACTTGTAAAAGTTATGAGGAAATTGAAATCCTACCTAACAGTTTACTTTATTTTGATGCCCCTTATCAAGGAGTTAAGCCTTATGGTATAAGTCCGCATTTTAACTATACTGAATATTATAATTTTTTAATGCAAACTGCTAAAAAATTTCCCATTTTTATTAGTGAACAGTCAATTCCAGACGACATTCCAGCTCAGGTGATTTGGAGAAGAGAAGTCAATAGAGATATTGGAAAAGGTTTTAAAGCTCAAGAGACCTTATATTTTTTAGACTTAAGAAAGTGAGGAAAATATGGAGATAATTAAAGGAAACGTTTTGGAGACGAATTGTAATGTAATAGCCCATCAAGTAAATTGTATGGGAGTTATGGGGGCTGGATTGGCAAAACAAATTAAACAAGAATATCCAGAGGTGTTCTTAAAATACAAAGAATTTATTAAGGAGAATGGAGCTTCCAAAGTATATGGACGAGCACTTGGAGTTAAGACTTCTAACTATTTATTTTTCAATCTTTTTGGACAATATGGATATGGAAGAAGTAGACAGCAGACCTCTTATAAACATTTAGAATCTGCTTTAGAAGAAATGGGAGATATTTTAAAAGAGAGTTATAAGTGTGGAGGACAAGTTCCTGTAGCAATTCCTTATAAGATTGGATGCGGGCTTGCTGGTGGAGAATGGGAAGTAGTTAGTCAAATATTGGAGAAAGTTGAGAAAAGAAAGGGATTTTTGTTTATTGCATATCAATTAAAATAATTGACTTTTTATAAAAAATATTATATAATTATTATAGAAAGTTTAAAATGATATAAAAAAGATTGGAGTGATTTTAAATGAAAATAACTCCCGAAATTGCAGAGAGGATAAATGAATTATATGTTGAGATTGGAGTAAAGAAAAAGGTAGCAGAAATTATAGGATGTTCACCTTCTACTGTTAGTAAATATATAATTCCAAATTTTATTCCAAAGACTCAGCGGCCAGCCTATACTTTTGAAGGAACTATAGGAAATTCAGAATGGATGATTAGTCTCCTTGAAATGATTGATAATCCAGCTCAAAAACTTTGTGAGCTTTGTATGCTTAAAGATGAGGAATGGGATGAGATGAGAGAACTTCAAAAAGAAATTTATCTTTGATTGTTTATTAAGGGAGGATTAAGAATGAAATTTATACCTGTATCTAATTGGGATGAATCGTATTGGAAAGTTGGTATGGATGATTTTACTTGGGCTGAGTATAAAAATTTTTGTGGTTGTTCTTATAATGTTCTACCAGCTCGTCTTTTGCAAATGGAATATCCTAGTTATTTGAAATATCTCCGTTCATTGGGAGCTGATTTAAGAGGTAATGTAGGGTATGTATATGCAACCTTTAAAGATAAAAAAACTGTTGAAGAACTTTGTAAAAGATTAAATAAAGAGTGGAGTAAAATCAAGATTTATATAGAAGGAGAAGGAGAATAAAAATGGATAATAATGTATCATATAAAGTTTATGGTATTAATAGAGAAGGAAAAAAGGAACTAATTGGTTCATATAGTGAGCCATTTGATGCTCATGAAGCGGCAATGAGATGGACAAAAATGTTTCAAACAATGCAAATTGAAAAGGTGTCAAAGAAAAATCAAATTATTTGATAAAATACTTAACTTTATTACTTTTATTTTAGGCAAAATTTGCCTAATTTTTAAAAGGAGGGATAAAAATGGCAAATACTTTTGAATGGGATGCTGAAAAAGGTTGTTATAAGACTATTGTTGAGGCTGGCGGAACTCCAACTTATTTTGACGTTGTTGGTGGAAAAATTTATGCTCGTCCAGAAGAACCTTTTCTTAATGAAAGCAATTCTTATAATACTAAAACTCGTATTAGTAAGCAAGAACTTTACGGTTCAGCAGATGTTAAGTCTCATGAGGTCATGCTTGAAGAAATCGAAAGAGCTAATGGAGACTAAGCTCTATTTCACATTTGAGAGGGGTTAATTACCCCTTTCTTTTATTTTAAGGAGGATTAGTGTAATGAAGAAATTACTTTGTTTATTTACAAGTCTTTTAATGATTGGAATGTTTATGCCTTTAAAGGTTTTCTCAGAAGAAGGAATTGATTTACTGAATTATACAGATAAAGGAGAAATATTGGGAGTCGCTTCTGCATTTTCCATTTTTGTGGAAGAAGATTTCGGAGCTAATGGTTGTGATTGTGAGGGGCGCATTTATGCGGGTCACAGTGCCAATGTAGGGGAGAGTAGGTATTATAGCACTATATATGATAATGGAGCTAGTGTTGTAATTGGAGATGGAATTTTAAGTAATTTTGATACAGGTCATAGAATTTTTGTTTATGGAACTCATGGTACAAATTTATTAGAGGGCGGCCAAGTCTATCAAGCTGACCTTTTTGATAAGGAAGAAACTTTCAGACAGTTAAAAAGAAAAAGTATTGAACTTTCTTATTATAAAGCCGGAGAGATAAGAGTTAATGAAAATTGGAGTTCTCAAATTGACTTTATTGGAGAAGACCCTAAACTCAATGTCTTTAATTTAGACCCCAATGTGATTACTTCTTGTAATTATTTCTTTAATTATGATGTTCCAGAGGGGTCATATGTAGTTGTAAATGTAAGCGGAAAAGAGAACACAGCTTACACGCAACTTTATGGAATGCAATATGCGGGTCATCGTTCTACAAATAATAAAGATGAAATAAATAAAAGAATTCTTTTTAATTACTATGATACTGATAATTTGATACTCGCTGGCACAGGAACTTTTTATGGAACAATTCTAGCACCTTTTGCAAACGTAACTGATGATATTATTGAGGGGACACACTATACTGGAGGAATTATTGCTAAAAATTATTTAGGTGGTGTAGAATGGGGTAATTGTACTTTCGATGGAGGTGATAACTATAATGAAGTTATTAAAACAGAAGAAACTACTACTGCCATTTTTACTTCCAATACTCCAGCTAACACCACATCAGTATGTTCAACAGAGAGTAAAGGAACTACAGTTGGAGAATCAGCTACTAATACTAAAAATACAACCATTACTACACAAAGAGAGAAATATTCTACTACAATTACAACTTCAACAACAACAGATTTACCTATTACTTCAACAACCTCAGGAAATACTACAGAAACTTTCAAAAGGTCAGAAGTATATAATTCAACAACAGGAACAGAAACCACAAGATTCAGAACTACCTCTGGACTTAGAAGTAGCACAGAAACAACTCAAACTATTAGACCAAATAATGACACGGCCGCAGCCAGTTCAACTAGTAGAGAAACCATCAGAATTGGAACTGATACAACAGAGACATCAACGTCTATTTCAACAGTGGCTACAATTACAGAAACAAATTCAAATGATAGTGAAGTAAGGAAGAATGGCGCGGCCGCCTCTGATTCTACTCGTATGCCTGCAAAAACAGAGGATAGAATTATCTTTGTGGGAATTGCGTTATTGATTGCGATTGTGGGATTGTTTATTACTAAGAAATGATTAGGAAAGTCAAAGGCGAAATAAGTCTTTGACTTTTTTTTGTTTTTTATTATATAATATAATAGTGATGAGGAAGAGATTGATTTGTTTGCTAAAAATTAAAAGTGAGCCATGAAATGGCGAACCAGCCCGCTTCCGCGCTGCTGCGGAAGCCTTTTCTGTTTACTCTTTCGGAAAAGAGTAAATAAATATTATACAAAACTGAACAACCCATTATACTTTTTTGAACAACTCATTATACTTTTTTGAACAGTTCATTATACTTTTTTTAACACCTATTATACTTTTTTGAACAATTTATGAAATTGTTCAGGACTGAACATTTTAGAGAAATAAGAGATAAGTAATACTTTAAAGTAGAATTAGTAAAAGAGGTGAAAATAATGAAAAATGTTCGAGTTATGTCTTCTGACTATACTCATAAAATAGAAAAATTATCTGTAAAGCAATGGCTGGTGTATTATTATTTAATGTCCATTTGTAAATGGAATGGAGTGGATAATGAAAGACATTATTACATATATAAGAATACTTTGAATGTAAGCGCCGCCGCACGATTATTGTCGATTAGTAGAACAACTTTTTATAAGGCTTTAGAAAATTTAAGGGAGATGTTTATTTTAGAAGAGTTTGATAAATACTATATCGTTAAAATTCCTCAAACGTATGCAGCAGTTGATTAGAAGACACTTAGTTTTTTACTTCAATATCAAAAATTTTTAGGAGTAGAGCTAATAAGGACTTATGTAATATTAAGCAGGATTTATTAGCATCAAGAATTAGAGCAGTGGTTTAATAAAGCGACTTTAATTTCTATTCTTGACCATAGCATTACTGACACTTCTTATTATGCTTAGGTAGAACTTTATTTAGGATTCCTGTCTTATTGGAAGTTAGTAAATCTTAAGATTGAAAAGAGAAATGACAATACAGGAAGGCATAAGTATTATAAGGTTAAAGAGATTAATAGAATTGAAGAAATAACAGACTTCGAAATTGAAACTACTGCCCCAATAAATAAAGAATTAGTAGATAAAATAAAAAAAGAAATAACAGATTTTTTTTAATAAATAATTGACTTACCTTAAAAAATATGTTATACTAATTATAGTAAAGGGGGTAAAATAAAATGAAATTCCACAAGGGAACTTTTTCAATCCAAAAAGAAAACATACAAGGCAAGAGAAGTCTCGAAACAGTAATCGGTTGGATAGAAGAAACAAATTCTTACGGCTTCGACAACAGGAACGGAGAATGGATTGCAACAGACCTTAACAGTGGCGTTATCCTTACAAAAGGTAAAACAAGAAAAGAATGTGTAGCTTGGATTGAGGAGAACTTAGCACTAATTAAGCTTCAAAAAACCAAACCACGTTATCGAGACCATGTTTCAAGCTTTAAGAAATTAAAAGGAGGAAATTAAGTATGGTTACTTTCATAATGGCTGTGGGAATTGCAGGAAGTGGAAAAGACTATCTCTACGCACATCATTACCTTTTACAACCAGAATATAAAGACCTCGTAATGGTTTCTTCTGATAACATTAGAGAAACTATATTCGGGGACATTAATGACCAAGCTCATAATAAGGAAGTCTTTGAAATTATGAGACAGCAAGCTCTTAAACTTTTAAAACAGGGGATTAGTGTTTATTATAATGCTACCAACTTATCTTCTAAAAGACGAATCAATTTCTTAAAGGAAGTTTCTAAGATTCCTAATGTTAAAAAAATTTGTGCATTAAATGTGCCGCCCTTTGAAAAAGTTAAAGAACGTAATGCTGGTAGAATAAGAAAAGTTCCAGAAGAAGTTATTGAAAAAATGCTTAGAAAGTTCCAGCCGCCGCACCAATCGGAAGGATGGGATGAGATTGAAGTCTTTGGAAAAGACATGGACGGTCAAAAGACTTACGACATCGTTGCTACGGCAAATAAAATTCCTCACGATAATCCCAATCACACTCTAACAATTGGCAAACATATGTATCAAGCTTATTTCTATGGTATTAGACAGGGGTTGCCACTTGACGTATGTGAGGCCGCATTGTGTCATGATGTAGGGAAGCCGCACTGCAAATCTTTTTATGATTATCGTGGAAGAAAAACTCGTAAGGCTCATTATTATTCTCATGATAGTGTCGGGGCATATATTTATTTATCCCATTCCAATGGACTTGAACAAGATATAACTGTCGCCAATTTAATTGCTCATCATATGGATTTTTTTAAAGGGGAAAAATGTCTAACAAAAATCAAAAACCAATATGGAGAAGAGTTCTATAAAAAACTCGAACAGCTTCACGAAGCAGACATTAATGCTCATTAAAAACTTGAAGAACTTTTTCTTGATAATTACTTAATAAAGGAGAGAAAATCTTAAAGGCACTTTCAGTAGTGCCTAATTTTATATAAAGGAGGTAAGATTATGCCTAATAACGAACTTATTTATCCAGCTGATTTGGCTCATAGAGATGGTTGTTGTGAAGTAAGACCAAGCACAAATACTTGTGGTTGCCCAAATGGTATCTATTGGATGCCGCCTCCACCAATGGATTATCCCCCTGTCTTTCCATCAGTTCCTCCTTATCCAAATCCTAATCCATTTTCATACCCGCATCCCTGTCCTTGTCCTTCTGAAGAAATTCCAGTTAAAAAGACTTCGATTGAAGGAAAAATTTGTAAGCTTTCAAAGAAAGCGGCCGCAGTCAATCGTATGATTGAAAATCTTGAAACTAAGAAAAAGGACTTTATTCTTAAAGCTGGGGATACAAGCTATAATTTTGGGAATGTTGATTTAGAGGTTGAGAATTGGGAAGATGGAAGCTATGCAGATACAGCTCTTAAAGTTTTAAAATTTGAGCTTTCTTTAATTAAGACAAAAATTGCAGATTTGTCTACATAGCTTGGAGAAGAAATTGATGATTCTGGTGGAACTGAGGGAACAGCTGCTGGAGATACAACTGACCCGTAAGTTAGAGAAAAGTCAAAGCGAATTACTGCTTTGACTTTTTTCTTTTTTTATTATATAATATGATAGTAAGGGAAATAAAAATTGGTTGTTTTGCTAAAGATTAAAAGTGAGCCATGAAATGGCGAACCAGCCCGCTTCCGCGCTGCTGCGGAAGCCTTTTCTGCTTACTCTTTCGGAAAAGAGTAAGATAAATATTATCAAACTTTAGACAGTTCCATAACAAATTTTAGATAACTCCATAACAAATTTTAGACGCCCCCATAACAAATTTTAGATAGTCCATAACAAATTTTAGATACCGTATCGAAAAGATTATTTTTTTAGATTAAAAATTTTCTCTTTCTACTTATTAAATGGAGGTGATTAAGAATGCGTAACTCAGTATATGCACAAACTTAGTCAAAAGAAAATTATAAGGCAGATAAAAAGATTACTGCCAAACAGTGGAAGATTTATTATTACTTATTGAGTGTTTCAAAATTCAATGCGGAAAAGGTTGAAGACCACAGATATGTTTATAAGAAAGATTTTAATATATCTTAGAGCTGTAGAGTGCTAGGAATAAAAAGCACCCAAACCTTTTATAATGCCCTAAAGAGATTAGAAGAACATCGTCTTCTAAGAGTGAGCGACGAAATTTACTTCTTATATGCGAAGAACTGGATAAGTGTAGACAAAAATGTATTGGGGAATTTGGTAAAATATTCCAAAACAAGAGAAGAAGATATTGACTTACTTAGGACTTTTCTTATTTTAAAGAAGATGGAGAAAGTTGCAGAGAATACAGATGAAAAAAACTTTACTTTGAGATAGATGTCAATTTTACTTGGACATGGGGACACACACCCCAAATATTATGAGAGTATAAGAATCTATCTTGCCCTTTTAAGTTTTTGGGGCTTAATTGAATTAAAACAGCATAAGTAGTTCAACGAAAGTTTAGGGACAGCTTATACTATTTATCATTTGTAGAAAGTAAATGAGACTAATCTAAGGGATGATTTTGAATCTGATATTGAAGCAGAAATGGATGCAAAACTTCCATCTCAGGAGCTAATGGACAAACTCAATTTTAGTTTCCCAGAAATGATGAAATAAATAATTGACTTATCTCAAAAAATATGTTATACTAATTATAGTAAAGGGGCAGATAAAATGAAAGATATACACCGTGTATACTACGCAATGTGTAGATTAGGCTTTCCTAAGCCAATCCGTTACGTCTACCGTAAAGGGGCAGTTCCATACATCCACAACGTCTCTCGCCATAAGTGTCACGTCTCTCATGTTGCCCAAAACTACAAACAAAAAGAAATGCTTCGTCCTAAAACTCGTGCTAGATTAGGTGACTTGTGGTATGATGATTACAGACACACCGACTGCTGCTGGAAGACGAATCATAAGTGTCGTCACCAATGGCAAAAGCATTTAAAATAATTGACTTTTCTTATAAAATATTATATAATATATTTTAGTAAAGAGAAATTGGAGGAAAAGAATTGTATAGATTAGGTTTTGATGTAGATGATGTTATCGTTAATACAATGGAAAATGTGGTTAATTATATTAATCATCATTTACCAGAAGTGAATTTGAAACTTGAAGAAGTTAATGAATACTGGATTGAAAAACTTTTGCCGCCGGCTTATGAATGGATTGTAAAATTTGCTTTTCATGATAGCCAAATGTGGCGGAATGTAAAAATGATTGACGGTGTTGCTGAAGTATTAGAAAAATTTTATAAAGATGGTAACGAAATTTATTTTTGCACTGCTACAACACCTGATAACTTTAGAAAAAAGATTAAGTTCTTAGAAAGAAATTTTTCTTTCTTTCCAAAAGATTATGTCCGAACTCATTCTATTAGTATTCAAAATAAGCAACTATTAATGCTTGATTTTTTAGTAGATGATTATTTTGAAAATTTATCAGGCGACCGCAATTATATTAGTATTTGTTATGATAGACCTTGGAATAGAGATTGTTTTGAAGAAACAGGTTCATTTTATAGAGTAAAAAATTGGCAAGAAATTTATGAAATTATAAAGGATTATGATAAAGGCTATGGTAACAAAGATAATTGACTTTTATTAAAAATTATGATATAATTTTATTATAGTAAAGAAAAGCTTGTGAAGTTCTTAAAGGAGGACACATTTATGAGTAAGAAATATAATGCGAACATAGTTCCAAGAATTACTCTTGAGCAGGCTGAAAAAGCAGTAAGAAAACATAAGTTTGAAATTAAAGCTGGTGATGGTATTTATACAAAGAAAGACCAGAAGAAAGCCGACGATTTCGAAAAGGAACATGGTTTCCGCTATGAAGATGCTTGGAATTTAGACCATGCAATTGCAACATTTATACTGCCAAGACTTGTTCAATTAAGAGATACTACTCATGGCTATCCAGTTGGACTTACTAATAAAGAAGAATGGCTGAAAACTTTAGACCAGATTATTTTTGGTTTCTACATTTATGTTACAAAAGATTTAATTTTTTGGGATGATGAAGATAATAAAATTTGGTTTAGGGCAAAAGCATTATTTTGTAAACATTTTAGTGGATTGTGGGACTGAGAGGTGAAGTAAAATGGATATTCATTCTATTTTGAAAAATACTTTTCAAATGAAAGTGACAAAATTAAAAAGAGAAATAATTGATGGGAATGAAAAACTTAAGGTCATTGATTCAATTTGGGTAAAAACAAAAAGAAAAGATTTTGAAGAATCACTCTTTTTTGATACGCAAGATGGAATTAATCATGATATAAGAATTGTGATAGCGCCGCCAGAAAAATTTCAAATCAATACAATTTATATATTAGCAGATGGAAAGAAAGTTTATGTCTATGTTCTTGATGATAAGGAGGAAAATGAATGATTACTTTCGTTTATCTTGCAATTAAGCATGAGGTATATGACGGGAATGAGATTAAGGTTTTTCAGGAAAAAGAAGATGCTATTAACCAGTTAAAAATTTGGGTTGCAGAAGAACTCCTTTATCTTCAAAACAACTATTCTGAATACAAGAAGAAATCAGAAGAAGATGAAAAAAATTGTCTTGACTGGGTGATTGATATGTTTAAAAGTATGGATGTTAAAGAAGCTGAAGGTGAAATCTATTCTATCTCATGGGATGATATATTCTTAGAAGTTCAAGAAAAAGAAATAAATTGACTTTTTAAATAAAATTTAATATAATATTTATATGAGGTGAGAGAAATGGAAGAAAAGAAATATGAAAGCATTTGTGATAGGTGTTCAAAACCATTTATGACAAATGATGAAGATATTACAATTTGTGATGAATGCTGGAAAAAGATTATAGGAGAGAACGAAGGAAAAGGTTCAAATGAATAATTTGACTTTTATCATAAAATATGATATAATTTATATAGAAAGTTTGAAATAAACTTTCTAATGATTACCCTATGGTGTAATGGTAGCACACAAGTTTTTGGCATTTGTAGTAAAAGTTCAAGTCTTTTTAGGGTAATAATGGTCTGGAAGCTTAAATGGTATAAGCACTCGCCTTACTTGTCATAGTATAAAGTAATACGTCGCAAGAAGATATGAGGTCATTCCTCATTGACAAGACCATAAGCGAGAGATAGGCTGGTTCAAATCCACCGCAGACCACCATTGAAAAGCCAAATAAATAATTTGACTTTTCTTAAAAATTATAATATAATAAAAGAGTGATATGAATGAGAAATCGAGACAAATTAAATCAAATGTCAATTGTGGATTTGCTTTGGAAAATTCATGGTAATGAAACGAACGAATATAACTGTATAATAGAATTACTTACTGGGAAGTCTGTAGTCAAAAGATGTAGAAATTTTTATGATAAAGAAAAAGAAGAATTTAAATGTTACGAGTGTTTATGTAAATGGCTGAATGAAAAGTTTAATGATTGACTTTTTGTATAGATTATGATATAATTTATATAGAAAGTTTGAAAGGAGTAATTAAATGAGAAGAGTCTTGATTGTTAAAGGAAAGTTCATGGGAATGAGTGGGTATGCAAGATACAATAAGTTTGGTGAGATTGAATTTTTGCCAGACAATAGAGATGAGATTGTAATTGTTAAGTATGATGAAGTTCTTCAAATTTAATTATTTGACTTTCTTTTAAAATTATGGTATAATTTATATAGAAAGTTTGAAAAGAACTTTCTTAGATAATTCGGGATACTTTAAGTAGGCAGAAGGGCGGACTCGCTGTATGAAGGTTAGCTTTAAGATGAGGGCAGTTCTCATATACAGCTCCATAACTCCGCTAGTGCCAGATCGTGGCTGGCTCCCGAAACCATTAAAAGGAGATAGTAAAGAAGTCATGAGCTTAATGATAAGGCTCACCTGCTTTCTCCTTTTGTCAATTTTGAGCGAAATCTCGTTAAACTATTTTCGGGTTGTTAGCCTATCGGCTAGGCATCACACTTTTAATGTGACTTAGGAAGGTTCAACTCCTTCACAGCCCATCAACATAGTCAGTCATATTAAGACTTTACCTTTAAGTTAAAAAAATCCTCATATAGACACTCAGGATGTATGTAGTGAGGTAAAATAAATACTGTGGCTTTGAAGAAAGTAAAATCCGAATCGATTTATTCTGCCAAATAAATCGTCCTTATGGCAGTAAGGTAAAAAGTGTGTTACGGTTAAAATTTCGCGCTTATAAAATTAGAATATTCTAAATCGTTTCTCTTTACGTTAAAAGAAATTTAAATTGAGAAAAGCGTCGATTTCTCAATATTTCCGCCTAGAATAGGCGGAGAAGCGAATGTAGTTTAATGGTAGAATCCTAGCCTTCCAAGCTAGTTACGTGGGTTCAATTCCCATCATTCGCTCCAAGACATTATAAACGAAATAATTCGTAATAATGTAAATAATGTAAATGTAAATGAAGAAAATAAGAAAATAAGAAAAGGAGAGGATATAGAATGTTTGGAAATTGGGATATTAATGTTGTTGTAAATAAGCTTCCTCAAAAGATTGCGACAGCTTTTGCTTCTTTGGGTGAAACAATTTTGGGAGCACAATATACACTAATTGCTTATTTGGGTTCACAGCAGGTAAATGGAATCAATCATGCTGTTCTTGCAGAACAAACAATTATCACAGGCAAAGATACTAAGAATATTGTTTTGATTATCTTTAATGAAAAGCCTGAAGGAGTATCATTGGTAAATATTGAAAGAATTGTTGAAAGTGGCGAAGGATTTGGGGGCACTACAATTGATGTAAAGACTGAAATTCCTGAAAATGCAAATGCAATTTTTAATGAATCAATTGGAAATTTTGTCGGTTCTTCAATTAAGCCTTTTGTTTTGCTTGCAACTCAAATGACGAAAGGTATGGATTATATTTTTGCAGCTACTGTAACTCCAGTTGTGCCGGAAGCAAAACCGACAGTGGCAATTGTAACAGTTAATTCACTTGAGAAGAAAATTTCTTTCATTGACGTAATTCAGTCAAATCTTAATAAAAAGAGTTTGGGCTATGCCTTTACTTGGTAATAAGGAAGAGTAAATCTTCCTTATATGGCGGTGTAGTGGAAAAGAACCACGACTGGCTCATTACCAGTAGGAAAAGGAGCGTTACCTTTCGCCGCAACCATTATGAAAGATTCGTCAGCAATTCATATTTTCGTTATACATACCATATGATATATAGTTTAACGGTAGAACATCTCATTGTAAATGAGAAGACTAAAGGTTCGACTCCTTCAGAAACGAATCTTGAATTTCGCCCCATCGTCTATGGTTAGTTAGGACATCACGCTTTCAATGTGAATAGACCAGAGCATCACTGGTTGGGGTGACTTAAAGATACATTCAGCAATTTTGTTTTAGAAGAAAAATTTTCCTTGTGTGCTGGTTAAAGTCTAGCCCGAACTTGTGCCGGTAGTTTAATTGGTAGAACAAGGATTCAAGAAAATGTATCTTGATTTAAATGTTAGTTAAAATAAAGGCCGCTTTGATGGAATAGGCAGACATAGGGGACTTACATGGAAAGCAGTCTTAATTAGCGGGGCAGCACCACTATCCATGACCAAAATCCCCTGAGAGAAATCTCGTGCGAGTTCAAGTCTCGCAAGCGGCACTACAAAATTTAACAATAAAGAAATCGGGATGTAGCCTAGCGGTTAGGCACTAGTTTTGGGAACTAGCCTAGGCATGTTCGACTCATGTCATTCCGATTAGCTCGAAAGAGCACTTTCATAGTATAACCTCCAAAGATATTATGAAAACATCATATAATTGCGGTATATGATGTAAGTCAGAAGACCAACTGACTTTAATCAAAATCGGGTGCATGACGTTACTACTTTCGAAGAGGGCATTAAAGACAAGGAAAAGTAGAATGAGAGGTTATAATTAACTTCTCAAATCGCCGTATGGAGGAATTGGTATACTCGCAGCACTTAGAATGCTGTGCTGAAAGGCATCTCGGTTCAAGTCCGAGTACGGCGACTATAGAAAGATGGTTCAGCAATTTAATTACATAAGCTCCATTAGTAAAAAGCATAGTTTGCTACCTATGTGATCATCTTGAAAGGAAGTTTAAATTAAGACTTAAACAGCTTTGTTTTTCCGATTTAGTTTAGAGGTTAGAATCCTGCAACGATAATGCGGAGACTTCGGTTCAAATCCGAAAATTGGACAGCTTATTGAGTCTTGTTTTTATTTAATTGACTTTTATTTAAAATTATAATATATTATTTATAGTAAAAAAAAGAAAGAAGGTATTTTATAAATGGAAAGACAACAACATGGTTTTAGCTTTGAACAGGAAATGATAAGAAAATATGGAATTATAAAATCAAAAGAATATACAAGTAAATGGGATGGTAAGCTAAACGGTTTTCCTGTTTCAATTAAAATTGCAAAGTATGGAACTGATATTGAAATGGCAGATATTTTTCGTCAAATGGAAGTTGAAGAAGACTTTTATTTAATTGTGGGGTTCTGGCAAGATAATAAAATGAATATTGTTGAAAGATATATGTTGAAAATTAATGGAAAGGAATATCATTCCCTGTTCAACTTGGATTTCAAACAACGTTTACAAAGTTTACTGTGCGAGATTACTAATTCCCATGAGGATGATGAAAAATGGCGGCTTCAAATCACACAGCTTCGAAAAGACTGGAAGAATGGGACACCTAATTTAATTCGCTTAAGATTTAAAAGAGACCATAAGAGTCAAAAGCGTATTCAGTGTGCAATTAACAATAAGGATTTTTATAATTATTTTATAAAGAGATATGAGGTGTGAAAATATTGAGCGGTGAAACAAAAAGTTTAGGACGTAAAGATAATCTTGATAAATTCTATACAAAGACAGAAATCGCAGAAATATGCGTGAATAATCTTAAAGACTTTTTACTAGAAAAAGTGGACGACTATCTTTTTATTGAGCCATCTGCTGGAAACGGAGTTTTTCTTTCTTACTTTAAAAAATATATAGCATTTGATATTATGCCCGAAGATGATAGAATTATTAAGAAAGATTGGTTTGATGTAGATAAAAATCAATTTCTAGGAAAGAAAGTAATTATCATTGGAAATCCACCTTTTGGCGTTCAAGGAAAATTGGCTATTGATTTTTTTAATGAGAGTTCTTTTGCAGATTATATTGCTTTTATTTTACCTCGTTCTTTTAGGAAGCCATCGATTCAAACAAGATTAAATAAAAATTTTTTTCTAGTAAAGGAAAACATTTTACCTAAAAATTCTTTTTTACTTAATGGAGAGGACTATAACGTAAACTGCGTATTTCAAATTTGGGAGAAACGAAATGAAGAGAGAACTGTAAAGAAAAGACGGCTGACAAGTAATTTTTTTGATTTTACAAAAGATGTAGAAAAAGCAACCTGTTCTGTTAGAAGAGTAGGTGCGGCCGCAGGAAAAGCAAGTTTAAATAAAAATTTTTCTCCGCAGAGTAATTACTTTTTGATAAATAAAACGGAAATGAGTGATGAAGATTTTGTAAATTTTTTGAACTCATTAACTCATGAGGTGGCCGCAGATACAGTCGGTCCGAAGTCTTTATCCAAGTCAGAATTGATTGAAAATTTTGAAACCAATTATATTGACTTTAATTAAAAATTATGGTATAATTATTATTATAGTAAAAGAAAAAGGAGAGGATTAAGAATGAGCAAGGAAAACAGAATTATGAGATTGGAAGGGAGAATTAAAAAGTTGACAGATAACGGTGAAATGATGAATATTAGACTTATCAATAAGCTTAAGAGACAATTAAGAAAACTTAAAGGAGAGTAATCTCCATTTATGCCGTAGTAGCCAAATTGGATTAAAGGCACTTGCATTTTAAGCAAGAAATTTATTGGTTCGAGTCCAATCTGCGGTGCTATAAAGATAGGTTCAGCAATCAATTAAAAAAAAGGTTTGTATCATTGGTTCGATTCCAATCAATTCTTTTAGAATTGTCGCCTAGACGGTAAGGCAAAATTTTTTAAACCTATCTTGAATTTTGACAGATAAACTCAGACGGCTCTGAGCCTGTTCTTGAAAAACAGTGGTGCTATGAGGAGTGGCATAGAGGTCGGCACTCTTGTCTGTCGTTTAAAGGTAAAATCCGCAAATAAAAAAAATTTTTATCTTGAAAAGGAGACTGATATTATGAATTTTATTGATGCATTTGAAAGACAAGCTAATATGACTGAATCTGAAAAAGGCGGAGTTGTTTTTAAATCTGTCTCAAATCCACTTTTGGACTTATATTCTCATATTGGTGGAATGAGAAATAGAAATGAGAATGATATTGTAAGTCAATGGTTGGAGGCAAGAATATTTGATAAGGAATTGGCAGATAACTTAATCCTCTATACTCGTGATTTTCGTAACACTGGTATTGGAGAACGAAAAATCGGTCGTATTCTTTTGAAAGAGCTTACAACAATTGACCCCCATAAAATTGAAAGAAACTTTCAAACAATTGTTGATGCCGGCAGATGGGATGATTTGTTTGTGTTTGTTGGAACTTCTGTCGAGAAAGAAATGTGGAACTTTATTGAAAAGCAATTACTTAGTGATGTTAAAGGAATGAAGAATAAAGCTCCGATTTCTCTCTTAGGAAAGTGGCTGCCGTCTATCAATACCTCTAGCAAAGAAACACGTGCATTGGCTCGTAGAGCTTGTGTGCAGTTAAATCTAACAGAACGCACTTACCGTAAAACTCTTTCTGCACTTCGTAAATACATTGGAGTTGTTGAGACTTTAATGTCAGCCGGCAAGTGGGATGAGATTAACTTTGAAGCAGTTCCTTCAATTGCAATGTCTCGTTATATTAACACGTATAACAAACATTGTCAAGAAAGATTTGCAGAGTATAAGGCGGCTTTAGAAAAAGGCGAAGTAAAAGTTAATGCCGGAGCTTTAACACCAGCTGATATTTGTAAGAAATTCATTACTAATGGCGGCTATAAAGCATGGATAGATCATTGTTGGTATGATGAGAAGCCAAGGGAAGTTAGGGGCGTTCTTGATGGAGTTGATATGGCTCAGTGGGGTGCTTTACCAAATTATGTAGAAGGGAATCAAGATGTTATCGTATTAAGTGATATTAGTGGGAGTATGGGAACTCCAAATTATGAACCGATTGCGGCCAGTGTTGGTTTGGCTACTTATTTCGCCCAGAGAAATAAGGGTGCTTATAAAAATCTTTTCATGGTATTTGCAAGTGACCCAGTTTTTATTAAAATCGAAGATATTTGGGATATTGAAAAATGTTTTTCTTACGTTTTAGGTCAACAAATATCTTATTCAACAAATATGGATAGAGCCTTTAAAGCAATTTATGAAATGGCGCTTAAAACTCATGAAACACCTAAAGCAATTTGTGTTATAAGTGATGGAGAAATGGATAGATGGGTTCAAGATAAAGCTTCTGATTCAATTGTTTCTAAATGGAACAATGGTTTAATTGAAGCTGGACTTAATCCGATTAAAGTCATTTCTTGGAATGTGGCTAATCGTCATGATACAAATATTGCACCAGCTAGTGATTATGTTTCTTATTGTAGTGGTTTTTCTACAGGTTCTTTTGCGCACTTCTCAAGTTTAATTAACAAAACAGCAGAAGAAGCGATGGTTGAGATTTTATCAAAGCCTCAATTTCAATGGAAGTAACAACTTGATGGCAATAGTCATTGAGATATATTTGACCTTTTCAGCAACTCATTATATAATGATGAAAGAATGGTTTGAAGTTATCCCTAAACTTCGCTCATCTCCTAAAATCCCATGTGGTGAGGTCGAGTTACTATGATTCATCAGCATTTAAAATTTGAATAGGATTGAATCGTGCGGCGATAGCAAAAATCTTAGGATGAATTGCTATCGTCTTTTTGCTTTAGAGAAAGACTTTTTTATTTTTATCTATTTTATATATTTTATATATTTCTCTACTAATTTTATTCCTATGAAACGGTAAAATCATTCCAAAACTATGGAATAATTTTAGTAGAGGAAATGGTAAAGTTATTCCACTAGAATAACTTTTCCACCCCGTATTTTTATTCCACTTTTGAAAAAATTTTTCTTTTATTAGAGAAAATTTTTTCCTTTTCTACTTTTGGATGTAGGGAGGTGAAAAAATGATTAGTTATCCAAACTAGAAACTCTATCATATAAAAAAGAAAATTGAGGATGGTGATATTTTTATTATGTTAGGATGGGAAGATTACATTGCGGCGGCGAAAGAATTATCACCGTCTGCTTTGAATTTATATATGTATCTTGCAAAGAATCAGGACAATTATGAATTGTGGCTCAGTTCGAAAGATTATTGCAAGACTTTTAATGTAGTGGACAAGACATATCGAAACGCAAGGAACGAGTTGCTAAGAAAAGGCTACCTAAAAGAAGCCGAAAATAATCGTGTCTTTTTTGATTCTAAAGGTGGATACAAAGAGACTAAAGAGAATTTACAAGAAGAGTTAAAGTCCTTAGGGGAAAGACTAAAAGTAGAAGATGAAAAGAGATATATGAAATTAATGGAAGTCCTAAAGGATGCAAAGCTAAAAGAGATTCATGAAGAAGTTATTTATAAAATTGAAATAAAAAAAGTAATTTCTTTTGCACAAGACTTATTAAAAGAGATTAGTCAATCAGAGTTTGAGGGGTTATTCTAAAAAAGAGATATGTTTTCCCTAACCAAAAAGAATATTTGATTTTATTAAAAAAAAATGATATAATAAATATGTAAACAAAAGAAAACAGCTGAAAAAAAGGAGAAGATAATATGAATATAATTTGTTCAATTTTTCTGGTTACTGAACTTATTTGTGCTCTTATCTGGTTAGGAGAATTACTCTATGAGATGTATGAGGACTACAAACTTAGAAAAGAGGAGGATGATAACCAATGATATGGACTGTCATATATATTTTAGGCTTTATTTTAGCAATCTTAGGTGGAATAAATATAATTCGTTTCGATGGTTCAATTAAGCGAGCTACAGTTTGTTCAATAATGATTATGACAGGATTAGTTTTTATTATGTGGGGAGACAGTCAAAGAAAGAAAGTTCCAATTGATTATGAAGTTGTTCAGATTCAAGTGGTCGACCTTAATGATTCTAAGTATCGAGTAACTTTAAAGTCTGGAGTCAACTCTACTGTTATCTACGTAGATAAAGCAAAGGTTGGTACAATTAAAGAGGGAGACACAATCGCTTTAACTAAAGAGGAATTAGAGGAGTTACAGTAATGAAAAGCAATATGATTTGGGCTGCAGCTGTTATCTTCCTGCTTTGTTTAGGCTTTGATAACAGCTATGCAGAAAATGAAAAGAAAAACATTCAAAGTAATCTTGCTTTATTTGAAACTTTTACTGCAAATGGGGGGAATTTTAATTGTAGTGATGTTGAAAATATTAGTATTGATGTCCACACTTATACTGGAACTGATGTAGTATTCTATCTAAAAAATGGGGATAAGGTTTGTACATCTGTTAATAAAATCATTTGGCATAATAATAAGGAGGATTAACTTGGAAATTTATACTTCTTACTTCTATCAAATTCGTTTCTTTAAACCTTACATGATTCCGCTCAGCACAGCTGTCTTTGACCCTAAGTGGTATCATGAATGGAAAGAACAAACGCACTTCTTTATTGATAAGAACGGAGTAATAAATGGCGGTCGGGCTTCAACGCTTGTCCCCAATCCAAATCTGATGAACTTATGTAGCGGTGTTGACAAATGTGAGGTTAGACAGAAAAATGAAAGAGCTGAGGATTTTTCTGACTGTAAGTTCCTACATGACTATAAATACCAGCTTGACTGTCTTTTCTTTGGACAGTTCCTTTGTGATATTGAAAAAGTTAAACAACAAGCTACTAAAATCCTTCAGCTTGATAGAGAACCGATAATCGTTTTAATTGTTCATGAAACACCGGATAATCCTTGTAGTGAGAGGGTCGCAATTCTACAATGGCTTAAAGATAATGCGGTCGACGCAAAAGAATTATCTTACCCAATCCCACAATATTATTGACTTTCTTTAAAATTTTTGTTATAATTATTATAATAGAAAGGGGGAATTAGAATGAGAGTAAAAGCAAAAATTAAACCCGTAATCAAACCTGATTTTCAGTATCAATGTCCACATTGTGGTGAACTTATTGGTGGTTCTTCTCTTATGCCTGCTTATCATTTTAGAATTGACTGTTCTCCTGTTGAAACAGACTGTGATGTTATTTGTCCAAATTGTTGGGTTGGTGCGGATATAAAGATTTGGTGTGAAAATAGAATTTGGGAAAAAAGATAAGTTGACTTTTCTTAAAAATTATGATATAATTCTTTATAGAAAAGAAAAAAGAAAGGGGTATGATGTTATGAAGCATTATTTGGATATTAAGTATATGAAAGAGAAATACTCTGATTGTATGACAGTTGGGAATGAAATCGTTGTTGAGGAGAAAGTGGATGGTGCTCAGGCAAGTTTTACTTTTTCTCCTTCTGAAAATTGTATCGAAGCTTTTTCTCGTAAAACTCAGCTCAATGAGATGAATAATCTTCGTGGATTTTATGAATGGACTCAACGTTTAGACGTTCAGGCAATTGGAAGAATTACTCACTTTGGTCGTTATATTATCTTTGGAGAATATTTATGTTCTCATACGGTTTCCTATCCACAAGACAAGTATAATAAATTTTATATGTATGATGTGTGGGATACTGTTACAGAAAAATGGTTAGGCTTTAAACAGGTCAAAGCTTTATATGAACAATTGGCTAAAGCAGTAAGTCGAACTAATGAAGTAATTGAATTCGTTCCTGTGTTTTTTGAAGGGGCTTTTAATTCTTGGGAACATCTTCTTAGTTATGTCGGAAGAACTGAATTAGGAGCGTCCCCTTGTGGCGAAGGGATTGTAGTTAAGAATCAAACAACTCTGAATGATGAGAACTCTCGACTCCCTTTCTATATAAAAATTGTCAGTGAAAAATTTAGTGAAGTGCATGAAGTTAAGCCAAAGAAAAATGTCAGTCCTGAAAAATTAAAAGAAAAAGAAGAAGAAAAACAATTAGTAATGTCAATTGTTACAAAACGTAGGGTTATTAAATTACTTGAAAAAATGGTAGACAATGGAGTTTTAAGGGAACGCTGGGATGAGAAAGATATGGGGTTAATTGCTAAGAACATTGGAAAACTCGTCTATGAGGATTGTGTAAAAGAAGAACCAGGGGTTGTTAGTCAATGTAAGAATTTTGGCAAGACAGCGAATAGTATTGCAATGACAATTGTTAGAGAGGAGTTGAAGACGAGATGGAAATTTTTGTCCGTTTTTTAATCTACTTTATTATTGGACTGGCGGGCTTATTTGCGGCGATAGCAATACTTTTTACGACTTTCTCTTATCTCATTCTTTTCATTATTGGAAAGGAATTTATCAAGGCGGCCGCAGTTATTGTCCTCATTTTTGTTGAAATTTTCGCAATTAACTATTTACTTTATGACTACCACAGTGAGTAAGATATGGAAAATCTAAATTTTAATAATGAAAAAGTAATACAAATGTGGGATTCAATTTTTATCTGGGGTCGGAAAACTGGAGAACGTACCTGTTGTAAAACTCCAGCTTTATTGATTAACGTTCACTTAAAAGATTATTTCTGTTCTAATGAGTGTTTTGATGAGTATTATAAAGAAAAGTTAAATTGACTTTTCTTAAAAATTATGATATAATTTTTATAGTAAAAAGGAAAAGGAGAAAATTAATTATGATAAGAATTGAAATGAGAGCTGTGACAGCTCAGGGTTTTGGTGGAGAGGCATATTATAAGGAAATTTATACTTTGAAGAAAATAAGTCAGGAAAAACTCAATTGGATGAGACAACAATTTGCTATCAAATATAATGTAATGATTGATATGATTGAAGTTACTACTCAAACAACTGATTAAGGAGGAACTTGAATGACTTTGAAGATTCAAGAGTTCATAAGAACTCATCCTAATTGGAAAGAGGAACTTTCCAGCTCTCCGTATAATCTTAGAATTTCTGAGGATGATGGCTTCTTTCTGTTTAAATACTCTCAAATTGATTCTGACTTTAATGAGGAGATTTGTCGTGAAGCCAGAGGTTTAATTCTCGATTCTACAGATAATTTTAAAGTTGTTAGATTTGCGTTTAAAAAGTTCTTTAACCTCGGAGAACAATACGCAGATGATATAGATTGGGATAATGCGGTCGGAAGTGACAAAATTGATGGAAGCTTAATGACACTCTGGTATGCTCGTGGCAAATGGCGATTAAGCTCTAGTGGAACTGTCAACGCTTTTAAGGCTGCCCTCGCTAATTCTACTGTCTATAAAACATTTGGAGAATTGTTTGATGCGGCCGCTACGAACGATGGTCTTGATATTAAGAGACTTAATCCTAATCACAACTATACTTTTGAACTTGTAAGCCCTTATAATCAAGTTGTTCTATCTTATCCAAAGCCTTCCCTCTATCATATTTCCACTCGTAGAATGGATACTTTAGAAGAGATTGAGGAATATATAGGAATACAAAAACCCAAATGTTATAATTTAAATTCTGAAACTGAATATCAAGACTTAGTATCACAAATGGGTGATGGTCATGAGGGAATCGTAGTAAGAGATAAAGAGGGCAATCGAGTTAAAATAAAAACGAAACGTTATTTTGAACTTCATCGACTTCATAATAACGGACAAATCAATCTTGAAAGAATTGTTGATTTAATTCAAGAGAATGATTACGAAGAACTTTTGTGCTATTATCCTCAATATACAGATTACGTTATGAAAATAAAGAAGAGAATGGAAGAAGCTGGCGAACTTGTAGCTCAAATCGTTGAACAAACAGCTCAATGGAAAAATGCAAACAATGTAACAGAAACTAATTCTCGTCAGCTCAAAGGATGTTTTGCTCAGCTTTACAAAAAAAATAAGTATTCCGCCCTCTACTTTTTGGCATATGATAATAAAATCATGCAAATATTTGCGACCGCACCAACTAAGAGACTTATCTCCTTACTTCATCTTGACGAAAATGAAAATGAAAAAGAATAATTGACTTTCATTATAAAAAATGATATAATATATATAGAATAAAAGAAAGGGGCAAGGAAAGTATGACTTATTCAAAAGCAGAAGTTTTCAGTATAGTGAGAGAAATGTTGGGGGATGGTGCAGAAGACATCTATCTCCCCAGTGAGGAATTTGAGATAGGATGTAGTGATGCTTTTCCAATTTCTCTTGGCACATACGGAGCTTTTAATGTCGAAGGCACAATGGAAGTTGAAGTCTATCGTGGGGCAACAAAAGTTGTTCTTGTTCCAGTTCAATCTGATTATGCTATTAAACTCAACATTTCTGGAACTTATTTAACAGAAGACGAATGCGATGAAGCCGGATTCCAATACCCTCATATTGACAGACTTTCTTCTGAAAATGTATTAGATGAAGAAAACATTATGTTTGAAAGTCTCCCAAAAGAATTAAAAGAAATTATTCTCCCAAATATATATATTGGAGACTGTGGAAATATTCCTGTTTATATACAAAAAAAAGTAAAAGCAACTTATGGACGAGTTACGGGGTTGGCTGAAGCTCGTTACAAAGCAAAAGGTAAAAGCCGCACGACTAGTGTACAAAAAGCTTTAAAGAGTAGCACGCCTGTTGGTTTAAATTGGATTATTCATAGTGTGTTGCCGGAAGCATTCGTTTCTGACTTAATTGACTTCTATGGAGAAGAGAAGGCTTCTTTAATACTTCAACAACTCTCTGTTAGCGAAATTACAGATTTAAATTATGAAAATTTTGGTTATGATATGGAAGATAGACCTTGTATTTTTGATATAGCTGGCTATAATGAAAATGATTTTTTTGAATATGATGAACACTTTTATGAGAGTAAAGGAGACTGTAACTTTATAGACGATGAAGAAAATTGATTATTTGACATTTATTATAAAATATGATATAATTTATATAAGTTTAGAGGAGGAAAAGGGAGCTAAATGAGTAAAAACAAGAAAGGTAATCAGAACTACGATAAGGAAGAGATTAAAAATCGTAGAGAAATGAATAAAGAAAAACGCAAACAAAAGCGAGAAATGCAAAAAGAAGCAACTGAAAAATCTGATTACCGCAGACGGAAACAACACGATAGAGAAGAATCTAAATGGGATTACTAATTAGAAAGGAGAAAATAATATGAGTATGAAAAGAAAGATTTTTAAATGGGGACGATTTAATGAATTGGCTAAGGAAATGGGAATCAAAATGCCTAAACAGCAAGAACGAAATGCTGGAAAACTTAAAGCACAGCGTGAGAAGTTCGCACGTTGCAGGAAGTGTGGTGGACAAATGACTTATATTCCTTCAACTAACGTCTTCATCTGCAATAATGTAATTGAAATTGAAAAAAAAGTGATTGTAGGTGGAATTCCAACTACTAAGACAGAAAAGAAAGTTTGTTCTAATCTGAACTTTGTTGAAAAAGAATATCAAAATTATATGAGATATTTGTTTGATTAATAGGAGGGTTTTAAATATGATTTTTGAATGTCAATTTTGTGGTAAGAAATATGAGTCAGCTAGTGAATATGCTAAATGCATGGGAAAATGTGCAGCTAAATATGAGAAAGAACAGGAAGTAAAAAATCAAAGAGAAAAGTCTCTTATTGAAAAAGAGAATGAAATTAAGAGAGAATATGAAGTTCTAAAGAAAGTTATTAGTGAATATTATAACATCGGTGGTAAAAAATCTATTAAGTCAACATTAAATATTGGTGATAAAGTATGTGATTGTAGCACTCCGTGTCAAAATAAAAATTTTAAGTTCAATAATGTATGGGTGGATACGACCAATAAAACTTTTACTATTCCAAAGGATGTAAAAATTGAATATTATGATAAAGCTGAAGATATTTATAAAGCATCTTCTCAAAAAAATAAAAATAAAGAGAAAAAGAATAAGAAGAATGATAGCAGAGACGAATCATTGGAAGACCTCTTAAAGAGAATTTTAGATGAAGAAAAATTTAAACCAAAAGAGTCAATATGGTTTTGTGATATATTAGACGACATTTTAAAAGAAGTTCATGGATATAAAAAATTCCCAGACAAAAAGGCTACTATTTTAGATTTTAAACCGAAACGTGATGAAACTTATTTTGATTTATTTGAATTTTTAAAAGAATTAGAGAAAAATATTAACGAAAAGTGAGGAGTAAAAATATGAGAATAAAAAATGAGTATAATTTTAATTATGTAATTGATAGTAATGAAAAATATGTAATTTGCATAGCATCACTTAAGAGAAGTGATATACGTTTGCAAAGACTTATTGAATTAGCAATTTTAGCGGCTCACTATAATAATGGTGAATATACTAAAAAATATTATAACTTTTTAACGAGAAAAAAGATGTTTAAGGGAATTGCAAGATTTAAGGATGGAGACACATTTAATTTAGAAGAAGCAAAAGAAATTGCTAGAGCAAAAGCTTTAAGACAAGCTAATGGTATTATGGAAGCTTTTGTAAAAGAAATTGAGAGTGAGCTTTTTGCTACTATTCGAAATATTTCCAGTATTGCAATTGGAACTCAATTGAAAAAACTAGAATATATTAAAAAGATTAAAGCGCTTACAAAGCAGCAGTAACAGACAAAAGTCAAGAGAACAAAAGGACTCTTGACTTTTTTCATATCTTATGATATAATAATATTGTAAGATAAAGAAAAAATGGCTATTTTAGAAAGGATTTGCGTATGAAGAATAAGATTAAAGAGAATTTTCCTACCGCCGCAGTTAATAAAAATAAAGATAGCACTGCCCTCTTAACTTTTTTAGAACTAAGTTCAGAGGTAAAAAGTTGGTTATTGTCTAAATATACAATGGAGGATGGGAGAATTGATGCTTTTGGGATTTCTGAATATGTAAAACATTATCGTTTAAAGTCTGATGAATGGAACATAAGATTACTTGAAGCTCGTCATTCTAAAAAAGGAGCTATCACACTATTGACAAAAGTTAAAATTGAATTTGATTATGCAAATGATTTAATTTGTTTTTCTCTCCCTGAATATGGTTTTCCAAAAAAAGCTGGAGAGGCAATAGTTGATTGGAGTGTAGTTTCTGAATATAAAAAGTATCTTTTAACCCCTGATGCAACATGGGGGGAAATCTGCATTAATTACAATTGCGGAGTTTTGGAATTAATTGACTTTAAACCTCTTTGTCCTTATACTTTTGATTTAGCAGTTTATAGACAAGGCCGCAAAAATTTCTCAATAGAAGAATGGATTGATTTATTATTGGGGTCTTTAAATTTTAACCCTAACGGATTTGATTCTACGGAACAAAAACTAACTCTTCTTCAGCGTTTCTTACCCTTTGTTGAAAAAAGATTGAATACAATTGAGCTTGCCACAAAAGGAACGGGAAAATCTTATTGTTATTCTCAGCTTTCTCCTAAAACGTGGTGTGTAAGTGGCGGCACTGTAACTCGTGCAACTGCATTTTATGATATGACAAGAAAAAAAGTAGGTTATTTTGGTAATAATTCTCAGGTAATTTTTGATGAAATTCAGACAATTAAATTTCCTAACCCTGAAGAGATAGGTGGGGCTTTGAAATCTTATCTTGAAAGTGGTGAAATTAGATGCGGAGCTTTTGAGGGAATGGCAGATTCTGGGTTGACTTTGGTTGGTAATATTCCAGTAGATTCTATGGATATAAAAGAGAAAAATATGTTTAAAACGCTTCCAAAGGTATTCCATGAATCAGCTTTAATTGATAGATTTCATGGGATTATTGAAGGATGGAAAATTCCAAGGATGAATGAAGAATTAAAAATGGAGGGATGGTCTCTTTCAACTGATTATATTGTGAAAATATTCGACCAGCTAAGAGAAGAATTCTATTATAGAGCTATCGTTGATGAGTTGATAAAAACTGACGGAAAAGCTGATACAAGAAATTTAGAAGCCGTAAAAAGAATTGCAACTGCTTTCTTAAAATTATTATTCCCCCATGTAACTTCTGCAAAAGAAATTGATAAAGAAGATTTTAAAAAATATTGTGTAGAACCAGCGGTTAAAATGCGTGAGGCTGTACTTTCTCAATTAAAAATTCTTGATAAAGAATATGAAGATAAACAAATGCCTAAAATAAGAATTGACTAATAATTCTTTTGACTTTTTTCAAAAAATATGATATAATTTTATTATAAAAGATAAAGAAAAGTTATAAAAGTAGTAAAAAGTATAAGAATAAAGTTGAAGGAGAGATTAGTATGATTATTGGATTTTTAATAGCTATTCTTTTAGCAATCCATTTTTGGTTGCTAATTAGATGTGCTATTTTAATAAAGGAGTTTAAGGAAGAAGACAACATTGAAAAAGAAAAGGAGGAATTTAAATGTATAAAGTAACTAATTTGGAAACAGGAGAAAAGAAAGAATATTCAGACCTTGAAGATTTTTTAGACGATATTAAAACAGATGAAACTATTATTGAATGGTTAGATGAGATTTATCCGTCTGTCGAAGTTCCATTTATTGGAGAAATACCCTCTGGTGAACTTATTTACAAATTGACGAATTGGAACAAAAATGATAAGAGCGTAGATTGGAATGTTTTGGAAGAAAGCTGGATGGATATGGAAACAGAGTTCATTCAATCTGAATTATCTTATGGGGTTGATGAAATGGATTATGGCTGTTATAGAATTAATGAAATTTCAGAGTAAAGTATACCTTAAATAAAAATAGTAAGAACTTTAAGTATATAATATAAGAGTGATAAAACTCATATATTATATACAATGGGTCTGTATTAGGTTCGACAGGTGTTCGAAGATTTTATAAGCGAGCAACTTATGGCGGATGGACAAGAATGGACTATAATGTATTTATTAAAAAGGGTGATTAAAACGGAAATTAAAGAGATGTCGCAAGAATATACTTCTATGAATACGTGTCATAATCGCTTTAAGCTCCCCAATCTTTTTAGGTTGGGGAAGTTTAGAGAGGGGACAACATGTGTAGATTATGGTGGCGGTGCTTATGATACGGTTGAAGAATTTTTAGCTACAAAAGGGGTTAAGGGTTATTGTTATGACCCCTACAATAGAACTCCAGCTCACAACCAAGCTGTGATTGATGCAGTTTCTCAGCTCAATGGCGTGGACTATGTTTGTAGTTCAAACGTTTTGAATGTGATAAAGGAAAAAGAAGTCCGACTTAATGTAATTCGAAACATGAGTATGATGGGAAAAGATGATGCAACTTTCTACTTCGTAACTTATGAGGGAGATAGAACTGGTATCGGAAAGGAGTCAACTAAAGGTTGGCAGAACAACAAGAGAACCAAGGAATATATACCTGAGATTCAGGAGTTCTTTGAGGACGTTAAAATAAATGGTTTCTTTATAACCGCCAAAGGCAAAAAGTCTATTTGACTTTCTTTAAAAATTATGATATAATTTTTATAGTAAGAAAGAAAAGACACCTTTAAAAGGAGGATGCTTATGGGATTGGATTATTCGATCAATTTGAGAGTTAAGAACATCAAGGAGAACACAATCCATGAAATTGAACTCGCTTATTGGCGCAAGTGTTATGGTATCCGTGACTGCCTTCATTCTCTCATCACCAAATTAGGGAAGAGTGTAAATGGGGATGACTATGAGTCTATTTGTAGCACTAGACATTTCTCAAAGATTATTGAAGCTCTGCTTAAAGAGATGGCAGACTTAGATTCTGACCTATGGAGTGATTCCTTGTGGGGCGCGGCAATCACACGCAACATTACATATGAGAACTTGAAGGTTCTGAGTCAAATGCAAGACATCTTTAGTTCTCCCTCGCCACAGAGACGGAAAGAAAAATTCTTAGATATAGTAGATGATTCTCTTCTTCCACAAGAAATCATTGAGCATATGGCGTTAATCGACTGGGAACATTCTCTCTTTGAAATTGTTTCTTATAATTCGTATTAAGAAAGATAATTTGATTTTTCTCATTTTTTATGATATAATTATTATAGTAAATGAGAAAAATGTGCTTTAAAAAAGGAGAAGATTTTATGAGTTTGAATTATAAGATTTCTTTAAGAGTAAAAAATCATAAGGAAAATACGGTTCGTGAAATCGAGCTTGCTTACTGGCGAAAGTGTGATGGTATTCGTGACCGTCTGCATCCGTTAATTGCAAATTTAGGAAAATGGAAAGATGAAGATGAAAATTATGAAGCAGTATGTAGCACAAGTCATTTTCGTGAAATAATTAATGCTCTTTGTGAAGAATTAACAATTTTTGATTCTACTTTATGGAGAGATTCTTTTTGGAGTGGAGAAGTAACACGAAATACTACATATGAAAATCTAAAGGTTTTAACTCAAATGCAAAGTCTCTTTAGTTCTCTTTTGCCCGCACAAAGGCGAGAGAAGTTTATGAGAATGGTGGATGACGGTTCTCTTTCAGATGCTTTAATTGAGACTCTTGCTTTAGTTGATTGGGAGAACTCTACTTTTGAATTGTTTCTTACAATTCCTATTAAGAATGTTTATTTGACATTTTTAAAAAAGTATGATATAATTTTTATAGAGAGTTGAGGAAAGAAACTTTTAGGAGGTTGCTTATGAAGAAAGAAAAAGTTTTAGTACAGGTTATGGATGGTGAATATGCTGGTCGTAAAGGTTACTATTATAAAGGTTCAGCAATTCGCACAAAGACTGGGACTTGTGTAATGTGGTATTCAGAAGAGGGTAAGAGTCCTTATCGTTCGGCAGTTCTTTTGAAGAATCTTCAACCAATTAAAAGTTAATTTGACTTTCATAAAAAATATGATATAATATTTATAGAAAGTTAAATAAAAGCCTGTTCCTCTTAATTGAGGAGAAAGTGAGGATTTATGAATTATATTTGGATTGTTAGATATGCAGAAGATGACGATATAGAGGTATTTAATAACCCCACTGCTGCATATGATTGCTGTGTAGAATATATTAAAACTTTAATAACAAATAAAAATGTTATTAAAGAATGCCTTGAAGAACTTCGAACACATTTTCTTAATGACTCATCTGATTTTTGGTGCGATTCAATTTGTGAATGTTGGAAGCAAGAAATTAAAAGTTAATTTGACTTTCATTAAAAAATATGATATAATTTTTATAGAAAGTTAAGGAAAAGAACTCTTTGCTAGGAAAAGCGTAAGAACCTGTTCAGCCCGACGAGAGTGAAGTAGAACGGTGTATCAAGGAAAAGAATCAAACCCGACCTTGGCAGGTATTGCGTAAGAAATAGCTAGTCTCAAAATTTTTAGTCTTATTTCTTTAAGGAGGAACTGTGTATGAATATGAATTTTGTTAAAGAATTTCAGGTGGAAGCAAACGCTCAGAAGTATGCTAAGGCTGTAAAAGGTAAGGTTCAGGTTCGTTACGAATGGGATTCTATGAGAAATAAGGTTGTTAAAATTTATATCGTTAAATATTAAAGATATACTCCTAAGCAAGAGTTTAAACTGCTTGCCAATATGAAAATTAATTTGACTTTTCTTAAAAAGTATGATATAATTTTTATAGTAAAAAGAAAAGTCTACCTTTGAAAGGCGGTAAATTTATGGGATATTATACTTCTTATAATTTGAAAGTTACTCCTCGTGTTGAGCCGTGTGACAGTGACTTAATTGAAATTGCAAAAATGATTGACATCATTTTTGATGACGTTATTTTTGGTGACTTAGAACTGATGTATATTAAAGAACACAACATCATTGATGTATTTTTCGAGCGTAAGGAAGATGGAATTTCATACATCCTTGCAAGAGTTTCTGAGATGTTTCCTGAATATACTTTTTATCTTGAAGGACGTGGAGAGTTCTTTCCCGCTGATTGGTGGGTACAATATTATAAGAATGGAGAACGTAGTAAGAAAATATTTTCAGTCATTAAAAGTCCTGATGATATTGCGAATGGTATACTTGAAGAAAAATTTTTAAAGAATGATTGACTTTATTTAAAAAGTATGATATAATTTATATGTAAGATAAAGAAAATGTCTCTTTTGAAAGGAGAAAAGCTTATGGAAAATAAAGTTTTAAAGGTTACTTATGGTAAAGCTGATAGCCGTGTGTGGAAAAATCGTTTTGATGATTACAAACGAGCAAGAGCCTTTGCAAAGGCAAATGGTGCTAAAGTTGAACGAACTAATGATTCCGTTATGAAGTATGTTGTTTATACCGTTGGCGAGGGTATGAAAGCTTAATAATTTGACCTTTCTCAAAAAATATGATATAATATTAAAGGAGACCAAAACTTCTTCCAGTGAGTTTTACGAAGCGAGTGCCTGCGTTGGCTTTAATTTTAGAACTGGAAAAACAAAATAATAATTTGACCTTTCTCAAAAAAATATGATATACTATCATTATAGTAAATGAGAAAAGTCGCATACCGAACGAAGTTCGGAGAAATGGAGATTTATATGACTGCTATTACTATGAGAGCTTTTATGACTGCTATGATTACTGGTGAATTGGTTATTAATACCAAGAATGAGAAAGATGAGATTGTTCAAGTTACTAAGTCCATTTTTAATGAAGATGGAACTTTGATTTCTGAAATTACCGACTACGCAAATGAACAAATTGTTAAGTTGGATAAGAAGAATAATGCTAAGAAAGACTCGACAAAGAAGACTCCTAAGCAAATCGAAAATGACACAATTCGTGAAACAATCTTAGATATGATGGAAGAAGGTATTACTTATACTTCTCGTGATATTATTGATTTTAATATCGATGGAGTAGCTACTACTCAAAAAGTAACAGCTTTGATGAAGGTTTTGGTAGCAGAAGGAAAAGTTGAAGTGAATGATGTAAAGACAGCAAGTTCAAAAGGTAAGGTAAAGGGTTATAGTATTGTTGTTAAGGAAGCGGAAAAGACAGAAGAGGCAGAGAAAAATGAAACAGAAGAAACAGAATAATATAGAGAGGAGCTATGCTCCTCATGATGAGTCAATAGCTCAGTTGGATAGAGCATCTGTCCTTTAAACAGAGGGTCATGGGTTCAATTCCCATTTGACTCACCAACTACAACTACAATTAAATATTTTCCTTTATAATAGTCGTTCTATTTAGTTCTAGTTATTATTTAACTAAAAACTTTATAGAACGACTTTTGTTTTATCAAAAGGAGAAAAACTTGTTTGACATTTTCCTTTTTATATGGTATAATATATATAGTAAAAAGGAAAAGTGTCGCTTTGAAAGGAGAAAATGAAATGAACATTAGTGAATATATTAAAAAGTACGAGGAAACTGAGCAATATCGAGTAATTATGAACACAATTAAACAAGACCATTACTCCTATTGTGGAGATACGATTTATGATGAAGAAATTCTCGATAGAATGCTTAAGGAGGTTAATGATATTTCTTCTGAGGATGATATAGATTATGCAAATGGCGCAACTAAAGTAGTTATTATCTACAATGAAATAGTCATTAAAAAAACTTTTACTGGTTATATTGATTTTTCTGCTGAGGGTGATGAAGTAGAACTCATAGATTATGACATGAAAAACCAAGATTCATACGACTATTCACCCGATTATTGTGCACTTGAATCAGTTGTGTATGAGGAAGCCTTTTTAAAAGGATTACAGGATTTTTTTGCAGAGGTAATTCAAGTTTCAAAAAATGTATACGCTCAACTTCGAACTGACCATACTTTAAGTGGCTTTTTCCTTATTGAAGATTTGGGATTAACAAAAATAGATGTTGAGGAAATTCGTGAAGAATACGGTTTTGAACCTTTAATTCCAGACTATGCTATTGCTTGGTGGTTTATTCACAAAACATCTGAGCATTTACAAACTTTTTCAGATTTTTTATATGACCACAAAATAAATGATTTACATTCTTCAAATATAGGTTTCTTTAATGGAGAAATAAAATTATTTGACTATTCTGGATATAATTCTGGAACTGAAAATACGTTTTAGTTTAGCATTACAATTTTCTTAATATAAAGAAAAGCTTCTTTGACTTTCTTTAAAAAATATGATATAATATATATAGAAAGTTAAAGAAAAGAACGAGGAGGATATTTGTATGGTAAGTGTTGATGAGTTGTTGGGTCAATATGGAAATACAAAAGCTGGTTTGATTTTATGGGATATGGTTTATCTTCTTCAAAAAGAGGAATACTATAGCTGGGATGGTGGGATTTATAACGAAGACGAATTAGTCATGGCAGAAATTACTTCTGAAATTCCTTTTAACGTTGATTGCGGGGCAACAAGAGTTTGCATTATTTTTAAGAGTTTAGTCTTAAAAAAGAATTTCTCTGGGAAGGTCTGTTTTGATGATGAACTTGATGATTTTGATGTAGATAATCCAATCGAATATGATACTGACTATTGCAAGACAGAAGAAAAAGTATATCAAGAAGCATTGAAAGAAGGGCTGGAAGAATTTTTTGCAGAAATTCAAGAAATTGGCAATGGAGTGTATGCCCAACCAACTTGCGAAAAAACAATCTATGATAGTGATTACTATAAAGACTTTGGAAAAATGTATTCAGAAGAAGTTCATGATTATCTCAATTATATTTTTAATTACAAAATTCCTACAGAAGTTCTTAATTATTGGGCAAGAACAAAAAGAATTGGTCAGTTAAGAAAGCTTGCTGAGTTTCTTAAAGCTCACAAAATTAATGATTTACATAGAGAAAATATGGGATGGTTTGGAGATGAGATAAAGTTATTTGATTATTGTGGTTTTGATTCAAAAACTGAAAAAACCTTTATTTGACTTTTCTCATCATGTATGATATAATTTTTATAGTAAAAAGAGGTAATTAAAAAGTAAGAATCATTAGTTTTGTTGAGTAAGATAAGGAAGTAGTTTATGTCTGCGGTTGATTAATACTTTTGTTACTCAGAGGAGGTAGCTTAATGATTAGATTTGTAGATGAATGTGTTTGCTGTGATCTGCCATGCATTGATTGCGGTCGCAAGAATGTAGAGAGAGTATATTGTGATGTATGTGATGAAATGATTGGTGATGTATATTATGAAGTAGACGGAGAGGATTTATGTCCTGATTGTGTGACTTCTGTTCTTATTAGTCGATATTTGAACACAAGCTCTTTAAGGAAAGATTATTATGAATATTCTCTTAAGTGTGACGACAGTTTTACTGAGAGAGAAATTGAAGATTCCGTTAGAAGATTCGAGAGTTTAAATGAAGAGAATCAATTTGCAGAGCTTTATCAAGAAGATTCAGAAATGATTGCTGAATTTGCTGAGGTTGATATAAAAAAGAGAAATATTGGAGATTAATGAATGAAGTTCGTTAAATAGCTTTATAGCAGAATATTGTCTTATAGAAAGGAAGAGTAAAGCATATGAATAAATATGAACTTGCGGAAATTATTAGAAAACACGAAATGTGGTTGAATGGAACTAATGTGGTTCTGGAATTCATTTTTTCATTAACCGTCAAGAGGCTGTTGATTTCACAATGTTTTAAGGTTTTAAAATAACTTAATTAGTAAGAGGTAATAGTATGATGATTGAATATTGGGTTCATTACAAAGGATTTGATGACGAATTTGGAGTAAAGGGAAAATTTCTTAGAAATGAACTGGCAGAGTATATGGTTGAGGAACTGCTACGATTGAAGTTGGTGAAAGAAGCTTGGGTTGAAGTAATCTTTGACCCAGCTACCCCTGAAAAGGAGCTAGAGATATGAACGTATGTATAATTTATGGTGTCGACACTAAAATTCCTTACCTCACCTATGAGACTATTCTTAATATTGTTGAGGACGGGGCAGTCGCAAAGGCTTGGTTGAAAGCCTATGAAGATTGTGGACTGTGGAAAAATCTCCGCTATGAATACTGGTGTGTGGAGGATAAACTCCCGTCGAGTTCTTCCCCAGCCGGAAAGCTTATTTGACTTTTCTCGAAAAATATGATATAACTATTATAGTAAATGAGAAAAAGTCTGTTGAAAGGAGTTCAGAATGTTTAGACTGATTCAAATTAACGGAACGGTTGAAATTCCTGAGAATGTCTCTCATGACGACTTCATGGATGAGTTCTTAACATGGTGTGAATCTAAAGGCTATTACTTTGGCGGCGGAACAGTTGAAATTGAAGATGATAATGAGGAGGAAGATTGAATGGGATTTCATAAAGGGCTTTTCGTAATTCAGAACAATCCACAATGCACTTCTCAACTTGCTCACGTTGTGAGCGGTTGGATTGATGAGAGGAATCAATATGGATTTCATAAGCGTTATAATAAGTGGGTTGCCACCGACCTCGTGAGTGGATTGTTGGTAACTTCTCAACTTACTCGTAGGGCTTGTGTTGAATGGATTGAAAGTAACGCTGACCGCATCGCCGCAGAAAAGGAAACTCAAAGCTACAAACTTAAGGTTGAAAGCTTTCGAGATGTTCTTATCCACGAACTTAAGAAAATTGAAGTTCAAAATAGAATGATAATTTGACTTTTCTTTGAAATTATGATATAATATTTATAGATAGTTAAGGGAAGGAGTGTTATGTAATACAAATGCCAAGATTTAAGGTGTTTGACTGTTATGAATGGGAACACGAATTGCTTGGTGAGGGTCTGACTATGGAAGAAGCAATCAATTTGATAGACCAGCGAATTGCTGACACCGATGGAGAATGTGATTGTTATTATATCAGAGAAGATGAAGATGAAGAGCTTGATTATGACTGGAAAGTTAAAAAGTTTGTTTGACTTTTCTTAAAAAATATGATATAATATATATAGAAAATGAGAAAGGGGTTTTGATAGAATGAAAAAGATTATGGTGATGGCATATAAGGAAAACTTTCCTTTCAAAGATGAAAGTTTTAAGCGTGTTTTTGATACGATTGAAAAGGCGAAAGAGGAAGCCTTTAAGTTAGCAAAAGAGGGATACGACACAATGATTCAGACTGTTGTTTGGAGTGAAGACGACGAACGTTGGATTTGTCTTTAATCAGAAAGGGGAATACGTATGATTAGTATTGAACGTTTCGAGAAAATCTTGGAACGAAAGTATTACAATGGCATCCATACCTTTACTGGGAATTTTTCCCATAACGTCTACACAATTCAGAACTCCACCAATCATCGAATGAAGTGGACGCTTTTTATTAATCAAGTGCCGGCACGTGTGAACACCAATTTCTTTTCGATTGCCTGTGAAATCTACGACACTGAAAGAGAATTCATGTAAATTTCATGACAACAAGAGCAGATTAAGTAAGACATTAATTAAAACTTTTAACAATTTTACAAAAAGTTTACTTGACATCTTTCAAAAAATATGATATAATATATATAGAAAATGAGAAATGAGCTTGTTTTTTGAAAGGAGAATATAAAATGCTTACTTTTCAAGAAGTTTATCGTGAGTGGAAAATTCCCTTTGAGGAATTTCCTCAGCCTGATGGCACAGTTCTTTTGAGAAAGATTGAACCTTGTTCCGTTACCTACAATGGAAGAGTTACCGAATTGGGAAAACGTTACACTTCCTGTGCGACACTTGTGTCCGCAGATGGTTTCCAAAGTCTTGGACTTAAAGAAATGAAAGATGAGTATTACGAAGACCCGCAGGCATACGCAGACTTGGTTGAAATTGATAGCTATGAGGGTTTGATTGGACTGACAAGTGAGGAGCTCTTTAAAGAAGTTAAGAGACGACAGAAAGAGAGAAAACTTAGGGTTGAAGGCTGAAAGCTTATTTGACTTTTCTCAAAAAAAATGATATAATATATATAGAAAATGAAAAATGAGTTTGTTCTTTGAAAGGAAAATATAAATGGAGAAATATCAAGTATGGGCTAAATTTAATGGAAAATGGAAGTTAATTGAGACCTTTGATAATTCTCGCCTAGCAAAAAGAAAAATGAGAGAACTTGTTTACCTCTATTATGCTGAGGCCGCAACAATTGAGGTAATACAAGAATAAGGAATAAAATTAGTAAGATAAGACAAGTCGTTATTAATCATGAAAGATTTTCCCTTAATGGGAAGAAAAGGAGATAAGTATATGATGGATTTTACTACAATTAAGGAAAGCACAATCAAGACCACTGCAAGAACTGAAGCTGTTGAGGCTTTGAAGGAAATGTTGGTTGAACGCTTCGGTGATGGGAATGTCACTCAGGTGGGCAGTGGTGAGTTTTCCGTTGCTTTGGGCTTTGCCCCCAACGGCAATGAGGTTTGCGTGAACTTCAGCATTACTGCTAAGGAATTTGCTGACCGCCAGACGGCTAAGCGTTCCTATGTTGCCTATAACCGTCTCGCTGAAGGAGAGAACTTTGAAGAGAAGTTGACTGAATCTGCTGAAAAGAAAGCGACGGCCGCAGAAAAGAAGCAAGCCAAGATTGAAGCTGATAAAAAGGCAAGAGCAAAAGCTAAGGAAGTAAAAGAAACAATTGAATTTGACGACAGTGATGCACCGTTCTAATCCTTTCAAACCCTTAAAAGTTAAAGACAAAACAACTCTTTGACTTTCCTTAAAAATTATGATATAATTATTATAGAGAAAAGGGGAAAAGAAACAAAAACTTAAGTCGACAATGCCGAAGAAAAGGAGAGCACTTTATGGAAAAGGTTTATCGTGATTTTTCTGGTATGAAAGTAAGTCAAGTTAAAACTGCTGTTCGTGAAATGTTAATGGCAGACTTCGCAGAGTTTCTCACTCAGAAGTATACCAAAAGCGGTGTGGTTGGCGCTGCTGAAATGGGTGTCGTAGTTGGGTATTTTATAGATGAAGATGGCTTTGAACATGAAGTGCCGGCAGTAGTTAAAGCAACTGCAAAACCTTTCTATGATTCTGTAGGAACAAAAGGTCGAGTAACTGAACAATATGTATTAGAAGATGAGATTGAAGCCTATGAATTAGAAAGAAAGGCAGCAAGTGCAAAAAGAAAAGGTCGCCCAAAGAAAGGAGAAACAGAAAATGAATGAGAGAGGAGAGGGAAGTAATGTCTAAACAAAAATAATTACTTTCCTCTCATTCTTTCTGCCCTTATCAAGGAGGAATAATATGACAAATCAATATTTTATGAACGTTGTATTAAAGAAGCTTGAGGACGTAATCGAAGAAACTTATAAGAGTTTTGAGATAGAGTTTGGAACTGTTCCTAAGAGTGTATAGGATTATGGATATGGGTTGGTAAAATGTTTAATTGAAGAGCGGGCAGAAAGACAAATCTCTGATAAGAGTGCGGAAGAAATGTTAGAAGAATTTTTCTCAAAATGAGAAAACCTTATGAAAGGGGGTGAAAAGAATGGATAACTTTTAAAGTGATTCCTCTTACTGTGGAGGAAAAGAAAATCGTAGATAATACAGAATATTAGAAACGAAATGATATTTTCTATGAGATTGGTTATTACACATCTGGATATTATGAACTATCTTTTCCAAATGGAAAAAAGGTAATAGGCTGGTCAAAACATTTAGGAAAACAATTAAAAGAAATAATAAGAAGCGTTGCACCAGTTAAAGGCTCGATAAGAAAAACTTATGTAGCAAAATGGTGTCTCGTTGCAAAAGAAGAAAACAAAGAGCTAATAAAGTCAATTGATGATATTAAAATTAAAGTATGGGAAACGCTTGACTATGAGCATCAAGCAAAAGAAAAGTTAAGAAAAATTCCAAAGATAAACCGAACGCAATATTACAATGAGAAGTTCTATGACTGAAATAATTGGGTTATTAGGGGATGGAAAAGTCGTTGAGAAAAGTGGACTTGATTCCACTTAAACAATGATAAATTGTAAGTGAGAAAAAAAAGGTAAGGAGAAAAGGTAAGGAGAAAAGGTAAGAAAATTAAGGAAGTAAAAAGTAAAAGCTTTAACTAAGATAAGAGGTGAATAAAAATGAAGACTCAATACGTCTATAGTATCACAATAACAAAAGAAAAAGAAACAATACGATTCTTAAAATGTTTTGAATCTCAAATTAAAGTAGATAACGAACTTATCAATACTTTAAATAAACCAAAAGTCCTCATCAAAGGAGACGAGTCAGAAAGCTACGCTTTAGTTGCAATAATTCAAAAAGAGAATTTCTCTGAACTATATGAAGAATTAAAAAAAATTTCCAAAATCTACAAGCTTTCTGTTGAATACGTAAAAGATAGTTACGTCTACATTCTCCCATATAAACAACTCCATTCAGGAATTGACTACAAATACAATCAACTAATTATCCACAACGATGTTCCTAAGACACGTCCATACGCAAAGAACGAAGAAGACTTACGCTTAAGAAAAGCAGAACCAAGAGACTATGGAAGTGGGGCAGAGGAAGAAAAAGATTCTAATATTGGAATTAAAGAACTTTTAGTAAGTAAAGAGTGGTTAAATCGTTTATACTGTCGCTTCACATACTTAACTCATAATTACTACTACTATTGTAATGGATGTAATGATTACTATACTGCTAAGAATCTTTTTCTTCAGGCTTTTGTTTTAACTTTAAATGAACTTCATACTAAGAATGAAACAGAAATTCCAGAATTAATTAATCACTTAACAATTTTTCCAACATTAGATAGTTCACTTACTCCAGTTGTTACTTTAATTGGAAAAACACGAGTTAATCCAGAATCAGAACAATATTTAATCTATGTTGCACCAACTTTTGAGGGGCGGGCGTTAATATTAGCCCCTAATAATACTTTCTATGCGAGAGAAAATAGTAAGGAGATTACAGAATTATTTTGGTATATGATTAAGGAATATTCAAAGTATTATCCAGTTCCTTAAGTAGGAAAATTATTAATTATTATATTATTATTATTAATAATAAGAATAAAGTAAGGGAATAAAAAGAAGAATAAAAAGAAAAGAAGAAAGAGAAGAAAAAGAAAAAAAGGAGAGAAAGGGAAAAAAAGTTAGTAGGCGGTTCAATAAAAGAATCGCCTATTTTTTAAAATAATAAAAATAATAAGAGCAAAAGATGAGAAGATATAATTAGGGAAAGGGAGAAAAAGAAAAGAAGAGAGAAAGAAAAAGAAAAGAAGAGAGAGAGAGAGAGAGAGAGAGAGAGAGAGAGAGAGAAAAAATTGGGTGGGGCTACAAAAAATTAAGGAGAAATTAAAAATTGGGACATTTGAAAGTTAAGAACGAATTTAAATTTAAAAGCTGGAAATTAGAGCTGAAATTGAAAGTTAAAATTAAGAGCTGAAATTAAGAACTGGAAACTTGGGGGGCAACATCTGAAGTTGTGCGGGTTTGTAGGAAATGTGGCATTTGGAAGTTTGGGACATCTGGAAAATTGGGTATCTGAAAGTTTCATTTGCTAAAAAAGAAAGCGTGAGCAACGAAGTTGCGAACAGCCCTGCTTCTGCGGCTTGCAGAAGTCTTTTCTGCTTACTCTTTCGAAAAAGAGTAAGATAAAGATTAGGGAAATTTGAACATTTCATTAGGAATTTTTGAACATTTCATTAGGAATTTTTGAACACTTCATTAGGAAAATTTGAACATCTCGTTAGGAAAATTTGAACACTTTTTTTAGAGAGACGGTTAGAGATTATTACCTTAATATATATATAAAGGAGGTGAAATAACATGGCAAAGAATTATGTTTATACGCATACACAGACAAAGACAGACTATAAGAAAGATAAGAAGATTACTTCAAAGCAATGGCAGGTTTACTACTATTTACTAAGCGTATCCTATTACGATTCTTAGAGTGTGGAAGACCATCGTTATGTTTATAAGAAAGAGCTTAGTGTGGCGGCCGCAGCTAGATTTCTTGGAATAAGTCGTTCCACAATTTATACGGCGCTGTCAAATCTGAAAGAAGCAAACTTAATAAAGGAAACAAACACCGCTTATCTATTGTATGCCCGCAACTGGATCAAGATAGAAAAAGAAACATTAAAGGCACTACTTAGTCTGACAAAAAATGTATCAAGAAGAATTGATATGCTGCGAATCTATCTGATTTTAAAGAAATTAAATGAGATAAGTCAAGGAGCTGACGAAAAAGTATTTACGAGAAAAGATTTGATTGACATCTTAGGACACAACACAACAACTTCAATTGACTACGAGAATGTGACTGGATACCTCGTATGGCTTAGCTATCTTAATCTAATTGAATTTAAAACTCATACCGCTTTTAAAGAGGGCGTTGGTAATTACGTTGTCTTTCATTTACAGAAGATCAACGAAACCACGGATAAAGGAGCTGAGATGTTGGCATTGATGAAAGAAAACGAAGTAAGTGTGATACCAGAAGCAATAAAAGAAAAGTTAAAAGAGATTATTTAATTAGTAGCTCCCCTTTTATTTCTAGTATTTAAATTAAGATAGGAATCAAAGCTAGAACAGCTCCGTTTTAAGGGGCTGTTTATTTTTCTGAAGTTAATTAAAATAGAGGGCCGCCGCAATATAATTAGAGAGGTCTAAAAAAAGAGGGCAGAAAGAAATAAAGGGGCGGCAGAAAATTCTAATAGGAGCTGTCAAAAATTTGACTTGCTAAGATTTTCGTTTTGCTCTAGATTTAATTAAGAGAGTGAGCAACGAAGTTGCGAACCAGCCCGCTTCCGCGCTGCTGCGGAAGCCCTTTTGCTTACTTTTCTGGGAAAAGTAAGTATATAAATTGTAGTAAAATTTTCATTCTCGTGTAGCTTTTTTTTCATTCTCGTGTAGTAAAATTTTCATTCCGTGTAGTTTTTTTTTCACTCCCGTGTAGCATTTTTTTCATTTTTTTTGACTGAAAAAGTTGGACAAGTTCTTCATTCTTATTACTTATTATTTGGAGGTGATAAGATGTCAAAATCACAAGACCGTTTATTCGAGGCTCTTAACTATGGTAAGGGTGAGAAAGCAAAATTAACGGCAAAACAATATTTGGTTTACTCCTACTTAATGTCAATTTCTAAGTGGGATTCACAAGATAAAGAGCATCATTATTACGTTTACAAGAACTCTTTTCTGATAAAAGATGCGTGTGCAATAATCGGAATCTCGCAACCGACATGGAGAAGTGCAATTAAAAAGCTAAGAGAAGAACTTTATATTCAAGAGTTTGATAGGTATTATATTATAGAGATTCCTAATACTTACGCACCGCTTAACATTAACTTAATCAAGTTTCTCTTACCATTTGGAGCTGCTATTGATAATGGCGGAAATATTATTAGTATTTATTCTGTTCTTTACAGATGCTGGAAAGGCGCAAAAGATAATGGTGAAGCTTGCGAGATTACAATTAACCAGTTAAGAAAACTCTTTAATGTAAATCACGATAAGAAGACATTAGCAAGCTATAAGTTAATGCTAATGCTGTTCGAGTATTATGAACTCATAAAGGTTAAAAAAGTTGGGCGGCACTTTCAAGGAAATCCTTATACTGGCTATATTATTGAAGATGTTTAGCTAAAATTGCCCGAAAACATAGAGCAAGATGACATGGCGCCGGACGATATTAGTGAATTATTGCGCAATTTAAATACTTACAAGAATGAAATAGATTAAAAAGGAGGTCAATAATTTGACTTCCTTTTCTTTTTATCTAACTTTTAAGTCAAATATTTGTAATTATTTCTCAAAACCTCCTCATTTATGGCAGCTCCAATTTAGGAGCTGTTATTTTTATAGGGGTAGAAATTATTTTAGAAAGGAGCTGTCAATTTAAGGGGCTTAATAATTTGCGGTCGCCTCATAAAAATAAGGGGTTGATTTTTTTATAGAGGGGTCGCCGCAACTAAAGAGGGGTCGTTGCAATTGAAGAGGGGCTGGATTTTTTTGAGGGGTCTTAGGAAAATTAAGGGGCTAGAAAATTTAATTGAGAGGGTTGAAAATTTTTTCTCCTTTCTAAAAATTTGAAGTGAGCAACGAAGTTGCGAACAGCCCTGCTTCTGCGGCTTGCAGAAACCCTTTTGATTACTTTTCTGGGAAAAGTAATATATAAATAGGTGAAATTTTTTTCATTCCGCTATCCCATTTTTTTCATTTCCTATCCCATTTTTTTCATTCGCTATCCCATTTTTTTCACTCGCTATCCCATTTTTTTCATCGACTGAAAATGGTAGATAAATTGTTTCATTCTGTTACATACAAGCAGAGGAGGTAAAGAAAGGAAATGACCAAATCAACGGAAAGATATTATGAAGCTATTGACTACGGTAAAAAGCAGAAAGCAAAGCTAACAAAGAAGCAATACTTAGTCTACTCTTATCTAATGTCAATGTCGAAGTGGAACGCACAGCGTCGAGAAGATCACTATTACGTTTATAAAAATACTTTTCTAATAAAGGACGCGTGTAAAATGCTAGGTATTTCACAACCGACTTGGCGCAATGCGATTCAGAAATTATAGGAACTGTTCTACATAACAGAGTTTGATGCTTATTATTAGATAGAAATTCCCAATACATATGCTCCACTTGACATTTACTTAATCAAGTATTTACTACAATACGGAACGGAGATCTAGAATGGTGGTCACATCGTTAGCGTTTATTCAGTATTGTATAGATACTGGTATTACTGCACGAAAAATGGAGATAGTTGTGAAATTAGTATTAGTTAGCTGCTTAATTTGTTTGACTCACGCAACGGAAAAACAAATGCAATTACTTATCGTTTAATGCTAAGTTTATTTGATTCATCGGAGCTGATAAAGATGGCAAAAGTTGGAAGAGAATATTAGGGTGAACCATATACTGCTTATCTTATTAAAGAAGTTAAGCTAGCATTAACAAATGAAGAGAAAAAGCGTTTAGAAACGTTAGGAAATGGTGATATTAAAGAAATTCTGAAAGCGCTAGGGGAAAAAGATGTCAAATAAGATTAAAAAGGAGGTCAATAATTTGACTTCCTTTTCTTTTTATTTAATTTTTAAGTCAAATACTTGTAATTATTTCTCAAAACTTCTTCGTTCCTAACAGCTCCCGAAACCCAGCTCACTAGATCATTGAACCCAACTCACAGACGGAGCTGTTCCAGCTCACAGCTCTTTGTAACCCAGCTCACAGCTCACATAGCTCCAGCTTACGAGATCTCAGAATCCAGCTCACAGAAGAAAAGACTCCCAGCTCACAGCTCCTCTAGTTCCAGCTCACAGCTCCTCTAGTTCCAGCTCACGGAATAGAAGATCTTCCAGCTCACAGACGGTTGGCAGATCTCCAGCTCACAGAGTTTTCCAGCTCACGGCGGCTCACATGAATTCAGTTCACAGCAATACAAAGACGGAGAGTCCGCACAAACTTCCGAACAAACGTTTCGAACGTTTCGGCTGTTAAATTTTAGTAATTAATCAAATATTGGCGGAGCTGGTAAAAATTAGTAGATCTACCAATAATTGATTATAATGGTAAAATTTGGTAAACTAACACAGAGCAATGGGAAATTACCAATAATTGATTATAATGGTAAAATTTGGTAAACTAACACAGAGCAATGGGAAATTACCAGTTTCTGGGAGATCTTCCAATTCATGGCAGGTTTGGTAAATTTTAGCAAACTAACACAGAGCAATGGGAAATTACCAATAATTGGTAGATCTCCAAAATTTACCATTTCATAAATAATTGATTATTGGCAAGAGCAAAAATTTTTTATAGTAATATAATTTAATCTTATTACCAAAAACTGGTGCAAGAGCAAGCGAAATTTATAGTAATATAATTTAATCTTATTACCAAAAACTGGTGCAAGAGCAAGCGAAATTTATGTTATTATTACTTATTTATATGGGAGCTGTCCGAATTTTCAGAGCAAGGGAAATATTATAGTGGAATAAAATAAAATGATGTGGCGGCCGCCATTAGTTTTTTGTATCATACTATAAAATTTTAATTCAAATAATAATTATTTTATATCATCCTATAACTGAAAAATTTATGCAAATTGCACAAACTTTTTTCCACACTGAAAAAATCCCTATCTATCAACCTTTTTCTTACTTTGTTAAAAAAATAACTTTCAGAAAACCCCTTGACAAAACTAAAAAAGTATGGTATAATAATAGAATAGTCAAGAGGAAAACAAACCGTTATTATAAGAGGAGGAAAATGCGAATGAAAGTGATTTTGGTCGATACAGAGGGATTATTGAATGTATCTGCTTTTAATGTTGCTTATTTAGTGGTAAACCTTCCAGATTGTAGAATTATTCATGAAGGAAATTTGGTAATTTTTCCCAATATCTGGGATAATTTGGTAGCAAGTCAAGACTCAAAAAATCCCGATATTACGCCTAATTTAAGTCGCTTATTAACTAATAATATCGAAAATATTTTTAATAATCTTTCAGAGTATACTATCATTAAGTCAAGAAATGGACTTGCAATGCATTTTAGAAATTTATTTAAAAAATATCCCGATATTTCACGCTTTTATGCTTTTAATGTATCATTTGATAAAAACATTTTATCTAATTCCATGGGTGAAACTGTATTTAATGCGATTTTTAGCGGTTTTTCCTTTCATGATATTCAAACAATGTTCTTTTTTACTCATTGTAATAATATAGAATATATCAGATTTTGTTATAAAAACGGCTTTTTGACAGCAAAAGGAAATTGCAATACTACAGCGGAAACTTTTTACAGATATTATACAAAAAATCCGAAATATAGAGAAAAACACCTCGCATTAGATGACGTTATGATGGAATTTGAATTATTTCAGTCTGCGATTACTATTGATGAAAGCGTCGAAACATCGCCAAAAAAGTTGTGGTTACTTTTAAATAAATTGTATGATAAAAATGATTATGACCTAATAATGGAAATGCTGGAATAATCCCCATATATGGGGATATTCCCTACATTATCAGTATTTTGCACAAACTCAATATTAAAAGTTTGTGCAACTTGCCTATTGACAAAGTTCAAAAAATGTGGTATAATAGAATAGTAGTCAAGAGGAAAACAAGAACTGCATACCAGGAATTGGTAGAAATGGAGTTATTACAATGATGGATTTGAGTATTTACAAAAATGATACTGCCCGCAAAAATGCAATTCGTGACAAATTGGCTGAAATTGTCAAGATTGCATTAGTAGCAGAATTTGGGAGTGAGAACGTCATTTCTATTCCGTTCGCTATCGAACCGAACGGAGGTTCTAAAATCAATGGCGGTTCTGTTGCTGTTCGTGTTGGTGAAACACTTGATAAAAACGGTTTCACTGTTGATGTAGTGGCTATTTTAAGCCCTTCTGTAAAAGGCTGGAATGATGTGGCAACAAAGAGTGGACGTGTTACACTTGCAATCAATTTTGACGACATTCAAGAGGCGGTAAAAGCCGAAATTTCGGCAAGAACTGGTAACTAGTTTCTAAGATTAGCAAGTTGCACAAATTCAATATTAAAAGTTTGTGCAACTTGCCTATTGACATTCAAGTAAATTTGTGGTATAATATATATGTAAGGTGAAGAAAACAAGTCCAGCGGTAAAACCGCAGAAATGGAGAATTTTGCTTATGACTATGAAGGAATTTATGATGGCTGTTATCTCTCTGGAGTCCGCTACTTCTGAAATGATAGAGTTTGCCAATGCCGAACTTGTCAAGATTGAAGAGAAGAACGCAAAACGTCGTAACACCATGACAAAAACACAACAGGAAAATGCCGATACATTGGCAATTATCCTGAATTCCTTGGAATATGGTGATATTATTACCGCCTCGTGGATTGCCCAGAATTTGGGAATTACCACACAAAAAGCATCTGCACTCCTGAAAATCGCTGTAAATAGTGGAAAAATGGAGGAAACCGAACCCCAAAAGGGAAAAAATGGTAAGGGGAAAGTTAAGGGTTATCGCCTTAAGGTAGAAGAGGTAGAGACAGTAGAAGAGGTAGAGACGGTAGAAGAGGTAGAGACAGCAGAAGAGGTAGAGACGGTAGAAGAGGTAGAAGAAAGTTAATTAATGCCTATCTTTAGCCGAAAACGTCCCACAATTCAATATAAGAATTCGTGGGACGTTCTATAAAAAAATCTTTCGTCCGCCAATAATTGGCAGAAATGGAGTTCTTATGACTATTAAATTTTATGTGGTTTATGATAATTCTGGTAAACACCTCGTTGCTAATTTTTTTGACAATGCAATTGATGTTTTTTATAATAACATTGATTATTATGTATCCTACCTCCAGAAGTTGGAAATTCCTCCATTTGAAAAATCTCTCATGACCAAAGAAAATATTATGGAAACATTAGAAAAAATTGGTAGTTTCTCTATGGAGATTGGCACTTATTTCCAATGTATCCGCAAAGAGGAAATCGAAATATAATATAGTTGGATAAGTAAAGTAAATAGGTAAAAACTGGTGTCCGCCATTGGCGGACATCTTTTATTTGGTCATATTGGTAATAATTGGTAATTAGTCAATTGCTGGATTAAATGGTAAAATTTGGCAGATCTATCAATTAGTGGTTAAATGGTAGTAACTGGTAACTTGCTGGTAATTGGCTCAAATGGTAAAATTTGGCAGATCTATCAATAATTGGATTAAATGGTAAAATTTGGTAAACCAACACAGAGCAATGGCAATTTGCCTGTAATCGGCAATAAGATCTTTTTATGGCAATTTCCTAGTAATTGGCTCAAATAGCAAAAATTGACACTTCATAAATAATTGATTATTGGCACTCCAAAATTTGGTATTTCCTAAATAATTGATTATTGGAACTTCCAAGATCTTCCATTTAAAAAAGTAATGTTACCATAAATGGTAAAAATTGGTAGATCTCCCAGTAAATGATAGTAATGGCAAAATTTAGTGGATTTGGTGATAAATAATTTAAATGGTAAAATTTAGCAGGCGGGCCCGCCTATTACCAAAATTTAGTAATATTACCAATAAATATTTTAAATGGTAAAATTTGGCTCAGGGCCGGGCCGCTACCAAAATTTGGTAGTTATTCTAACAATTAGATTAAATGGTAAATTTTAGTAGATTTGGTAATAATTAGCCATAATGGTAATAATTGGCAAACCGACACAGAGCAATGGCAAATTACCAATAATTGGTAATTAGATCATTAAATGGTAAATTAACAAAAACTAATGGAGCTGTCAAGATTTACCAATTAGATCTTTTTATATTACTATAAGCAAACGTATGTTCCGTTTGTAGAGCATTTGTTCATAATAAGTCGAACATTTGTTTGATAAGTAGATTCTATTTATTAATAGAAAAAAATAATAAGGCATCCGCAGAGGAGCTGAACAATTGTTCTATAAGTAGATCTTATAAATCAATAAGAAAAAATAAAAATGGAAGAAAGAGGAAATTATTCCTCTTTCTCCCAATAATCCTGAATAATAATTCTATTTGGATGATGTTCTAAAATAATAATATAAGTTTTGTCAATGAGTAATTCCCTATCTGCGTTGTAAATTTCCCCATTTTCCGTCAATAATTGGTCTTGACTTATTGGGCGGCCGCTGGTAATAGTAGTATAATAAATACCATTCGGATTTTTTGCAATGCAGAGAACCAAAATACCGCCAAGAATCGCCAAAAACTTTTTCATAATTTTATCTCCATTTCTGGCGGTTTTCGAAGAGACCGCCGAACTCTTTTTGCTAATAAAATTTTTAAATTTCAATGTCAAGTTCTATAAATGTTTCGTTGCTGTCTTCATCAAAACAAAAATCTCCATTTTGTGAACATTCTTGAAATTCAATCCCATTATCAACAGTATAATAAATTTTAATATCAGCATCTAACATTCCGTAAGCACTTGCTAATTTATAAAGTTCTCTAACAGTCATTTTATCTCCATTTCTCTACCTTTTGGTAGCGGTCTTTATTTTCTTTACCTTACATATATATTATACCATACTTTTTGAATTTTGTCAATTGGCAAATTGCACAAACTTTTTACTATTGATTTGTACAACTTGTCAGAAATTATAATTAGATAATTTCTCTTAATAACTCAATAGAATTTCCGAAATTAAGGGCAAAGAATAACCCATTAATCAAGGCGGCCGCAATTACTTTATTTTTGATACTATCAATTAAACCAATAGTAGAAGAAGCAACAAAAACAAAGCAAGACAGCGGCGAATCAATCCAACATAAACCCACGGCAACCGCACTCAAAAACACTGAAACATAGTCAATTTTTCTCATTCGCATTTTCCTCCAGAAGTTCTTTATTTCCTTTACCTTACATATAACATTATATCATATTTTTTTGATTTTGTCAACTGGTATTTCATACAAAGATTTTTACTAAAAAAGATTTTATTTTGTGCAAAAAGTAGAAAGTCATAAAATCCCCTTGACATTTTTCTGAAAGTATGGTATAATAGAATAGTAGTCAAGAGGAAAACAACATGATTTATAAAGGAGAAAAATGTATGAGAAAGATTTTTGAATGTTTAGGAATTTTTATTGGTGGCACAATTTTTGTCTATGGTATTCCATTCTTATTTTATTTTATCATTTCATTGTTTTTCTAAATCGGCAGTGAATTGGTAAAATGTACAAAAATAAAAATGAACTTTGTGCAATTTGCCTATTGACAATCAAACGGATTTGTGGTATAATAGAATAGTAGTCAAGAGGAAAATAGATTGAAATGCTACCAACGAATGGTAGAGAAATGGAGTTATTATGAATTATTATGTTGTAATTTTAATTGCCGTTTGTGAAAGTGCTGATACTATTTTTGAAACTTCTGAAATTTATGTATTAGCAGAAAATAGGGAGGATGCAATCGACAAGGCTACTGAATATTACTATAAGAATTACATTGCTAATGTGGATTATGTATTTCCTAAATGTTGCGATAAGCTTGAATGATGTTTGTGCATTCTGCACAAACTTTTAAAAACCCCTTGACAAACGAGGGGAAATGTGGTATAATAGAATAGTAGTCAAGAGAAAATATAAAACACCTGTCAAAGATTGGCAGAGAAATGGAGAGGTAAATATTATGATGACATATATTATTTCTATCCTGTCTGTTTTTGGTAATACTTCTGTCATCGGTATGAATACTGTAATAGTTACAATTGATAGAAACATTTACAATAATGTCGTCAATCGTTTGTTCTCTTTAGGAGGTAAACGTATAGGGGGAAACAGTTCTATGCAATTATTCAAAGTTTATGGCGTTGACATAAAAATTACTTATGAATAAGGGTTTTGGCAAGTTGCACAATTCTGAATATAAAAGTTTGTGCAAATTGCCTATTGACAAACTACTGAAAATGTGGTATAATAGAATAGTAGTCAAGAGGAAAACAGATTGAACTGCTACCAATGAATGGTAGAGAAATGGAGTTTAATGTATGAATAAGTTTCTTTATGTTGTAATTTTCAAGTATTTGCCTGTTTCTATCCTTGAAACAATTGGTTATTCGGAGGTAAATACTACTAATGAATTTACTTTCAAAGAATTTAAAAAAGTAATGGATACCGCCTGCAAGCATTTTCTTGATAGTAATCAATTGACTGTTTCGGTAAATGGGAAAAAATACCGCCTTGTTTTTGGTAGTTTTGATTATGCAGGTTTTGCTAACTATATCGACAAAAAAATTAGTATTATTTCATTAGATAATGGTAAAATGATTATGAAATTCTGATTAATCGTTAGCAATCTGCACAATTTCAATATTAGAACTTTGTGCAGATTGCCTATTGACAAACTATTGAAAATGTGGTATAATATATTTGTAAGGTGAAGGAAAACGAACCACGGTAAAACCGTAGAAATGGGAGGCTTTATGAATAAGATTCTCGCTATTTTGTCAACTGTTAGTAATGTGGATATTTTGGCTGGAAATGGAACTATTATTGAAATTCTGACTTTTGGTGACGTTGCAAGTGCGACAGTTTCGGCTATTTTTGGGCAATTCTCTGCATACGTTATTGATGTTACTGGAAACGGCGGATATATTTATAATGTTAATGGAAATAAAGTAGTAGTTTATTTTAACTAATGGGGGTGTTAGCAATCTGCACAAAATCAATTCTGAAACTTTGTGCAGATTGCCTATTGACAAAACCGTGAGAATGTGATATAATATATAATGTAAGGTAAAGAAAAACAGTCAAACACCTATGGTGTAGAAATGGAGAATGTTTTATGGAAATGATTATGAGTGTTTTGATTCAGAAGGCTTTTGAAACTTGGATTGATGAACATCCTATGTATAATGGCGTTGCATTTGATTTTGACGAAATTTATGATATTTTTAAAAGCATTATGCCTTTGGATGTTCATGTTGGATTTATTCATTTAAAAATTGGGACAATACTTATGCGCCTTGAAATTCTTGAATTTTTAGAATTAGCAAAAGAACATGGGTATGTAAAATATGATGGTGACAAATTGAATTTATTAGATAAAAATAACAAAATTGTTATTTATAGTCATTAATATAAGGGGGCGATATATCGCCCTTTTCTTTTGTTCTTTAAACAGAACATATGTTCGGCGCTCGGGCTATGAGCATCTTGCATAGAAAATTTTCAACATTATAAGATTTTTTGTACAAAAAGTAGAAACTCTAAAAACCCCCTTGACAAATCCTTGAAAATGTGATATAATATATAATGTAAGGTAAAGAAAACAAAAACACTTTGGAGGTACTAATATGAATATTGTTGCTTTTTTGATTGGTTTTTCTGCTGTTGACTTGTCTGCTTCTCCTGTTTACACTAATGTTTCAGAAACTCTTAACGCTGTTGTTAGTGGTGTATATTCTTCTGAAATGGATGTAAATGACGATGGTAAATTATCAATCATTGATTCAGTCATTCAGCTAAAAGAATATTATAATAACTATACTTTCACTTTTGGGGAAAGTGATGTTATGGGAATCATTTCAAATACTTTTGACTATGACAACTATTCAGAATATTTTTATTATGAAATTGATTTTGTAAATAATGTTTCTTGTAGAAAGTATGAACTGATTGTTAGTAAAGAAACTACTGCACATATTTATTGTGAATTGAATGATAGTGTATATCAATTTGATGTGCTTATCAATCCATTTAAAGGGGTATCAGTCATTAACTGATACCAAAATACACAAAAATGACATTAAAAGTTTGTGCAACTTGCCTATTGACAAAACCGTGAGAATGTGGTATAATAGAATAGTAGTCAAGAGGAAAACACGAAACCGCTACCAATGAATGGTAGAGAAATGGAGAGGTAAATAATGGGAAAAATTACACCTACAACTGTTAAGGCGGTCGCAAGAACTAAAGCATTTGAAACGCTTATCGACGTAATGAGAAAATGTTATGGGGCTGAAAATGTCCATATTATTGGTGATTCTGAAATTGCTGTAAAAGTCGATACATCACCTGAAGGCGAACCTATTTATTCTACTTATTCTCCTACAATCAAAGATTATTGTGATAGAACTACCAAAACAAAAACCTTGAAAGCTTTTGACCCATCTATCGCAGAAAATGAATATAAGGAAAAATGTGCAGAACGTGAGAAAAAAGCCGAAACTGCTAGAGAAAATAAAGCAAAAAAGATTAAGGCAGATAATGAAAGACGTGAGAAGGCAAGACAGGAACGCCAAAAATTGGAGGAGAAGAAGAAGGACAAATAATTAAGGATTATAATAAAATAAAATAGAGAAATGAGGGGCTGAATAAAATCAGCCTCTTTTATTATAAGAAATTTAAGGCGTAGAAAATCTTATAGGGGGAATAAAAAAAATTTTATGGGGAGCTGTCAACAATTTCCATAAAAAGATCTTATTGGGGTATTAAAAAATTTAATAAGGGGATTGTTGGATGCTTCATAAAATAATTTAATAGGGGTATCAGAAAATTTAATAAGGGACTGGTCGGATGCTCCATAAAATAATTTAATTGGGGTGTCAAAAAATTTAATAGGGAGCTGTTAATTTTTGGTAATAAAAAAAATAAGGGGTTAGATAAAATTAAATTATCTATAAAGGAAAATAAGGGGTCTATAATTTTTTAGATCTATTAAAAAAAATAAGGGGTCGATAAATTTTAATAATCATAAGGAAAATAAGGGGTAGAATCATTTTAAATTATTTATAAGAAAAAATAATGGGCCGATAAATTTTTAGATTATCAAAAATTCTTATTCTACTATAAGAAAAACGTATGATCTAAGAGAACATATGTTCTTTTTGAGAGCAAAACAAATTTTCTATAAAATCGAACATATGTTCTTTTTGAGAGCAAAACAAATGTTCGATAGATCATTTGTTCTTCTTATCAAACAAAAATTCCTCTGCACTATGGTGCAGAGGAGCTGTTAGTTTTTAGTAATTCTTTCATTCTGTGGAAATAAGAGAATATCCCTTAACTTTCCCCTTACCTTTGGGGTTTTTAATGTCTGCTACAGAAAGAACACTTGTTTTGACTCCCATTGTAAGAATAGCACTTGCTTTTTGTGTAGTAACACCGAACAAAGTAGTAACTTCAGCAGAAGTAATAGCAGTATTAGGTTTGAGAGTTTCAACAATAATATTCAGCATTTCCTGATTATTTGCCTGATTTTGGGAAATAGTCTCACGGCGCTTTTTGTTCTTATTCTCAATTTTGGCAAGTTCTGCATTAGCAAACTCTACCATTTCAGGAGTAGCAGAATCAAGAACAGCAACAGCGGACAAAAATTCTCTCATAGTCATAGGCTATTTTCTCCATTTCTCTGCCTTTTGGCAGTGGTCTTTGTTTCCTTTACCTTACATATATATTACATCACATTTTAAAGGAAAAGTCAAATCAGCATGGTGAAATTATGGCTATATATGGGCAATAATAAGGAAAAATCTTTGTGAAAAATGACGGAAATAGAGTGGGGAGCTGCTCGCTTTTGTGCATTACACCAAAATTTATTTTAATTGTTCCATAAAAATAGAACGTATGTTTGCTCTTTATAGAACAATAAAGAAAGATTTGTTTTGCGGGAGTAACGAAAAACACTCATGTTGCTTGCTTTTATTGTTCTATAAATTTAAAAATGGTAAAGTTTTCCAGCTCACTTATTGGTAAAATTACCAAGATCTTCCAGCTCACGGATCATTTGTTCCGAACGTATGTTCCGCTTGTGGAATGGATGTTCTAATCTAATAATTGGTAGTTTGCCAATGATTCCCAGCTCACAGATTGGATAAATTACCAAGATTTTCCAGCTCACAGAACGAACGTTTCGAACGTTTGTTCCGCTTACGGAAATGAATGTTCCAGCTCACATATTGGAGGAATTTCCAGAATTTTCCAGCTCACAGAACAGATGTTTCGAACATATGTTCTGCTTGTAGAACAAGTGTTCTCAGCTCACAGATTGGATAAATTACCAATTTTTTCCAGCTCACAGAACACTGTTCGAAACATATGTTCGGCCTGGTCGGAACATTCATTCCAGCTCACAGAACATATGTTCTGATCATGTCCAGCTCACATCGAACAAATGTTTCGATCATATGTTCGAATTCTGGAAATATATGTTCTATTAGAGTCGAACATATGTTTAGTCATACCAAATCGGAATTGGAATCCCATCTGTCACTTTCACGCTTTAAAGTGTAAAAGTTTTCAACATTTTTTGATTTTTTTGTGCAAAAAGTAGAAACAAAAATTTCTTTAAAAAAAATTTCAAAAAAGGCTTGACAAACGTTTGAAAATATGCTATAATAAGAATGTAAACAAACAAAGGCTACATCAATCGCCTGAAAGTATTGACAGATTGGAGATATTAAAATGAATGCAAGAAACGAATTGAACACAAGAAAACACCTGTATTTGATTATCGATACAGAAACAGCTGGAAATATTAGCAAAGGTGAAACGCTTGTTTATGATATTGGGGCCGCTGTTATCGATAACACTGGAAAAATTTACAAGCATATTTCTGTAATTATTGACGAGGTATTTTATGGTATGCCTGACAGAATGAATACTGCATATTACTCTAAAAAAATTCCGATGTATATTGAACGTATCAGACAGAACAAAACGCACGTAGTTAATATTGAGTATGCAAGGGGATTGATTGAGTATATGTGCAGTAAATACGAATGTAAGGCAATTATTGCCCACAATATGTATTTTGATAATAACGCCTTAAATTATACCTATCATGCAATTACCGGAAAAACAGAGAAATTCCTCCCGAACCTGCCGAAATGGTGTACGTGGACAATGTCAAAACAAACAGTAGCAAAACAGAAGAAATATATAACATGGTGTAAAGAAAATGGGTATGTTTGTAAAAATAAGCAAGTCAAGACAACTGCTGAAGTCCTTTATAGATATATGACAAGTGACAATACTTTTTTAGAAAAACATACCGGTATTGACGACATTGTAATTGAAAGTAAAATTTTCGCATGGATTATTAGACAGCATAAAGCAATGAGACGGACATATTATAAAGAAAACTAGTCAAAAATTAAGGGGTTGGCAATACCAACCCCTTAAATTATGGAATACTTCTATAAATAAAACCTATAACGACCAATAGAAATTTTCTATAAAAAATTTCTAAAACCTCTTGACAATCTCTTGAAAGTATGGTATAATAAGAATGTAAACAAAATACAAGGCTGCGCCAATCGCCTGAAAGTATTGACAGATTGGAGATATAAAGAAAATGCTTGCTTATCTTGTTTCTATTTTGTCCGTTTTTGGTGACGTTGCAACTATTGGCATGAATACCATTGTTGTCACAATCGACCGCCCAATTTTGACAAATATTTCAAATCGTATTTTTGCCTTAGGCGGCAAAAGAGTAGGCAGAAACAGCGCGACACAATTTTACAAGTGTTGTGGTGTTGACATTAGAATAAATTTCAACTAATTCAAAACAATTAGCAATTTGCACAAATTCAATATTAAAAGTTTGTGCGAATTGCCAATTGACGAATACTTGAAAATATGCTATAATAAGAATGTAAACAAATAAAAGGTTACGTCAATCGCCTGAAAGTGTTGTCAGATTGGAGATATAAAAAAATGAAAAATTTTTTGTTTAGTGTTATCATGATGAGAGAAAACGGAATTGACATTATTAAAAACATTTCCGATTTTCTGGAGATGGGGAACGATGTTGAAATCACCTTGAAAAATAAGAAGTCATTTTATGAGTTGATTGACATTTTAGAAGAAATGGAATGTGAAGAAATTCCCGAAGACGGCGAATGCGATTTTGATACTGATGATTTAGAATTTTGGTATAAGTATAAAGATACCATTATCAAAGTCTTTTATCTGATGTAAACAAATTTCACAAAAATGTCAAGAGGTTTTGTGCAAAATGCTGAAAATGAAAAATTTTTGAAAATCTCTTGACAAATCTTTCAAGATGTGATATAATAATAATAGTAAGAGAGAGTTAAACGGAAAACCTCTAGTAAAACCGTTAGAATAGGAGTAAGAAAAATGTTTATTTACACAATTTCAATTATCTTGATGATTCCAACAAAACCCCCAACTACTTTTAAGACAAAATACAAGGTTATTGCAAAAAGTCAATCAGAGGCATTAATTACCGCCGATAGATTAGCAAACAAAGACTTTAGTGATATAGAAGGTTATACATCATTGACAATTGAAAGATATACATATTTACCCGAAACGTAAAAATTAAATTTTAGACTTGCAAGGCGGAAACGCCTTGCTTTTTTATGATATAAACCTACTAAACCTATCGAAATAATAGGTTTTAAAGTCCTTTACAAATAATTGATTATTGGTAAATCCATACTAAACCTATCGAAATAATAGGTTTTAAAGTCCTTTACAAATAATTGATTATTGGTAAATCCATACTAAACCTATAGGAATAGTAGGTTTTAACCTTTCATAAATAATTGATTATTGGAAT